>Ga0180437_10000798_pt1 | contig 57176 bp, 97 predicted proteins | sample SS_ome_4_FD_132410 | JGI IMG/M metagenome (GOLD analysis project Ga0180437, IMG submission 132410) | Hypersaline lake sediment archaeal communities from the Salton Sea, California, USA - SS_3_D_1 metaG | ecosystem: Environmental > Aquatic > Non-marine Saline and Alkaline > Hypersaline >...
GATATTTTATTGCTCCGTTTGTCCATGGGTAAGATACTCGGCTGTCTACCGAGTGAACTGGGTTCAAGTCCCAGACGGAGCGTAGTCTTGTCAGGCTAGGTGATGTGCTGTCTTGTCCGGTAAAGTCTGGTAAGGTAAGGATTTCATATTTTATGATGTGTGGTTCGGTGCTGCGCGGTAAGGCGCTGTTAGGTTCTGTTCTGTAGGGTAAGGTAAGGAAATTATATTCATGTGGTCGGGTCTTGTGCTGTGGGGCGTGGTAGAGCGCTGTCTGGTGATGAAAGGTCAGGTCAGGTTGCGCGGGGTGGGGCAAGGTATGTTAAGGTAAGGTTATATTATATTCATGTGGTCAGGTGCAGTACAGTGCTGTGATGTGCGGTTCTGTTAACTAAGGTAAGGATTCATATTCACATGGTTATGTCTGGCGCTGTGTTGTTTTGTTGGGTGATGTATGGTAAGGTAAGGATTTCATATTCATAGGCTCGTAGCTCAGTCAGGTTAGAGTACTGCTCTGATACGGCAGAAGTCACGGGTTCAAATCCCGTCGAGCCTATTAGTTGTTGTGTGGTAACGTTCAGTTAGGTGCTGTGCGGTAAACTAAGGTAAGGATTTATATTTTATTAGGTGATGTCCGGTGCAGTTGGGTGGTGTTCGGTGGTGTGGGGCTTGGCTTGGCGTTGTAAGGTAAGGAAGTAATCACTAAGGAGAAGTCACATAAGTATATAAAGAAAAACTTCTTCAAAAATTAAATTAAATAAAAAAAGAAAAAATTCAGCATGGAACTTAAAAAAATCAATGGCGTTTTTGAACGGTCGGAAGTCGAGAATGAAACTGGACTCCCAGAAAGAATGACTATCACTGTTGACGATGAAGCGGACATTAACGAAGTGTATCAAATGTTGAAGGATGATGAAAATTTTATCCTAGTTGATACAGAGAACGAAACAGCAAAGTTAGTTATCGCAAATCCGTTAACGTCAAAACTTGAAAACGGCGAACTTGAAATCGTGTCATCTTCAATTTTAGATGAGGATGATGAATAATACTTTCAATTATTGAAAGGAGGATTTAACAATGGATTTAGGAATTTCAATTTTAATTGTTTTGTTAGTAATCTTAATCTTAGCAGTATTCTTAGCGTTCGCTTGGTATCGTATCGTACCACCGAGTGAAGCGCATTTAGTCGTAACACCACGAAGCCGGTTTGTAGTTTCTCCGGACGAAAATGTGGCAACTAATAAAAGAAAAACCTACTTTGCAATTCCCAACTTTATCCCATTCTTCGGTCGTGTAGTGCGACAACTTGATGTTACTATTAAGGAACTTGTGATTGAACAAGAAACTTACGAAAAAAATCAAGCGCGGTACATGGTGAAGTCTTCAACGAAATATAGAATTTCTGATGTAAGGCAAGCTGCTGAAACTTTCATTAATAATGAAGAGTTGAAGAAGCAACTTGTTGAAGTTATTCGTGCTTCGGTTCGTGCCATCACTGTCAAGTATGACGTGGTTGACGCGAGAGCTTCAAAGAAGAAGATGGAAGAAGAAATTCGCGCAGAAATGACGGATGATTTAAATAAGTGGGGTTTAAACTTGGTTAATTTTCAACTGGTAGATTTTCAGGATACTGAAGATAGTGCCATCATCTCCGACATCTCAAAAAGGAGAGAGAAAGAGATTGAAGCTGTTACCAGAGAACGTAACGCGGAGAAAGAAAAGTCTGCGCGTGTTAAGGAAGCTGAGTCGGATGAAAAAGCAAGACAAAGAGAAATTGAGCGAGACCAAAAGGTTGGAGAACAAGAGCAACTTAAATTACAAAAAATTTCCGAGCAACAAAAGCTTGCAAAGGAAAAGGAGTATTCCGTTATCGAAGTTGAAACCGTGAGGCAAGCAGAAATTAATAAGAAGCAAGCCCAAATTGACGCTGAGAAGCAAAAGGATGTGGCACGAGTTATTCGTGAAGAACAACATCTCATCGGTGAAGGTGAAAAGTTAAGACTTCAAGAAGTCGCGAAAGGTAATGCTGCAGGAGTTCGTGAAAAAGGATTCGCTGAAGCCGACGCTCTTGACAAGAAACAAATTGCTCTTAACAAGTTTGGTGATGCTGCTATCCGCGCATTAACAGCCGAACAGATTGTTGCGATGCAACAAGAAGTTGGCGTTGCAGCTGCTAAAGCATTAGAACGTGCAAACGTTCGAGTATTCGCTGGCGGGGAAGGTGACGGTAAGCAGGGTTTCGACCTTGGTAAAATGATTTCAGCTGTCACCGTTTCAAACGATGAAACTGCTAACGCTGTAATGAACCGTATCGCTCGACCTCACGATTTAGGATTATCCGCTCTAGCTTTGAAAGAAGCGACAAAGAGAAACGATAAACCTAAAGAGAACAAGAAGCAGAAGAAATAATTTCAGGATTATGTGAATTTTTATTTTTCCTTTCACTTTTTATATTCAAACAAAAGAGATAAAATGGAAAACAAAAGAAGATGACAAAAGGAGATAGAGAATGAACAACACGGTTAACATGACAACCGCAGCTCTTAGTTCTGATATGTCATGGTTTAGTTTAATAATTCTAGTTAGCTTTGTTGCTGTTGTGCTCTCCCTCCTTGTAATGGCGATGTCGTCAGTTACAAGGTATAAGAAACTTAAAGGAGCTTTAGAATGGTTAACAACAACATTCAATTATTTCCTAATGGGTCTTGCAACACTTGCAACTCTAGCCGTTCCGGGCTTAGTAATCTTCTTTTTTGGGAAACAAGCCGCAGAGGGTAACACTGCTCCGGTATGGATGACAGCTTGCATTATCCTTGGTTACTTTGCAATCTCATTACTTGGTTGGTTATCCAAAAAGTTTGTGGTTGACAGAGTTAAACTATTCGAGGAAGAAATAAAAAAAGAGGGGGAAGATGACTAAAGGTTCAACCTTTTTCGGTAAAGATGATGGTAGCGAAGTTTTTCGTCCCGAGTACGAAAAGAAAGAAGTTATCAAGGATGATGAGGTAACTGAAGATACTTGCAAACCCGAAGAAGATGTAGAAATGTGTGAACGGTGTGATGAACAAGAATACACTGATGAATATAATGATATGCACGTCTGCGGAGATTGTTTTGCGGAGCTAGATGAAGGTGATGATGATGATAGTGGTGATTATGGTGATGAATTTAGACCTATAGATATAACGACTCTATTAACGGGGTTAATAGTCTTAGGCATTGTTTTATCTGTCGGAATAACAGTGCTGTCTCAAGTTGGAAAAGCGTTTAATGATTCTGCTGTTAGCAATACAACCGCTGAGATGGTTAGTGCTACAGAAGTTTTTATACCATTTGGAGGAATTATGGCAGTGATGCTAATAATTTTGACAGGTGTTCTAGTCATTGTTATGGCACGTTCGCTTACCAATACCTCCTAATTCTTCTGCAGCATTTGTACCTTTTATACTGATTGTTATCTATTTGTGCAGTATTTAATTACCGTTTTATGTCTACAAACCCGGGGTAAGTCGGTAATAAATCTCCCCATATAACTACTATCGTTCTATATCAATCGGTATTTTATTTTCTATACAAGTCGCCGAGAACGTCGCGCATCTTATTCTTATCTTCCCAAGTGAAGATGTCGGGTGAAGCGTAAGCTGAAAGAAATGTATTATAATCATGACCTAACCTAGTACAAATTTCTCCACCATCAATTCCTAGAGCCTTTAACCAATTCCCGTGCGTCTTCCTGAAAGTGTGGGAAGCGATGTTCCAATAATCTTTGATTCCGGCTTTCTGTCCAGCCTTCTTGTAAGCAATGTTCAATGCCGGATTAGAAATGACGCCGATGTAATCATTATCTTTCAAATTATTATCACGGATATATTTTCGTAAGTATTTAGCGAATTGTGAGCTAACAGAGATTATCCTAACCTTCCCCTTCTTCTCACCCTTCTTTGCTTTAGTTTTGGTGACCCTCAAGATGATTCTATGATTCTGAAGGTCACAATCTTCAACCTTAACATTTTGCACTTCCATAATCCTAGCGCCAGTATTAATCAGCACAATAACCGAATGTTTCTGCTTCGGTTTTAGAGCATCCTCAAACTTCATGTACTCATGCGGGAAGAAGAACCTATCCTTGTTATCTCTAAGCGTATATTGTTTGCCATTTTTGAGCCTTAAAGATTCCAAATTATCCCTTAAATCATCACTTTTTGCCATGTTCTAAAATGTTAATGTATAAAGATTTTAAAAATTTAATTGTTCATATACGTTTCAAACTGGTCAGATATAGCGAATGGTACTGTTGTATCCGTAGCCCAGTCGTAATAAATTACCGGTTTATCTTCAGTGTGCCGCATCAACCAGTATCCATTTTCAACTCCAACGTACTGATAGCCAGCTTCATCTAACTCCCTAAAAACTGGTCTATCAGCGACGTCTTTTAAGTGTTCTGATAAATCTTTAGTCATTTTTGACTTGCTCCTTTCTTATACTTAACCACCTGTCCATAAAATCCCATACGAGGAAAATACCTAGAAAAATGATTAGAACTATGGTTCCCCAAAAATCTACCAGTTCCATTGTTCATAGAAGTTTAATAACATCTCCTCCCTTATTAAATCTTCGTTTTTTAGTTCTTCATTTTGCCACATATGCCGGTGACAACAGGTGCACACGACTGTCGACTTCTTCGGCGCTTGCACTCTCTTCCCACATTTAATACAAATAAAATTAGTTAGTTTCATCTTTATAGCTCAAATTTTCCATGTATTGTTTTAATTCCCTCACTGTCAAATTTAATGGCGGTAAAGTGTTGATGTATTCAATGTCATTGATACACTCATCAACGTAAAGGTCATAGAACTTGTTTGCACTGAGGTCATCAAACTCGCAAGCATCACAGTTAGTTGTACCGAAGTACCAGTATTGGAAGAGGGCTAAGATGATTAGCGCCACTACAATCCATTTAAGCCAAAGAGTCCTCATACGCTTTATTTCTCCTTTTTAGTTCAAGTAAAACTCCAATAACCACTATTGCCAAGATTATCGCTCCTGTCAAAAAACTGCTCATTCTAGGGTTCACCCCCTATAAAAAACCTTCGTCTTTTTGTCATCATAATCCCTGCTCCAACCATTATTCCAAAAGCAAATCCCGCTACAATTCCTAGCGCTGTTGCAATCCCACAATAATTCATTCTATCCCCGTCCTCGTTTTAGTTTCATATTTTCTTAGGTAAGGTATAAAGTCTACGTCATGATGAACACACTCTTGCATTATTTTACTACGATGATTCTTTTCAATGAGCGCTAAACTTTGCTTATTCATGTAATCAGCGCAAACGTTGTAAGCGTTAACGCACTGTTCCACTAATTCATCAATCATGTTGTTCATTTTATGGGTCTGCCCTCGTCCAGCCTGAATTTAGTAAATATAAAATAATGATTGAGAGTAATAAATTGATGATTACTGAAAGGGTGAATATTAAATCCCACCTAACGCCGCAGATTAAACCTTCACAATTCATAATACATTTCCCTCCCTATCAGTTATGATTCCATACCTTTTTTTAAGCCACTTAGCATATTTAATATCTGGCTCGCCACCTAAATCATTTCCATTCCAAGTTCCATTTAAAGCATCTTCATAAAGCCCTTCTTGGTCCCAGTCAGCTTCACTAGCGTCCATTAAACATTGATTTAGATAACCAATTTCTTCTTTAAGTTTTTTTATCTTTTTCTTCTGACTAGATATCAATTTTAAAACCTTACAATAGCAAGGTAACCAATCTTCTCCAATATATTTTTTTTCTATCCTAATATCTTCTTTTGATGTTTCAGCACCACAATATTCGCAAAGAATTTTATTCATTCTTCCTCCTCATACTTTAATTCTTTCAACGCTACACAAAAATCGCAAGTTCCGTTCGTCATCTCGCAAGAGCATAAAGCGTTCATGAACCGAAGGTAAACATCATCTAACGCTTGACTATGCGCGAATTTAAATATTTTCACTGCTTCATCTGGATATTCTTCTGGCGCACAATCCTTTAAACGATACAATTCTGTTAAAATCTCTTTATCGCTGAGCTTCATCTTTAACGACCCTCCCATATCCTAATCCTTTGAAGAGTATTGCTCCAAAACCTAAACTTAATAAGAAAAATAAAGTTGTTGTTATCCAGTTCGGAATATTTTTTACGGCGTATAGTAACCCAATATGCCCCATTACAAGACCTATAGCCCCCCCTGCAAGAAAACCCATACTGGTATTAATTATCCCGTGCAACCAATTCCCAAAAATATTCCAACTCATGCTCTATAGAACCCCTGCACTCTATCCCATTTAATTATACAATATCCTTCATCGTAAGCTTCCCAAAGTTCGTTAAGTGTAACCTTGACTTCGGGGAAGTCCACATTGGCACCGGCTACCCGATGATTAGTGAACGTGACCGTACATTCCCCGCAGTCAAGGTTCATGCCATTAATAAGAAGCACCAAGTTAATCGCAACGAGTATTAAAATGAGGACAACCGCGGCTACATTAGATTGGTTAATATGAACCATATTATTATCCCAAAGAAAGCCCAGACTAAAGCCACTGGAAGGTTGAATAACCAATCTTTCTCATACTTTTTAATTGGAGAGAATTCTACCCACGCTGTAGGGTTAGAGAATAAGAATTTATAATATTCGCTTTTCAAGCCTTTTAACTCTTTCACGTCCAAATCCATGACCACATCCTTCATCGTGAGACCGTCCGTGTGCGCTCTCTCGTGGCTTATGAGAGCACTTTTCAGCTTAGGATACCTATTTAGACGTTTATTCAAATAAACAGTATTATCTACTCTACTTGCGATGCCCCAATTAATCAGTTTCGTTTCCATAACTTTCCAACATCCTCATTTGTTCAGCTTTTAGATATGCGTAATCTACTAAATATTCTTCATCCAAATTGATTGTAACATTAACATCGGAATAATCTACGAATTCAATTATAGCTTGCTTAACTTCGTTCGCCATAACAGCAGCACCAGTAGCAAAACCTAGACTGTAAGCGATAACCACCGCCAAAGCGATTGATAAGTAAAGTATTGTTCTATTCATCCCATTCTCCTCCAAAGTCTAAAGTGCAATCCTTGCAAAGTTGGTAAGAAAAATGTGTATCTTTAAGGATGCGAGCATCTTTCACTTCCTTCCCACAATTCTCACAACTTACCATTATCTTAAACCGTCTACAGTCTTTTGACTTATTGCGTTATTACACTTCGGACATTTTAGTACGCTTGTTACTGTATGTCTTCCGGGAGTACCTAAATCACTTCCAAGACTTTGCTTATTGTTCATATTCACTGTCTTTCTTTGATGGTTAAGGATAATTCCGCACCATCCGCACAAATATTTTCCAGTAGCTATTTTCATTTCGTCATCTCCAACATATCTTTTACATCATCAACTTTATTATAGTCAGTATTAGAATTTTGTTTCGCTTGCTCTTGCATCATTTTGTGAGCCATCCTCGCCATTTTCATTGAACCATACTGAAACCAAAGGATAGCACCTATAACTAATGCCCAGCCTAGAGCTTTAAAATCCCAATAACGAAAGAAAGCGTCTAAGTTCATGTAAAGGATTAACAAGAAACCAAGGAAGATTATCCACATCAAGTAATAGTCAAAACTTGCTTTCCTTACAGGGTCACCGCCAGTAACTTTATCCCCAAGAGAGAAGAATGCGTCAATCGGACTTTTCCTTTTAACCATTTTCTTTTGCTTCCAGTGTATAAAGACAGCCTTGTTTTCTGCTAGTCTTTACATTGAAACCCTCCCTTTTTAATGCTGAATAGTATCTTTCGATAAATTTGTCACGGTGTAAACCTGTCCGACCCTCGACTTCTATTCTAATTTTTATTTTATCCATCAGTATCTCCTATTACCAGCGATACTCGGTAACCAGCCCTTTTTAACATCTTCATTTCTTCTTCTGCTATCCTTTCAACGGTAACTTCCCCTTCTTCCCCAATGAGAGACTGACCAGCTTTCGCGTATTGTTCGTCAAAACCAGTTTTGGTTATTACAATCCACCCCTCTTTAAGTTCAACCGTTATAGGTTTATCTTTAAATTGTTCTTTTAGTGCTGCCACAATCTTAGGATTGAATGGGATATATTTGATGAACCTTCGCCCATCGTCGAAGAAACGTTCTATTAATCTGTTATCGGACTTTATCGCTTCAAGTTCGTAATATTTCATTTTTCTTTCTTAAATCTCGAAGTTTAATTAGTTGCATAAATTGCATTGAAGGTTTAGAATTTCGCGGGGTTAAGTGTAAGTTCTTGTAACAAGTTTCCTTTTGACACGCTTGACATACTCTATTCATTTTGCCAGTAGGTCTAAACTTTTCGTGACATCTCTTGCACTCTCTTAGAAACATCTGCGACTTTCTTGGCATCCGATACACCTCCACATTTGATACACTTAAAATCGTTAGTCTTTTCTCTGTGATAAATTTGTGTTGAATTACACTGAATACATCTCATCTTTTTTTCACCAATATAGAAACGAATGCCTCGAACTATTTAAACTTTTTCTTTTTTTCTATTTTTGGCATCCCATGCCTTCTTATATTTTCGAACTTTGTCCCGATTCTTTTCTCTCCAGTTTCTCATATATTCTCTTGACTTTTCTCTATTAGCCTTACGCCATTCATTTTGTTTAGCGTTATATTCTTCCCTGTTTTTTGCCCTACTTTTTAAGACGTGCCCTTTCACCCGTTCTCGAAATTCAGGGTCAGAATGGTATCTCGTTTTAAAATAATTGTTACGATATTCACGAGCCTTTTGAATTTTTTCTTCCGGAGTCAATGCCTTGACTTTAGAAATTGCTGAATTATCTTTTGTCATAGAATTGGTTTGTAATGAAAGTTTATAAAGATTTATTTAATCTTATTCAACCTTTGCAGGCGTTCAAGGCATCTAAATCTTTTTACCTTTTTTATCAGACCTGTTGGCACGGGATTCCCAGTAAATATTTCCGCTTTTCGCTTCTCTCTTTCCCGGCAACTTTGCTTTAATCAAGGCATCTATTGCTTTGTTAGAAGTACCCACTTGATACTTAAATTCTCTAAGCACTTTACCTTTCTTTTCTTTTTTCTTCGCCGCTTTAGGTCTTGTGTAAACACTAGCCATTAAGAAATATAGGAAGCCGAACTTTAAATATGTTTTCATTCCATGTAACGATAGTAGTCATTAGAGGTGATTAAAATGTTAGGAATTAATTACCGATTTAGCCTCTCGCAGCCGTGAAGGTCGGTATTTTTTTACTATTGGTTCTGATGCGTAGTGGGTAATTTAAGTATTTTTTTCTCCTGAAGAAACTCAGCAGGTTAATGTAATCGGTAAAAGATGTATCATTTCACCCCCGCAAAAAAAGTATTAAATTACTGACCTACCACCAGAGGTAAGAATTTCTCGGTAATTAATTATCTTTTTTAGGACTAGCTCGGTAAGTCGGTAAGAATATTCTATCTGTCAAGGCATTTCGGACTTGGCATAAAAAAAAGCGAGAAAGGTAAATGGGGGATATGCGAATAAACCCTAGTAAACCCTTTCTCGCTAATCTCGACTTTGGTATTAAAGTGAGTATTAAATGTTACTAATCATGTTATTTGTTTCGTACTTATCTTTATTCTTCTTTAAATCATCTTCGGTATGAATTAACTCTTTCAAATAGTTGTTAAGTTCTGCTTTTATCCCACTAAAAAAATCGTCAGCACAATCTAAACAAACTTTGTAACCACCCTTACCTAGACAAACGCTACCTTTATTAATTGACTTGCGACACCTTATACACATTGTACCCTCAATAATTCGGCACGTTTTAATCATGTCATAATCAACCTTTTGTATGTTTGCTAGTCCTCTCCAATCAATCATTCCCATTTTATAACTCGTCAAGCACTGCTTCTTCTTTAGTTAAAATTTTGTAGTGACCTACCTCGTCAATACCGTCAAAATAATTTTTAATCACTGCGTTCTCACTAACCCTTAACTTAATAGGGTGACCCTCAACCTTATCAATTAAAATATTAATATTGCCAATTTTAAAGTTCAGCACATCATAAGTATATTGTTTACTATTAAATTCAATCAAGAAATCGTTCCACGTTTCACCAGCTTTACTCATAGTTTTTAATGGTGAGAATAAAATCTCGTCGCTAACTAAGTGATGTTTATGTTTACTTGACTTCTTATCTTTCTTTAGATTGCTTCTATTCAAGCCTTTTTTCTTAACTTTTACCATTTTTCTTCAATTTCGTCAATTTAAATCCTAAGTTATACATATTTTTCTTGTACTTATTAGTAATCTTCGGGATTAATCTTACGTCATACCTTTGATTATTCTTGTCTAAGATGTAACTGATAACATTCGTGAAATAATAATTATCATCATCTTTTGCCATATCAAAAATGTTATATGTTGTGACTAAGTTCAATTTTGGATTATTTTGGTTCAGAACTAAATCCAAATCCTTTTGATAATATGAAAACGCCCCACAATAATCTAACCAAATGAAGTCAAACTTCTCACTAGGATTTTTCTTTAAATAAGTATAAACTGAACAATTATGTAGTTCAATCTCTAAATCGCTGTCAAGTTTGATTAATGCTTCTTTCAACTTCTTGTACTCTTGATTGTTCGGGATTACTATTTTGTTTGGTCTAACTTTCCTTTTCTCTAATCGCTTAATACATTCAAGTGACGGACTTTCAAGGAGTAAAACGTTTTGATTATTCTTGATAAGGGATAAGATGTTATTTCTTATTTCGTTCTTATCTTCTTTAACTTTGAACCCTTTATCTTTTAATTTAAGTGTACCTTTATTTGTCCTTTTCTCTCCCCTTTTTACTGCGACATCTTCGGACTTAACCTTATCATTGAATTTAAAATTACTCCTATAACCTTTAGGTCTAAATTTGACATTATTTCTAATTAAATATAATCTGATAGTATTAGGTGATACATTAAATTTATCAGCTATCTGCTTTTGTGTTGCCCCCATGTTGTACCACTTAATAACATCTTTATGTTTATCTCCGATTGTTGTTTCATTTCTATGTATAGCGTAACATTTAGTCGAACAAAAATCTTGAATACCATTTTCAGTACGAGATTTAAAATATTTCATCTTCTTTCCACAATTCTTACACTTAGATTTTACTGTTCTTGAACCTTTAAACTCGTAATCACAATCTTCTCCGAAGATGTCTTTAATTGCATTTTTCCACTTATTATCATAATGTTTTATCAAAACGGGATAACTATTACCAAACTCTGTCGTTTTCGGTATTCTGCCTAACTCTTTCGCTTTCGCTTTTAGTTCTTTTATGAGTTTCTCTTTTGGGATATTCAATTCTCTTGCTTTTTCACCTAAACTTTTCAAGAACTTATTCCATGTTCCAAAATATGCTTCGTAAATACTCATACCATATTTAGAACCTTTCTTTAATTTCATGTCAGAACTTAATGGCTTTCTTCCTAAAACCTTTTTCATTTGATAATAATTATCAATTAATTCTTGCTTACTTACTCGCTTCCTATTCATGTTATTGGCACTAATCGGTTCTCCAATATGTTTTAAGAAGTCAGACCATTTCCCAAAATGTTTTTCATACTTCTTCAAATTGAACTTAGCCCCGTACTTTTTATTAGAACTGAAATGTTTTTGTAATGGTCGTTTCCCGAGTTTCTTTTTCATCTTGTAATATTCGGTAATTAATTCCTCTTCCGTTACATCACGTCGTCTGCAATAAGGAGTTTCCCCCATACTTTCTAAGAATTGTTCCCATGAGTTCCAATATAATCGGTGAAAAAATGCACAATTATTACTTTCTCTTGCCTTTGGTACTCTACCCAACTTCTCTTTTAATTCTTTATACTCTTGGATTAATTGCTGTTTCGTTGGTCTTTTCTTCATTTGTTTAATGACGTCAAACTTGGTTCGTGTTAATCTAATCTTGAAACGTGGGTTAAGTTCTATTAACTGATTTAGTTCTGATTGATTAAGATTACGGTATTTTATATCTGTTACTATATCATGTCCTATAACATCACCTAATACTTCAAAATTGATATTACATCTTCTAGCGTTACCAGTGAAATCTAAGACTAATAAATCTTCTTTATTTTTTGACTTCCTTAACCCTCTACCAACTTGTTGAGTGAAAATTATATGACTGCTTGTAGGTCTTAACATTATGATACTGTCACATGACGGAACATCAATCCCCTCATTAAACAAATCACGAACGAAGATGATTTCGTATTCATTCTCTTTGAAGCCCTTAATGATTTTCTTTCTTTTCCCTCTTGAAATCTTATCAACGCTTAACAGATTTCTTCCAGTTAATGCGACAGATTTAATGCCTTGACTATTGAAGTAATTAGCAAGTCTATGTGCGTGTTCAACCGTTGCGGAGAAACAAATAGTTTTTTTCTTCTTAAACTTCTTTTTGATTATATCCTCATACTCTTGTAGTATCGCTTCATCATACTTCTTGATACAAATCTTTTTATTCAAATCTTTCTCTGAATAACTTGAACCATTATATTTAATCTTAGAAAAATCAATATCGTTATCGACACACCAGTAACTTAAATTTGTAAGTAAATTACTTTCTATCGCTTCATGCGTTTTCACTTCATACAACTTCTTACCAATAATTTTAAAGATACTTTTATTATCCATTCGGTAGGGAGTACCAGTCATTCCCAACATAAACTTTGGTTCAAAGTATTTTAATACTTCTCGGTATGTACTAGCTTGGTAATGATGTGCTTCATCTACAATAATATAATCAAACTCTTTCTTGTCAAAATTTTCTAAACTCCTTGAAAGTGATTGAATAGTGCCAAAAGTACACTGTTCAATTTGTTTCTTATTTCCGTTATAATACCCGTAACAGATATTAAAATCTTTTAAACAACTTTGAAATTCTTTTTCATTCGCTTGTAAAAGGATATCATTATTGTGACAAATGTAGAGAAATGAAGCTTTAGGATTTCTTTTAAGTAAACTTTTAACCCATAACGCACTCATGAAAGTTTTCCCCGTACCAGTAGGTAGAACTATAACGCCCCCCTTTTCTTTTGTCTTTGCTAAAATTTTCAAAGCTTCTTGTTGGTACTTGTTAGGTAAGAATACTTTCTGCGGTTCTTGTAGTATTTGTTTACTCATTTTATCTTCTCCTTAATTTCTATTAACAATCCCCTTATATCAAACAACAATTCGGGTATAGTTTCAAAACTATTATTCACTTCTTGCATTTCTTCTTTAGTTAATCTCGGCATTTTTCTTTCTCCATTTTTTCTTTAATTATCCTGTTATATGTTTGTTCATGTTTGACCTTAAATTCTTCTTCCGTCAAATTCTTGTAAATTCTTTCATCACATTTCTTACAATTATACTGTTCCCAGTATTTCCACTTATCCTTTGGTAAGGGCATTTTTGTGTCATTCTTCCAATCCCAATCTCTTGTAGTAATTGTATAGTATTTTGGTTCATCTTCCAAATCATGTTTATCATCTCCGCAATCAATTCTTTTCGTTGTATATTTTCTAATCGTTTCTGTTGTAAGCGTAAACTTCTCTCCACAAGTTTCACACTCGTATTCTTCTCCGTCACTGTCATCAAACTCCCAACTATCAGAATACTCATAGTTACAATGTGGACAAATTATCTCATCTTCATTAAAGTGTTCTACCATTTTCTTAACTCACGTAAGGCGTAACCTTTTCCTTTTTAGTTTCCTTTTTCTCGTCATCATTTTCAAGTTGTTTAAGTAATTCTTTCAACATTTGTTTAACATCTTCTTTAGTTGGTTCTTTACTATTATCCCAACGGAGTAAACCCTCATCACATTTGCAATTATAACATACATCACAATTCTCGTTAATCTCGTGAGGTTCTGCCCCACAACATTCACACGCACGACAACCGCCTTGAATATTGTAAGCACATTTTAATTGGTCACACTTAGTAGTTTTCATTTTAACTTGATAACTTCCCCCCAGTTTAATGCACTCTCTTGACACCCGTTAGCACATAGTACCCATAAAGTTCTAATTTCTTCTTCTGCTGGGTAGTCGGTATATCCGTCAGTAAAATTTATTACCAGTCTTGTGTTAGGAATATTTTCTTTCAAGTAATCATAAATTGGCTTATGTGAAGTACCACCCCCGCCAGTAATTTTAATCTTGGATATCTCGTCATCATGCCCGTTACCCACATCATAAACTTCTTTGATATCACTATCACAAATGATTATTTTCATTCTAAGGTTATTAAACGATTTTGCTATCCCTCTTATCTCTGTCATGAACTCGGTTAATTCTTGTTTAGAGATTGAAGCACTTGTATCTAAGCTTACCACAATCTCTATACTCTCCCGAAGTATGCTCGGCATATAAACGCCACAACTTACAGAACGTTTAGAGGGTCTGCTGTAAGTGTAATCAAAGGGGAGTTCTCTCGTGATATACTTGTAAAGTAATTGCTTCCAATCGACTTTTTCATTAAGTAACTCGTCAATCATTAAAGTCATGCCTTGAGGTAACTTACCCCTCTCTCTAGCAAAAGCACTAGCTTCTGCTACTGCCCGTTTCCATTTATCTTTGTTACCTTGAACGATTTCCCTTTTCTCTTTCCCGTCACCTTGAATATGTTTATCGAAACCGACGTATTGAATTTTGCCCTTTTTATCTAACTGCTTAAACAATTCTCGGTAAACTTGCTCGGCACTTTTCTTATCCAAATCGTAAACCTTGACTTCCATGAAACTGCACATATGATTATATGGGATAAGGTTCACGCTGTTAGGTTCATTAAATCTTGGTAAACTTAACCCGTTCGTTACGAGTATATCGTTTATTACCATATCACACGCCACGTTATACAACTCGGCACATTCAATCTTTTTGCCCCTACTCAAATGTTCTAAGACTATATGCATTACTTCGTGAGCAAGAACTCCATGAAGTTCTTCATCTACAATCTTTAAAACGAACTTAGGATTATAATAACAATTCCCCTTACTATCAACAGCCATACTCGGCATTTCCTTATCATCTACAACTTCTTTATACTTCATGTTCATTATGAGGTACGCAAAAAAGGGGTTAGTCTTTTGTAGTTTAACTTTCGCTTTCAAGATTTTTGTTTCTGCTTCTTTATTTTCTACCATGATTATAATTTTCGTAATATTTTGTTCATTTCATTTAATTTTAATTCTTCTTGAACTTTCATTTTCTGCTTCTTTGTTAAGTGCCTTGACTTATGTATCTTCATCTCAATCATGAGATTGAATAAGTCCGTTCTTGTAACGTACCATGACCATTCTTTCCATGGGGCTTCAATATTGAACCTTTTCATGTTATGATACTTACTCTTAATCGCTTCCCAAATTTCCCCACGAGTTAAAAACTTTCTCTTTGTATCATCTTTTTTCACTATTTCATAAGTATTTTTCTCTCCCTTAACTTCCCTATAAGTGAAATACTTATGAAAATCTTCAATGTCTTTTCTTCGCTGTATTCTGTTTACCATTTGAACGCCCTCAATCAGTAAAGCAATACCGACTTCTGCACATATAATGCAATAAATCGGTATTACTTTACTCCTTTAACCATCTAAAAAAGTATTTTAGGACAAAATGTCCGCATAACTTTTCAATAAATCAACACCTTTTTTGGAGTTGGTGATTGATTTTCGGAAATGTGCTTCGTCAGTATTCTTCAAAAACCTTAATAGAAGTATAGAAAATTCCGCTTCTAAGTGGTCACATAACGGTAAGATTTTCTCGAACAGTTTCTTGTCTGCTCGATATCGTTCCGCAACCGTACCGATTAAAACATATTTTAAATCAATTTCTTCAATCTTCTTTACTTGTTTTGGTTCTTTAAAGATATTATCCAAATCAATTTTAGTCTGCAATCTTAGGAAAGCGACGAACTCTTTAGCTGTACCCTCTCCCACGCTTGAACCAATAAGTTGCTCTACTTGCTTCTTATCTTTCCGACCTTTAATTAATCGGCTACAAAAAGCCCAACTTCTCGGAGTAGGAAACGCTTTATCTTTATTCTTATCCCCAATCTTGTAAAGTGTGTCGGATTTAAAATTTAAGAAAGCTATAATGTTCCCGTCGATATTATGCTTCATAGCCCACTCACTCCAATTTTCTACTGTTGGAATATCTAACTCGGCATGAATAAACCGATTACATAAAGCACTACTCATATCGAACACATTACATTTATCTTCCATACGATTACCAGCACTAATGATTACCCAACCGTTAGGTAGAACGTAATCACCAACACGCCTATCCAAAATTAATTGGTAAGCTACCGCTTGAATAGAGGGCGGACTTAAATTCAGTTCATCAAAGAATATAATGCCTTGACTATCTTCATCTCTTGGTAACCAGTTCGGGAATAACCATTTAGTAGTGCCCTCTTTCACGTCTTGAATAGGCAACCCTCTAAGGTCACTCGGTTCTAATTGTGAAATACGCACATCAAGAAAACCAAACTTCTCTTTATCGTTAGCATTTTCGGTAAATTCTAACTCTTTACTTTTAGCAATCTCTTGTGCCACTTGCTTAATCGTTTGACTTTTCCCAATACCAACACCGCCCCAAACAAATAATGGAGTTTTAGTTTCGTAAGCAATCTGTAAATGCTCTTTCAATTCCGCATGATTTATATTAACCATTTTTTATTTTTGAACCCCCTTACAGTAATCTTCATTTTAAATATTCTCCAACGCTTCGTAAGTAATAGCTATCTCACTAACTACTTCATCTAATTTATTTTCCTTATCCTCATTACTAGACTTATCCGCAATATGCTTTTTAATCGCATGAATTATATTATCTGTTTTTTCGTCTAGTAATTCATCATAAACAATTAATTTACTTAGATTAAACCTCATAATGTCGTGGGGTAAAATCTTTTCACGATTTAGGAAAGTTCCAAAATCTGAACCGTCGTATTCCATTAATTTTTCTATCCTCGCTTCGTCGATATCTATTTCGTTAATTTCCCCGTCAGTATCAAACTTAACACTTGTTTCATTATCAATAGAAACCTCATTATATCCATTATCTAAATTGAAGCTAAGGTTTTGAAAAGCGGTCGCTAGTTTCAAGAAATCTTTCCTATTTCTGCTTAAAATATTATCCGCAATATCAAGGCATAAGTCTTGGTCTTTTAATATCTGCATTAATACTATGAAATTATCACTGTTCATACTATAACCGCCTGTAAGTTGCCACTCATCAACTAAAGGGTTTAATTGACAACCATAACTTACAATGCCTAGACCGTTACAATTAATTCCAATTTCAACATCATTTCTTGAATAATAACCTGTCCTGTTTGTTAAATGGAATTTATCCCTTATCTTCTTTTTCTTGGTAACACTCGTCAAGGCGTGGATTAACTTCGGCAACTTTTTAAGAAAACTTTTTTGGTTCGTGTTGGCTATTTTATCCTTTAATTCTTTCAAGGCATTATTTACGTTACTTCTGTTCTTTAAAAGTGGTTTAAAATGTTCTTGTAGTTTCTCTTGCAATTTTTCGTTTCGTTTCAAGGCGTTCTTTTTCATATTTATATCTTCCTAGCCAAATAATCTGCATGAGAATTAATATCCTCATAGATTAGCTGTTTTAGTTCTTCCGTATTATGTAAAATTATGTTAGGTTTATTTTGTACCATATCTTTAAAACAACTAAAACCGAGTGCTCTCGCTAGTTCCCCTTTATGTTTTGCTGTTGTCATGCTGTACCCGTCACCATTAAATAAATATGTTCCGTCTTTCAATTTCACGCATAAAGGGAAATGGTAACCGTAAGAATATAAAACTAATTTCCCGTTTTTGCTTTCACTAAAAAGGTTTTTTACTTGGGCTTCTTGCCCATATACAAACTCTTGTGCTACTTCGCTATTTTTCATCTTAAAAAATCTCCCCGTTTTCAGTGAATTTATATTCATTAATTTGAATATTATCTTTTATGTTTTCGTCACTGTCTTGATATTCAATTTCTTCATAACCAATTTTTTCCAACTTTTTACAAATATCATGATAGAACTCATTAAACTCATTTTCAGTTTTTTCATATTCTTTAATTTTTATTAATTGAAGTTCTTCTGTCAAATCTCCGTCATTTTCTTCATCTTCTAGTTCTTCCATTTCAATATCAATAGTATTAGAGTGACAATAATAATTGCTTAAATTCCCCTCTTTACAATAAAACCTAACGCCTTGAAATTCAAAAGCCCCAACAAAACTTAACCCGTCACCCTTAGAATATCCTAAAGAATACCTTAAACGTGGTTCATCAAGGCACTTAATCTTATACTCTTCCAATATCTCTCTTAAGTGTTCTTGTAGATTTTCTTCTAAAAAATGATAATCATTAGTTTCTCGAAAATGATTTAAAACTTTTTCTTGAATATCTTCTTTTAGTTCTTCAAAATCATATACAATTATTGTTTTTTGTTCCATATTATAATTTATTAATAGTGTTCATATTTTCCACTACTTCTTTTAGTTCTTGATTATTTGAAATAAGGCTTTTAATAACTGTTTCAAATTCATAAGACTCCCATGTTCTATTATAATAACAAGCTTTTGTTTTGTCAATTTCTACGCCGTTCTTATAAAGAACTGCTAAATGTCTAAAACCGTACCGTGTGTTTTCACTCCAACACTTTATACTAAAATCTCCATATTCTACTGTTTTCATTTTTTTATCTCCGTATCTCCCTCTAATATAGTGAGAAGAAAAACCCACTTAATCAAGTGCCTTTATAGTGCCTTGATTTATGTTTTTATCTCCGTATCTCCCTCTAATATAGTGAGAAGAAAAACCCACTTAGACCTATGAAGGCATTATACCCTCAAGGCGTGAATGAAGGCACTACTTGCCTTTACTGGTCTGTTTCTTCTATTAACCACTTAAATGAACCGTTCTGAATAATTGGTTTAAATTTATGCGGTGAAATTTCTATATAAGATAAATTGTCTTTTTTGCTTTTTTGCTTATTCATTTTTCTTTATATCTCCTAAACACTCTTTAATATAGTGTGAAGAAAAAACCATTTAAAAGAATATAGAAGAAATGATAATTAATAAAATAAAATATATATTAATTAATTTAATTAAAAAAAATAAAAAAAGGGGTATAAAACCCCATTAAAATTTAAAGCACTTCATAAGCCACAATAGGCTTAATAAAATTCCTTTTTACCACGCTAAAAGGGGAATTTGTATAAACTCCTTGTTTGGCTTTTGGCTTATGGCTTTTTATCTCTGAAAATTGAAAACTAAAATTAACCTTTTGGTTTATGTTAGATTTTCCAATTAAAACCTTTTTTGGTATTTTCTTTTTATTATCATATTCCCAATTATAATAAAAAACTTTATACCCGTTTTTACTCATAAGCATATTATAAGAACCATAATCTAAACTATTAAGCGGTTTATTTTCCAAGCTTGTATAAGTTTTATTTTCAGAAGTCTTTTTTATTTTGTTTTCAGTCATCAAAATCCTTAAAACTTCTTTTGTTATTCTTTGTTTATTACTCTTTTTTATTTCGCTTGGAAAAAAAGAATAAAATAAACTTAATTTAAAACTCTTGTAATTATGGCTTTTAAGGTAGTTGTGGAACGTTTTAGAGATTAAACTTAATTTCTGTTCTCTTTGTTCTTTCCTAAGACCTTTTAAGCTTGTGATTATTTCGCATATTTCCATTTATTAAAACCCCCCTTATAATACTTTTTTGTTTATGGTTATTTTTCACCATGTCTTTTTTTAGGAAAAATAGTTTATAAAACTATTTTTTTAAGTCACTACATATTAATAGTAAAAAAATTAATAAAAAATATTCTATTTAACCCAATAATTCTATTTTACTTTTTGAAGTTAAAACAAGATATTGTTTAAGGTTTTTCTCTAAATCTGTTTTAACCTTAAAAGCTAGTTCATCATTAAAGGGGTTAAACTCATTGACTACAATTTCTATAATAAAACTTTTTTCGTGCCCCATTTCCCAAAAACCCGAAACATTTTTTATTAAAGAAAATCCTTTAATTTTATTTTCGTTTAATGTTCTTATGGCTTTTTGATATTCACACTTTTTGGTTTTATTGTTATGACCAATAAAAAAACGGTATAATACATTTTCGCTTTTTTCCATTTTTATTAAACTCCATGTTTAGTTAATTATAGGGAGAAAAAAAACCCACTTAATTTTTAATAGTGGTGACTAAAAGTAACCATTAATAACCATTGATGACCAACCCCGAAAATCGAAAATCGTCAAAATTAAATAAATTAAATACTGGGGCATTATTTTATTTATTTTTATTAAAATCGGCATTTTCGGGGATGCCTTGATGATGCCTAGGGATGCCTAGGTCATGCCTTGTTTTTAGAAAAAATACCGACTTGAAAAAAAGTGTCGGTGAAAATCAGTAAAAAAATCCTATTCTTTATATTATGATGCCTTGATTAAAGGATTACTTCTTGCCAACAATTAGAGCCATTTTGATTCCAGTCTTAGGACAAGTTCCCATCATAAAAGTTCGTCCAGATTTTGTAACCTTCTTTGGGTTTTTCATTTCATGCTTCTTCTTGCATTTCATACAGTACGCTAACATTTTACTTACCTCCTTTTCTCCAATTTAGCTTCCATTTTTAGAAGAGCAGGATAATAGGTGCAACCAAATTCTCTGATGTGGTCACCGACTATTTTGCGCGCTATCTTACGAGATTTGGTATGTTCCATCTCTAAGTCTATCCACTGCTTCTTGACTTTACACTTCATCATAATACTCCTAAAGCTTATGCTTCTTTAAAACTTCTTTGGATTTGCTGCCTGCAAGTTTTTCAGCCATCTCTTCTTGAACTTTCTTTGGCTTCGTCTTAACTGGCAGTTCAGGTGCTTTGTATGTTTTACCTAATTTCATTTCATCTCCTCCTTTTTCCTTTAATTGGTGTTTTCTTAAATGGTACAGTAGGATTCTTCTGTTTTACATCTAAGACTTCGAAACCTGCTGAAGTGAAATGGTACTTAACCCATGCCCCTATCCGGGAATTAAAACTTTGGTAGATAGGCATTTTAATCATCCTCCATTTCGAGTTCAAACTCGTAATCTTTACCTTTCTTAAAATATTCGCCTTTAGTAACTTGCCTTCTGTTAAGCTTACCAAAGATGATGTCGTTATAATCTTGAAGAATAGGCTTTCTTTTTCTCATGCTTACACCTCCTCTTTTTCTTCGGTTTCATCTCTGTTGTCTTCTTGATAACGTGAGCACCAACAGCCACATTCACCAAAGTTCCAAATACATTTCCCATATTTATCTTCGTACACCAAACATTCGTCCAGTAGCTCCTCCATCGCCAGATTTAATTATACCATTACCTGAACTTAATTTCCTATTAATTTTTACAGGATTGCCGCCGAAGCCCCAGAATTGTTGTTTATTCCCGAATAGTTGGAGAAGCCTTTGCTGTTGCGGTGTAGGAGGGATATAAGGTTCCCTTTGAATTTCAGGGACGCCTTCATCTTCATAAAAGTCTAATTTACCAATTCTCATACTTTTGTCAACAGGTCTGCCTCTCGGTCTTCCAGTCTGTGGGATTGGTTTATATTTTCTTGGTCTACCCCTCTTTCCTTTAGTCTTTGAAGATTTCTTAACTAAACCGGCTAACGGGTCTACACGCCCTTTTTTTACTGTGCCAAATTTTCTTAAAGTCTTGGCACCTTTTTCACCTAAATAGAATTCTTCATCAATACGCTTTTGTGCAATTTTATCTTCTTTTTCTTTTCTACGTTTTTTTAGAATTTGTGCTTTAATATTTTCATCACTCATACTTTTATCGAATTGTTTCTTAAAAGTTTCAACATCTTCAGCTTTATCACCTTCAGCTAATTCCCGACTGATATCTCTGTCTAATGCTAATTGTTCAGCTTTAACTATTTGTGCTTGAAATTCTTCTAATTCTTTTTCTTCTTCTTTGGTTGGCATTTATCATATAAATTTCCTTTCACTTTTTACTGAATTAAATTTAAAATAAAAAAGAACAAGCCCCCAAGGCTTCAGCGACCTTGGGGGGTGGTTAATTATTATATTAGTTGAATACTTAATAGCTTGCGCCGCCAGTTCTTCCGCCAAAAGCGAGGAAGATTAAAGACAGTACAACAGCCGCAACACCAACAATTACGATGATGTTGAACCAGTTACCGTACTCAGCTAGACCTGTTGCAGCGTCATCAGCGATGTTGTAGGCAGTCCCACAACCCGATGTGTTAACAGCATTACAATCAACAGTGCCTGTTAAATGCGTATCACGCATATTAACCAGAACAGTTGCACCGATTGATACAACAATACCTAAGATTACAACACCTATTGCTAGGTCAGTTAGGTCAACAGCAGACTTTTGTAACTTCATGGTTCATCTCGGCTATACTTAGTAGCTCATTCCACCAGTTCTTCCGCCAAATGCTAAGAAGATAAGTGAAAGAACAACTGCAGCTACACCAACGATTACGATGATATTAAACCAGTTACCGTATTCAGCAAGTCCTGTTGCAGCGTCATCAGCTAAATTATAAGCGATGTCACCCTGAGTATTAGTATCCCTTACGTTCACTAATACTGTAGCGCCAACAGAAACAACGATACCTAGAACAACAATACCAATCGCCAAGTCAGTTAAATCAACAGCAGATTTTTGTAGTTTCATTGTATAGTTTTCCATAATTTACTTAATTCTAGGAGTTAAAGATACTTTAAGAAACCACGATGACAGCTGTCATCACGTTAGAACAAGCTTACCACAATCTCTTGAAGTCTTATGTATTCTAAAATTGAACTCTTTCTTCTTTGATAACTTACCAGCGACAAGTTCAGAGATAGTAGGATAATCAATAGTTAAGGTTCTAAGACCATACTGTTTCTTAATCTTCTCTGCTAGGGGTTCACCTATTTTCCCAAATTGGCTGATGAGACTTTCATGCACTCTTATCTGTCTTGAGCTTACCATATTAATTCCTCTGTTGACTTACTATAATTGCTGAAACGATGGTTAGTGTTAGGAAAACCATTGGATAAGTTATTGCTAAGAATCCGTTCCACCAAAGATAAGTCGTGAGTATGAATGAAATGAAAGCTGCTGAAGTTAATGCTGACCCTACCCCGAATGGCAAGGCTAGAGCAAAGAGAGCTAGGAAGACGAACACTGGCAAAACTTTAGCCATGACGCCTTGACTTATGTATGCTGGATAGCCCAAGAAAAAGTCGGAAGCCGAGCTAACATTGGTTCCGTTATAACTCGTTGGATACTCATGATAATTATTTCCTACTGCCATGTTATATGTTTGAATTACCTCCCGTCATTGCTGCTACGATTGCTAAGATAATAAGGATTACTATAAGCATAGTCATCAAGTCTATTAACCATGCTGGAACAACGTCCGTCCCTAAGATGAGGGTTGTTGCACTCGTCATCCCAACATCAATTAAGCTAACTGGTAATTTTAGTATTGCTCCAAGACCAACGAAGGAGTTCCAGAACGTTTGGAGTAGTCCTGTTTGAACCGTAATGTTACCTACGCTATATTGTATCTCCTTAATGTTAGCTTGTAAGGCGTCCTGACTTGTCGCCAAATCTTCGAAAGTTTGATTTTGCACTTCCGGAATTGTAGCACTATACTGCTCAGCTCCTTCAGTCATAAAGTAGAAAGCTCCACCAACTATTGTGAAGCCAAGGATTAACACTATAAAGATTGTCGTAAAACTTAATGCCGACTTCTGCCAATTTATCCTCGTATTAACCATGCTATGATGCCTCCTGTGATAACTATCCCCATAAGGGTCAAGTAATTTATTACTACAAAACCAAGTAAGCTTGATATAAATAATGCTAGTAGAGCCGCCACAATTCCCGCTACTGGATTAACGAACATTACGCCTACGACTAATATTCCCAGCATGAAAGCATAAAACGTGCTGTCTTCGGCTCCTAGAGCGTCTCCGATAGTCTGTGAGAATGACCCGCCGACTATCTCAAGTATCCAATCAATCCCTGAAGCTGGTGAACCTGTCGCATAAAATGTTGCGATATAAGTTCCATTACCATAACTTGCAATATTGCATAATAGAGTAGCCGATGCTGCCGTTGAACAAGTGTCGCAAATTAATGTGTCTCCTGCCGCATTTTTCTTGGTTACTCTCAAACAACCTTCAGTGAACTTACCGTCAGGTCTTGAATATGTTAGGTAGAAGTCTTGCGTTGAATTTGTATAGTACAGGTTATAATCAATATCTTGGAACTTCTCGAATTCGAATACTGTATCTTCTCCTAATGTAAAATCTCTTGGACTTTCAAAAATGTTCTCAGGTAACGTTGTTTCTACCGTTTCCCCGTCTTTAACTAAAACGAACTTGTATAAGCTGTCAAGCCAGTTAAGGTATACAACATCTGAACCGATACTTGATGTACTAGCTTGCGTTACCGTGATGAAACTGTTTGTTCCAATATCATAATATTGCACATTGATTAAAACATTTGGAACATAGAAACCAGCTTGGTCGAAAACTCGAAGAACCGTCGCGTCAGCCAAACTAGAATTTAGCAAATAAATTGTTTGATTCGTGAAACTGTCTTGCGATAAATTCGCCGCTACCAAAAAGTTTGAACTTGGAACATAATCTGTTGCTTCCACTTCAACCTGATTATTCACTACAATCGTTTCATTAAAATTAAGGCAAAAAGTGTACCTACTATCATTTTCCACAGTATCTTGATATGAAATATTTTGTACTACACTTCCGGTACCGTTGTATAAGTAGTAAAACCAACTTGAAGCTAGAGTTGTGTTAAGTAAGCCAAACGGGCTTCTCGCGTCACGAGTTGTATACCTTATAACTTCTTGCGGGTCGCCAGCATCACACCTTGTAAGTTCTAGGTTGTAAACTGTTTGATTATTTACAGGACTTGTAGCTACTCCTGAACCATTAACAGTCGTGATATTAAGGTTAAAATAGAATGACTTATTCTCGTCAGCAGCAACTAATGGTACATTAATCGTTCTAGTAAGATTAGTTTGATTCCCTGTAACTGTGGGGATTGCCGAATATGATGTACCGTCATAAACCAAATTCCCTGTAACTGATAATACCCCTGTCGATAAATTGATTACTGCCACAAATTCTGTTTGGTCAGTTTCGATGACTTCACTCTCATAGATAATACTTTGTGTTGCCGCCAGTACGACCCATGATACTGTTTCACTCCCAAGGTTACCGAAACTATCATTGGCGTATAAAGTTAAAGAATTAATCCCCGTGATGTAATTAAAATTTGTATTAGTTAAACAACTAATAGTATTATTACTTCCATCATATTCGTACCAACAATCGTCAAGGATAGTAGTATTAGTGATAGAAAAGTTAAGGTCTACTGTATCATTGTCTGTCAATGTATCATACAATGTTACAGGACTTGTTATCGTAATATTTGGCGCTATTGTTGAAGTTACAATCGTGGTAGAATTGCTTGAAGTATAATTGAACCAATCAGTCGCTGTCAATGTAAAAGTTATACTTGAAGGGATACTTTCATTTGGATAATTGAAAGTGGTTGTATTGGCATTACAATCTACAGTAAGATTATCGAACGCCCATAAAAGAGCTGAAGTATTTTCAATCTTCATTACAACATTTTGTCCGCCCTCACTCGGATACCTTCTGAAACATACATATTTTCCAACATTCGTCGCATTTACATAAACTACTGGAGATGTGAACTCATCATTCATACAATTAATGTCATCACTTGGCGCTGTCCAGTTAGAGTAAGAAAAACCCGCTTGTTTTTGGAACGAAACACCATTATTATAGAACCAATCAGCAGTTGTACCTTGCAAACCTGCATCAGTAAAATTATACCATGTAAACCCTCCGCCAGTCCATGCGAAATAAGTAGTCAAATTACTATCATTATCAATGAACTGATAATTGTCAGCTTCAATCACACATGATGTTGCATTAAGTTCCGTGACCGTCCAGTTAAAATCAAAACTTTCATTAGGTTGCGTTATAATTGTACCGTTAGTTGGCGCTGTAATATTAACAACTGGCGCGTTACTATCAACATTTAATGTGTAAGTGGTACTTGTTTTTGTTGTATTATCAACCGAGACACCGTTACAATTCCAAGTATAAACTCCGTCAGGTATTGAAGCGTTTGTGTATGTGGCTGTCAAGTTTTCTGACTGGCTTGAATTTGTCACCTGAGCTACAACATTACCATCAAACGTCATATTAAGGGCAGTCATCCCAGTATTATACGTTCCCGTACAATTAAAAAATACGTTACCGTCTGTATCGTAGGCATTATTTAAAGGTTCAATCAATGTTATCACTGGAGATAAAGTTCCAGATTCCTCAGCACCTAGGATGTAAGTATTAGTTTGGTCACTCATTGAATAATATTCTGCCACTGTATCAGGAGTTACTCCACTTGTCGGGCTAAATACTACAAATTCATCAATACCACCATCAAAGAAATTTTGAACAGTTATATCATTTGCGTACGCACCAAGCCTTATATCTTGCCCAGCAAATAGTGAGATGAAAGAATCAACATTTGCGTGAGTAACGCTTACATAGGAACCATCATAATAGATGTACATCCCAGTAGTATTTGCAATGTTAAATAAATGATGCCAACCTGTGTCAATATCTCCCACATCAGCAACTAAAGCTCCACCGGGTGAACCTCCAACTCCAAGTTTTGTCCACTGAATATCTTCACTTCCTCCACTAATTCTTGCTTGAATACCGCCTCCACCACCAGCCCTTCCAGCACCAAAGAAAATTTCATTAGCTGAAACTGTACCATCAGCGTGTTTGAACCATAATGAGAAGCTAACATTAGGATTAAAGTCTGTCAAGATTGAATCATCAAAATCGCCGGGCAACGTTTCATACTGTTTTGTTGAAGCATCGTAAGTATGATAATTACCAATGTGCCCTGATACAAGTGTACCATTACCTGTTGCATCGAATACTCCTGTTGCATCAACAGGTGTTGTTTCGTCTAAGAAGTAATATGCGTGCGGAGTCTTAAACGTAGCATTAATATCGGAAGTTGAAGTTGAAACTGCCGGGTTCCCGTAGTACATATAAAAAGTGTTATTAGTGCCAGTAACATTATTAGTTTCGATTGTTACAGTGAACCAATCAGAATCAACATAATCCCTTATCGTATAATTCAATTCTACTGTTTCAGTGCTGTCAAGGAAACGAACGTCCGAGAAATTACCATTCATTTTCCCTGTTTCAAAAGATAAATTAAGTGTTGGGTATTCACCAGTCAAATTACTTAATAACCTTTTATAATCCCAATCAGAATTCCACCACGCCCAATACTGTCTTATAATGTCAGTCTCAAAACCTTGTAAGGATACTGCCCAGTCAACGCTTGAATATGGCGACTTTTTCGCCAAAATTTTCCAATAATAACTTCCAGCTTCCAACGTTTCAAAATTGTATTCCTCGTAAACAATCTCGTCATAATATTCTGTGACTGACCCATTAACGAAAGGGTTACAAATGTCAAAAGTTCCAGTAGCGTTTACTATCTCGCTACAATTAGGGTTATAAGTATCATGAGTATTATTGAAAGTTTCCATCTGCCCGACATAAATTTTAACATCGCTCAAATTAACCAAAGAACCGACAGTGTTAACAAAATCGTAACCGTTAAACAATTCGTCGTTTTGGTACAAGACTGAGGTACCTCGAGCTTCACAATCTGTTAAACAATAGTCAGTATTATAAGTTAGTGCGACATCTTGAACAACAACCTCGCTATCATTCTTAATCTCCAAATTATCGTCAACATAACTTACACTTGAAGAATGTTCACCGAACTTGATAGTATCCTCATTAACGATGTCAACATCAACACACATCTTCTTCACCTTACCGCCCTCGGTTTCAACCTCCATATCTGAAGGTTCAACTTCACCAGTCTTAACTCCATTATTACGAAGCGTGGCTTTACTTTCTTGGATTATATCGTCATTAATCCTTAAATTCAATTCTTTCGGAACAAGACAAACTTTCGCTTTCCCATTATCAAGATTTTCAATAATTGTATCAAAGTATTCTTCTTGTATTCCATTCTCATACTCATGAACCCATTTAGGACTATGAGTTAAAGTGTAACCGTTCAAGTCATCTTCACAACTCCAGAACGGTATCCAATCGCACCACTGAAAAGCGCTAACAGATGGTAGAAGAACCAGCATCATTGCTAGCACTACAAAGAAACGAAGCCTATGCTTTTTATCCATAAAGTTTAATGTCATAATTGCGCTCCCGAGCCACTTCCAGATTTAAATGATACAACTACCACTAATAAGATAATGCCAATTATTACTATTATTGGAAGATATTCCATGAACAAAGAAGCTATCGTGACTTTATCCCCACTATCACCCAACTCACTTCCAATCAAATTACCGTAAACGTTTGAATATATGACTGCTAAAGTTATTAGAACGCCAAGGATTATGACGCCAACGAATATCATGATTGGACTTCGTAATACTGCGCCAGTAGAAAGCATGATGAAGCCGAAAATTCCAATGATTAGGAAGGGGATTAAACTGTCAAAGAAAGCTAGACCGCTACCTGTTTGTGAGAGGGCGTCATTAATTTTATCAGCGTCACCCGACGGCACTGAACTGTTTAATCCTTCAGCTAATGGGTTTTGAATTTTATCGAACGCATAATTTGCCACTAGAAGAAATATGGAAATAGTTGCAAGGATTACAATTATCATGAACCAAGTTAAGAATCCTTCCGCTTGCCCTCTTTTATTTGTTAGTATGGGTCTGATTTTTCCCTCTTAGCTTTCTTTGCCTCTTTTACTTTATTGAACGCTTCAATCGTGTAGAAGATGAAGATGTATGCAATATAGAATATGAAAACTACCACACCCAAAATTAACGCTGTCTGCCCCATTAGTTGTAAAGAGCTTGACGTTGAAAACATTATCAAAGTCGAATTAATTAGAATCACTGTAGCTAATACCGCTGATAAGTAGAAGAATGATTTCACTTTCCACTTCTCTTTAGAAAATGTAAAACCTATAGCGAACAAGATGAAAACGAGAACAGCCATCGGCATTAAAGCTAAAGGTTGCGATGAAGAAAATGATTGACCGTTAGAAGTGACATGAAAATCATAATTTGAACATTGGATAACGCCCGCCAAATCGCCGCAAGTTGTTACGATGTATTGTCCGAGTTGAGAAGTGTCAGAGAATTGATAATAAAAAGTTTGACCTTGTTTAGTCATGTTTGAATTAATGAACGTTTCAGAACTATCAGGAAACTTCACTTTCTGCAGGTTGACATAACTACAGGTTGCACAGACTTGACTTAGATTGATTGCATTATCTTGTGCGAAAGTGCCCAACGTTTGAACTTGCGCTACCGCGAGTGGTAACACGAAGAAGAACATTGCGAGCGTAAAATATTTTATCACAGCTTTTTCCATCATTTATCTTAATAATTCATCTTATTTATATTTTGTGTTTATGGGACAATGATTCCATGCGTATACCTTCCAGAGTAGTTCCATGTCCCTGCAGCTACAGCAGTAGTATTTGTTGGTTCATAGTATGTCAAATTTCTATCACCATACTCCCAAACTCCCGCTTCAGTCAAGTTATAATTTGTGGTGTCGACAATGAAATCAAACGCTGTTAGAGTTCTATCAGTCTCATTCCAAATACCAAGACTAATCAAGCTGTAATTAGTTACATCCTCATAATAAGTAAGATTCCTGTCAGTGTATCCCCAAACATCGTCAGCAGTTAGATTAACAAGCCCTGTGTCAATCTCAAAGTCGAAACCTGTCAACTCACGATTAGTATAATTCCACACTCCAACACTTATCAAGCTGTAATTAGTTTTGTCAGTTGAAGGAGGATAATATGTAAGGTTCCGTTGAACATAGGTCCAAACATCCTCAGCTGATAGATTGATTAAGCCCGTGTCAATAGTAAATGTGAAATCTGTTAATTGCCTATCAGTATTATTCCAAACGTAATCACTCATTACAGCGTAATCAACAGTGACGGGTTCAGTATATGTAAGGTTTCTTGAACTATACTCCCAGACGTCTTGAGCTGTCAAATTAATATCGGTAGTATTAACAATAAAATTGAACGCTGTTAATTGCCTATCCGAATAACTCCAAACTCCTTCATTGATTAAAGTATAATTTGTTACATCCTCAGTGTAAGTCAAATTCCTATTATCATTAGTCCAAACATCATAACTTATCGCGTCCAAGATAGTGGAAGAAATAGTTCCAGTATAATTCCAGATAGCGTTAACGAATTGTGTTATAATATTAGTTGAAACGTTACCAGAATAGTTCCAAACCTGAGATGTTGTTTCGTGAGCAGTTTGGTTCAACACATTATAATTTATTGTACCATTAAAATCTTCCCATGTCGCGTTAACATAACTTTGCCTGTAATGGTCGAACCAATCATTGATATGAATTTCTCCTGAACCTTTCAATTCTTGAATTATACCTGAAGCAGTCTTCAAATTAATGTTAAGCCAGTTATCGTACTGGTTGAAACCTGTACCTGATGACGCAGTAACTCTTATTCTTATGATACCTGAAGCGTTAATGAACCCTTCGTCAGGGATATGGTTTGAAACGAAATCGTTCAATCCTGTTGGAGAACCACCTGTCGCGTGACCAGAGAATGTTAAATTATTTGGTAAATGATACCATGTTCCCGACGTGAAATTGTACGCTTCAAATTCAAGCAGGGCATTGATTGAAGCTTCACCCATGTAAAAGAGTAAAAGGTTGGTGACGTTACTCGTGTTCAATGCGTGAACAGAAGTGTCAAAATCGTATATTGCTTGACATTTTTTCGTCGCACCACCAGTTGATGTACACGAAGTGTAAATGTAATCAACATAAGCGTTAAGTCCGATAGGGCTTGAGGCATAAGTTCCTATAACTTCCGTCCTCGCTGGGAAGTTTGAGTCCATACCGTCAGTGTAATAAACGAAAGTACTACTCAGTTCCGCTGAACATCCAGCCGTCATCATGTAAACACCCGTCTCGTTTGGCAAGGTTGTAATGTCGTAATAATAAAGCCCATTACTTCCTTCTAAATGTAACATTGGAGCATTAATGATGTAATGGTCGGCAGTAGAATTAACTCTTTCTGGATAATAAACGTCAATAGAACAAGCACCTTGATTCTCTGGTAAACCCTGATTATCTCTTAACTGTAAGAAAATTCTAGCTTTTTCCCCGGGACGATATTCGGTACCGAAGAATTCGAACTCGCCGTTTGGGTCATTCATGTAAGTTAAATCAATCCAGCCAGTGATAGTCCCCAAATCATCATCAGGTCGTAGAGTTATTTCGTATACACCTTCTCTCGTTATAACATTGGTGCAATCGAAAAAGATTGTACCTTCCCCCGCGTTAGCATACGATGTGTGAACTAGGAAGGAAGGATTATTACACTCTTGACCGTTAACCCATAAGTAATACCTGATGGTTGGATTATGCCACACTTGAAAAGTTATCATAGCGTTTTGTACTTCACTTATCCCGTCAGGAGTATCAACAGTTAAATTATAAGAATAATCTGTATCACCTTCCATCAATTCTCGGTACAGAGGGTCTAAGTAAATCTTATTAAATTGTTGAGTTGGCTGTTCCGCCGGAACTAAGCTTAAACCAAACAAAAAGATTGCACCTATAGCAAGACAGATTGCGAATAGTTTCAATTTCATGTTATCCTTGGACGTTAGTGAAATATTTAATTGTTACTGTGAACGAGTTTGATGGTGCAACGTTACTGAAGTTTAATGTTACTTGATTATTAATCGGATATGACTTAAAAATGTTCCAGACTCCTGAATGCGGTGAAAGGTCGGCATCAATAGTTTCCCCCGTTCCCAACTCATACATAGCGAACCGGTAATTACCTCCACCTGAAGGTGTAATGATTATCTGCGCAATCTCAAAGTTGAATGTTTCAGGTACAACGAAGTTACTTGAACCGGAAAAAGCGCCAGTAGTATAAGTCACCGTATCATTATTGACTGTATAGTTGACCTGCGACCAATCAGTAATTGTTGTACCGTTTAATGTGATTGAAGAGAAGTTTAAAGCTGAAGCGTTAATATTGTTAACATAATTCTGCACTGATTGATTAAAGTATGATTCATTGAATGTAAGGTAAGTTCCATTGAAGATTAACCACGGAGCTTCAGCCGTCCAATCATAAATGCCATAGAAGTTGCCGCCGAAGAAGTTTAATCCCGTATAATTTTCTCCTGTATAATTCCCCCCAATGTAATATGAAGCGTTCACGGCTTGCGCTATCACTGTCCCGTTCTCAAACGAGATGTTAGTTAAACGTGAACCGTCGCCAACAAAATAAGTGGCTCGCACCTCTGTCGCGGAAATGTTTAACACTTCAGCATTATCTTGTATGCCTGAAGAAATTGAAACGTTACCAATGTAAAGAGTAGAATTTGAAACGTATAAATCTTTCGTAACGTTAACATATTCAAAAGTACCGTTAGTGGCTTGAATGTTTTGAGTAAAGGTTACTAGAGAAGCAGAATTTGAACCGTCGGGTAACATCCATCTATCAATATCGAATGGGTAACCGTTCCAAAAGATAGAATTGTTCACAGTGTCCAACGTAATATTGCCGGACACGCCGAGAATGGGTAAATTCGGATTACTATAACCAAATTCTTGCACCTCCGCCAAGATGGGTGAGATAAATAATAACATCATCACCAAAAATGCTACAACTTTCATTATTTATTCGAAGGACTTGAAATTAATAAAGGTTTAGTTTTCTTTTCCTTCCTTTCAGGCATAACAAAATAATATAATATTGCGAGGAAGACGAAGAGTTCGCCGATGATTATCTTTATTGGATTTTTACTTTCCCTCGTCTTCTCTGCCCTAAGCATTTGCATCTCTACCAATTCTTCATTTGTTGTAGGTTTAACGTACACTTCTTTCATATCTGCTCCACTGTATGTTTAACTACTAATTTCTCGAAGAATTCTTCCTGCGCGTGCAACATATCCATCACAGTCTTCTTCGCTAACCGTGTCTTGTAAATGATGTAAGCAATAAATATTTCTTCATCAATCCCCGTTTCACGGAAAGCGTCGAAAGCGTTACTAAGAGTTTCAAGCTGCTTATTTAATTTGTTAATCGGACTGCTCATCCTCACCTCCAAGTTTTAATTTCTGTACATCATTATAGAAGAGGTGAAGGTAAGGGCTATACACTTTCATTACTTCCTGAAGAGCATAGTCATGACCGATGATATAACCATTCTCAAATGCTTTTTTTTCTTCTTCACTCATCTTTGCCCTCGCTTTTTAGTCTTTTCTTTATTTTCCATATTTTTCTGTCTAATACAGTCCAAAGAAAGCCATAAAACACCATCATTGTTAAGCTACCTAAAATGAACCCAATATAAAAATATGCTACTTCATTCATTCTTTCACCTCGCTGTTGTCTTTTTTTATGAGTGTTCTTTTATACTTTTCGCTTTCATAAATAAATGCACATTTCTTTGAACAAGTGATAGTATTTTTATGTCTTATGTCATAATATGCACTTTTAGAAGGTTTTTTATCTAATGCTCTCATATATTGTTTTTTACAAATAACACAAATTACTATTTCATGTTCACCATTAAATCCACCACTAATTCCCATTATGCCGACACCTCTTGTTTGTCTTTCTTTACGATATTAATCATGGCAATATTAGGCGATAGTTCAAAATGGCAATAAGCACATCTATATCCAGATGTATCGGGGATACATCCCCCACTACATCTTGCTCTTGGTTTTATTGTTGAACTTTTCATTTTGGCTTCTTCTATCATTCTTCGCTATCTCCCTTGTCTTTCTTCACGACGTTATGAATAATCGGCGTAATTACATCATTGAAATATTCAGGTGTGTGAAAATGTCTTTTGTTGGGTGCTTCATCTATCTTTAATTGCTTCTCTATGAAATCGTCTAATACTTGCAAGTTCTCAATAATGTGATTTTCGTTTTGATTTCTTTTATTTTGAATAATCTTAACTAGGATTTCCTTAATCTCTGATGAGACATTCTTATCATAGGAAAGTGCTGAAAGTGTTGTTTCAAAATCAATCATGGGTAAACTTCCCCTTTCTTTGACCCAAATAGAATTAATAATTCCCCTACAAGTGTAAAGATATTTCTTTGGAGTTGATGGATAATTCTGAGGCTTAATGTATTTTAGATAGTTCTGTTTTCCCATTGATTTATAATGATAGTATAAACTAATTGGATTAAATAAGTTGTTTGAAAATCTCACAAATTCTTTAGGTCTTTCACCAAAGTAAAGTATATTAGAATTAAGCCATTCAATTACTGTTGGATTTGAAGATGATAACATCTTACTAAACTTTAGAATATCAAACCCTTGCATATCAATTAAACTACCCTCTGGACTTATCCTTTCAAATTTCTCATTAAAAGCAACAGTAATAACATCACTCTTTGGATTGATTAAGGTATATTCTTGTGGTTTACGATAGAAAACAAATCTTACGTCATAATCAGAATCCTTACTCGCCATCCCCCATGCTCTTGAACCTGACTCTACTGCAAATAATATTTGTACATCATACTCTTTTGCTACTTGCATTAATAATTCGTTTATCTTCTCTTTCATTTGCTATCACCTTCTTCCTTTTCTATGTTTTGTTTTTCCATTTCGTATTTTAATCCGTTTCGGAATCCTCTGGCTCTGATTTAATTTTTGGCAAATCGCTATGGATATTTTCATTCATTTCACAAGCATATTTATGACTTACATTTTTATAACTACTCTCTATATCTTCAAAATCATATTCATTCTCCATAGCAATTTTATCCCCTTTCCAATCATTACTCAATAACCAAAGGAGTAATCTACCTACATTGAGATTATAAATTGTTTCATAAAATTTGTAGCCACCGTCAAGTTGATGTCCAAATAAATATTCCTTCTTTGTATGGTTTACTATTGAGTATGCGGTTCCCATCGTGTATTAATTGGACTCGGAGTCCTGTTTTAGTTCTTTAATAATATCTATTAAACTATCCCACTCAAAAAAAACATTGTTCTTTCGTCCATTCAAAATTAAGTTTTGAATATCTTCTAGGGCTTGGTTGTATCCTTCTTCAAAATTAAACTTTATCTTCTCTTTCATTTGCTATCACCTTCTTCCTACTTGTCTCATTTATTTTCCTCCATTAGTTTCTCTAGTTCTGGCGAGATTTCAAGTTCAGTGCTATCTCTCCTTTCCACATCTAATTTACCCATAAACTTTTTAGCTTTTGTCTCCACTTCCTTGATAAATTTAAACATAGCTGTTTGATTTGTCGGGTTAATGTCATGGTGACATTCTTGACAAATAGGGATTTTTATATTGAACCTTGGACTATACATTTGTGGAATTGAGTGATGATAAGTTTTCCTTTTCTTTATTTGGTCTTTATCAAAATTCCCTCCACATCTCCAACAAAAATCATATTTGTTTAGTGTAATAGTATTATTCTTTGCCTTTGCCATCGTCATTTAATCCTTAACTGAAGTCTTTATGTTTTATTTTAGTTATTATTCTTCTACCATTTCTTGCAGACATTTCTACCTTCGGTCTTAATACTATCCCCTCTGCAATAAAGTCTCCAAATTCAGAATTAAATCCATTACGTGTCATTTCAATAGCATCGTTTAGTGTTCCCTCACCAATTATCTTCACAGTTTTTAATCCTAGTTTTTCGGCTATTTCTTCAACGGCTTCTCTTTTAAGCCACCATTTTCCAACCTTGACATCAAAAAGTATAAAACTCACTCCATCAGAAATATAGTTTCCACCACTCTTTTGTATTCCTGCACCATAACCTTCGCCGTATAAGCAAACTTCATCATCAAAAATTTCCTCAAACTTTTCTTTATCAAACATTTCTTGTAATTTCTCCATTAAGAAAACTGGCATTTGTGCATTGTCTGTCTTTCCTCCGAATCTTAACTTTTCCCCATCCCACATTATTCTGATATTAGTTCCATCTATCTTTTCAGTAAACACCCAAGAGTTATCTTTTAGATATTCAAACTCTGGCAGAGAATACTCTTCTGTAAACTTCCCTTTATTATCTCTTTTGAAGATTGATTGTATTTTATGGTATTCTCTCATCGTATCGTATTTTAATTGGACTCGGAGTCCTCATCTCCTAATAATTTTGTCATTTCTTTTAAAAATCTTTTCTCGGTAGGTAACTTGTTTAAGCTGTATTTTTTTAATAATCGGACAGGGAAATATCCACCTTCATTTTTCAACTGTGTATAAAATCTCTCCCTTTTATTCATAGGAGATGTATTAAATCCTTGAAAAATCTCAAAAGTATTTTTATCTAAATCAATAACATAACAAAATTCACACATCAAAGAGTCTTTTGCAAAATCAATTTCGTTTCTTAAAATAATGTCTTTATCATCTGAGCTACAAATGTTAGATAAAATCTCAGCTCCTATATCCCTACTAACAAAAAGATTAAACCATCTTTTCTGTTCAGCAGTTCTATTGTCAGGTTCACTTGACCATTCAGCACAATTTTTATAGTAGGAATCAAGAAATTTCTTATCCCTACCTACTCTATCCCAAAACCTTACATTCTTAAGTCTTTTTCTAAGATTTTGAATATTCTCTTTTACCCTTAAAAATCTTAAAGCTGTTAAACCCTGCCCTTCAGGGTAGCCATCCCATTGCCCATATTGAGCAATTTGATATTTATTATCTTTCACTACGCAAGTTAAGTTTCTTGTTCCCATCGTATTTTAGCACTTCTGTGACTCCTTCCATTTATCTATAAAGAGTTTGAGTGTTTTCCCATTATCTTGAATTGATTCTTCAATCTTGGCATCCCACATCTCAATAATCTTCCTACCATCAACCATTACTACAATCCTATTTTCTTTTCTTAATTCCATTTTTAGCACTTAGGTGACTCCTTCAAATTTATCTTTTTGTTCCTTCAGTAAACCTTCCTCGATATCTTTCATTAGTTGGTACTTAATTAGGAAATCGTTTAGTGCCCCTTGCTTGATATCATTCTTCAATCTTTCAAACTTTTCTTCATAACTTAACTTTCTTGGCATCTTTCTCCTCCTTCAACTCTTTATCTAAACATTTCTTATCATTGCAGATGAACTTGCCGCCACTAATGGCGCCCCAGTTCTCGGTTAGGATAATTCTTTTCTCGCAGTGCTTGCACAGAACGTCACGGTATAATTCTCTTCGTATCATTTTAAGGAGGTCGTCACGGGGTAAGGTATGTTATGTATAAAAAAGAGGTGATATAGCTTAATCCCAAAAGAAAAAGGTTTTACCGCCAAGATGCTACTTTCAAAAGTTTTTACCCCGTGACTGTCCATAGTTTTTGGACGCACCTTTTCTTTAAATATGTGAGCGAGCACTGGAGAGTGAGAACATAGTCCCGCGAGGATTCGAACCCCGGTATCTGATTCCAAAGACCAGCGCATTTGTCCAGCTATGCTACGGGACTAAATGGGGCTGCGCGGATTCGAACCACGATAACGTACTTCCAAAGCACGGATACTAAACCAAATTATATTACAACCCCAGTTAAGAAAAAATGTCTATTCACTGTTGGGGCTGCCAAATTGTCATAAGAAAAATAAAGAAAAAGGTTATTTAAAGTTTATCATGTTTACTTGATAATCTTTCTTTTTTGACATTGCATACACCATTCAACAGTTCGCTTGAGATACTTCTTTCCAGTCTTTCGGTCACCACGACCGTACCTCTTGAAAACACGATGAACAGTTTCTTCTCCGCAATGTTTGCAAAGTTGTTCGTTGTACTTCATTTAAGCCTCCACGTTTAAATCACGTGGAGCTTCTTTGCTTACTCATTATGAAATGAGAGTTTGATACTATTTAAATTTTATGCGAGCAAAGGGAATTGAACCCCCGCTAAATGGTTGGAAACCACTTGTCATACCACTAGACCATACTCGCAATCGAGGGAGTAGGATTTGAACCTACGAGGACATAAAAGCCCATGGAGCTTAAATCCATTCCGTTTGACCAGACTCCGGCATCCCCCGGAATGAAGGGTACAGGATTCGAACCTGTGTAGGTCAAGAGACCACGAGTCCTAAGCCCGCCCCGTTTAACCTGACTCCGGCAACCCTTCAATATGGACTCTGAGGGTACTGACCCCCCTCCTCCTCGTTGCAAACGAGGTATGCTACCAGTAACACCAAGAGCCCAATAGACCCGCAGGGATTCGCACCCCAGTCGCCGCCGTGTAAAGGCGGAGTGATAACTCCTACACTACAGGTCTGAACCGACCGGGCGGACTTGCACCACCTCCACGGGGATATGACCCCACGCACACTACTTGTTATGTTACAGTCGGAATATGAAATGGCAAGCCCCGTCAATCCTACTAACCGCATCAAAGCACAGGGTTCGTCAGGGGCTTGCCAAGCCCCGGTTCGTGCCTTACCCTCTTATGTTATGGCAGGCTCAATAGTTAGAGCCGAGGGTCTTTATCAGGGCTTGTATGATTTGTCGGTTTTATAGTCTTTTTCAACGAGCGAATTCTTCACATGAGCGACAAGTGTTCTTCCCGTCCTCAAGACTTTTTGTGCCGCGCGTTATCTAACAGATAACTATAAGTGGTAACGGGCGGCAGTAAAGCTTCAGACGCAAATCCTAATGGCGCTAAATGCGGTGCCCGTTACCGAGGTACATCACACATAATGATGCAAAATAAAAGAAAAATGAAATTTAAATATTTATCCCACTACTGGGAAGAAGTTACATCTGTTGAGATGATGCTTCAATAGGTTGACCTGCTTCAGGTTTCTTTTCCACGACCTTGTATCGTGTCTTCAAACCTTCGCCTTCCTTTAGAACTTTGACATACTTGATTGTAGGATTATTCTCAATCATAGTTTTCAAGTCGTCAAGCACAGTATTTGGAACTCTATACTTTTCATCACCAACAGTAATGAAATGGTAAGAGAACTCTTTGCCATCACTATCTTCCTTTGTTTCAAGGTCAATAGGTAAATTGATGTCAACAATGTCCAAATCTGCGATATTCTTGGTTTGCTTTGGTTCGTAAACCTGTGCAGCTTCCTTTAACGTTGCCATTCTGGGTTGTTTCCTCCATAATTTAGTTGAATTTGATAGTTTACTAGACAGACTAGACAGACTAGACAAAGATTTGAATTAGGTGTCCTATAGGGAATTAATTGAGAAACCCGTCTAGTTTGTCTAGTTTGTCTAGTTACGCTTAAATTTTCCATTTTACCCCCATCCAACACCTCATTTGACCGCCTTTTCCGTCCCATAACCAATTAAAATACTTCTTTTCTTGCTCAAACCCCATTGAAGTTAGCTTTTTCTTAATATTATGGTCGGATAATTCACGATGTTTATTTTCCACACACCACTGTTTAAACTTTTTATTGAAATCACTGACACCAATGTACCCATTTCCATCATGTTCACAATTCTCATCAAAGAATTTTTGAAAGAAATCGCTCTTATCTTCATACCTTTTCATTCTTTCCTCTACTGACCCTTCATTAGTAAACTCACGATTTTTGATAAGTTCTTTTAAAAGACCCAGACATTTTTTTGCCAAGTTGTTATATTCTTCTTCAGGAATATCTACAAGAATATCTTTCTTTTCGGTGAACTGGTTTGGGAAATCTATAATGAGCCATCTCCTATAGAAACCGATTGTTTTGTCATTAGTGGTGGGAAGGTTATTAGTGGCAATAATTATCTTTGCGTAATTCTTATCTTCGAAAGGATTTTTATTTTTATACTCAAAATTCATCAAGTCTCCACCGGTTAATTTCTTTAGGGTAGATGTCTTTGACATCTCATTGAAATTTGTCTCACCCATCATGCAAACTAATTTTCGATGTAATCTTGTGACTTCAAATCTTGATTGTAATAAAACATCTAGTTCGGTTGCACAACAGTTATCCGTCCCAATGAATTTCCTTAGAAGGTCGAGATACTTACTCTTACCATTCATCCCACCACCGATGAAGCAAAATAAACGATTAATGGGATAATCTGGAACCATACAATAGGCAATGATTTCATATAAGGTTTGAACATGGTCTTTTCCGACCCACTCTTCAAAAATCCTATCCATGGTTGGCGTATCAGACGTTTTCCCCATCTTGTAGGGGATAGGATTTGTAGCTTTATATTTTGGAGTTGCCATAAACTTTTCTCCAGTTTCAAAATCGTAAATCTCATCATCGAATTGTATCCATGTAGGTTTAATTTCTGGAGGGATAATCTTCCTTGTGTATTGTTTTAGGGAATTAAGTATTTTCGTTCTGTGAGAAGGAGTAATAATATCCTGTCCTGTTGCAGTTTCAACAACATTAAGAACGTCAACTTCATCTACAATCTTCCAATAATGTTTTTCCTTATTCCATAACCACCACATCCCGCTTTCATCATAATACATTGGTTGCATCCCAGTATAAGTTTCAGTTTGACCTTGGATTGAGAATATCTTTTCAGTTTCCTTCTTAACATAATCTCTTCGAGATTGTTTAAGTTCATCTTCGAGACTGGCTTCTTCTGCAAGTAACTCAAGTGCATCTTTGAATGAACATTTCTTATATTCTTTCACTAAACTAAAGATATTCCATGAACCATCGCAGTGGAAACAGTGAGCCGTCTCATCATTAAAGCCAAGACATTTACCACCGGCTGAAGCGTGAAATAAACATTGTGTAGGATTCTTTGTTGTATCAATTCCCAGTGAGGAAAGGACGTCACCCATCGTTAACTTTGATTGTATTTGATTCAAGAAGTCGTCTTCAATTTCCATCTTCGGCATCTCGATTTTCGCTTCCTTCTTCCGAGGATTCTTGTCAAAGAACATTAAGATTGCTTTTAATTCTGCGTAGTCAATACTAGCTATTGAAATATCTTCAACTACTTCATATTTGGTTCCGTTTGGGTGAATTGAGCCGGCGCCGACCACCTGCTTCCCTTCCCCCTGAACATCAGCTAACGTATTCATATTTTCGTCGAAGACCTTGAAGCTGTCTGCCAAGTTGGTAAAAAAATACTTATGCAATAATCCAGAACCGGTACGAACGGTAAAAGTTTTGGGTAAGACTTGTATCGCATCCTCTTGAACATCAGCATCATCAAAGTCAACAATTACTAATTGTTCAACACCTCCACCCATGACGCCATAGTTACCACCCTCATTTAGATGTGAAATTAGTTCATCATCATCGTAGGATATCTTTTTCTTTTGCCATTCCTTCTGGAACGGTCTCTTTCCGGATTTTTCTAATAAAACAAAATTAATACCTTCTTTTTGTAATTGCTTAGGAATTGTCACCATCAGTCACCTCGAAATAGCTTTTTGCAAAAGCTTTCGACCACTTTTTTAATTGGTCATTTAAAGCTAAATCATAATTCATGTGACATTCTTCGCAAAGATTGTGCCTCCCCCATTTGTCTGCTAAGTTCTTACGGTCTTTGCGGGCAACGGCTTCAAAACAGAATAGGTAGCATGGAACATCATGGCTTAACTGTATTTCAGGTTCAATGAAATCCCCGCCACAATGTTGACATTTCATTCCCTGACCTCCTCGATTTGTGTTCGACCGGCAGGAAAGCATTTGAAATCTCCCGTTTTCTCGTCGATAAATTCGATTGAGTCTCCGACTCTTTGGTACTTGCTGATTGTAAAGATTAGCACGTGACCATCTAAAGTTAGGGTTTTCAGTTTATATTTCATCATCTCGTTTCACCTCATTTACTGAAGTCCTAATAGAAAACAAAACCCCTTTAAATAAATTTCTTACCCTTTAAAAATTACAACAGAATATACTACTTTTTAAAATAACTCTTAAAGAACGAGTCAGCGTCAGAGAAATCTAAGCGACCGAAATGTTTTTGCATGAGGAGTTCCCTTTCCTCATTAGTCAGGCTCAGGAAGAACTTCATCTCCCTCTTCTTCAACCTCTTTTGTTTCATCGTTCACCTCTGTTTTAACTATATGGTCAAGCGTGTTACCCAAAGAAATCTCGTGAGCAATCTCTGCCGCTGTGAAGAATTCTCCTTTCAAGGGTTGTACTTGTTCCATTGTATTTATGAGGTGTAACTTTTATTTAAGTGTTGCGTAGTTTATTCTGAATTTATTTTGACCAATCAATATTTTTGTTTTGAATCGTTACTTTTTCCCATTGTCTTCCAAAATAATCTAAATTGCCAGTTCCTTCATCTTTAAGCCTATCCATATATCTCTTTTTCTCCTTTTCAAATTCTGTCCCAGTCATATCATATTCTTCTTGCCTCTTCCGATTAAAAGGTCTACAGTCGAATAAGTCTGGAACTTTATCACCGTCTCTGTCAGGTAGAAGTTTACGCATGAAAGATTTTTTATTTGGTGTCATCCGACCCCAACGTTTCTGTTGCGGGACTGATGCACCTTTTGTGTTTTTCTTAAATCCAAACATACGAGAAATAGGAATTCAAACTTTAAATAACTTTACTTTTAAGAATATATTTTCTACCATCTATAGGGCAAGTTATTTGTCATGGCATCTTCCCATATCACATATTCATCTGCGTAACAATCATCGCAAACTCCTAAATCCACTATCTCTTTTTCTTTCTTGCAACGCTTACAGATTTTATTTCTTTTTCTACTATCCTGTCTCTTGCGATTAAATGGTTGACAATCGAAATGGTCAGGGACTTTATCTCTATCCCTGTCCGGTAGAAGGAGTCGATTAAAACTCTTTTGTTGTGGTGCCATCATTGCCCACCTTTTCTGTTGGTACGGTGATGCGCCACTTATCTTCCTATTTTTCCCAAATCCAAACATACGAGAAATAGGAATTCAAACTTTAAATAACTTTACTTTATCCGTAGAAAACATTTTAAAGATTGTTGTTGTAGAATATTGAAGGAAAGAAGTTCGAAAGAACTAGCAAAGGGAAAGAAGTTCGAAGGTTTCAAAATATTAAATTCAGCTAATGTTTTGAATTCTTCAAAGTTAATAAACCTTTCTCTTATTTAGTGGTAACTTTCAAATAATAAAAAAATGAAAATCGGAAAAATAAGTCATTTGTTTAACTTTAAGCAGAACTTTTATTGTGCTCATTGTGTGAAGAAGATGAAGAGGAGTGAGGCTTATCTTCAGTTAAAAATGGAATGGGGAAGATTCCAAGAGAGTTACCCTAAGTTGTGTAAAGAATGTTTTATGAAGATTACCGAAAATGCAGAGTGGTTCTTCGAGAATGAAGAAGAAGAATATAATAATTGGGTAACTCAGAAAAAGCTTGATAAACTTTAAATTTTAAGGCATCATAGGGACAATATTTGTTGAACCGTTACCTAACGGCGCTTGCATCGGAGGTTCGGTTTCTGCTGCTTGTTGACCGGCAATTTTACAAGTCTCCATCGAGACATCGTAAGTCAAGTAAAGGAAGACAATTCCCAGAACACCGACGACGGCGATGACTGCAATCGGAAGTAAATATTTCATAAACTTGTCATACTTCGCTATCCTTCTTAATCTTGAATTTTCGATTTCGTTCAACGTCGTGTTAACGTCGTCCCAGTCGATGACGTCGAATTCCATGACGCCGAGATGGTCGCGGATGTTGAACGGTACTAAATTTTCATGGTAAACTGTTTGCCCTTTTTCATCTAACATTTCTTTTACCGCGATGAAGTTTCCATTCTCATCTTCAGCCATTAGACCTTTCTCGGTTGACGTGACTTTTATTGGCTTGTACTGCTTACTTCCATATTTTAATAGGTGAACTTTACCGACGGTTGGACGCAATTTATTGATTAACCATTCCAATAAGTTTGTTGGTTTGTAAGCATAATGTAGCACGCAGTCGAAAGGTACAACGTCTATTGTATCCCTCATTTTTTGTAAGATATAATTCGTGTGCCCCGTTTCTTTCTCAAAAATTCTACCCAACCTATCGTTTGTTACAATAATATTATCGCCACGTCGTTCAAGGATTTCGGCATCGAGTGGAAACTTGCCCCACTTAAACTTTGCTATCACTAGAGCGCCAACAGGGATTACCCACCATGAGAAGTATGCAACGAAAATCCATAACGCGTTCATTGTTTGTTCTAAAATTGCCATCTTAATTCATGCTAAGGACAACGATGACAAGTATCATCGCTAAAATTGCTTTAATTATTTCGAAGCCGAGGATTCCTGCAATCATCCCTTGCAAGAACCGTTTATTTTCAGCTATCATCATTTTATTCGTAAGGTGTTCTAGGCTTCCTCTCACCTATCTGCGCTGACTCAATTCGTTTCACTGTTTGTGATATTGCCTTTAAGACTCTACCATCTTTCTGCATTGTTCGCGCGTCTTGAACTTGTTGTTTAATTTTTTTGAAGACCATGGAACGTAGGGCTTTTTCTATCCCCCATTCCTTCCTCTTCATTGTAAGTAAGTATGATAGAACTTTTTCGAACTCATGCAAATCCAAATTCATCTCTCTGTCATCAGTGGTACCCATCGGCGTGATTTGGTTCACACCACACATTTTTATTGCTGACAAGATTTCTTCAATCGCTTCATCGTGGGGGACGTAGATTTCCACGACTTGCCCGTACGGGTCTTTAACTTTTTCCTTGATAGGTTTTTCAGTCTTAGTATTGGTTCGGATGAATAAAGGTTTAGAAACTTGGAACCAAATATTTTCACCTTCCGGTGTTTGAATTAGCTCCTCGCCACGGAACTCGTGGCGGAGGACTTGGAGGATTTTATGGGCGCCAGTCAAAACTTCAACCAAAGAAGCAATTTGTTGTTTTGTCTGCGCCTCATCAGGATAATATGATTGAGACTCGTCACCAAAGTCCATGGGAAAACTAAGCAGTTTTTACTTATAAATAGTCGGGAAAAATATAAAACTTTAAGTAGAAGCGATGCGTGGAATATTCATAAAAATCATGTAAGGGATGAATAATTCGAAAGAATTAGAAATCATGTAAGGGTTCCCACCGAACTCTTATCTTTTCTAATGAAATGAATTATAAAAATCTATGGGTAGTTGAAACTCTATTTCCTAGTAGTATATTTTGAGGGGAAAATATAAAACTTTAAGTAGTTCATCCTCGTAGAATATTAAAAGGAATGAATAATTAAAACCAGAAAAAGGAATGAATAAGACGGGCAGTCTTATTCTTTCTAAGTATCCGTTTTATTTAAATCTTTGCTAGTTAGAACTATATCATTTTAATATATATTTTGTGGGAAAAAGAAGTCAACGTAAAGAAACCTTCCCTCGACATCGCCATTTCTTTCTTGACAATCTTAAAGGTGAACAGGGATTCTTCGCTGCTTCAGGGAATTCAAGAAGTTGAGCATAAGAACGGGCACAGTAAGAGTCACCTTTTTTAGTCCCGGGTTTTATCGTTGCACCTTTTTGTCCATGTTCAACAACTTTCCCGTCACACTTTGTCTTCCACTTCTTTTCCATCTTCTAAATCTAATGCTTGTAGAACGTCAGGTTTTTCTTCCTTATTTTCTTGTAAGGCTTGCGCTCGACGGTTAGGAGCCTTAGCTTCGTATTCTTCTTGACTTTCCCCTTTGTGCTTCCAATGAGGTAAAGGATACTGTTTTCTATGCCGTGGTAATTTTGAAGTTTCAGGTTCCTTTTCGTGATAATAGCTATCAACTGTAACTGGGATTTCTTCTATTCCTAGTTCCTCAGCCGCAATGGCTGTATGTCTTCCTTCGTGACCTGCTGGTTTACCTTCACGATATTCTAAGAAACCTATAGGTACACTTTCTTTTTTGGATTTAATCTTCTCTTTTATTGGTTTAATACTACTTCTATTTTTTTTAAAGTATGATTTATAATCTTCATAACTTTCTTTGTAATCAGGGTCTCTTTCTTGCGCTTCTCGATAGGTTTCTTTTAAGAATTTCTCAGGTTTCATTTTAACAGTTTTTATTCGTTTAGCGCTGGTACTAGAAAAACCGTATTCGTGAGCCCAACCTTTTTTCTTCCGATTGAAAGGTTGACAATCGAAAATGTCGGGAACTTTATCCCGGTCGCTGTCAGCGAAGATGGCACGATTAAACATCTTTTGTCTCTTCGGCATACCCGCCCAACGCTTTTGCGTGAAGAGTGAAGCGCCTTTTTTTACCGCCTTTTTTTTAGGAAGTTTAGAACTAAGGAAATTTATTCGCGGTTTTTTGTTTGTGATTCCTAACATGAGTATTAAAATCCGAACGGTGTTCTTTTCGTCCTTTTCGCCGGTCTTCTTTCTAAAGGCTTATCTTTACGGAAAGCTTTCTTTTCAACGAAAGTATTCTTAGGTAATGGCGACCGTTGCCCCGTCCTCGAAACGCTGAAAGTTCTAAACTTATTCTTGTTCCGTTTAAAGTAGCCAGTCTTCTTATCATCCAATGGACTTTTTTTCTTCTTCTTCTGAACAATAGGTTTCCCTTCAACAACTCTACCGACAGCTGACCTAAACTTGTCAACCTTCTCCGCCATAGTATCAAGAGCCGCAGCCATAGTTTTCGGCTTTTTATGTATCCGCTTAAAATCTTCTTGACCTTCAGGGATGTACTCGGCGTAGTGAGGTTTGTAAACTTTCCTTTTACCTTTTGGAATATCAAGAGGAGGTAAAGGGAAACCCGTGATTGGTGGAGTTGTTGGTGGTCTTGGTCTTGGAGGCCTAATAGGTGGAGTAATAGGAGTAGGCGTTGGAGTTGTAATTACTGTTCTTGTTACCGAAGGAGTTGGTGTAGGTGGAGTTGGAGTAGGATAGGCTACTGCTGTCGCTGTTAATTCTTGGACACCAATACTTGTATCAATCTTTGGTGTCGCCGTTAAAGAAGGTAGAGTTTTTATATCTGTTTTGCTTTTAGTTCCAAGTAAGTTAAGCACGCCGACTTGTGGCGCAATACTATATACTGGAGTGATTGCCGCTTCAGCTTGAAGAACTGTAGGCGTTACCGCTTGACCTATTAGTAAGGCTGAAGGGTCTTTAACTAATTGTGAAGAAATTGCTTGAGTTTCAGTTGTAGGAGGTATCATGTTTACTTGTTTCATATAATCAGCCCAGCCACCATACCTCGGGGCAGCGCCCACTTTATCTATCCCAAAAACTTGTAATGCAGGGTCTTTAATACTTTTTAACCAATCATCAATACTATCTGCTTCTTGAAAAGTCTGGAACGGTTCAGCGAAGAAACGATTGAATGGTGTATCTGCTTCACTACCTTTAATAATTGAGACGGGTTGTTTGCTAGGGTCTAACTGTTTAAATTCAATTCTCGATGTTGGTTTAAAGAAAATTCTTTTATCAGGTTTCCAACCGGTAGCTTTTACACCTTCAGGGGTTTTAATAACTAATTTCCCTCGAGGAATATCTGTAACTTGCGCTCTACTTGCTGGAGAAACGTAAGCAATTAAGTCGTCTCCTTGCTCGAAACCGATACCTGTATATAATCTTCTTAATTCTTCACCTTTTAAGTTTACTTTAACGCTAGCACCCGAAGTTTTAAGGTTTTTAATATTTTCTAACAATCTGCCTTTCACATACACTTTATCAGATAATGGCTTCGCTCGACCACCAAAATCGAAAGTAGATTTTCGTACCAATTCACCTTTTACTCTATCATAAACATAATTGGCTCCCGCCCCTTTTCGAATGACCCATTTCCCGTTAACTTTTTCTACATCGTAACCCGTTAAAGTTTTACTCGTGTAACCTCCAGCTTGTTTTGTTTCAGTTACCAAAATTCTATATTTATCCTTATTGAATTTTAAGATTCTACCTTCGCCTTGTCCTTCAGCTTTTTGTAATTGTTTAAACCTTTCTTCGTCAAGAGGTTTACGTCCAGCACTCCTAGCAGCTAAAGCTGAACCCGCAGTTACAGCTGTGAAACCTGCAGCACCTCCAATACCTGCAGCGATTGAGTAACCAATATCTGCGGATTTTTTATATTCCTGCATCCCAGTTCCGACGCCAATAACTCCGGCAGTAGTTCCAACAACAGGTGTAGTAGATAATATACCGCCAACACTTTTTCCAGCGAGGACAGTTCTAGGTTTTCCTAAAGCTCCAATTACACTCTTACCGACGGTAGTTTTCGCTGCAACAGCCCCGCCAACCTGTGCTACTAATGCCGTTTTTTCAACATCATAAGCAGTAGTGAAACCTTTCAAAGCGTCAGATGCTAAAATTGTTGTAGGTATATCCTTCTCAGCACGATATTTTTTTTCACTTTCTTTTGCGAATTTCCAACCGGTGCCCTTGATACCCTTATTAATTGATTCACCAAATTCCGCGGTAGTTTCAATCTTGTATCTATAATCCTCATACATTGAATAATATTGTTTAACCGCTTTATCGTACTGTTTTTTTATTCTTTCATATTCTTTTACATCCGCCTCTGTAATATTTTCTTTTGAAGCTAAAGCGTTAAGTTCCTTTGACCATTTATTAATGCCCAATTCTAATTTCTTGAACATCGGTTTCTCGACGATGGCTTCGGCTTCAGCCTTACGTTTTTCAAATTCAGCAATATCTTTTTCTAATTGTTCTTGTTGCTTTTCTAGGAATGGTCGAATTTCTCCACCTCTAAAACCGCCCTTCCATACATTACTTTCTTCTAACAGTTCTTTATATTGGTCAATACTTTCCTTATCAGGTAAGTAAATCGGTTCATCTAAATATTTTGGAATAACAATTTCTTCAACTTTCTGATAGAGTTCTGTAACTTCCCCTACACCTTTAATTATTTCTTTTTCTTGTTCTGGAGTGTAAGTAATTTTTGGGAATTGTAATCTTTCTCTTACTTCTGCTGAGAGGTCGGGGGTAGGTTGCGAAGGTTCAGGCATCTTTGGTGGACTCGGAATGCCCATTTGTATAACTTCCCTTTTCTTTGGTTCATCCAATCTTACGATTTGTTCGGGACGAATGACTTGAGGTTTCTGTCCAGCAGCTTTAGCGGCAGCTGCTTGTCTTTGAGCTTTCAGTTCTGCTTCCGCTTTCCTACGGTTTGCTTCAAGTTTTGCTTTTAAGGCGTCAAGTTGTTGCTGTTGCTGTTGTGTTAGTTGTCCCTTAGAAGAGGATTGCTGCACTCTTTGCGCCGCAGAACTTGCAGTCCTATAATCGCCCGATTGTATCGCTTTGTTATACTCTGAAACTGCCTTATTATATGCTTGCTCTTTTTGAGATAATGGTTTAGAAACTGTACGCCCGCCCCTTGATACTTTCCTCTCCTTTTTAGAAATCATTTTCATAGGAGTCCTTATCACCGTTCTTTTTGTTGCCATTTTTTGCACCATTTATAAGTTGTCCAGCTTTATATAATTTATGTCAGGTGATGATGCAACAACAGATACTATTGAGTTCAATAGTATGGTTAATATTTTAAAACGTTTAGACAAAATCACAAATTTTATTAATTATAATAGGGCGAAGGGGAATTATAAAGTAATGCATGGCTACCTCGTTGATTACTTTAAAGAGATTGTGGCAGATTTAACAAAGGAAGAGATGGATAGGGCATGGCGTGAATTGAATGAAGTTAGGAAATTTTTAAACTTTAACACTGACTTGCCCCCTAACCCAAAAGTGCCAAAGATGTTGGATGAAATTGATATAAATTTACGATTGCTGGCTAAAGCTCACGGATACCTTACGAAAAATACACAGTCAGTAAAATCTAAGCTCATAGGTTAGGGAAATGAAAGTAATGATTGATGAGCCCATGTTTAAGAAGGGTTCTTATCCCGCACAACAAAGTGACGGTCTTTACATGGATGGTGCTTTAGTCGAATTAGTAGAAATTTACGCAAGAAATATTGTCAAGGATAATCAATTTGCAATAAATATGGGTTCTTCAACTTTTGGTGTTCGGACGGGAAAATCTACATTAGCCCAACAAATTTGTTATTATTACACCTACCGGGTAAATAAGTTGCATGGGCTAGATATTATATTTGACCACCGAAATATTGTTTTTAATTCAGAAGATTTGATTAAAAGGGCAGCAGCAGTTCCACGTTATTCTGCATTAATATTAGATGAAGGTGATGATTTAACAGAACACGCTTTCTCAAAGACTATGAAAGACTTGCAGAAATTCTTTAGAAAATCGGGGCAGTTAAATTTGTTCATCATACTAATACTTCCTTCATTTTTTGATTGTCCAAAGTTTTTGGCTATGAATAGGACAAACGCATTTATCGACGTAAAATTTGAAGGAGAGTTTGATAGGGGTTATTTTGAGTATTATAATTTCACTGATAAGAAAAAATTGTATGTAAAAGGTAAAAAATTTCATGATTACGATGTCCAAAGAGCAACAATCCCAAATGGTCGTTTTGTTAACAAATATTGTGTTGACGAGGAAATATATCGCAAAATGAAATTAGATGACTTTATTAAAAAAGATGACGAAATCGAGGAAAAAATACCTATGAAAGTCTATCGTAAGATTGAGAGTGAGATATTCACAAAAGTTTTTAAAGCAATAAAGATGGATATGAGAGGTAAGATTTCAGTTAAGAAAATGGCAAAATATTTTGGACGTTCAGAGAGAACTTGTCATCGCTTCTTGACAGAGAATGAAGACGAGATTGTTAGGTTAATTAAGCGAGGAAATTTTGAGCGTGACGACGGCATATTGGCAGAGTCTAATGATACTATTGACCTTACCAAGGAAGAGGGCGAGGTGCGGGACACCACGGAGGGAGAGGGATATATAGAAGACGGCGATGAACAAATGAACGATGAAAAATAAACAAGTGTTTACAACCGAGGGAAAGATTAGCACAACCTTTAATGACTTCTTTAGGGCATTAAAAGAACAGTCAAAACAAAAAAGGTTAATTAGTGGCACATTGGAAGAAGAAGTTTTATTTGATATTGATAAAAAAGATATAATCATCTTTGAAGTTGATGTTGATAAACTTGATTTTGAAGTCCCGAATGGGAAAAAAAGAAATCTAATAATCCCCTCAGAAAAAATCTTTGTTGAAATCCCTGAACTTTATTTTGATAATAAAAAGGAGAAAGTTCTTTTATTGGGTGGCTTTTTAATTTATCATTCAAAATTATTTAGTGAGAAGTTTAATGAAAAAATCGTCGTAATTCAAATGCAATTAGAATATACAAATACTGAAACTGGTGAATGTTATACAACTCCTTTGAGTTTACCTTACAAAAAAGGTATTCCCACAATAGAAGAAGAAATTACTGAAGAAATGAATTGGCACCATGGTGATGAAAAAAAAGAAGGTTTCCAATTAAGTAATAACATCAAAACATCTATTGTAAAATATGTTCAAAAGGTTTGCATTACAACGCTTTACAAAATAGAACGTAAAGAATATACCAAATATAAAAAATGGACGCCACGAGGTTTCATCGAGAAACCAATTATTTATGCTCATGATGTCTCACGTCATAAACGACATTTCTGGGAGGACAGTGGACGGTTCAAAATTCCCGGGTTGACTTTAAAAGAACGGGAAGAAAAAGGTTACGGCACTGATGAAGTGGTTTTTCGTGACGGTGAATTAAGACGTGATGTCCCGTTTCGGATTATAGGTGAATACTTAGTTGGTAAGATTAAGAAGAAGCGTGAAGATAACCGTAGAATAAAAGTAGCTAAGGGTCGCGTATTAAGATGTGAACAGAAAGTCTATGAAATCCTTCGTGAAATATTTCCGCATAAAATTATCACGCGACATGACCGTAGAACTTTGAAAGGTTTGGAACTCGATTTTAACTTACCTGAACTTCGTCTTGGTGTGGAATATGATGGTGAACAACACTATGATAAGGAATTGTGTGAAGCAGTTTTCAAATCAAACTTTGACGAACTCGTTCGACGGGATAGGAAGAAGGATAAACTTTGCCAAAGGAAGAAGATAAAATTACTAAGGATAAAATATGACGAACCTCTTACGAAGACCCACTTTAAGAAAAAATTAAATGCTATGGAAGTTGCTACTTCCTAGGTGTCGCACACTTTTATAAATAAAACAATCTATGAATTACAATGAAAAAAAGTAAATTATTTGCAAGAGTTTTTTGGGCAACGATATTCCTCTGGATTTTTTTCCTAGGAACTTCAGCATACGTTGGCTACCACAACCATCCAAATTTCATTTGGTATAATGTGGGGATAATGTTCGCCACAATATTGTTCCTTGCTTTAATGCTAGGATTCAAAAGAAAGGAATTCAAAACCGAACTAGCTTTTGCTGCAAAGAAGTTTAGCGAAGAACTTAACACCACGTCACGCCGGTAATCATACTCAAGTCTATCGCGGGAGACTGACGTAAAAAGACTTGAGGGGTCAGTTCAGGGTTCACCTGTTTTTTGTCCAAATTAACTGTGACCCATTTTTACTACGTAAAAACCGCTCACCCTCATCGTCAATCCCCGCGCTTGATATTTAAGTATGGTGAAGTAGGGTTCAGTCAGGTAATGTGGGGTTCGGTTCGGTAAGGAGAGGAAATCATATTCAAATCCGGTTCGGTAGGGTGTTGCGGTGTAAAGTGAGGTACTGTACTGTCTGGTGAGGTAATGTAAGGTAAGGAACAAAAAATAAAATGAAAATAAAAGAAAACGAAACACGGGGAACAATGTCAACTTTAGGCGTAAAAATGACCAAGTATACCATGGACAAGAAGCGGTATACCAGTAAACTGATGGACGCAGAAAACCCTAACTGGAGAGAAGAAGGAGAATATTATTAAGATGGCAAATTGGAATTTAAGAGCAGGGAAGTCCACTTTGCAAGAAGCAATGGCAAATTTGATGAGACAAAAAAGTTATACTAGAAAAAAAGAAAGGAAGATGGATGACATCTTCGGAACTAAATCCAAGGAGAAAACAAATATGGAAGTAAAAAGTAGATACGAAGTTATCGCGGAATTGGAACAGAAGAAAAATCATCTAATCCAAGAACGTGAAGGTTTCAAAGATAAGGTAAAGGATATTAAGAAAGATATTCGTGAGTCTGAAAGAGAACTTGAAGACAAGAAGGAAGACCTTAAAGATTTTGAAGAAACTATTGATGAACGTAAAGAAACAATCAATGAGTTAATTAAATCTGTTGATGAAAGCTTGAAACGATTTCAAGATTTGAGACATTCGAAGAAATAAATGATTTCAGAAAAAGTAAAAGCAAGATTTATGAAGAAAGGTGAAAATCATTTAACAAGAAGTAATAGTCTTAGAAAAAATAAAACTAAATTTAGTCCCCTCCCTAAGATACTGTTCAACTGAAAATTGAACTCCAAGATGGTAGCTTAATGGTAAAGCACTCGACTTGTAATCGAGAGATTGCCGGCTCGAAACCGGCTCACACTAACGGAGGGGATTCATATTCAAAATGGAAACAATGAAAATTAAACTGGAAGGATTAGCAGAGTTAGGTTTGGGGATGGCTTGGGGCGGTTTCTGCCTAGTTTTACTGATGATAGGTCTCTGTATCGGACTCGCTATTGTTGTAGCATCTGGATAATCATGGCAAAAGATAAGGACGAGGTAATAAAACTTGAAGGAAAGAAATATAAGAAAACAAAATTCATAATTGAAGAGACTCACCCCGTCATCGGTCGCATTCTAATTATTGATGATAAGAAGTTTAAAATTATGGATGAGAGTGCTATCGGCGAACACCGTTCTGGAACCTTCATCGCTCCATTAACTGGAGATGATGAAGAAAGGATGCAAGAGTATGATGAAGATTTAGAAAACCTTAGCGAGAAACTTGCAGGGAGAGTTGACATCAAAAAACTCATCAAAGAAAATATTAAGAATAAAAAACATCAAGAAATCAAAACCGGTCTTTTCATTTTAAACGAGATGGAGAAAGGTAACAAGTCAGCAGAAGAAGAACATATCAAAGGATGTTATCAATACGTGGCACATTATAAAAACCATTCCTTCGACTTTTTTTCTGGCGCACCACCGGAGGTTATTGAATAATCATGGCAAATGAAGATATAAAAGCGGAACTTGAAAAGTTGAAGCAGGAAGATGCGAACGCTCTTGAAAGGCAAAACCTTAACAGGGAAATGCAAAAGTATAAAGCGCGTAAGTGGGAAAGGCAACACCCAAGATTGGCTCGACTTAGAAACATTTTTAATCGCGGTGGCTGGTAAATCACTACGGTGCAGTGGTGGGAAGAATTTATATAGTCTAGTATTTTATAGAATTTATGAAAACGCAAAGTCACCATCTTTTGACTGTTTTGTTAAAAGATTTATGGAAACAAATTGATAGGGTCGGAGAAGATTTCGAATTAGCAAAAGCCATATCAACAGTTGTGAATTACTTAGAGGAAGATGATGGAGAATAGAAATGAAACGCACGCTTCAATGGAAGTAACGAAAGACGTTAGAGCTAGACTTAATAGGATTAAAGGAGCGAAAGACTTCAGAACATACAACCAAACCATCTTATATTTACTTAAAAAATACGAAAATTCAGATTAATCTTTTACATAAAAGATTTTAGATTCAACGAAAAGGGACGTTTTAACGTCGATAAATAAAATGTTTAAGGACAAAAAATGGTAACTAAAGAAGAACGTAAGCGAATGGTTTGGAGACAATTCGGGAAGCAGAAGTATGAAGAGATTAGTAAATTTCTTTTCTGGTTCATTGCTATTGGTTTATTTGTTTCTTTACTTTCAGGCGCATTATATTCTTGGAGCTCACTTGCTTGCGAGAATGGATGGCTAACAGCAACAGAGTTTAATGGAACTTGCGATTATGAAGAAATAACGATGGTTGCAGTTGCTTCACTTTTCATATTAATAATGATTATTGCAGCAATGATTGGCTTAATTTTAACAGTTCGGAATTGGTTAAAAAAGAACTGGAAACAAGCAGAAGAAAAAGTTACCGCGGAATTAAAGAAGCAGAGGAATAAGAAATGACTAGCTATATTTATTATGATTGCGGTTGTGCATATTCTTTTTCCCTAGATGGATGGGGAAAGGGTCAAGAATTGGAATGTGAAAATCTTTGTGATGAACACGCAAAAGACATTGATGATGAAGACAAGGAGCCAGAAGAAGGAAACTCACTAACAGTTGTAAGGAGGGCAAGAAAGAATGAAAAAGATAAAAGTTGAAATTAAAAGTATTTCGCCTTTACTTATGAACTCGCCAAAAGCTATGATTGATGAGGCATTAGGTCAGGAGATGAAACTTAAGACCAAAAAATATGACCCAAAAGAAGAAGCTGAAAAAGTTGCATATAGGAACGAGAAGGGAAAACTCTTCGTACCGTCAACAGCCATCCGTGCTGCTATGATTAACGCATCCAGTTTCAAGAAGATTGGGAAGTATGCAGCCAAATCGATTGTTAGTGCATCCGTTTATATTCCTGAACCAGAAATTGTTTTGGATAAACAAGCTTATGAAGTCGACAGTAGAACCGTCGTAATTCAGAGGAACAGAGTTGTAAAGTTCCGACCTATTATTAAAGATTGGAAACTAAACTTTGAAATTGTTTATAATGAAAATTTGATTGATGAAAAATTCATCAGACAGATTTTGACCGAAGCTGGGCAAAGGATTGGACTACTAGATTTCCGTCCACAAAAGACTGGAAGTTTTGGTATGTTTGAAGTAACTAAATGGACAGTTCAAAAATAATTTGAAAAATGGCAAGTAAAGTAAGGCAAATTCAGAAGAGAGTCGTAATCAAAGACATCTCTCTCGACAAAGAACTTTATCCTCGTGAAAACTATTACTGGAAACAGGCTAAAGGTTACGCTACTGCAATGGAGCAAGGTGACCAGTTCCCTAAGATTATCTTAGGTTTGAACAACGGTACACTTTATCTTATTGATGGTAGGCACAGGATTGAAGCTCATAAGATTTTGAAAATCAAAGAAATTGACGCTGTAGTATACCACGGGTTATCGAAAGCAGAAATCTTTAAGATGGCTGTTAAGACTAACACTACTCATGGTATGAGTTTATCTGCATACGACCGGAGACGGTGCGCTGTGAAGTTAATAGAACTTGGTGTCAAGAATGCTGAGGTTGCAAATCTTATCAATGTCGAAAGTGATGAACTTCAAGATTTCGTTGGACAAAGGATGGTTAACACTATCACCGGCGAAGCGGTTGAAGCTGAAGAAGATGAAGGTTTCTTCAAGAGTATGGGTAACCGTATTTTGAAGAACACTTTGAAACATTACGCTGGAACTTCCGGCGCTGAAGCTCAACGAGTTATTGATTTACAAAAGAAACTTCCAACTTCAATGAACCAAGATAAGGTATGGGCTACGGCTGTTTACCTCTTGGAGAATGATTTGGCAGATTTGGATAGTAAAGAAAATCTTGAAAAGATTGGACGATTGAAGACTCTTTTACGAAAAGTAAAACTTTAAAACCAAAAGATTGTTTATTTTTATTATTAAATTTCAGGCGGGTGACCAACCCTTATCCGTCTTTATTATTTTCACATTTACGGGACGTAACCTAGGTAATTTAAACTTATACAACCTTACCTTGTCCCGTTGATTACGGGGACGACCTTTTCTTGAAACCTCCTTGCATAGTTTTCTTTGAGGTTGTTCCTGTATCATATTCAATAAAGTATTGCGCGGCAATGTACTGTGATGTTTGGTTGGGTACTGTTTTCTAAGGTAAGGAATTATATTCATTGGGTGCTGTGTGGTTTTGTCAAGTGATGTATTGTTTGTCGCGGTTCTGTAGAGTAAGGTAAGGAAATTATATTCATACGGTTCGGTTAGTTCCGGCTTGGCAAAGTCCTGTGGGCTGTTGCGGGGTGGGGTTCGGTAAGGTAAGGATTTCATATTCATAGGCTCGTAGCTCAGTCAGGTTAGAGTACTGCTCTGATACGGCAGAAGTCACGGGTTCAAATCCCGTCGAGCCTATTAGTTGTTGTGTGGTAA
>Ga0180437_10000801_pt1 | contig 57088 bp, 45 predicted proteins | sample SS_ome_4_FD_132410 | JGI IMG/M metagenome (GOLD analysis project Ga0180437, IMG submission 132410) | Hypersaline lake sediment archaeal communities from the Salton Sea, California, USA - SS_3_D_1 metaG | ecosystem: Environmental > Aquatic > Non-marine Saline and Alkaline > Hypersaline >...
GCGTTGTAGATCTCAATCCACTCGTCCACATCACCGGGAGCCCCCTCCGCGGCTGGCACAGGCAGAACCTCGTTCAGGCGGACGGCGGCCGGGTCGGGCGTCGGTGGCAGCGGCGTTGGCGTCGGCGGCAGCGGCGTCGGCGTTGGTGGCAGCGGCGTTGGCGTTGGCGGCAGCGGCGTTGGCGTTGGCGGCAGCGGCGTTGGCGTTGGTGGCAGCGGCGTTGGCGTTGGCCAGGCGCCTATCCGCTTCCACCAGAACCTGACCCGCGCATCCCCGCCGCGCTCGTAGTACTCGACCACCAACCGGCGTTTGTCCCGCAGCGCCAGCTCGACCGTGTAGACCTCATCCCCCTTGCTTTCGTGCCACTCATCGATCACCAGGTTGTCGTCCACGTAGACGCGGATCCCGTCGTCCGTCCAGGCGTTGAGGCGGTAGACGCCGGCATCGAACTTCACCTGGCGGCTCCAGCGGACGGAGAAGTCATCCGCTGGCAGGCCGGCAGCCGCAGCCTTCTGACCCCAATCGAAGTCAATCGCCTCGTCGTTCCGCACCAGCGCCGGTTTTCCCTTCAAGCGCCGGTTCGACCAGTACTCGGCCTTCCAGTCCGGATACGAGGGGGACGACAACTTCTTCCACCACACGCGGACGCGGGCCTCGCCGGTGTGCTCGTAGTACTCCACCCGCAGGCTGTGGGGACCGCGGGTCAGGGCCCGTTCGGCGGTCACCTCGCGCGCGCCGCCGTCGCTCCACGTGTCCAGGATCAACTGGCCGTCCACCCACAGGCGAGCGCCGTCGTCGACGAGGACGTAGAAGCGGTAGGTCGCCTTGTCGAACTCAACCGAACGCGTCCAGCGGGCCGAGAAGTCGTCCGCAGGCACGCCCGCCGCGGGACTACCCTGGCCCCACGCGAAGTCGACGTTCGCGTCGTTGCGCACGAGAGTCGGGCTGCCATCCAGCCGCCGGTTGGACCAGTACTCGCCGCGCCAGTCGGGATAGGCGGTGAGTTGCTCCCACCAGAACTGGATCAGCGCATTGCCGGCGCGCTCGTAGTACTCGACCCGCAGCGCGTGGCTCCCGGCACCCACCGTCCGCTCCACGGCGTAGGTGGTGCCTGTGGCATCGTGCCACTCGTCGAAGATCAGCACCCCATCGAGCCACACTCGCACGCCATCGTCGGCACGGGCGTAGAACCGGTAGGTCCCACCGCCGAAGGAGACCGCGCGCGTCCAGCGGGCAGAGAAACCGTCGACCGGCAGGGCCACCGCAGGAGAACCAGTCCCCCAGCCGAAGTTGACGGCAGCGTCATCCCGGACCAGCACCGGGGCGCCCGACAGGCTGCGGTTGTTGAAGTATTCGCCACGCCAACCCGTGACAGGCGACGCGGGAGCCGGCGTCGGGCCGACGACGATTCGCACCCAGAACGTACCCGCCGCCTTGCTGCCGGGACCGAACAACCCGCCGCTGGCGTTCCGCAGCCGCCATCTCCCCTCGTAGGTGCCGTTAGCGGCCGGCGCGGTTAACGTGACCGAGAGGTCCACCGTGTTGCCCGGCGCGACCGGCGCCGGCAAGGGGACGGCAGCAGGGCCGCTCAAGCTGTCCCCACCAACGAATACAAGGGCATAGCCGGTGGTCCAGGTGCAGGTGCCGTCGTTGCGCAAGCGCCAGGTCTTGACGAAGGTCTGGCCGGGCGGGAGAACGGTGTTGTCCGGGATGGTCACGTCCCTGACCAGGGACATCCGATCCGTGCAGGTGGCAGAGGTCGGCTTCGGTGGAACCTGGGTCGGCTCCGGTGGAACAAGCGTCGGCTCGGGCGGAACAGGTTCAGGCTGCGGCAAGAACTGATAGTCCCACCCGAAATTCACGTCCGGCCTGCGCTCGTCGGCCAACAGGTTAATCGTGTAGCCGGCCACACTGCTGCCATTGTTCACGACAGGAAAAGTCCAACTTCCTGGCAGCAGAGTCACGTTCTGGGCCATCAACGCGTCCACCGCCACGCAGTACGTTCCTGCGCGCAACCCGGTGAAGGCGAAGGCCCCGCTGGTGTCAGACGTGGTGCTCGCGAGCCCGGCGGCGGGGCACGGTCCGGCGCCAAGCTGGACCAGTACACCGCCGATCCCGGGCTCAGCGGTGTCCAGCAGGCCATTGGCCCAGTACCCACCGTGGCCATCCGGCACGCAGCCGGCGGATGGCCGCGCCAGCGTGCCCCCCTCACCACCCGCGACGGCGCAGATGTCGTGCCACACCCGACCACTGATCGAGGCGGAGGCAGGGATCACTTCCTGAGTAGGGGTTGAAGCGACAACCGGAGAAGCCGGTGTCACCCTGGGGGCCTGCGCCCTACCCATCCACAGGCCGAGGCCTCCTGCCAGCAAACCCAGGGCCAGCACAACCAGCACCAGTACAGCCAGTACTCTTTTCGTGTTCATGCTTTCCTCCACAGTTTTCTGATTTCGCAGTTCAGCTTCCCGAAAGCCTGGCCAGGGATTTTCCCGCAGGGGCTCCCCGATCTGGCTTTCAGCAAAGTATCCTACCACGTCACAGCCCGGCACACATCGGTCGAGAGATAGAATCGAGATCAGATAATTGACGCATCCTGCACCCGGTCAGGTGACCAGGTACCGTGACGTAACCGGTTCGACCCACAACACGCACAGGAGCAACAAAATGATCAGCATCCCGATTCCGAGCTTCAGGAGAAGACGCACGTGGCGAGGCACCCGCCGCCTGTGTGCGCGATCATCCGCCCCCAGCGAGGATCCTGCGTCCAGTGGAGGCATCCTTAGCCGGCGCCGCATCGTAGACACACCCATTTTCCGTCCTCCTTCACATTCACACTCCCGGGCTGCACAACAAACTCTCTATGATCGCCACGAGCCTGCGGGCAGGGAACCCCTTCAGTAGCGCAGCATCCGCGCCAGCAGCTCTGGCCTCCCACTGCTGCTGGCCACTGTCGGCGAGAACGATGCACTGGGTTCGAGGAGACCTGGCTTTGATCTTTCTCAATGCGGTCCAATCCCTGTCTCCCGGCAGACGAGCATCCAGCAAAACCACGTCCAGACAGGTCTCTGTAACCAGCCTCATTACGGATAACATATCATCCGCCTGACTCACATACTCGATGCAAGGGATTGTGGTCAGCAGGGCTACCAGGCTATCCCGCAGCGGGCCGGGCCTGCCTGCAATCAATGCCAGTGTATGGTTCTCTGTCATTCTCCCAACATCCTTTCTCTTCTTGTCGCTCATCTTCTCTCGCCCTACGAAGACGATATCTTCTCCCACCAAACGTGAATCCGTGCCTCGCCGGTGTACTCGTAGAAATCCACCCGCAGATGGTGTATGCCCTGCCGCAGATCCTGGTCGGCGGTCACCTCACGAGCCGAACCGCCGTCCCAGGTATCAATGATCAAGCGGTCATCCATCCACAGACGAGCGCCATCGTCAACCCATATGTGAAAGCGGTAGGTCGCGGCGTCGAACCCGGCAGTACGCGTCCAACGAATGGAGAAGTTGTCGGCAGGCAGGTCTACCGCAGGTGCAGCCAGACCCCAGTTGAAGTTGATGTGCGGGTCGTTACGAACCAACGCAGGCTCGCCACTCAAGCCCCGATTCGACCAGTATTCTGCCCTCCAATCAGGATAGGATGGGACGGCAACCTTCTCCCACCAGACGTGAACCCGTGCGTCACCGGTACGATCGTAGAACTCCACCCGCAAGGCATGTGCGCCCCGTGACGGCACGTAGTCCATCGTTCGTTCCCGGAGGCCACCGTCCCACCATGCATCGAGAATCAGACGATCGTCCACCCACAGGCGAATCCCATCGTCGGCCCAGGCATGGAAGCGATAGGTCGTCCCATCGAACTCGGCCGTGCACGTCCAGCGCATCGAGAAGTTGTCCGCAGGCAAGCCAGCAGCCGGAGCGTCCCATCCCCAGGCGAAGTTGACGTCCGCATCGTCGCGCACCAGGGCTGGCTGACCTCTCAAGTCAGGGTTGTCGTAGTACTCACCACGCCAATTGGCGGTTCCTAGCAGAGAGGATGGCACCTGGCCAACGATGATCCGCACCCAGAAGGAGGAGCCAGCGGGACGATCGCCAGTGCCAAAGAAGTTACCACTCGCGTCCCGCAGTTGCCACTTTCCCTCATATGCACCGTTGCCTGCCGGCGCGGTCAAAGAGACCGACAAATCCACTGTGCTGTCCGGCGGGACCGGATGCTGCAAGGGGACGGACGAGAGCCCACCCATGCTGTGACCACCGGCGAACACCAGGGCATAGTCCGCGGTCCACGTGCAGGTACCGCTGTTTTGCAGCCGCCACGTCTTCACAAAGGACTGGCCTGGGGAGAGGTAAGTATTATCAGGAACGGTCACATCGCTGACGAAGGATGCCCTGTCGACGCACCCTGTGGCGGGCAGTGGCCCGGGCGAAGCAGGTTCTGGCGTCGATACTGGCTGAGTAGGCGTGAGCGTTACGGTAACAGCCGGCGTCGGCAAGAGCGCCTGGGCTGAGCCCGACACCCGGAGTCTGGCCAGAACCTCATCACCGGTCGCAGGAGACCGTACCGATACCAATACGTATGGGAGGCTGGTCCACGGCCCATCCGACGGGAACACGAACGAGGTCGTGAAATGCCCCTCTGGCCTCACCACGGCGAACGCCAGAGGTTCCGGTGTCTGCGAACCAAGCGAAATGCCGTCCAGCCGCACGAACACGGTATCTCCCTGCCGCCAATCCCGGCCTGTAACGGTGATGAGCTCCCCTGGCTCGCCCTCCTCCGGTGAAAGCTGGATGGAGGGATTCGGCACAGGCGTAGGGGTGATTGCAGGGGCAGGCAGCGGACCCCGTGCCCGCGCCCGCACATCAAGCACCGCCAACGCCGTCAGGATACCAACCAACACCACCAACATAAACATGGCTATGATAAGCGCCCACCGAGACGCTGGTCCCGGTGACTTCTTACCGGGTCTTACATCAAAATCCACCCCTTGTGTGTTCATTTGAACGTCCTCCTCACCCTACCAAGCGCATTCAAGCGCAGGTCTTTAGCTTTGGCTTGTTTCATCAACGCTCCCATATTCGACAAGATCATACCACGCTTCAGGCTGCTAGACATCGGTCAGAAGACGAGTTCTGAGCCAAACAAAAAGACCGCTTTCGAAGCGGTCTTGGGTGCGCCGGACGGCCGAACCGTCTGCGACAAACGACGTAGTGGGTTTAGTCCGCGTCCAGGCTCGCCAGCCCTTCCCGCAGCGCGTACAGCGTCGCCTGAGTGCGGTTTGCCAGGTGCAACTTGCTCAGGATGTTGCTCACGTGGGTACGCACTGTCCGCTCACTGATGAACAACTTGGCCCCGATTTCCTGGTTCGACAAGCCCCGCGCCACCAGGCTCAGTACCTCCACTTCGCGTCCCGTCAGCGGCTCCTCGGTGGGAGGCAGGTTCGAGGATCGCTGCAACTCACGCATGAGCTTGCGAGCGATGGTGGGATGCATGGTAGGCTGCCCTTGATATACGTCGCGGATTGCCCGGAGCAGCTCTTGGGGCGACGAGTCCTTCAGTAAGTAACCCAGCGCTCCGGCCTTGATGGCAGGAAAGACCTTTTCATCTTCCGCGAAGCTGGTGACGACCAGGATGCGCGCATCAGGGTTTTCGCGCTTAATCTCGGTGATCGCATCAATGCCACCCATGCGAGGCATCACCAGGTCCAGCAGTATGACATCAGGCTGCAGGGAACGGGCCTTGTGCACGGCTTCGATCCCATCCGCAGCTTCCCCCGCCAATTCCATCTCCGGCTCGACGTCGATCAGAGCTCTCAATCCTTCGCGTACCACGGCGTGATCATCAGCGATAAGAATACGAATGTTTTCGATCATAGCGACACCTCCGGTCAAAACCGAACGCACACAAGCTCACAACTTCGACGCCCCATCATATCCCAGGACTCACACGCACGATGATTCTCGTGCCCTTACCAGGGGCCGAGAGGAGGATCAGTTCCCCTCCCAGCTTCTCCGCACGTTCTCGCATACTCACAAGCCCCATCCCTCCTGTATCACCCAGGGCATCGGGATCGAATCCCTTGCCATTGTCGATCACCTCCAGCTCCATGTGATTGGTTCGGGCGCGAACGATCACCTTGACCCAGGTGGCGGCGGCGTGCTTCAACGCGTTGTTGAGTGCTTCCTGCGCAATGCGGTAGAGCGCCTCCGCTGTAGCCGCCGGCAGTTCGATTTCCCCCTCCGCCAGGAGGCTGGCCTTCACGCCCGTCCGTTTCTCAACGGCGTCCAACCGCTGCTGCAATGCCCCCACGAGACCCTCTCTTCTCAATGCCAACGGTCGCAACTGGTATACCAGCAACCGCATCTCCTTCAGAGCCTGCTGCGCAATATCGCCCAGCCGCGCCACGTACCCCCGCACGCGCTGGAAGTCTCCCGCTCCAGCCAATCGCTGTGCAGCCTCGGCCAACAGGGTCAGGCTGTATAGGGACTGGGTGACCGAATCGTGGAGCTCTCGCGCCAGCCGCTCCCGCTCCCTCACCACCGCCAGTTGTTCGGCCTGCTGATACAGCCGGGCATTCTCCACGGCCACGCCCACCTCGTCGGCGATAGACGCAAGCAGGTTCACCTCCTCCGCCTTGAACTGTCGTCCCACCTCACCGACCACACCAAGGACTCCCAACACCTGGCCCTTGGCCCGGATCGGAGCACCCACGTAGGCCTGGGAGCCACTGGAGGGGATCGCCAGAAGGGGGCGCAGACCGACAGATATGTCCGGCACAACCAGCGGTGCGCCGTGTTCAATCACCCAGCCTGCGAGGCCACCATCCACCGGCACCGACTCAATATCGGCCAGCCGATCCTGCGGAATGCCCCGGTAAGCCGCCAGCCGCATCTGATCCTTGGTTTCGTCGAGCAGATGGATGACCCCCACCTCACTCTCCATCGCGGCCAGGACTGGCTCCAGGCAGTTTTCCAGCACCGTCTGCAAATCCAGGGAACCAGTGGTAACGGCCATCACCTCGTACAGGGTTGACAGTTCACGCGTGCGATCGGCCACCCGCTGCTCCAACCTCTGATGAGCTAACTCCTGCTCCGTGACATCGACGATGTACCCCTCCAGCGCCAGCAAGTCCCCGCTTGCGGAGAGCACCCCTCGTCCATGATCCCACACCCACTTTTCCTCGCTGGCGGCAGAGACAACACGATAGGTGACCTGGAAGGGCCTGTTCTCCCGCAGGGCAGACTGCACATCGTCCCACACGGACTCGCGGTCGTCAGGGTGGACCAGACGTCCGTAGAAGACCTCTTGGTTCCCGATCAGCTCAGAAGGTCGATAGCCGACCAGCTCAAAGCATCCCTCACTCACGAACTCCATTGTCCGATCCCGATCGTTGCGGCTTCGATAGGCCATACCGGGCAGATTGCTCATCAGGGTCGAAAGAGCGCGCTGGCTCTCCCACAGCTCTTCTCTGGCCCGATCCCGCTCAGCCACCTGGCGTTCCAGGGCCTCCGCCATTTCATCAAAGGCAAGGGCCAGGTGACTCAGCTCTCCTTGCCCGTAGGGCAACCCTGTACGCGCACCCAGATCGCCCGCGCTCAGTCGCTGGGCCGAGTTGACCAGTATCCGCACCCAGCGCATGACCAGCAGATTTCCCCCCAGCCACGCCGCTGCAAGCGTCAAACCGGCGACGAGTCCCAATCCGACCAGGGTGCGGGCCAGCACTCGATTGGCATCGGCAAAAGCAACTGCGGTGGGGATGCCAACGCTGACGTACACGTCCGCGCCGCCGGACACACCGGACAGCGGAGTGAACGCAAACAGGCGCGGGACACCGTCCACGCCAGGCGACTCGGTCGTGCCCTCACCCTGTTGGGCCAGAATCGTCTCGATAATCGGGGCCTCGGGCACGGAATGCCCCACCCACGTCTCCGGGTCGGGGTAGCGGACCAACACGGTGCCGTTCCGGTCAACGACCATCAGCGTGGAGCCCTTGGGCAACTGGGCCTCGGCAGCGAGGTGGTTGAGCCACTCCAGATCAAGCGAGGCAAGGACAACGGCCTGCAGACGGCCCGCCTCATCGAGGACCGGATATCCGAGGTCGAGCGTCGCCTTGCCTGTAATGCGCTCGCTCTGGTAGCCGCCAATCGCAAAACTGTGCGTCTGAAGAACGCGCTGAAAAAAGTCACGATTGGCCAGGTTCACCGGCCTGGCGGTTGGGGGGGCGCTACAAAGAGAATCTCCCTCCGGGGCAACCACGCCCAGGAGAGCATACTGTGGGTACTGGCCCAGCAACCTGGCGAAGAATTCGGAGCAGCCAGCAGACTGAGTGCCATGCACTTCGGGGAGCTGCGCCAGGGCAAAAAGAAGCTGACGGGTGTCCTTGATGGTGTCTTCTTGATCGCTGGCAACAATTCGGGCCAGCCGCAGCGCCTCCCGCTGCACATCAGCAGCCGTCAAGCGGCGCACCTCGGCATAGGTGAAGAGCGTCAGTCCCAACACCGGAACGACGGCCAGCAGAACTAGCATCAGCAGGCGGAAACGCAGACTGCCGAATAAAGGAAACCGCGGCATGGACCACCCCCCGGACCCCATTTCCCAGGAACACCACGCCCACCCTGAAGGGCCTGACCATTGTACCCGCAAAATAGGAGCTGGCCAAATCGAGTAGATCCCATCCGTCCCATCAGTCCCCTCAGTTCCTTGAATGAGGACGAGCACTGCCAGCCGAACGACCTGTATGGCCTACCTGCAGTCATCCCCGGCCGGCCAACCCACCGGCAGCAGGTACAGAGGCTCCTCCTGGCGCGAGAGCGTGAGCACGCGGTCCACGCCCATGCAGTCAAACTCGACAATCGGGACACTCGCCAGACCCAGGGCAATCGCTTGTAGCCGCATCCTCTCGACAACCCGGCCGACTTCTATCGGCAGGCAGTGCAGCCATCGGCGTCCAAATCGCGCTGTGCCACACCTGGGAATAGCAACAAAGACCAGGATACACGGCGCCTGAGCGATGAAACACCGGTTCCGAGCTGCGTCCGCCAAGTCCCCGCGCACGTCTTCGCGCAGGTGCTTCGTCAGGCAATGCTCCTGCGCGTGATACCTCCAGGCTCCATCTGCGCGGCAGACGTAGAGCATAAGCCAGGTTGCCCCTTTGGCATGTTTGCTCTCGCGGATGCCACAAGAGACACGGCCAGCCCACAGGAGCTGCCCAATCTGGTCTTCAGTCAGTTGCTCACGAGCATAGGGGACGACAGGATACGTTTGAACAATAGCAGATTCCCAAAAAGTCCCGCTGTTGATGCCGGGAAGGGGCAAAGGAATGTACGAATCTGGCATTTGTGTGTCCTCCCGCCACGTCATAGAACCACAATCAGGTCTGCCAGGAATACAGCGCCAGGCGGACAACGAGGCCCCCATATAGCGAAGTGGCAAGCGCAGGGAGCCTCGTCTATCCACAACCTGGTTCGCCCTAACGGCAGTCCACTGGAGGTCGGATGCGCAGTCCAACTACGGCGGTCTGACCAGCGGAGGTCACCGCCGCCTCTCCAACGATGGCGATGCCTCGACTGGCGCTTCTAAGCTCAAAGGTCAGTGGGCCAGCCATCGGGCCACCCTGCACTTGCCGCTCCCACGTATAGGTATACCGGCAGTCTCCGCCGTGTCCTTCCACGAAGATCTTGGCCGTCCATCCGCCTCCGGTACAGGTCCGCTCGACGGGCCAGGCATCGAGCCGCAATGGGCCGCCGGAGCAAACGACAGGTTGAGAACGGACCGGCGAAGCAATGGGCGCTGGACCGACCCGCTGCCAGTCCACTCGGACCATCGCCGCTTGGGCTCGCTCGAAGTACTCGACGCGTACGACGTGACTCCCCTGCGACAGCGTACCATATCCGGTGCGAATCCCGCGCGCCGGATACCAGGCATCGATGATGAGTTGATCGTCCACATAGAGCCGCACACCGTCGTCAACAGTCGCAGTGAAACGGTATTGACCGGCCTCGAAGGAAAAACTGCCACGCCAACGCGCGGAAAAATCGTCGCGATTCATCTCCGGCACCGGCCCATCCCAACCCCAGTTGAAGTCGACGGTAGCGTCGGTACGGACGAGAGTAGGCGAACCGGTGAGATCCCGGCTGTTGAAGTACTCCCCTTGCCAGGGACCAGGCAGGCCAGGGCTGGAGACCGGCGCAGGCGGGGGACTGGTGGGAGAGGGAGTGACACTGCTCAGTTCCCACCAGAAGCGGACACGGGCACCTCCAGCGCGCTCGAAGTACTCCACCTTGAGTGTGTGAGATCCTTCCAGGTAGGTTCCATCTACGTAATGCCACGCGTACTCCTGCGGCTGCCAGTAGTCCATCAACGGCCTCTCATCTAGCCAAACCCGCACACCGTCATCGGAGCGCACGTTGAAGCGGTAGTAGTTGGGCGCAAAATCGACGCGACGCGTCCAGACAACAGAGAAGCTGTCGGCAGGCATCCAGTCGACAGGCCCACCCTCACCCCAGTCGAAATCGATGGCCGCATCGTCACGGATGAGCACCGGGCCACCGGCCAACCGGACGTTATCGTAGTAGCGGCCCTCCCAGCCATTGAAGGTCTGCTGCAGGTTCCACCACACGTGTGCACTGGCCTTGCCGCCGTGGTCGTAGTACTCCACAACGACGGTGTGTCGCCCAGCCGCGAGTGTGATGTCGCCCCAGCGGGTGTTAGGCAACTTCTGATCCTGCCACGCGTCCACGATGCGTTTGCCATCCACGGAGATACGCACGCCATCGTCGCAACTGGCGTAGAAGCGGTAGGTGCCCGGGGTGAAGCCCAGGGTCCGCTTCCAGCGCACAGAGAAGTTATCGGCCGGGACAGCAGGATCCGGACTGCCGTCTCCCCAGTCGAAGTCGATCGCCGGGTCACGGCGCTCCAGGACAGGCGAACCGTCGAGCTTGCGGTTGGCGAAGTATTGCGCCCGCCAGCCAACGCTGCTGCTGTCCCGGTCCCCGCTCACTTGGACCGCTGACTTGCCGGCCTGCCCGTAGGATTCGCCGTACCACACACCCCGCGCGGCTGCCGGGGCCGCCAGTGCGCTGAGCCACAGTGCGGCCACCACAACGGCCACCACGATGAGACGAAGCCATTTTCGGTTCTTCACTTCCATACTCATTTTCGAACCTCCCATAGTGACTGGCAATAGGTCACCCGCCCAATCCCTTTGCTTGGAGCTATATGATAACCTGTTCCAAGCCGGCGCGCATCGGCTACACGGCCGATCTGGTCACAGACAAAAAGACCGCTTTGGAAGCGGTCTTCGCTGCATCAAACGACCAGACGATTCGCGACAAACGACGTAGTATCTCTACGTTATCCCCGAAGCAGCAGCCACGCCCCAGACATCATAATGGGACGAATGCCGGCCGCCCGGCAGGCGGCGATGGCCCTCTCAGCACGATATTCGTTGAAGACTTCGATGCCGGCCAGAGCCACGATGCGCGATTCCTCGCTCCTGGGCCGCCTGCAATTGGGGCAATAACAGGTCGAGCTCGTCATCGTCCCCGACCAGGAGCACCACTTCAAGAATCGATCAGGTGAAACAGGGGCATAGCGCACCTGTTCGGCGATAGACCCGGGGGTTTTCACCCAGCACGCGTGCCCGAACGTTTGGGATTTTGGGTTTTGATTTTTGAGCTTGGGATTTGGAGTTTGAGTATGGTAGCCCCAAGGGGAGTCGAACCCCTGTTTCCGGCTTGAGAGGCCGGCGTCCTAGACCACTAGACGATGGGGCCACACGCGCGCTATTGTACCAGCCTCCCCGTTTTTTGTCAAACTGTGCGTGCGGTGTTATACTTCGGGTTCGCTGGATGCTCAGGCTTGGGTGACGCGAGATGGACGTGAGTCAATGGAGCAGGGGCAGGAAGCAGGGAGTAGAGAGTAGGGAGTAGAGGATGGAACAAATCGAGGTTTCGACCGGGGGGCGGCAGGCATTCCACGATATCACCAATGAGGTGCAGGCCGCCATCAGCCGCAGCGGCGTGCAAGACGGGGTATGCTTCTTGTTCTGCCTGCACACGACGGCAGGACTGACGGTGAACGAAAACTGGGACCCGACCGTGCAACAGGACATCGGCACAGGTCTGGATGCCATCTCGCCGCAGCGGCCTGAGTATCGGCACAGCGAGGGGAACTCCCCCGCTCACCTCAAGTGCTCGCTGATAGGCCCCTCGCAGTTTGTGCCGGTCGCCGGAGGCAAGTTGGTGTTGGGCACCTGGCAGGGCGTGTACCTGGCCGAGTTCGATGGTCCGCGGCGGCGCAAGGTGGTCGTCAAGGTGGTCGAGGGGTAAACTGGAACCATCCTTGCGAAGGTTAGTGGATCGCCCCGTGCGCGAGAGGCGTTTGGGCAGGGAGAAGGGACTGCGGATTGGAGCGCGATGCGAAACCTTCGCAAGGATGCTGTGAGCCAACGGTATGCAGATTGACTTAGACAAGCTGGAGCACGTCTTACCCACGGTGCAGAAACCGGGCCGCTACGTGGGCGGCGAATACAACAGCGTCGTCAAGGACTGGGAGACCACACCCACGCGGGTCTGCCTGGCCTTCCCGGACATCTACGACCTGGGGATGTCCAACCTGGGGATGGCGATTCTGTACGACCTGCTCAACGCGCTGCCAGACGTGCTGGCCGAGCGGACCTACACGCCGTGGGCGGATATGATCGCGGCGATGCGACAGGCCCGCATCCCCCTGTACAGTCTGGAAAGCAAGCGACCCCTGGCCGATTTTGGCATCGTCGGCTTCAGCCTGCCCTACGAGCACCTGTACACCAACATGTTGGAAATGCTCGATCTGGCCGGCCTGCCGCTCCAGGCGGAGGCGCGGGACGAGAACCATCCGCTGATCATTGCGGGCGGCCACGCGACCTTCAACCCGGAGCCAGTCGCCGAGTTCGTGGACGCTTTTGTCATCGGTGACGGGGAGGAGGCCATCGTCGAGCTGGTGCGGGCCTGCCAGGGAACGCGCGGAGAGCCGCGGGAGGCCCAGTTGCGAGCGCTGGCGCGCATCCCCGGCGTCTACGTGCCGCGCTTCTACGACGTGCGCTACAAGGACGACGGCACGGTCGCCGCGATTGAGCCCACCGTCCCGGAGGCCCGGCTGCCCGTCCTCAAGCGTATCGTGTCCCCCCTGCCCCCACCGCCGACGCGGCTCATCGTCCCCACCGTCGGCGTGTCCCACAACCGGGCGGCGATCGAGATTCAACGGGGCTGCACCCGCGGCTGCCGCTTCTGCCATGCGGGGATGGTCCTCCGGCCGGTGCGCGAGCGGCCCGTAGAGGAGGTACTGGAGGCGCTCGGGGCCATCCTGCGCCAGACCGGCTTCGAGGAAGTCGGGCTGCTGTCGCTCTCGTCGTCCGACTATACCGGCATCGGGAGCCTGGTGCAGGCGATCGACGAGCGGTTCAGCGACGCGCACCTGGCGATATCGCTGCCCGCGCTTAGAGCCGACAGCTTCTCAGTCGAGCTGGCCGAGGCGACCGGGGGAGGCAGGCACACCGGTTTCACTTTCGCGCCGGAGGCAGCCACGGAGCGGCTGCGAAGCGTGATCAACAAGCCCATCTCGACCAACCTCATGCTCGAGGTTGCACAGGAGGTATTCGAGCGCGGGGTACACACGATCAAGCTGTACTTCATGATTGGGCTGCCGGGAGAGCGGATGGAGGATGTCGAGGCCATCGTCGACCTGGCGCGGGCGGTACGAGCTGCGGGGCGGAAGGTCCACGGGCGGCGGACGCAGGTCAACGTCAGCGTGAACACCTTCATCCCCAAGCCACACACGCCGTTCCAGTGGGCGGGGATGGAGCCCCCCGCCTCCTTCCGGGAGAGACACGCGCTCCTGCGGCGCGGACTGCGCGGGGGTGGACTGAAGCTAAGCTACTCCGACCCCAGCGAGGCGGCGCTGGAGGCTGCGCTGACACGGGGAGACCGGCGGCTGGGGGCCGTGGTGCAGCGGGCCTGGGAGCTGGGCACGCGCTTCGACGCCTGGGGCGAGCATCGCGACGCCCACGCGTGGACGCAGGCCTTCGCGGAGAACGGACTGTCCCTCAATTTCTACGCCTATCGCGAACGCCGAGAGGACGAGATCTTCCCGTGGGAGGTCGTCAGCACGGGGGTGCAGAAACGGTTCCTGCTGGCGGATTATCAACGCAGCCAGCGCGGGGAGACGCTGCAGGACTGCCGGGAGCGCTGTCACGGCTGCGGCATACTGACGGCCTGTGGAGAGAACTGGACTGAGGAATGGTGCTGTCCGGAACCGAAGTGAAACGAAACACGGAACACGAAATATGAACGCGTGTTCCGTATTCCGTGTTGCGTGTTGCGTAACAAGTCACTAAAGAAATCGAGGTCATGATGGATCCACGAGTTGAGAAACTGGCAGACGTCTTGGTCGACTATTCGGTAGCGGTGCGGCCGGGGGACAAGGTACTGATCGAAGGAGAGACATCCGCCGGCCCGCTGCTCAGCGCGGTCTACGCCAGGGTATTGCAAGCTGGCGGCCATCCGCTGATGATGGTCTCCCTGCCAGACGAGGAGGAGTTACTTTTCCGATGCGCCTCGGATGAGCAGTTGCAGCACGTGCCGGAACCAGTCCGGCTGGCCGTAGAAACCTACGACGTGAGCATCTGGATCATGGGCGAGGAGAACACCAAGGCATTGAGCAGGGTCGACCCGGCCAAGATGGTGCTGCGCAACCGGGGGCGGGAGAAGCTGATGAAAACCTACATGCAGCGCGGCGCCTCCGGTGAGTTACGCTGGGTGGGCACCCTCTTCCCGACGAATGCCTACGCCCAGGACGCCGAGATGAGCTTGAGCGAGTACGAGGACTTCGTGTACGGCGCATGCCTGCCGGACGTAGACGACCCGGTGGGGTACTGGAGGCGATTTTCGGCCTGGCAGCAGAAGATCGTCGACTGGTTCCAGGGGAGGGAAGCCGTGCACGTCGTCGGCCCAGAGACGGATCTGCGCCTGAGCATCGCAGGGAGAACCTTCATCAACAGCGACGGCAGGAACAACATGCCCAGCGGCGAAGTCTTTACCGGACCGGTGGAGGACAGCGTCGAGGGTCACGTCCGCTTCTCCTACCCGGCCATCTTCCAGGGGAGAGAGGTGACGGGCGTGCGGCTGTGGTTCGAGGGTGGACGGGTGGTGAAAGCGAGCGCGGAGAAGAACGAGGATTTCCTGCTCCAGACGCTCGACACCGATGCGGGCTCCCGCTACCTGGGCGAGTTCGCCATCGGCACCAACGAGGGCATCACCCAATTCACGCGCCAGATCTTGTTCGACGAGAAGATCAACGGGAGCTTCCACATGGCGCTCGGCGCAGGGTATCCCGAGACGGGCAGCAAGAACGAGTCGGCCATCCACTGGGACATGATCTGCGACCTGCGCGACGGTGGGGAAATCTGGGTAGATGGCGATCTACTGTACAAGGACGGCAAGTTTGTGATCAAGTTCTGATCCAGGCAGGTTTCAGGTTTCACGTTTCCAGGTTCCGGGTTGTTGGGGAACGTCAAACCTGAAACTCTGCAACCTGAAACCTGAAACCTGAGACTCTATGTCCACAGACATGCACCGACTCCGAATCACGTTCACCAAGGATGACCTGATCAAATACAGCTCCCACCTCGACCTGGCACGGATGTGGGAGCGGACCTTGCGCCGGGCCGGGGTACCGCTGGCCTACGCGGGTGGATTCAACCCGCGGCCCAAGCTGCAACTAGCAGCCGCGCTACCGCTGGGACACACCGGTGAGACGGAACTGCTGGACGTCTGGCTGGAGGGACCGATGCCCACAGAGGATTTGGCCCGGGCACTGGCCCCCGTGACGCCCGACGGGCTGACGGTGAAGCAGGTGGTCCAGGTACCGTTGAAGGAACCGGCTCTTCAGACGCAAATCGTGTCCGCAGAATATCGCGCGACGGTCGAATGGGTCGAGTCATCCGAACAGGTGGACGCGCGGATCGCGCAGGTGTTGGCGACGGAGGAACTACCCAGTGAGCGGCGGGGAAGGCGGTACGACCTGCGTCCGCTGATCGAACGGCTGTGGATCGAGGGCACAGGCAGAGGCACAGTGGTGCTGGGGATGCAACTGGCGGCGCGTGCGGGCGCCACAGCCCGCCCCGAGGCCGTGCTAGAGACGCTTGGGATGGGCACAGCCTTCGCCCAGTACCACCGTCGACAGTTGATGACCAGATGTAGTTGACAAAAACAGCAGATTCGGTATAATGACCTCAGGAGGCCGCGCCTCATGGCTCGGCCCCGTATCGTGCTTATAGGGAGGAAGGTGTACCGTGTATGCAGTTGTGAAATCAGGAGCACGACAGTACCGAGCCAGCGTGGGTGATACAATCCTCGTCGAGCGATTGCACGCCCAGGTGGGCGAGCAACTTGAGTTGGATCAGGTATTGCTGATCGCCGACGGAGAACAGATTGAGGTCGGTCGCCCCACCATCGGCGGAGCCAAGATGCTGGCGACGGTGGTCGCGCAGGAGAAAGGCCCCAAAGTTCGGATTTTCAAATACCATCCCCGGAAGCGATATCGCCGGCGCGCCGGTCATCGGCAGCGCTACACGCGGCTGCGGGTGGACGAGATCGTAGTGTAGGAGGATGTGAGATGGCGCACAAGAAAGGTGGGAGCAGCAGCAGAAACGGACGCGACAGTCATTCCAAGCGGCTGGGCGTGAAGAAATTTGGCGGCGAGGCGGTACGGGTGGGCAACATCATCGTGCGCCAGCGCGGGATGCACATCAAGCCAGGTACCAACGTGGGTGTGGGCAAGGATTTCACGATTTTTGCCAATGCCGATGGCTTTGTCCGCTTCGAGCACGTGCAAGGAGGCCGCAAGCGAGTAAGCGTGTATCCGACGCGATCGTAGGAAGTCAAAATGAAGAAAGACATTCATCCTGAATACTATCCCGAAGCCCAGGTGATTTGCGCCTGTGGCAATACCTGGACCGTGGGCTCGACAGTGCCGGTCATCCGCACCGATATCTGCTCCAAGTGCCATCCCTTCTTCACCGGTGAGCAGCGCATCGTTGACTCCGGTGGCCAGGTCGAGCGGTTTATGAGGAAACTGGAGCGCCGCGATCAGATCATCGCTGAGGCGGAGAGACGCAAGGAACGAGAGACATCCACAGAGCTGCCGGTCATGGAACTGGATCTCGGCACCCGCGCCAAGAAGGTGTTGATCGGCGCAGGCCTGGAATCCGTGGCCGACCTGCTGGCCAAATTGGAGCAAGGAGACGAAGGGCTGACCAACCTGAGCGGGTTTGGTCTGAAGTCGCTGGCGACGTTGAAGAAGCGACTGCGCGCCCGCGGCTTCATTCTGCCGGGAGACGAGGTGCCAGAAGAGTCGACCGATGCAGAAGAAACCGAAGAAATGGCCAGCTAGAAGAACCGCCAGGTACCTACCAGGGACCGACTAGGGGCAGGTGTGACCATCTGCCCCTGTTTTTTGTGGAGGACCGTCGAATGTATAGTACGCCAAGCAGCGGATGGATCGAGGTGATCTGCGGGAGTATGTTCTCCGGCAAGACAGAGGAACTGATCCGCCGCGTGCGCCGGGCACAGATCGCCCGCCAGAAGGTGCAGGTCTTCAAGCCCGCGCTGGACACACGCTACACCGAGCGCGAGGTCACCTCCCACAATGGGATGCAGGTCGAGGCGGTATCGGTGGAGAACACGGCCCGTATCCGGGCGTTGATCCGCCCGGATACAACGGTGGTGGCACTGGACGAGGCTCAGTTCTTCGACGCCGACGTGGTGGCTCTGTGCGAGGAGCTGGCCGACCAGGGGACCCGGGTGATCGTCGCCGGTCTGGATATGGATTTCCGTGGAGAGCCCTTCGGACCGATGCCTCAATTGATGGCACGGGCGGAGCGAGTGAATAAACTGCAGGCCATCTGCCTGGTATGCGGAGGCCCGGCCTGCCGTACACAGCGCTTGATCAACGGACAACCCGCCGGCTACGACGACCCGGTGATCCTCGTAGGGGCCAGTGAGGTATACGAGGCGCGCTGCCGGGGCTGTCACGTAGTGCCAAAGCCGAAATCCCTGAACTCGGACCCCAATGAGTCTCAAACATCATAGAAGCGCAGAGAAAGAAGGGAACGATGACACTTCCTGATTCAGTGGAGAGCGTGTTGCTGGACGAAGAGACGATCGCGACGCGGGTGCGCGAACTGGCGGCCCAGATCAGCGCCGATTACGCCGACGAAGACGATTTGATCCTGGTTGGGGTGCTGAAGGGGGCCTTCATATTTCTGGCCGACCTCTCGCGTCGCCTGACGGTCTCCCATCACGTGGATTTCATCGCCCTCTCCAGTTACAGCCTCGGCACGACCAACTCGGGAGCCGTACGGCTGATCATGGACGCACGGATGAGCGTCGCCGGACGCAACGTGCTCATCGTCGAGGACATCCTGGACACCGGGCACACCCTCGACTATTTGCTGCGCACCTTCCGCGCCCGCCGGCCAGCATCGCTCCGCTCCTGCGTTCTGCTCAGCAAGCCGGAGCGCCGTGAGATCGAAGTGCCGGTCGACTACCTGGGCTTCGAGATACCCGACGCGTGGGTAGTCGGGTACGGGCTGGACTTCGCCGACCGCTTCCGTACACTGCCGTACATTGGGGTGTTGAAACAACGGGTGTACGAGTAACCGCCGATTGAGTGCGAGGTGTTGGGTGCCGGATGTTTGACACTGGACGCGCGATGCTGCATACAAGACGGCCAAAGGAAATAAAAGTGGAGGTGAACGATGGGGCTGAGGGATGACATCGCCAAGATCCTGGTTCCGGAGCTAGCACTGCAGGCACGAGTGAAGGAGCTGGCGGAGCAGATCAACGCGACGTACAGTGACGCCGACCGCCCCCTGCTGGTCTGTGTACTCAAAGGCGCCTTTGTGCTGCTGGCCGACCTGATCCGTCACCTGGACGTACGGCACGAGGTCGACTTCATGGAGATCTCCTCCTACGGCGCGAGGACGGTGAGCAGTGGCGTGGTACGCATCCTGCTTGACCTGGCGCAGAGCATCGAGGGACGGCACGTGCTGATCGTGGAGGACATTATCGACTCGGGCCGCACGCTGGACTACATCACGCGCAACCTGCGGACACGGGGACCGGCCAGCCTGCGCGTGTGCACGCTCCTGAGCAAGCCCGACCGGCGCGAGATCGAAATACCGCTCGACTTCGTCGGCTTCGAGGTGCCCGACGAGTTTGTCGTAGGATATGGACTGGACTTCGCCGAGGAGTACCGGAACCTACCGTTCATCGGTGTGTTGAAAGAGGAAGTGGTCAGCGGGAGCGAGTAGACCTGCCGGGTCGAGATTCAAGTCGCTCGCAGAGCCGTCAGTTTTCGTCCTTCCGCCGGAACTGGCTGCTGTATAGATCGTAATACAGCCCACGCACCGCCAGCAGTTCCTCGTGTGTGCCCCGCTCGACAATGCGCCCCTGTTCGAGCACCAGCACCTGATCGGCGTTGCGTATCGTGCTCAACCGGTGTGCGATCACGAAGGACGTGCGACCTTTAAGCAGTTCGTCCAGTGCGTGCTGAATCAGCAACTCAGTGCGCGTGTCAACGCTGGAGGTGGCCTCGTCCAGAACCAGGATGCGCGGGTCAGCCAACACGGCACGGGCGATCGCGATCAGTTGCCGCTGTCCCTGGCTCAGAGTGCGCCCCTGCTCCCCCAGTTGGGTCTGATAGCCCTCCGGCAACCGGGCGACGAACTGGTCGGCATTGGCCAGTCGCGCAGCCGCGATGACATCTTCGTCGCTAGCCTCCAGTCGCCCATAGCGGATATTGTCCATCACCGTGCCCGAGAAGAGAAAGGTATCCTGTAGTACGATCCCCATCTGGCGCCGCAGACTCACGCGTTTCACCTGTCGCACGTTGTGACCATCGATGCGGATCACACCCTCGCCCACATCGTAGAAACGGGTCAACAGGCTGATGATCGTCGTCTTGCCCACGCCGGTCGGCCCGACCAGCGCCACCGTCTGTCCCGGCTCAGCCACGAGCGAGATGTCCCGCAACACGGGCTCATCATCCTGGTAGCTGAAAGTGACGTGGTCGAACTCAACCCGTCCCTGGATGGGAGGCAGGCGCACAGCGTCCGGCGCGTCGGTGATCTCGGGCTGGGTATCGAGCAACTCGAAGATGCGCTCGGCGCCCGCCACAGCCGCCTGGACCTGTGCATACAGATTGGCGATACCCCGGATGGGCTCGTAGAAGCGGCGCACGTAGATCAGGAACGAGACGATCACCCCCACGCTGATGAGCGGTGGTTCATAGGCCAGGGCCAGATAACCACCGAAGCCTGCCACGATGGCCATCGCGACCGTGCTGAGCACGTCCAGCGCGGGGGAGAAGGCGGAGAGGATCGACTCGGCCTGGACGTTGGCGTCGCGGTTGGCGGCGTTGATCTCCTCAAACTCATCGACGTTCTCGTCCTCGCGGGCGAAAGCCTGGACCTCGCGTACAGCGGCGATGTTCTCCTGCAACTCGGCGCTGACGTCGCCGATCGTCTGGCGGGTGCGCCGGAAGGCGACCCGCGCCCGCTGCGAGAAGAAGGTCGTGATCAAGAACATCACCGGCAAAATGACGAAACTGGCCAACGCCAGCCGCCAGTTGAGCGTCAGCATCGAGAGGACGATGCCGAACAGCGAGAGCCCCATGCTCGCCAGCCGCACGACTCCGCCGCTGAACACCTGGTTGATGACCTGGGTGTCGTTGACCAGGCGCGACATCAGATCACCGGCCTCGTGCTGGTCGAAGAACCGGAGCGAGAGCACCTGGATGCGCTCAAAAATCTGCGTGCGCATATGGAGAAGCACACGCTGCCCGGCCAGCGTCATCAAATAGAACTGGCCCACGGTGGCAGCCCAGTTCAACAAGTAGGTGCCAAGCAACACCAGCATGGTCACGGTCAAGCCGGCAGACCTGCTGGCGCCCGGCGGCATATCGCCGGGGATCACGGCGGCCAGTAGCCACGAGAGCCAAGCTGGGCGCGGTTTGTCACCGGGCGCGATGAACTGATCCACGGCCAGGCCGGTCAAGTAGGGCGCAGCCAGCCGCAACAGCGTGCTGACGACGACCAGGACGGCCACCCCAGCCAACAGGCCCCAGAAGGGGCGGAAATACCCCAACAGCCGGCGCAGAGTTTCGCGCACGTCGGTCGGCTTGGCCGCATCCTGGGTCAAACCACGGAACCGCCCACCACCAAACATCATCGCGCGACTTCCCCCTGCAACTGCGAACACTCAGGCGCAGTACCCGCAGCCCCTTCGTCTCCATCGCGCTGCAACTGGGAACAGGCGATTTCGGCGTAGATCGGGCTCTCTTCCAATAACTTTTCGTGCGTTCCCTGCGCCACGATCTCGCCCCGGTCCAACACCAGGATCTGATCCGCATTGAGCACCGTAGCAATGCGCTGGGCGATGACGAAGCTGGTGCGCCCCACCATCAGTCGCTCCAGCGCCTGCTGGATACGATACTCCGTCTCATAATCCACGCTGGAGGTCGCGTCGTCCAGAATCAGGATCCGCGGATCCAGAAGCAATGCCCGGGCAATGGCGATGCGCTGCTTCTGCCCACCGGATAGCGTGACGCCCCGCTCCCCCACCACCGTTTCGTAGCCATCGGGGAAACTCACGATGAAATCGTGCGCCTCGGCCACGGTGGCAGCGGCGATGATTTCCTCCAACGAGGCGTCGGGCCGACCAAAAGCGATGTTCTCATGGATCGTGCCCGAGAAAAGCGTCGTCTCCTGAAGCACCACCCCGATCTGCCGGCGCAACGAGTCCAACGTTACGTCGCGCACGTCGTGCCCCGCGATCATCACCCGGCCTTCGGTCACGTCATAGAAACGTGGGATAAGAGCGACGATGGAGGACTTGCCCGATCCGGTCGCGCCCAAGAGCGCCACCGTCTGACCTGGCTCGGCCGTGAAACTGATATCCTTCAACACCAATTGGCCGCCCGTGAAATACCGGAAACTCACGTGGTCGAACTCTACGTGCCCCTCGACGGCGGTCAGTTCTGCCGCGTCTGGCTTCTCGACCACTTCGGACTGGGCATCGAGGATCTCGAAGACCCGCTCGGCGGAGGCACCCGCCTGCGAGACCATCGCCATGATCATTCCCAGCATCAACATCGGGAAGAAGGCCATGAGCATATAGTCGGCAAAGGCGATCATCCGCCCCACACTCAAGTTCCCGGCGATAGCCTGATAGCCACCGATCCAATAGACGGCCAGCAGTGCCAGGTTGGCGATCAGGAAGACGAGGGGAATCGCCACAGCAAACAGTCGTCCGACGACCAGGTTGAGGTCGAATAGATTCTGGTTGGCCTGGGCGTAGCGCTGGGCCTCGTAGTCCTCGCGGGCGAAGGCCTTGACGACGCGCACACCGACCAGGTTCTCCTGCAACACGGTGTTGAGGTCGGCCAGCCGCTGCTGGATCTTCTTGAACAACGGACGCGCCCTGCTGGCGAAGAAGCCGAAGACGCCGAAGGTGAGCGGAACCAGCACGAGGATGATAAGCGCCAGTTGCCAGTCGGTGACGAAAAGCAATATAATGCTGCCGACCATCATCAAGACAGCGCTCACGAGTTGAATGAAGCCCATCCCCACAAACATACGCACGACGTCAACGTCGGACGTAGCGCGGGTGAGCAGCTGGCCGGTCTGGGCGCGGTCGTGGTAACTGAAGGAGAGGGACTGAATCTTGGCATAGATTTCGTTGCGCAGGTCGTAAGCGATGCCCTGGGCGGTACGGGCCGAGAGCACTCCCTGCACGAAAGAGAAGATAGATCCGGCGACGGCCAGGCCCACCGTCCCGATCGCAGCCCCCACAACCACGTCTAGTCGCCCGGCGGCGATACCGCCGTCGATGATCGTCTGGGTCAGGCGTGGGATAGCCAGCCGGGTGGCAGAGGCGATGAGCAAGCCGAGAAAAGCGCCGACGGCATGCAGCCAGTACCGTCTGAGGTAGCCCAGTGAGCGCAGGAGATGCTTCAAGACGAATGCCTCCAACTCGGCCCGGCGAAGCCATCCAGCAGCAGGTCGACCGTCCTGTGGAGCAACTTCGGGAGGGGAACATCACAGTAGCCGCAGTGCCACATCATCAACTGATGAAAGAACAAGGTGCGGATCACACCGCCCACGGTTTCCGGATCCACATCATCCCGGATCTCTCCAACCGCCTGGGCCTGGCGGACCTGATCGGCCAGCAGGCGGGCCAACGCCCGGCCTGGATGGTCATCCCGCTCCGTTCGGTGCGGCATCACAGCCGCAAAGAGATGCCGCAGCAACTGTGGATTCACCAGCGGGTCCTCGGCAACCAGGCTAAGCATCACTTTGATGCGCCCGACGGGACTGGCGGGGGCGCCCCGCTCAGGCAGCAGCGCATCCTCCAACTGCCGCAGGCGCCATTCGGCCAGTGCCGGTAGAATCGCCTCCTTGGTCTCAAAATAGTTGAAGAAGGTACCTTTGGCGACATCGGCCGCGTCGGCGATCTGCTCGACAGTGGTGTCGTCATATCCCTGGTCGCGGAACAGCCCCATCGCACCGGCGAGCAGCCGCTGACGGGTCTCCTGTTTCTTGCGTTCGCGTCGTGAAAGTGTCTCATCCATTGTACGATTGATGACCCCAGAACAAAAATGACCGAGGTCATATTATACACGACATTGAAAGTTTGTCAATTGGTGGTAGAATGCTGCTACGGGAGGGTTATATGGACTGGCACATCGCATTGACGACACTTGGGCTGGTTTTCGTGGCTGAGCTGGGCGACAAGACCCAGTTGGCCGTCCTGACACAGACGTGCAAGTTCCGGCGTCCGTGGGCCGTGTTTCTGGGAGCCAGCCTGGCCCTGACGGCGGTCACCGCGGTAGGCGCGGTCGGAGGCCGGGCATTGGGTCGAATCATCCCGGCGTCCTTCTTGCAAAGCGCTGCGGCGCTGGCGTTTGTCGCGATGGGAGGGCTCGTCGCGCTCGAGGCCCGCCGAGCGGCGGGTGGCCATTCGACCGACGAAACAGCGTGTGAATGCCCAGACAACCAGGAGGGGAAATCGCAATCTGGTTCGACGGCTGCCCAGACGTGGAAGGCATTCGGCTCGACCTTTGGACTGCTTTTCGTCGCCGAGATGGGCGACAAGACGCAGTTAGCCGTTCTAAGCCTGGCGGGGAAACACGCGAATCCTTGGCCCGTCTTCATCGGGGGAGCATTGGCGCTGACCGCGGTCACAGCATGCGGGGTCATCGGTGGGCAGGGCCTGTGCAGGATCATCCCGCAGCGGGCGCTCCTGTGGGTCTCCGCCGTCGCCTTCGTGGTGATGGGAGTGCTAATCGGGCTGGGCGTCCTGTAAACACAACGTGATCTCGTGCCGGACGTACGCATCTTGCTCGCGCTCACGGAGGTCCAACAGAATCCCCGTCGCCTCCCGGCCACCGACGCGGTGCAGCGCCCACGCCACGTGCCCTCGCACCAGTGGCTCCGGATCATCGAGCGCCTTCGTCAACGCCGGTATGGCTTGCTTGTCCCCCCAGTTTCCCAGCGCCACCACCACGTTGCGCAACAGCCGCTGTCGTCCGGTGCGGGCGATCGGCGTGCGAGCAAACCGCTGGCGAAATACCTGCTCGTCCATCTCCATCAGCTCCAGCAACGATGGCGCCATGCGTTTCGGCCCTTCGGCGTGGAACGCCCGCGCGACGGTCGGCCCAGAAAACCGCTGCCAGGGGCAGACGGCCTGACACACGTCGCACCCAAAGATCCGGTTGCCCATAGCGGTGCGGAGCTCGCGCGGGATCGCTCCCTTCAGCTCGATCGTCAGGTAGGAGATGCACCGCCGGGCATCCAGCACATATGGGGCAACCAGCGCGCCCGTAGGACAGGCATCCATGCATCGCCTGCAGGTCCCGCAGCCCACGCTCACCGTCGCCGGCGTCGGGTCCAACGCGAAATCGACCAGCACTTCCCCCAGGAACAGCCACGAACCCATCCTTGGATGGATCAGGCACGTGTTCTTCCCGGTGAAACCCAGGCCGGCCTCAGCCGCGTACGCACGCTCCAGTACCGGCCCGGTGTCCACGTACACACGCGTGGAGACCTCGCATCCGGCCTGGGTGCCGACGAAGGCCGCCAGTTGCTCCAGGCGAGGCGTGATCACGTCGTGGTAATCCAGACCCCAGGCGTAGTTCGAGATCAACCCGCGGGAAGGGTCATACTTGAGCTCAGCAGGCAGCGCGCCCGGGTAGTAGTTCAGACCGACGCACACGACGGAGCACACACCGGGCAGAACGATGGCGGGATCACCCCGCCGCTCAACACGGTCTGGACGGGCCATGTACCCCATCTCACCATAGTAGCCACGGTCGACCCAGTCCAGATAGGCACCGATGTGCGGGGTCGGATGAGCCGAGGCCACGCCCACCAGGTCAAATCCCAGGTCGCGCGCGTGGTCACAGATATGCTGTGTTAGACCCCTCTTTGTCGCCAAAGTCTTCACCGCCTCACACCTGAAGCCAGTATAACTTCACCCCGGCATCCTGTCAAAAGTTGCGCTCGCGCAATTCTTGTCTTATACTTGGGCCAGGAGGTAGGCTATGAAGCTGACACGCTCGCAACAGATCGTGGTACTCGTCCTGGGTGTACTGACCCTCGTCATCTACGGAGTCCTGGTGGGCACCATCGTGCGGAACTCGCGACAGGCGTCTCAAGCCAGCCCGCCGGATGTTCAGACCGCGGAGCCCACGCCCTCTCCAACCGCCACGGCCACCCCTACCCCCACCCCCATACCGACGCCGGTGCCGCCAGCCCCTCAGACCCGCTATGACCTCCAGGTGGCAAACGAGCCGGAGAACACCGCGCTGCGGCTACAGCGGGGATATGCCTACATCGCACTGGATGCACCCGCACACGCAATCGCAGACTTCGACGCCGCCATCGAGCTGAATGGGAACCTGGCCGAGGCCTACGCCGGGCGTGGACAGGCGCTCTTCCACACCAAAGAATGGACGCGGGCACTGGAGGACTTTGAGCACGCGCTGGCGCTCAACCCGGATATGGCGGATGCCTATGCCTGGCGCGGCCATCTGCTCTTCCAGCAAGGGAGGTATGCGGCGGCACGTGAGGCCTTCCGTCAGGCCATTGAGCTCGACGAGGCGGATCCGTGGAAGCACATCCTCCTGGCCCAGGCGCTGCTGCACAATGGAGATACCGACGAAGCGAAAATCGAATACACCACGGCGATGGCACTGGAGGATCGTCCGGTCGAGGCATACGTCGGTCGGGCCATGGTCTGGGCAGAAGAAGGCGACCTGGACGCGGCACAGGCCGACATCGCCAGCGCATTGGACGTCGCGCCATACGACCCGGTGGCCCTGAACGGGCAAGCGTGGCTGTACGCCTGGTACCGGCGGGACCAACTGGGCCAGGCCGAACAAATGGCCCGGCGGGCAGTCGAAGGAGCGAAGGGCGATTTCGAGAAGGCGCGCTACCTCCATACGCTGGGCTGGGTCTATATCCAGCAAGAGCGATACGAGGAAGCAGTAGAAATGCTGGAGGAAGCAGCCGCCCTGGCGACGGTCGATGGTGAGGTGGTTTACAAGGAAATCGTGGAGCATCTGGAGGAAGCACGCGAAGGTGCTGGCCAATGACCGTCGCCAGGGCGCGGATCGCGAGCATCCTGCTCGCCCAGATGGTGAGCTTCGGTTAGGTGGTCATCTTTCCAATTCTCATCATTCGGTGGCAGGTTCCGGGTCCAGAATCCGCCTGAGAAACTGCCCTGTGTAGCTCGCATCGACCTGCGCCACATCCTCTGGCGTGCCCGCGGCCACGATCTCACCCCCGGCGTCGCCCCCCTCTGGCCCCAGGTCGATGATCCAGTCGGCCACCTTGATGATGTCTGGGTGATGCTCGATGATAACGACGGTGTTGCCCGCATCGACCAGCCGGTTGAGCACGGAGATCAGCTTGTCCACGTCGGCGGCGTGCAGCCCCACGCTCGGCTCGTCCAGAACGTACAGCGTCTGGCCAGTCGCCCGCTTGCTCAGCTCGCGCGATAGCTTCACCCGCTGCGCCTCGCCGCCCGAAAGCGTCGGCGCGGGCTGTCCGAGCCGAATGTACCCCAGTCCCACGTCCTGCAGCGTCTTGAGTTTCTTCTGGATCGCAGGGATGTTGGCGAAGAATTCCATCGCCTCACTCACCGTCAGGTCCAGCACCTCTGCGATGCTCTTCCCCTTGTACCGCACCTGCAGCGTCTCCCGGTTGTAACGCCGGCCGCCGCAGACGTCACAAGGGACGTAAATGTCGGGCAGGAACTGCATCTCAATGCGCAGCGTCCCGTGCCCCCGACAAGCCTCGCACCGTCCCCCCTTGACGTTGAACGAAAAGCGGCCCGGCCGGTAGCCCCGGATCTTCGATTCGGGCAATGCGGCGAACAGCTCGCGGATAGGGGTGAAGAGGTTGGTATAGGTGGCCGGATTGGAGCGCGGCGTGCGCCCGATCGGGGACTGGTCGATGTTGATCACCTTGTCGAGCAGCTCGACTCCCTCAATGTCATCGTGCTCGCCAGCCCGCTCCCGCGCCTTGTGCAAGATCTGCGCCAACCGCAGATACGTGACCTCGACCAGCAACGTCGATTTGCCAGAGCCAGAGACACCGGTGATGCAGACGAACTTCCCCAGCGGGATCTTCACATCGACGTTCTTCAGATTGTGCTCGCGAGCGCCCCGGACGACGAGCCAATCGCCGTTGCCCTGGCGACGCTGGGCGGGCATAGTGATCGACTTGCGACCGGAGAGATACGCGCCGGTCTGGCTCTCCGGACACGCGATCATGTCCTCGACCGTGCCGAAGCACACCACCTCACCGCCGTGCTCCCCGGCCCCGGGTCCCAGGTCAATGATCCAGTCGGCGGCGCGGATCGTCGCCTCGTCGTGCTCGACGACGATGAGCGTGTTGCCCAGATCGCGCATCCCCAGCAACGTGCGGATCAGGCGCGCATTGTCCCGTTGGTGCAGGCCGATGCTCGGCTCGTCCAAAACGTAGAGCACGCCCATCAGTTGCGAACCAATCTGCGTCGCCAGCCGGATCCGCTGCGCCTCCCCACCCGCCAGCGTAGCTGCGGTGCGATCCAGCGTCAGGTAGTCAAGCCCCACGTCAACCATGAACCCCAGCCGGGCGCGGACCTCCTTGAGGATACGCCGGGCGATGAGCCACTCTTGAGCGGTGAGGGGAGAGCCAGGGGGAATGGTCTCAGGCCCCGGGGCTTCAGATTTCGAGGTTTCAGAAAACTTGAAACCAGACAGATCGTCAACCCACGCCAGCAATCGTACCACCGGCCAACTCGTGATTTCGCTGATCGCCTTATCCGCCACCGTGACGGACAGGGCCTCCGGCCGCAGCCGCGCGCCGTGGCATACCGGGCAAGGACGGCGCGTCATGAACTCCTCGATCTTGCTCCGCATATAGTCGGAGCTGGTCTCCCGATAACGACGCTGCAAATTCGAGATGACCCCCTCGAAGCGAGTCAAGTACGAGTTGTGGCGCCCGTCCCGGCTGACGTAGCGGACGCGAATCCGGTCATCACCGCTGCCGTGAAGGAGAATGTGCTGCTGTGCCTGGTTCAGCTCGCCCCACGGCACATCCATCGGGATGTCGAAGTGATCACAAGCGGCCTTGAGCAACTGCCAATAGTAACCATCCTGATCCCGGACGTTCCAGCCCTCGATAGCCCCATCTTCGATGCTCTGGTCGGGGTTGGGCACGACCAGCTCAGGGTCGAGCTCCATCCGTGTCCCCAACCCCTGGCACTCCGGGCAGGCACCGTGCGGGCTGTTGAACGAGAAGGTGCGCGGCTCGATCTCGGGCAGGCTGACGCCGCAGACGGGGCAGGCCAGATGCTCCGAGTACATGTGGTCCTGCGCTGGATCGGTCGAGACGTCGTTGATGATCACCACCCCGTCGCCCATTTGGAGCGCGGTCTCGACCGAGTCGGTGAGGCGTGAGCGGAAACCGTCTACGGCATCATCCGACGATTCAGGTATCACCAGTCGGTCGACCACCGCCTCAATCGTGTGCATCTTGTACCGATCCAGCTCAATCTCCTCGTCCACGTCGCGCACGGTACCGTCGACGCGCACCCGGACAAACCCCGCCTTGCGCACGTCCTCGAACACCGCCCGGTGGTGCCCCTTACGGTCCTTGACCAGCGGCGACAACACCTGGAAGCGGGTGCTGGGCGGCATCGCCAACACGGCATCCACGATCTGGTCGGACGACTGCTTGGTGACCGGTCGACCACAGTTTGGGCAATGCGGCACACCGACGCGGGCATACAGGAGCCGCAGGTAGTCGTAGATCTCGGTGACGGTGCCGACCGTCGAGCGTGGATTGTGTGACGCGCCCCGCTGGTCGATCGAGATGGACGGCGACAGCCCTTCGATCTGATCCACGTCAGGCTTCTCCATCTGCCCCAGGAACTGGCGGGCGTAAGCCGACAGGCTCTCGACGTAGCGCCGTTGCCCCTCGGCGTAGATGGTGTCAAACGCCAGCGACGACTTACCGGACCCCGAGATGCCCGTGACAACGACCAGCCTGTTGCGTGGGATCTCGACGGTGATGTTTTTTAAATTGTGCTCTCGTGCACCCCGAACGACGATCTTATCCTGAATCAACACCCACTCCTACTCCACATCGAACATTTGTTCTTGTCATTGTAGCATTCCGCTCGCCCTTCGTCAAGGCGAAATAATATTGTAGCACATGATGTGGAGTTGGACAAAGAACACCTTCCCGAGAGCGAGAGCAACCGAACCAGGGACACACGACGCAAGTTCAAAAATACTCCAACATCTGCCAGATACCCGATCAACCATTCGGGAAAGTGGTACTCGTCAGGCCTGTGGGGCACAATATATTTGGAGGAAAAAATCGCAATTCGCACGTGTAGGCTATTGACAAATCGTCCAAGCTGTGCTATACTTGAACCGGTTCAAAACTGAGAGATCCCTTTCTGGCCTTGCCGTGTCCGATCGCGGCGGTCTGATCACCTCTGCCGAATGGCAAACCGGTTTCCCGGCGCTTTCACACCGCGTTTCGAAAGATAACGGCTTCTACTTTGAATATTGAACCGGTTCAAAATCACAGACACCGAGATTCAGCTTGAGGTTAGCTTGCTTTTTTTAAGTTGCTTTTGAACCGATTCAAAACCTGTGAGGACAGCTATGCCAACCATCCGTCAAATCGCCCACGAAGCTGGCGTGTCGGTGGGCACGGTCTCCAATGTGCTCAACAATCCGTCGTGTGTTTCCAAAGAGACCCGTGAACGGGTGCTCGAGGTCATCCGCAAACACGACTACCGTCCCAGTGCCGTCGCCCGAAGTCTCGCGACCCGGCGCACCCGGACGATTGGGATCATCGTATCGAGTGTCTCCAACCCATTCTTTGGCGAGCTGGTGCAGGGCGCCAGCGAGGCAGCTCCGGATCTGGGCTGCAGCCTGGTGATGGCCAGCGCCGCCTACGACGGGCACGATGTCCCAACGCACGTGGACACCCTGGTCCGCCAATGGGTGGACGGCATATTCCTCGCCGCACAGCCCTTGCCGGAGGGAATGTTTGCGGAGCTGGCGTTCGGGGATACGCCGCTGGTAATCATGGACCATGGTCAAACCCCGCCCGAGAACGCCATCGGCCTGGTCGATTTCGACTGGAAGACCGCCGGGTACCAAGCCACCCACCACCTGCTGGAGTTGGGACATCGCCGCATCGGCTACGTCGGTGGCATCCCGGACCGCTCCTCAACCACATTGCGTGAGGAGGGGTACCATCTGGCACTGGCTGAGGCCCGGGTTCCCAGCGATCCCGACTACCAACTGGCCGGTGACTTCCTGACCGAGAGCGGCTATCGGTGTGCGCTCCAACTTCTACAGCTCCCCGAACCGCCGACGGGACTTGTACTGGCCAACGATATGATGGCCCTGGGTGCGCTACAAGCGGCCGCAGAACTGGAACTACGGGTACCACACGACGTGTCCATTGTGGGTATGGACGACATTCCCTTCTCGGCCTACGTCTCGCCCCCACTGACGACGGTCCACGTCCCCACTCGGGAGCTGGGTCGTATCGGCACACAAATGCTGATCGAAACACCCGATGCCAGCGCACCCATCCGGCGTGTCGTGCTTCCGACAGCGCTGATCGCCCGGGGCTCAACCGCCCATAATGCGGGGAGGAATGCGTGAAACCCACATTCTCGATGAGCCTCATCCCACAAAGGGCACAGCCCTCCCGTCTGTCGGTTAGGAGATAGGTCATATGTGGTGGGGACCTCTGAACAATGTGACTGTACCAACTGTGGTGCCGTTGAGCGTGAACTTCCTACCCTCCTGGTGGCATCAGCGCTATGGCATTGAATTTGGCGAACGGTGGGTGACGGATGCCGACTACCGCGTCGCCACTCTGACTGAGATGGTCCGCCTACTCTTCGACTGTTTCGGCGACGTGGGTCTCGGAGACAGAGATCCTGGGCCACAACTAGCGCTGTTTGACCTGCAGAACGCTTCCATCCCTGCTATCCTTGGCTGCGAAGTGAGCTACCCCAGCGACAACTACCCGTGGTCATATCACCTGCCCGAGCATCGGCTGGCGTCCATCGCGCTGCGGGAGGATTGGGTAGAACGATTCCCGGTACGCGAGCTCATCGCCCAGGCACAGTACTTGTCCAACCGGTATGATGAACCGGTCTTTCCGACGTGGAACCTGCAGGGCGTTCAAAACGTTGCGGTGCTTCTGGGCGGAACCGACTTCTTCATCGCTTATCACGATACACCCGATCTAGCCCATCATTTGCTCCAGATTGCAGCCACGGCGATCCATGCCTCGGTGGACTTCATGTCGAACGTCGGTTCCCTGCCCGACCCGGTCACGCACGCCAATTGCACCGCCATTATGGTCAGTCCGTCGCACTTTCGACGCTGGCTGCTGCCCTACGAGTTCGAACTGTACGAGCACGCGACCCGTCTCTGCTCGCACTATGCGATCCATCACTGCGGCGTGGCCGACCGCTACCTACCGGTCTATCGCCAGTTGCCCACGGTAACGTGGCTGGAACTCGGCACTGGTAGCGACGTGCGGCTCGCCCAGCGCACGTTCAAGGAGGCACACTGCCAGTTGATCGTCAGCGCTACGCTGATGCGCGATGCCCAACCGAAAGAGGTCGCCCAGCACATACGCGAACTGGTCGCCAGCGTGCCGGATCTGGGTCGCTTCTCGATTTCCATTCCAGACCTGGATCACGACACGCCCGACGAAAACGTCCGCGCCGCGATCGAGACGGCGATGACACACGTCCAATAGGGTGGTCACGAACAGGCTGCGCCCGGCGCTGACCGTGGAAACGGTCCGACGAGACCAGCCCCAGTCCTTGGAGACAAGAACTTGAACTTACAGCAGAAAGGAGGTACCGATACGATCATACGTTCTCAAATGCGTTGCATCTGAAGTTAAGAGCAAGTCGTTCTGCGATTTGGCTGGATATGCCCGGCGCAAGTGCCAGGCACATACGTCCCTTCACCCAGGGACCTCAATAAAACAGGGAGGATGAAAGGATGGAAGACAAGAAAAACTTGGCCCACACGCGCATCTCACGTCGTCAGATGCTCAAGCTCATGGGGATGGGAACCGCCGGAGCGATGCTGGCAGCCTGCGCACCCAAGGCCACGCCCACACCAGAGACCTCGGCCGATCCGACCGCCAAGCCAGTGGTCGAGGCGACCGCTGAGCCGGTGGTTGAGGCGACCGTGGAGGCCGCACCAGCAGCCGAGCCTGTCACGATCAAGACGATGTGGTCTCCAGGGAACATGGACGTCTACTTGCGAGACTGCATCGAAGCATACAGGGAGATCAACCCCAACGTAGAGTTTGACATCAACGTCATCGAGGTGGAGCAGAAGCGAGCCACAGAGCTTACGATCATGACCAGTCCGGGTGCACCGGATTTCGCCTATATCAACTTCGGTTCCGGACTGACCGACAAGCTGGCCCAGGCCGGAGCGATCGTGCCTCTGGATGACTACTACGAGCAGTACGGATGGTGGGACCAGCTTCCCGACCATCTGCACACGCACGAGTACGAGGGCCAAATGTACCACTTCTCGGTGGCCTCCGTCACCACACCGCTCATGTGGTACAATAGATCGCTGATGTCCGAACTGGGGCTTGAGGCGCCGACGAGCCTGGAGGAATTGTACGCCTGGGCCGATGTCTGTCGCGAAAATGGGGTGGAACCTCTCGCTATGGGCAATCGGAATGGATGGCCGGGCTTCCACATGTATCAGTGCATCGCGACCCGGACGACGCCCCTGGAAGACTATGAGAAGATCCTCAATTTCGATGAAGAAGAGTACTTCATGGCGGACTACCCGGGCTTCGAGGAAGCTTTCCAGATCATGCGCGACATGGAGACAAAGGGCGTATGGGCCAAGGGTGTGCTGGATATGGACGACGCCGCCGCCCAAGGGCTCTTCCTGAACGGCGAAGCCCTGGCCTACGAGACAGGCGTGTGGGCGATTTCCGTGATGCGGGAGGGCCTGGGCGAAGACCTGGACTTCTTCCTGTTCCCACAGGTCAAAGCGGATATCCCCACTCCACTCACGGCCTCCTACGCCGACGAATTCATGCTATCTGCATACTCAGAGGTGAAGGACGAAGTGGCAGCGTTCTTCGACTTTGTCCTGAGCAAGGATGGTCAGAGAATCGTCGCCCAGGTGGGCAGCATGCCAATCAGCACAGAGATCACGGCCGCCGACATGGAGGGCTTCGCCGATCCGATGACGGGCAAAGCCGCAGAACTGTTTGGGAGCGGCGATTACCCCGTCACCGACGAAATCGTCACCTTCTGGCCGGCCGAGTTGTACGCCCTGCTGCGTGACAATGGGCAGGCCGTCATCGACGGTCAGAAGACACCCGCCGAGGTCGTGGCTGAATTCGACGAACTGGCCGCGAAGTTCCGAGCAGGCGAGGCGTAGTCGCGTCTCACGACCGTCGCTCTGTAGAGAGGCAGCCCTGCCGCCCCATCCAGCGCGGGGCTGCCTCCAAGTTCATTTTGATTGTGCCGAAACAGACGTATGCATCATCCACAAAGGTTGGGAGTATGTCAGAAACGAAGACAGTGAATTCAAACGCGTCATCGGATTGGCGTCTTCGACTACGTCGCGGCTGGCGGCGGAATGGCGTCGCCTATCTTTTCGTTCTGCCAGCGTTCGTGTTCCTCGTGCTCTTCATGGCCTACCCACTGCTGGACGGGCTGTGGCTCAGCTTGTTCAAATGGGACGGTCTCTCGACACGCCAGTACGTGGGACTCGAAAACTTCCTCGTGATCTTCCAAGACCCGAAGTTCTACAACGCCCTCAAGAATACAGTCCTGTTTACAGTGGTCACGACGGTGGCCAAGATTGCGCTGGGATTCCTGCTGGCCGCTGCATTGCACATGGAGGTGCGGGGGTGGCGAGTCTTTCGTGCCATCTTCTACCTCAACGTGATCCTGCCCATGACGGCCATAGGTATCCTGTGGGGCACGATCCTGAACCCCAATTCAGGGCCACTGGCCGTTACCCTGGAGCTGTTCGGCGCAGAGCTACCGTCCTTGCTGGGCGACTCCCGGTGGGTGATGTGGGTGTTGAGCGGAATCGACATCTGGAAATACGCCGGCTTCCCCATGATATTCCTGTACGCAGCTATGGAGGGCATCCCCACAGAACTGTACGAGGCGGCAGCACTTGACGGCGTTTCTCAGGTCAAACGACTGTGGTACATCACCCTTCCTCTGATCAAACCGGTCCTCGTCACAATCACTATGCTGCAAACGATATTCTCTTTCAAGGTATTCGATATCGTTTTCACGATGACCAAGGGAGGCCCAGGTGAGGCATCCCAAGTGCTCACTTACTATCTGTATAACGAAGGATTCTGGTTCCTCCGCTTTGGCACCGCTTCGGCGACTGCTTTTGTCCTGCTTGTGATCGTTCTGATATTCTCGTACCTGTACATTCGGCAGGGACGAATTGGCCAGCAAGAGTTCGAGTATTAACCTGTGGCAGTGCAAGAGTTCAGGGCTGAAAAGGAAGCAATACTATGCAAAGAAGACGAAACTGGATCGCTGAGCACCCCGGGCAAGCTTGCGTCGTTCTCCTGCTCATCATCTGGTCCATCAACCAGCTACTCCCTTTGATGTGGATGTACGCCATGTCCCTGAAAACCGACATTGACGTGGTCCGGTATCCACTGAAACTCACGTGGCCACCCCATTTCGAGAACTACCCCGCTGCGTGGAACGGTGAGGACACCGGCGTCACACTGGGCGTCTACTTTCGGAACAGTGCACTTATTGTCTCAATCAGCTTGCTTATTCTGGTCATTGTTGCAACGCTGGCCGGATATGCCTTCGGGCGCTTCGACTTCTTCGGCCGACGGGCTCTATTCTTCGTCTTATTGTCTCTGATCGCCGTGCCGATGCACGCGCTGATCGTGCCCCTGTATCACGAACTCAAAGCCTTCGGACTGATCAATTCTTTCGTCGGGTTGATCCTGCTCTACGTGACGTCGAATCTGCCCTTCTCCATCCTGGTGCTGCAGGCCTACTTCACTACGTTCCCCTCAGAGTTGGAGGATTCTGCACTCATCGATGGCTGCACGCGCCTCGGCACATTCTGGTACATCGCCATGCCCATCGCCAAGGGAGCGGTCTCAACAATTGCGATCGTGAATTTCATCGGTATGTGGAATGAGATACTTCTGGCGATCATTGTCCTGTGGGAGAACAAGGTGCGCACCTTGGCGGTAGGACTGCTGGGGTACAGCGCACAGTACGGGATCATTCGATGGGGACTGATGTTCGCCGGTCTGTCCATCGCGACCATTCCACTGATTGTGTTTTATCTGATATTCCATAGAAACATCATCAAGGGTGCCACGCTTGGCTCTTATAGGTGACGGTCAAGAGACAAACGGTAGGTCATCATTGAGCAGCATATGCACCAGGTGGGAATAGGATATGGGAGAACAACAAATGCAGAGCAAGTGGTATCAAAAGGTCTACCGCCGCAATGTCGTCGATATGCACATCCCGGATTGGAATGATGCATTCCTATCGGAGTTTGATTCCGAAGCCTACGTACGGATGCTGACATTGTCCCAGGCAAAGTCAGCGGTCGTGTACGCCCACTCCCACGTAGGCCTGTGCAACTATCCGTCCAAGATCGGGCCGATGCACAAAGGGCTCAAGGGCCGAAACATCCTGGGCGAGGTAATCGATCTATGCCACCAGAACGATATCCAGGTGGTAGTGTATTACAGCTTGATCTTCGACACCTGGGCATATCGAAACCACCCCGAATGGCGCATCATCACGGCCAGCGGCGAGGGCGCGGCGGATCGTGCGCGAAAGGGAGTCTGTTGCCCCAACTCGCCCTACCGCAACTACGCCGTCGCGATGGTCGAGGAAATATGCGAGAACTTCGAGTTTGAGGGCATCCGGCTCGACATGACGTTCTGGCCATGTGTGTGCTACTGCCCCCACTGCCAGAGCCGCTTCGACGAAGAGGTTGGCGGCGAGCTGCCCCAGATCGTCAACTGGGAGGACCCCCACTGGACCAGCTTCCAGCGAAAGCGAGAGGATTGGCTGGTAGAGTTTGCCGCTCTCCTGACCTCCGCGGTCAGGCGGGTCAAGCCCGATGTCACCGTGGAACACCAGTCGTCGACCTACGTACAGAGCTGGCTCCTGGGAGTCACCGAGCGCATGGCCCGGCAGAACGACTTCCTGCAGGGCGATTTCTACGGAGATAGTCTACAGGGATCCTTCGTGCGCAAGCTCTTTCACAACCTGAGCGAGGGATTGCCCTACGGATTCGAGACCACCTCGTGTGTGGACCTCACGAACCACACTGCGATGAAATCTGCCGCGCTCTTGAAGAATAAGGTGTGCGCCTCGATGGCTGACGGCGGAGCCTTCGTCTTCATCGACGCCATCGACCCGGTGGGCACGTTGAACGACGCCGTCTATGAACGGATGGGAGGGATCTTCGAAGAGACCCAGGTCTACGAACCCTACCTGGGTGGGGACCTGTGCCAGGATGTAGGCGTGTACTTGAGCACGGAGTCGAAGTTCGACCCCGCCGACGACGGGAAAGCGGCCGACGCCCCGGACCTGTCCACCCGGATGCCCCACGTCGATGGCGCCTTGAACGCCTGCCAGTCGCTCATACACGCGCATATGCCATTCGGGGTGATCACGAAGAGAAACCTGGCCGACCTTTCGCGGCACCGGGTCGTGGTGCTGCCGAATGTCCTGATGATGGACGAAGAGGAAGTGGAGGCATTTCGGGAATACGTACGTGCGGGCGGATGCCTGTACGCCAGCAAGTACACATCCTTGACTACCAAGGACGGCAGGAGGAGAAGCGACTTTCTCTTGGCCGACATCTTCGGGGTCTCCTACCTGGGCGAAACACAGGAGGACTTCACCTACGTCGCCCCGGCAGACGGAGCAGAAGAACTGTTCTTCGGATATTCTCAAAAATACCCGCTGGCGCTGCCGGACACTCAGATGCAGGTTGTCGCGCACCCAGGCGCCAGGGTCTTGGGCCAACTGGTGCTGCCATACACCGACCCTGCAGATCCAATTCGCTTCGCCTCCATCCACAGCAATCCCCCGGGCGTCCCCACAAACCACCCCGCCATCGTGCTCAACCGCTTCGGTGCGGGCCAGGCCATGTACGTCGCCGGGGCACTTGAGAACACGGACCTCCACCGCGACATATTCGTCAACCTCATCCGGCTGCTGGCTGGGCCGCTGTCTGTCGAGGCCGACGCCCCCAAGCCGGTCGAGATCACCGTGTCCCGCCAGGAGGACAAACAGCGGTTGATCGTCAACCTGGTCAACTTCCAGAAAGAACTGCCCAACATACCCATCGACGGCATCAAGGTCCGGGTCTGCGTGGGCGACAGGGACGTCAAGCGTTTGATCCTGCTCCCAGCAGGAACAGAACTGGAGCACGAACTCAAGGACGGCTTCGTCGATTTCGTCGTGCCACGGCTAGAGACGTTCGCCATGGTGGCGCTGGAATACTTGTAGAAACTTACAAAGAAGTATGCAAAGGGGAGAACATACAAACATGATCAAGAACACTGGTTTAACGATCGGCCTGATCTCGCTCCTATCCCCCGAGTTGAGCGACACGTGGGGAGAGGAAGTACAGGAGCGGGCACGCGATCGACTGGCCCAGGCTCGTGCGGTGTTGGAGTCGTTCGGCGCACAGGTCGTGGACCCGGGCGAGCTCACTACCACCCACCATCAGGCCGCCCGGCACGGCCGGCTATTGCGGGAGCAGGGCGCGCAGGTGCTGGTGATATATGTGGGGATGTGGAGCTACGGCTCAAGCGCCGTCGCGGCGGCTACCGAGTGTGGAGTACCGACGATCATCTGGACCGACACGGACGTGCAATACGTGGGTATCGTCGGCGCCAGCGTGTGCCGCGGTTCGCTCGACGAGGCGGGCGTGACGAACTCATTTGTATACGGCGAGATGGACGACCCCGTCGTGCGCGCGGAACTAGAGGTACACTGCCTGGGCGCGGCCGCGGGCACGCGTCTGCGGGGCCAGACCTATGGGCTGATGGGGTCGCGATCGCTTGGTATGTACACGGCGGCCGTCGACTCCAACTACTGGCGCCGCCACTTCGGCGTGGAGGTCGCCTCGTGGGATCAACTCGCAGTGGTAGAGAAAGCCAAGGCGTTGCCTGACAGCGCCGTGGAGCACCATCTGGACTGGACCCGGAAGACGTTTGGCTGTATCGCGGTCAACGAGGACGTGATGCGCGCAGCTATCAAGCTGTACGTCGCTTCAAGAGAGATCATCGCCAGCCGCGGGTTCGATTTCGTGTCGGTGCGCTGCCTGCCGGAGATGCCGGGTAGCTACACCACGTTCTGCTACGCCATTGCGCTCCTCAACGATACCAACGACGCCGAGGGCGAGAAGGAGGCCATCTGCTGCGCATGCGAGTCGGACTCAAACGGCGCGCTGACTATGCAGATCCTCAAGCACCTGACCGGCGCGCCCGTCCTTTTCGGCGACGTCCGGCACGTCAACCTGGAGCACGGGCAAGTGTGGATCTCCAACTGCGGATCCCAGGCCACCCAGTTCGCCACCAGCAGAAAGGACGTCCACTGGGTGGAACACGGCTTCCAGGAGTACGAGTGGAAAATGGGAGGCGCCTGCCCCCAGCACATATCCAAGCCGGGCCGTGTGACCATCGCTCGCCTGACACGGATCGCTGGCGAGTACGTTATGCTCATCGCCGGAGGTGAGTGCCTGCACGAACCGCGGGAAAAACTGGAGGAGACCCACTGGGGCTTCTCGCCTCACTCCTTCGTCAAGCTGGACGACGACGCCCGCGCTTTTGCCCAGGAATTGCGATCCAACCACCTGCACATGGTCTACGGAGACTACGTGCCCCACCTGTTGGAGAGCTGCCGGGTACTCGGAATCCGCCCCATCACCGTCTCATGATGCCTACAACACTCCACCCTACTGCCGGGTATCTCCCCAATATCGCTCACGGCGCAGAGCCCGGTTCCCTGACCCACGCCGAGCGAGAGAAGCTGCGCAGTTTGGCCCAGCAAGTGGCCGAAATTGCGGGCGAGCGCAGGCAAGTTGAGAAGCGGGAGCTGTGGTACCGGCACAATCGGCTGGAACCGGTTCGGCCGATGTTGCTCGTCTTCCCCGAAGACGCATGGGCCGAGATCATCGGAGAGGATCAACTGGAACTGACAGATCCCTTCTGGCGACAGTGGGAATGGTATCTCAGACATCTCATCTACCGCGATATCAAGCTGGCAGACGACTTCGTGATCGAGCCCACCCTGACCATCACGCGGGCCGTCAGTTGGAGCGGATGGGGGCTGGAGCCCCAGACTGTGACATCCGAACATGGAAAAGGAGCGTGGAAGTACGAACCGCCGATCAAGTCACGTAGCGATATCGACCGCCTTACACATCCCATCGTAGAGGTCGATGAGGCACGAACTCAGCGGGCCGTGGAAGCGACGGGCGAGGTTCTTGGCGACATACTCCCGGTCCGCATCCACTGCCCCATCCCGCAAGTCAATCTGATCGGTGAGGCCGCTGCGCTGCGGGGCATCGAACAAGTGATGCTGGACATGTACGACAACCCCGCGTGGCTGCACCGGCCGATGGAGTTCATCGCAGAAGGAATACTCAAGGGAGCCCAATACCTGGAACAGGGTGGATATCTCGCCCTGAACAACGGCCATCACTACACCGACTCAGGGGGTATTGGGTATACCTACGAACTGCCCTCGTCCGGCTTCGACGGCCACCACGTCCGCCTCTCCGACCTGTGGGGTTTCGGTGTGGCCCAGGAACTATCCCTGGTCGGTCCGGCGCAGCACGAGGAGTTCGTGCTGCGCTACCAACTGCGTCTGCTGGAGCAATTCGGACTCAATGCCTACGGTTGCTGTGAGCCATACACGCACAAGTTCGCTATGTTGGAGCAGATTCCGCGCCTGCGCCGGGTCTCAGTCAGCCCCTGGTGTGACATCGAGGTAGCAGCCGAGAGACTGCAAGACAGGATCATATACTCGTGGAAACCCAACCCTGCCATGATCGTTGGCCGGTTTGACCCCCAGACGATCCGGACTTACATCCGCAGGACCTTGCAAGTGGCGCAGGGTTGTGTCCTGGAGATCGTCCACAAGGACACGTTCACCATCGAGTATGAGCCAGCCCGGCTGGAGACCTGGACCCGGATCGCGCGGGAGGAGATCGAGCGTATATCATGACTTTCAGCCAACGAGAGCGATTCCTGGCGTGCATGCGATTTGAGCCGGTCGACCGCGTGCCCCTGATGGAGATGGGGCTGTGGGATGAGACACCCGAACGCTGGCACCACGAGGGACTGCCTCGGTGGGTCACGTCACTGCGCCACCTGGAGGATTACCTGGGGCTGGACCGCAGCTACAACCTCAACTGGCTGCCCATCAACGATCGCATCTATCCGCCCTTCGAGGTCAAGATCCTGGAGGAATCCGAAGAGCATCAAATCATCCGCGACGAGATGGGCGTCACACTGCGCCAGCGCAAACACTTCAAGAGCATACCCCACTACATCCGCTTCCCGGTCGAAAACGAGGCCGATTACGAGGCGCTGCTGCCCCAACTGAACGGCCAAGATGCCGGACGCTACGCCGATGACTTCGATGAGGATCTGCACTGGCGCCGCGAGCGCGGCGAGATCATCGGACTGAACTTCGAGGGGTTCTTCGGCTTCCCACGTGGGTTGATGGGCCTGGAAAACTGGTGTATGGCATTCTACGACCAACCGGCGCTCGTGCAGCGCATCATCGCCGACCGTGTGCAGTATGGAAAAGACCTGCTGGTCCGGGTGTTGGACACAGGAGCGCTCGACTTCGTCCAGATATGGGAGGACATGGCCTATAAGACCGCTCCCCTGATCTCGCCCCGCATGGTGCGCGAGTTTATGCAGCCGGCGTACGAGGAGCTGGTTGCCTTCCTGCGACGAGGAGGCGTGAAGGTCGTGATGGTCGACTGCGACGGGCGCGTGAACGACTTGGTGCCCATCTACAGGGACGTCGGCATTGATGGCACGTACCCCTGCGAAATCGCCGCCGGGGCCGACCCGCTGGTGCTGCGAAAGGATTTTCCCCGCTGCGCACTGATGGGCGGCATGGACAAGCGAATCATCGCCACCGGTTGCGAAGGTGTCGACGCCGAACTGCGCCGCATCCAGCCGCTGGTGCAGGAGGGAGGGTACATCCCGTTTCTCGACCACTTCGTCCCTCCCGACGTGTCCTTCGACACGTACCTGTATTACGTCAAGCGAAGACGAGAGCTGCTGAACAATCCGCGGGCGCGCATCTGAAAACAGTCGACGAGACGAAAGCCGAATCCCGTCTCAAACTAAATGGAGTCTTCACACCATGAAAGCATTAGTCCTTCACGGACCTGGGCACTTCAACGTCGAGCACGACTGGCCCACCCCACAGATCAGGCCAGGTTGGGCACGCATCCAGGTTACCCACGCAGGCATCTGCGGCTCGGACCTGCCCCGCTTCGTCGCCACGGGATCCTACCACCACCCTATCATCCTGGGGCACGAGTTCGCGGGCGTAATCGAAACGCCCGCGCCAGGGTCCAAACAATACCGTCGTGGCGAGCGTGTGGCGATCCTGCCCATCATCCCCTGCGGGGACTGCCCGGCCTGTGACCGGCACGAACCATTCCATTGCCAACAGTACCAGTTTCTGGGGTCGCGCAACGATGGCGGCTTCGCCGAATACTGCCTCGTGCCCGAGCAGAATCTCTTCCGTCTGCCCACCGAAGCCGACCTGTGCTGCGGCGCGTTCCTGGAGCCACTGGCGGTGGCACTACACGTGGTGCGCCGGTCTGGCTTCACGGCGGGGCAGCGCGCGCTCGTCTTCGGCGCTGGCACCATCGGCCTCCTGATCGGACTGTGGCTCAAGGTCTTCGGCGCAGGACAAGTGGTTATGGTCGACGTGCGTCCCGAGAGCCTCGACGTTGCCCGGCGGGCGGGATTCGAGAAAGTGACCGATCCAGCGGCCCTTGACAGTGCCTCTCTCCCAGCGTTCGACGTGACAGTGGAGGCAGCCGGAGCTAGCTCAGCCCTCATCGCAGCCATCGAGAAAACGAAAGACAACGGGACGATTGCCATCGTCGGGCGGGACACCGGCGACACGGTCATCCCACTGCCGATCTTCGAGCGCATGATGCGCAAGGAAATCGACGTCCGCTGCTGCTGGGGGTACAACGTGAACGGGGAAGAGGATTTCCTGCGAGAGATGCTCAACCAGGGACGATTTCCCCTGCAACAGCTTATCACCCATCACATCAGCCTGGACGAAGCGCCGGATATGATCCAGGCCATGGCAGAGCGGAGCATCTACTACTGCAAGGTGATAATTGACATGGAGAGATCAAGTCCAAAGGAGAGCGTTTCATGAGAGCTGCCGTCGTCTACGGCAAGAACGAACTGCGCCTCGAAGACGTGCCCGTCCCAGACGTACCCGCGGGGTCCATCCGCGTCCAGGTGCGAGCCTGCGGGATCTGCGGCACGGACAAGCGCATCTACCGGCGAGGGGATCACCGCGCCAGCTACCCCGTCATCGTGGGTCACGAGATAGCCGGCGTCGTCGACGCCGTCGCACCGGGGGTGAGCGGCGTCCGGGAGGGCGACCGGGTATGCGTCGCCCCAGGGCATGGCTGCGGAGCATGCCGCATGTGCCGCAGCGGCCAGCCCAACGTGTGCACAAACCCCTTCCCCTCGCTGGGTTACAAAGTCAACGGCGGGTTCGCAGAGACCCTCGCCGTACCCGAAAACATCTTCCGGCTGGGGTTCGTCAACCCAATCCCGGAGGAACTGACCTTCGACCAGGCCTCTATGTCGGAGATCGTGGCCTGCTGCCTGAACGGCCAACGCAATACGCCCGTGCACGAGGGTGACGTCGTGCTCGTCATCGGTTGCGGCCCTGCGGGCATCATCCACTCGCAACTGGCACGCCTGAGCGGTGCCCGCAAGGTCATCGTCACCCAGCGCAGCCGGTATCGGCTGGACCTGGCGCGGGAGCGCTTCCCGATCGACCGCACCGTCGCCTCGTCCGATGAGGATCTGCGGGAAGCGGTCATGGAGGAAACGAACGGCGAAGGGGCGGACGTGATCTACGTCGCGGCCCCCTCGCGCGACGCCCAGGAGACGGCGACCCAGTTGGTGGCCAACCGGGGCCGCATCAACTTCTTCGGCGGGCTACCCCCGGACGATCACGTCATCCAATTGGATGCCAACGCCCTGCACTACAAGGAGTTCTTCCTGGGTGGCGCTTCCTCCTCCCTACCCGAGACGAACCGCGAGGCACTGCGGTTGCTGGCCGAGCGGGAAATCAACCCGGACCTACTGATCACTCACCGCTTTCCGCTGGAGGAGATCCACGCGGCGTTCGATGTCGTGGAAAGCCGGCAATGCATCAAAGTCGTCGTGAATCCTTGAGCCATTGAGAGGCAGACACTGTGACCAGAATACTGTTGGGCTTCAACTGCAACTGCTTCACCAACCGGTACGACGAGCCTGAGGAATGGACCAGAATCTGCGCCCATCTCGGCGTACGGCACGTGATGTTCAACGTCGACCTGATCGACCCATACTGGCCCTGGGATCTGCAGAAGCGGTTGTGCGACGAGACGCTCGCAGCCTGCAAGAGGCACGGCGTGACGATCCACTGCAGCTTTGGTGGGCACCACGGCCACCAGCACTACCTGGGGCACCCGGACGAGGGATGCCGGCGCGAGGCGGAGCGATTTTTCCGCCGGGCCATCCGTCAGACCGCCTACCTGGGAGGCAAGAGCTTCGGCACCTGTTTCGCCATCCAGACAGTGTGCTCCCACAACGACCGCCAGCTTCGGAGCGCGATCCTGGAGGATGCAGTCGCGGCGTACCACCGGCTGGCGGAATTCGGCGCGGAGGCCGGCCTGGACGCATTGGCCTACGAGATGACGAGCGTTCCCCGGGAGACCTGCGCTACCTTCGCGGAGAACGACGACGTGCTCGAACGCTGCGCAGACATGGCGATCCCACTGCGAATCTGCCTGGATCTGGGACACCGCAACATGGCTGGCACGGCCGAGGAGGCGGACCACCTGGCCTGGATCCGGCGCTACGGGAAACAGTGTGACGTCATCGACTGTCAGCAAACGGACCTGCGCGCCAGCCGTCACTGGCCATTCACCCCGGAATACAACGAACAAGGCATAATCCGGGGCGAGGAGGTCATAGCGGCCATTGAGGAATCCGGAGCACAGGAAATCATGCTCGCGTTCGAGATCCGGACATCCGCCTTCCACCCCCAAGAGCACAGTCACCTGGACGGGCTGCGGGCCTCCGTCGAATACTGGCGCCAATGGGTGCAAAAGTAGGCGCAGGTATGGCCAGAAAGGCGGCGATCGGGATCCTCGACTGCGGGGCATCGGGAGGACGTGTCTTCGCTCTCGTCATGCAAGAGAACCATCTTCGTCTGATCGAGATCCATCGCTTTGCCCACAGCCCGCAGCGATACTGGCAGAGACTCGAAGGAGAGCAGAACAGGGTGAGCCGCCTGTGCTGGAACCTGGGGCAGATATACGAGGGACTGCTCCAGGGAATGGGCAAGATCGCCCAACGCGAGGACCTGGAGCTCAGGAGCCTCGGCGTGGACACCTGGGGGAGCGACGGAACGTGGATCAATGCCTCTGGCGACGTGCTGGGATTGGTTGGGACAGGGCGCGACGCGCGCTGGACAGCAGCCCGCGAAGAGATCCTCCAGCAGGTCGGAGGACACGAGCTCTTCCGCCTGACCGGCACCCGTTCGGAGCCATTCTGCGTGCTCAACCAACTCTACTGGTACACACACCACGAGCCGGATCTCGTGGCCACGGCAGCTACCTATATGCCGATCAACAGCCTGCTTCACTACTATCTGTGCGGCGAGAAAGCGGCCGAGTACACCTGGATGAGCACGACGCAGCTCTGCGCGCCGGGGGAAGCGCGCTATCACGATGAGATCTTCACCCGCCTGCGCTTGCCGTTGGGAAAAATGCCACCCCTGGTGCAACCGGGGACTCGCCTAGGGATGTGCCACACTGAGCTGGCGGAGAGCGTAGGAGTCCACCCGCTTCAAGTCATTGTCCCAGCCACGCACGACACTGCCTCGGCCTACGCTGCCGCCCCGGTCGAGCCCGAGCGCAAGCCCATCCTGATCAGCTCAGGCACGTGGACGTTGGTTGGAATCGGGCGTGGGACCCCAATCACGTCAGACGCAGCGTACGAGGCTGCGCTGACCAACATCGCGGGATGTGAAGGTGTGTATCTCCACGCCGTGATCATGGGAAGCTGGCCCGCCCAGGCTCTGCGACGCGCGTGGAGCGCTCGGGATGGCATCGAATTGAGCTGGGATTGTTTCAACCGCCTCGCCGACTCCGGGCCGCCGCTGGAGACTATTCTCGACATTGACGACCCCATTTTCTACGCCCCACAGAATATGGAATCTGCCATCGTCCAATTCTGCCATCAGACCGGCCAGACCCCACCCCAGACGCGCGCAGCAATGGCACGGGCCGTCTACGAGGGTCTAGCGTTGAAGACCGCGGTCGCCTGCGAGCACATGCAAGCCATTGCGGACCACTCCGCCGACGAGATCGTGATCGTGGGTGGTGGCACGCGCAACTCACTGATCAGCCAATGGCTCGCCGATGCCACAGGCTTGCCGGTGCGCACCGGTCATCCCGATGCTACTGCGCTCGGCAACGGGTTGATCCAGGCCCTGACGCTGGGCTGGATCGATTCACTCGCCGAGGGCCGCCGGTTAGTCCGCGATGAGAGCCAGGAGCGGACGTTCGAGCCCAGGCAAATCTGCGACTGGGGGCAGGCCAGGGAAAAGATAGAGAAATGGTGACAACAACGAACTCCTTTGAGAACAACTACGGGTTGATTCTGGATGAAATCCAGCACGCCATGGAACTCATAGACCCGGCGCAGGTGGAAGACCTGGTCAAGATGCTACTTGCCGCCGACAAGGTCTTCGTCATAGGCGTCGGCCGGGTGATGCTCTCGCTGAAGGCCTTCGCCAAACGTCTGAACCACATCGGCATCCGAACCTTCTGCGTGGGAGACATCAACGAACCGGCCATCACCGAGCGCGATATACTGCTCGTCGGCTCCGGCTCCGGCGAGTCTGTCGTCCCCCTCTCAATCGCCCGGATCGCCCGGCGGCACAATGCCACAATCGCCCACATCGGCTCCAACCCGAACAGTTCCCTTGCGCCGCTCACCGACGTGTTCGTCCGTATCCCAGTGAAGACCAAACTCGACCTCACCGACGAAATCCAATCCCAACAGATTATGAGCAGTCTCTTCGAGCAATGCCTGTACATACTCGGGGATACTGCGGCACTGATGATCGTCCGGCTGCAAGAGCTGGACGTAGCGAGTCTGTGGCAGTATCACGCCAATCTGGAATAGCGGTAGGCGATTTCAACCGCCCGTAGCCGGTCTTGTTATACCCGCGTCAGGATGTATCATTTGCAGAGGTCACCCTATGGACGAGTCACATCTCAGACACCTTCTCAACAAATTCCCTAGCGTGAGATTGTTGCTAGCGGGCGATTTCTTCCTCGACAAGTATCTGGACCTCGACCGGCGCTTGAGCGAGACGTCGCTGGAGACCGGGCTGGAGGCATACCAGGTGATCGACGTACGTCCCAGCCCTGGCGCCGCGGGGACGGTCGCGAACAACCTGCGTGCCCTGGACGTACAGGTGACGGCCCTGGGGATCGTCGGCGACGACGGCGAGGGGTACGAACTGAAGCGAGGCCTGGCTACCTGCGGCGTGGACGTCGGCGCTCTGATCGTGTGTCCCGATCGCTCCACCCCCACCTACTTCAAGCCAATGATGCGTGAGGCAGACGGCCGGGTGCACGAGTTGAACCGGCTGGACCTGAAGAACCGCTCCCCGCTGCCCATGTCCATCGAGGCCCAGCTCGTCGAGCGTCTCCGTGCACTGGCGCCCACGGTAGACGGCATCGTTGTCGCCGACCAGGTGCCCGAGGCCAACTGCGGTGTCGTCACCGATCGAGTCAGAGCTGCCTTGGCAGAATTGGGCAAGCGTTACCCCAAACTCACCATCTCCGTCGACTCACGCGAGCGCATCGGGTGCTTCCAGAACGTCATTCTCAAACCGAACGCTCGCGAGGCCCTGCGGGCAGTTGGCCGGTGGTCGGGGGAGGCGTACACGCGCGAGGAGGTGAAGGCTGCTGGGGTCACCCTGTTCCGGCCTACGGGACGCCCTGTGTTCGTCACCGTGGGCGCCGACGGGATCCTGGTATTCAGCCAGACGGGCGTTCAGCACGTGCCGGGCGTGCCCGTCACTGGCCCGATCGACATCGTCGGGGCTGGCGACAGTGTGATGGCAGGGATTGCCTCGACGCTCGCCGCCGGAGGAGATCCCGGAGAGTCAGCACTGGTGGGCAACCTCGTCGCATCTATCACCGTCCAGCAGATCGGCACGACTGGCACCGCCTCTCGGAGCCAGGTGTTGGAACGCTTTCGGGAGTTCGTCGTACACCAAAAACCGGTTGGACAAAGCTATCGCCCTTTGTTATAATCCACGTGTACATCTGGAACAGCATCAGAACGACAAGAAGCAACTGGCCGAATCCCCTATGGACTCGGCCACGAAATGGATCAGGGCAAGCAGCGTAGACATGGCGAATGACCAACGACCGGGAAAGCAGGCAGCCGGCGTCATCGGCACCTTGAACGAGAGCCCACTCCACGCAGACTTGAAGGCGTGGTACGCGCGGACGGATGACCGGTTCGAGGTCTCCGTGGACGGGTTCATCGTCGACATCGTCCGTGGCGATCTCCTGGTGGAAATCCAGACGGCGAACTTCTCGAGCATCAAGCGCAAGTTATCCACACTCACGGCCAACCATCGTGTGCGGTTGGTGTACCCAGTCGCGCGGGAGAAATGGATCGTCAAGCTGGCGCGCAATGGACGCGGGCAGCCCAAGCGCCGTAAGTCGCCCAAACGGGGGAGCGTCGAAGACGTCTTCAGGGAACTGGTGAGCTTCCCACACCTGCTTGCAGACCCCAGTTTCTCCCTGGACGTGCTGCTCGTCCAGGAAGAGGAAGTCCGCCACTATGACGCGAGACGCCGCTGGCGACGCCGGGGGTGGGTCACGGACGAGCGGCGGCTCCTACAGGTTGTGGGGAGCCGGATTTTCGAGACGCCCGCCGACGTAGCAGCCCTGATTCCCACCAGCCTGGCCGAGCCGTTCACGACGGCGGAGCTCTCAGCGGCGATCGGTAGGCCCCGACGGTTGGCCCAGAAGATGGCCTACTGCCTGCGTGAGATGGGCACAATCTCACCGGTGGGGAAACGGGGCAACGCCATCCTGTACGTCCGGGGCTCAGAAGGGTCGGCAGATCTGGACGCGTGAACCAGCAACGCCGCTGCCTCCATGGGTGCCCGATAGACCGCTGCGGGGCAGACACCACAGATGAGGAGACAACGTGATTTTACGCACCATCCACGTAGGCATCACCCAGACCAATTGCTACATCGTCGGCTGCGAGGAAACCCACGAGGGCGTGGTGATCGATCCCGGCGGAAATCCGAAGCGCATCCTCAAGGCGATCGAGGAGAGCGGGCTGACGATCCGCTACGTCCTCAACACCCACTGCCACTTCGATCATATGGGGGCCAATGCCGACGTCGTCGCCGCCACCGGTGCGCCGCTGGCGCTCCATCCGGCGGAGTTGCCCATCTTGCAATCCCGAGGTGGCGCCACCTGGTTCGGTGTGCAGGTGAAGGAGAGCCCCATGCCGGACGTCGAACTGGAAGACGGCCAGGTGCTTGAGGTAGGCACGCTGCGCTTCCAGGTATTGCACACGCCCGGCCACTCCCCCGGAGGAGTGACGTTTTATCTGAAGGAACAGGGCGTGGCCTTCGACGGGGACGCATTGTTCCAGATGGGCATAGGTCGCACCGACCTCCCAGGCGGGGACTGGGACACGCTGGCCCGCTCCATCCGCGAGGTGCTCTTCGCACTACCGGACGAGACCATCATCTACTCCGGCCACGGCCCCGAGACGACGGTAGGCAGAGAAAAGCGCTCCAACCCTTGGATGAGATGAAATAGGATCGTGAGGGTAAGTACCCTCACCAATCCCCGGCGCGGCCGAGGCGCCCTCTTCCTGGCAGGGATAGGGGTAAGGAAGGCGGGAGGTTGCTCGTGAGTTCAGGTGAGCGCTCGGGGGCGAGACATTCACCCTCACCGATCCCCGGCGCAGCCGGGGTGCCCCCTCCCTGGGAGGGAGAGGGGGAAGAGAGGCCTCCAGCCCATCTGGCAGGGCGATACCGGCTGGACGAGTGGCTCGGCTCGGGGAGCATGGGCGTCGTCTACAGCGCCCACGACGAGACGCTCGACCGGACCGTGGCGATCAAGTTCCTCTCGCCCGAGCGCGTCAGGGATCGGGATGCCGGCGCCCGATTCGTACGCGAGGCACGCGCGGTAGCCCGGCTTTCGCACCCCAACATCGTCACCCTCTACGACGTGGGCCACGAGGGGCATTGGCATTACCTGGTGTTGGAGCACGTCGACGGCCAGGACCTGCACGCCGCGATGGTGAAGCGCGGAGGGCCGCTGGCCGCGCGCCATGCGCTCCGCGCTGTCCGCGGCACGCTGGAGGCACTGACCTACGCCCACGCCCAGGGCGTCGTCCACCGTGACATCAAACCGGAGAACGTCATCGTCACGCCCGACGGACAGGTGAAAGTGACCGACTTCGGGCTGGCGCTGATCCAGGGCGACGTCCGGTTGACCCGAGAGGGGCTGGTCGTCGGCACGCTGCTCTACCTGGCCCCGGAGGCGATCACGGGCGCACCGGTCGACCACCGCACAGACCTGTACGCCGTAGGAGCGGTGGCCTACGAGTTGCTCACCGGCCGTCCACCCTTCGCCAGCGAAGATCCCATGGCCGTCATTTCGGAGATCCTCCACACGCCGGCCACACCGCCACGCTCGCTGGCTCTGAGCATCCCGGCAGACGTGGAGCGCGTGATTCTCAAGCTGCTGGCGAAAGACCCGGCCGATCGCTACGCCACCGCCGAGGAGGTGATCGCGGCGCTCCCTGTCCCGTCGCAGGCACAGGAAGCGGAGGCGAGGGAACCGGCTCCGGTCGACCTGGCGTCGCTGCCGCTACTGGAGCGGATCGTCCGCAGCTCATCGACCCGCCATCTCCAGGAAGCGCCGGCCACGCCAGCCACCGACGAGGAGACGCTGCTGACACTAGCCGACGGTGCAGCGGAAGCCCAGCCACACCTGACGCAGGAGCTACTCGTCCGGGCTGCAATCGAGGACACGGCCGCGGCGGTGGAAGCGGAGCGTCGCCGGCTGGCCGGATATCTGCGGCGCAACCTGGCCGAATCGTTGGGCCTGCTGCTCTCGCAAGCCAACGCCTACGAACAGACGCTGAGCACGAACCCAACCGCCCGCACGGCCGTCTCGGTGCTGGCGACGTTGGCCCGCCAGGCGCTACAACAGGTGCGCGACATGGAGACCAGCCTCCATCCCACCATCCTGGAGACGCTTGGGCTGGAGCCAGCACTGGAGGCACTGGCCAGCCAGGCCATGCGCACCCACGGCCTGCAGATCGCGCTGGCTGTGGAACGGCTGCGCGAAAGGCCTGCCCCCCAGGTCGAGCTGGCGCTCTTCCGCACGGCCCAGGACGCGCTCGACCGGGCGATCCGCCACGCCCACGCGTCGCTCGTGACCATTCGACTGGAACGCAAGCGAGAGGAAGGCGGAGAAGGCGAACGGCTCAGCCTCAGCCTGTCGGACAACGGCGTCGGAACAGCGGGCCGAGACGCGCTCCGCGCCGCCCGCCAGCGGATCCAGCAACTGGGCGGCACGATCCAGACCCGCGTCAACCCGCGCGGCGGTCTCGAGGTCAGCGCAAGTTTCGCCGTGGAAACGCCGGTCGAACTGACGCCCCGCGAGATGGACGTGATCCAACTGCTGGCCGAGGGGTTGAGCAACAAGGAGATTGGCGGAGTCCTGTCCATCAGCCCGCGCACCGTGAACTTCCACCTGGACAACATCTACTCCAAACTGGGGGTGAACTCGCGCACCGAGGCCGCCATCTACGCGCTGCGCCACGGATGGACCCGCCGTTCAGGGACACACCCTGGTTAAATGACCGGGTACAAACCGGTCATTTAACCGTTCCACCCGGCCAGACTGTGTGCTAGACTGGGAACGTAGATAGGCCGGGCATTTGCCCCCATACACTCAGGGAGGAACAAAATGAGCGCACAGAATGAAACCGGAAAGCGGTCGGGAGACAAACGGGATACCGCCCAGGGCAGTGGCGAAACACGGATGGCGTTCGGTCCACTGGAGCCTTTGCTGGTCGACCCCACAGTCACCGAGATTATGGTGGACGGGCCGAACAAGGTATACGTAGAGCGAGGCGGCCAGCTCGAAGACGCGCCGGTTCAGTTTCGCGACGAGGAGCACCTGCTGGAGGTCATGCGGCGCATCATCGAGCCGCTGGGACGCCGGTTGGACGAGAGCGCGCCCTTCGTCGACGCCCGTCTGCCGGACGGCTCGCGCGTCAACGCGGTCATCCCACCCATCTCGCTGGTCGGGCCGGTGCTCACCATCCGCAAATTCGCGCGGGAGCAGTTGACCACCGAAGAACTGATCCGCTTCGGCTCGTGGAGCGAGGACATTGTCACGTTTCTGCACGCCTGCGTGGCCAGCCGGTTGAACATCGTCATCGCCGGCGGTACTGGGTCCGGTAAGACGACGATATTGAACCGAATCGCCGGGATGATACCCACCGACGAGCGGGTCATCACCGTCGAGAACGCCGCCGAGCTGCAACTGCCTGCGACGCTGAAATACGTCGTCTCGCTGGAGAGCCGGCCACCCAACATCCAGGACCAGGGAGAGGTGACGGTCCAGGATCTGGTCATCAACAGCCTGCGTATGCGGCCGGACCGGATCATCGTCGGCGAATGCCGGGGGCCGGAGGTTGTCGACCTGCTCCAGGCAATGAACACCGGGCACGACGGCACAATGTTCACGGTCCACGCGAACAGCCCGCGCGACGCGCTCGGCCGGCTGGAGACGGCAGCGACGGCGGCCAACCCATCCCTCCCGCTGCTGAACGTACGCCAGCGCATGGCGACGGCGATCGACCTGATCACCTACCAGGAGCGGATGCAGGACGGCACGCGTAAGGTACTCAAAGTGACGGAAGTAGCGGGCATGCAGGGCGACATCGTGCTGCTGCACGACATCTTCGAGTTTCGAAGGACGGGCGTGCAGGAGGGACGGATCACGGGCTACTTCACCGCGACCGGCCACATCCCAGGCTTTCTGGGCCGCATCCGGGCGGCGGGCATGGAACTCCCGATTGAGATGTTCACGCCCAAGTAGGACGCCGACCTGACAGGTTTTGTCGAGCGACATCGGCCCAGTGGAAAGCCCTGCGTGGGATAGCACCACCGGCTGTAAGGCGCCCAGTGGGAACCTGTCAGGTCTGGCCGAGCGACACTTGCTTGGTCGAAGATTCTGCATAGGCGGGCCTCGGTGTCTGTGGAACGCCCGGCGGAAACCTGTCAGGTCAGCGATCGGTGGAAACCTGTCAGGTCGGGCCGATTGCCCGGTCGATGGCCTGGCGCACGGCCTCGGGGTCGGCCGGGAGCTCCAAAGGGGGGTTGGCACGGCGGGAGGCGACGTCCGCCAGTGTGCCCTCGTGGTAGCCGACCTTGAACCCGGTGAACTTGAGGCCGTGGGCGGTGGATATAACGACGACGCGCTGGTCGGGCCGGATCTCGCCGCGCGCGACCAGTTTGGACATCGCCGCCAGCGCCACGCCGGTCTGGGGGCAGCAATACAGCCCGGTGCGGTCGGCCTGGGCGGCGGCGTCCGCCAGTTCGTCCTCGGAGGCCTGCTCGACGACGCCGTCGAAGGCGCGCAGCACCTTCACCGCCCGCTCGTAGCTGACAGGTGCGCCGATCTGGATGGCGCTGGCCAGCGTCTTCTGCGCCGGCACCGGCCGGTACTCTTTCCATCCAGTCAGATAACTAAGATAAAGCGGGTTGGCGTTGGCGGCCTGCGCACAGGCGATGCGCGGCAATCGGTCCGTCAGGCCCAGCTCCTTCATCAGCAGGAAACCCCGGCCCAGCGCACTGACGTTGCCCAGATTGCCGGCCGGGATGACGACCCAATCCGGCACCTCCCAGCCCAGTCGCTGGGCAATCTCGATCCCCACCGTTTTCTGTCCCTCAATGCGCAGCGAGTTCATCGAGTTGGCCAGGTAGATCGTGTGGTCGGCGGTCACCTGCTGGACGACGCGCATGCAGCCGTCGAAGTCTGCGTCGAGCGCGAGCACGAGCGCGCCGTGGGCGATGGGCTGCGCCAGTTGGGCGGTGGAGACCTTCCCGCGGGGGAGGAAGACGATGGCCGGGATGCTCGCGGCGGCGCAGTAGGCAGCCAGCGCGGCAGAGGTGTCGCCGGTCGAGGCACAGGCCACGGCCCGGATCGCCGCGTCGCTGCGGTCTCGATCGGCCATCATCTGCCGCACGACCGAAACCAGTACCGTCATCCCCAGGTCCTTGAACGAACCGGTGTGGCTGGTGCCGCACTGTTTGATCCACAGATCGGGCAGGCCCAGCGCGCGCCCCAGCCGCTCGATGTGCAGGAGGGGAGTGTGTCCTTCACCCAGCGAGACGACGTTGACGAGATCAAGCTGGGGGCAGACCCACTCCTTCTTGCTCCACACGCCGCTGCCGTATGGGTACTGGCCTGTGCCCGCCCGCCCTTCGAACAAGGCCCTCCATTCAGCAGCGCTGCGTTGGCGGAGCGCGTCCAGATCGTGCTCTACATCGAGCAGGCCGCCGCAGTCCTGGCAGCGGTAGACGACGTCGTAGATGGAATAGCGACGACCACAACCGCGGATACACTCAAACCAGCTATTCAGCCCGGCCATTGAGAATCACCTCCTGGTGGATCTGCCGCACCGCGTCGGTGGCGGCGTCGGCTGCGACGATAAGCGAGATGCTGCAATCGGACGAACCCTGGGCAATGGCGATGACGTTGATGTCTCCCTGGCCGAGGGCGCCAAAGACGCGGGCAGAGACACCCGGCGTGGCCCGCATCCCGGCGCCGACGACGCTGACGATCACCACGTCGTCCAGCGACCAGACCCGGTCCACGTCGCGCCGCGCCAGCTCCAGCGCCAGCTCCTCCTCGATGGCCTGGATCACGGGCGGTGCCACCTCCGTGGGGATGACGAAACAAATCGACTGCTCGGACGAAGCCTGGGAGATCATAAGCACGCTGGCTCCCTGGCTGGCAACGGCGGCGAAGGTGCGGGCGGCGATGCCGGGCACGCCCATCATCCCCCGCCCCTCGACCGTCACCATGCTTAGGCCGCGGATCGCGGTGACGGCCTTGACGGTGCCGGACGTGCCCTCGGGGTCGCGAACGACGCGGGTCCCGGGATAGGTGGGGTTGAACGTATTCTTGACCCACAGCGGAATGCCGCGATCAACCACCGGCCAGATCGTGCGCGGGTGGAGCACCTTGGCCCCGAAGTAAGCCAGTTCGCTCACCTCGCTGTACGAGAGAACGGGGATCACGCGGGCGTCGGGCACCATACGCGGGTCGGCGGTCATCACCCCGTCCACGTCGGTCCAGGTCCAGACTTCGTCAGCGTCGAGGCAGTCGGCCAGGATGGCAGCGGTGTAATCGCTGCCCCCCCGGCCCAGCGTCGTCGTCACCCCCTCCTCGGTCGCCCCGATGAAGCCGGTCACGACGGGGACGACGCCATCGTCGAGCAGCGGGGACAGGCGATCCTCGACGCGGGCGCGGGTGGCGTCCATCAACGGCATGGCATTCTGAAACTTGCCGTCGGTGACGATCAGTTCAGTGGCATCCACGGCCTGACTCTTGAGCCCACGGCGGCGGAGCACGGCGGCCAGGATGCGGGCGTTGATCCGCTCGCCGAGCGACGTAATCGCGTCCATCGCGCGCGGTGTGACCTCCCCCAGGACGTGAACGCTGCGGCAGAAGACGGTGAACTCATCCAGATGCTCCTCCACGACGGCCAGCATCTGGGCGCGCTCGCCGTTGGGAGTGAGCAACTCGTCCACGGCGCGATAGTGACGCACCCGCAGGTCGGCGACGATCGCGCGATAGGTCTGATCGTCGCCGGCGGCGGCCGTGCGGGCGCCCTGGGTCAGCGCGTCGGTCACCCCGCTCATGGCCGAGACAACGACGGCCAGTCGATCCCAATTCTGGGCTTGCTGCAGCACGATATCGGCAGCCTGGGTGTGCGCCTCCGTGCTGCCGACGGACGTGCCGCCAAACTTCATCGTCAGTGTGCTCATACCTTCTACTCCTCTCCTGTCACTACACGCAAAAACCCCCACGCCCTGGGGCGCGGGGGTTCTCCCACGTGGTTCCACCCAAGTTCTTGCAGCGGGTCCCGCGGGAAACGGAACGCTGCAACACTCTGCGGCGATAACGGGCCGTCCCGGAGCCCCATACTCTCGCCCTGGAATGGGAATCGCAGGACGCGATTTGAGGGGCTCGCTCCCGGGGGGTTTTCACACCTGTCCGGTCGAGGGGGCTTTCAGCCGGTGACCCCCTCTCTCTTTTACCTTGCCCAGGCGGTACTCGTCCCGGTCAACGCATTCACACACTCAGTCGTGGCACGTGCCGTCGGGCACATGCCTCTGGTTCAAATTGGGCGCATTATACCACCCTATGGCCGTTGTGCAAGGCCGGAGGCGAATCGGCGAATGTCTAGCCGTCACCACTCAATCCCGGAAACCCTGGCTCGGGCGTGGCGGGCCAGGTGGGGTGAGCCGAACGTGGCCATCAACGCCGCCAGGTCAAACTTGGGGCCAATGGTCAGGCGGGCAAAGAAACCATCCTCCCCATCCTGGCCCTGGCGGATCTCGATATCGCCCCCGAACAGGATCTTTTTCTTCAGCGCCTTGGAGGGCAGGTCAAAAGTCAGCCGGTTCCCCTCCCGGCGCAAGGAGTACCGGAGATAGGCGTCGCGCAAATGGTGCTCCAGGTGGACCCGGGGCTTGGGAAAGAGATCGGCTGGCAGGTACAAGTCCAGGTGAAGACGGGTGAAGGTGCCGGGGGTGAACCCGCGAGCCGGACCAACGATGTTGACAAGGTGGGGGCCAGAAGCCGAGTTCTTCGGAAGAAAACCAGCTTCCAGCCCGGCCTCCAGAAACGTAACGTCCCAAGCCTTGAGCTCGAAGATAGTGTCGCCGAATACCATGGGGAAATGGCCGGCGTTGGGACCGACGGTGAAGAGGCGCTCCCGCACAGATAGCAGATTGTCCACCATGTCGGGATGCCGACTCAGGATCTCTTTGA
>Ga0180437_10000802_pt1 | contig 57061 bp, 51 predicted proteins | sample SS_ome_4_FD_132410 | JGI IMG/M metagenome (GOLD analysis project Ga0180437, IMG submission 132410) | Hypersaline lake sediment archaeal communities from the Salton Sea, California, USA - SS_3_D_1 metaG | ecosystem: Environmental > Aquatic > Non-marine Saline and Alkaline > Hypersaline >...
GGGCGGCGCCACCGCCACCGGCGCCCGAGCCGGCGCCACCGCCACCGGCGCCCGAGCCGGCGCCACCGCCACCGGCGCCCGAGCCGGCGCCACCGCCACCACCGGTCGAGCCGGCGCCACCGCCACCACCGGTCGAGCCGGCGCCGCCTCCGCCGCCGCCTGCGCAGGCGGAGCCGGCGGACGATGAAGGCTTCCTATCGCTCGAGGAGCTGGTGCTCGAGGACAGGGCGCCGGAGGAGTTCGGTATCCCGCCGGAGTCGGCGATCTCTTCCGAGCCGATGGCGCCCATGGAACCGGAAGCGTCGGCGCCGCCGGCGGAGCCGTCGGCGGCCGAGCCCGGCGTCGGAGACGAACTGGCCTTTCTCGAATCCCTATCGCTGGGCGGCGGCGACGAGGGGGGTGAGGGCGAATCCGATTCCTTCTCCTTCTTGGAGCAGCACGGCAGCGGAACGCGGCAGACGATAATCTGTCCGCACTGCTCCGCCGCCAACGATCCGGCGGAGTGGTACTGCACCGAGTGCGGAGAGGAGCTCCCCGCGGAGTGAGCCGGGAACTTCTGGAATCCGAGGAATCCGTGGACTCCGTGGTATTCGGGAACTCGGGAATCGGGGAGTTCCTGATTCATCGGTGGTGATCCGGGAATTCGGGAATCGGGGATTCCGGGAATCCGCGATCCCACGGATTCCTCGGATTGCCCGGTTCCCGAGAACCTTCGACGATTCAAAAGCGAAGGCGGAAGCGACCAACACAGGGGCTGCTTCCGCCTTCGCTCTTTCTATCTTTCTATGTCAATTCGCCCTAGGGCGTTCCCCCGATCCTCTTCACGTGCGCGGCCAGCCGCCCCTTCGAGCGATCCGCCCTGTTCTTGTGGATCAGCCCGTGGCTGGCGGCGCGGTCGAGCAGCCTGACCGCCTCGCGGTAGAGGTCCGCCGCCTGCTGGGGCTCCGAGGCCGCGCGTACCTTCTTGACGGCGGTCTTCAGCTGGCTGCGGGCCGCCTTGTTCCGGATGCGCCGGCTCTCGCTCTGGCGGAGGCGCTTGATTGCTGACTTCGTGTTCGGCACGTACTCTCCAGGTGTCGCTGTCCGATTCGAGGTCTGCGAGCGCAAAATGATAGCCGGCCCGCCCCGGGGTGTCAAGCTGAAAGGCGTGCTTTGACAGGCGTTTTCGGCGGATTTAAGTTGAAGACACGGTGACGCTACACTGTTCGGCACCACTGTATTTCTGGTCTTCCAGCCACACGCCGGTGCGCCTGACGGACCCGGCACGGGCGGATCGCCTGAGCGCCGGGACCCTGAATCGGAGAGGGTGGGGATGAGGCTTCCGACACCGGTGACCTCGCAGGGTGTAGAGGACGGTGACCGCTTCCTGGTCGACCTCGAGCGGTTTCAGGGGCCGCTCGACCTCCTACTCCACCTCATCCGCTCCCAAGACGTAGACATCTTCGACATCCCGATCGCCGAGATTACCGGCCAGTTCATCGCGGCGATCGAGAACGTCGAGCAGCGACTGACGTTGGAACGGGCCGGCGAGTTTCTCGAGATGGCGGCCACTCTGATCCGGATCAAGGCCCAGATGCTGCTGCCGCGCCGCGGCGACCTGCTGGACGATGCGGACCCGCGCTCGGAGCTCGTTCGCCGACTGATCGAGTACGAGGTCTTCCGCGAAGTCGCCTACTCGCTCGCCGACGCCGAGGCCGAACGCGCGCTGCACCGAGGGAAGGGATACGTGGAGCCGCGAAAACCGCCGCCGGCGTCCGAGTTGCCGCTGGACTTGTCGATCGAGCAGTTTCTCGAGATCGCCGCCTCGTTGCCGGCGCCGCTGGAGAAGCGACCGCACCGCGCGCCGGTACGCCCTGTCACGGTCGACGAGAAGATCGAGCTCTGGTTCAAGGCACTGAAGCGGAAGACGCGGGTCCAGTTCTCCAAGTTCGTCGGACGTTGGAAGACTCGCGTCCATGCCGTGATGTCGTTCCTCGCCTGCCTCGAGCTCGCCAAGCGCGGGCGCATCGTGCTGCGGCAGGAACGTCCTTTTGGAGACCTTTGGGTCTACCCCAGTGAAGACGACGAGGATAGTTGAGGCGGTACTGTTCGCCAGCGAGACGCCGCTGACGCCGGCTGAGATCGCCCGCGCCAGTGGCGATCTGAGTGCCAAAGACGTGGAACGGGCGATCGACGAGCTCTGCCACGAATACGAAGCGGCCGAGCGGTCGGTCCAGATCTATCCGTTGGGCGACGGATATCAGATCCTCACCCGGCCCGAGTACGCGCCGTACCTCGAGCGGTTCGATTCCGTCACGCGGACCAACAAGCTCTCTCGAGCGGCGCTGGAGACTCTGGCGATCGTCGCCTACCGGCAGCCGGTCAGTCGACTGGAGGTCGAGGAGGTGCGCGGCGTGAGCGCCGCTGGTGTGTTGAGGAACCTGCAGGAGCGGGGGCTCATCGAGGTCGTCGATCGCGCCGAAGGGTTGGGGCGTCCGATGCTGTACGGCACGACGACCCGCTTCCTCGATCACTTCGGGCTGCGCTCGCTCGACGACCTGCCGAGGCCTGAGAACCTCCAGATCGCGTTGCGGGCCGGAGAGTGACGGTGGAGACGCCAGACGTGGAGGCGGTACGGCTGCAGAAGTACCTGTCGCGGGCAGGGGTCGCCTCGCGGCGCGAGGGCGAGCGTCTGATCACCGAGGGCCGGGTGAGCGTCGACGGCCGGGTCGTGACCGAGTTGGGTACCCGGATCCTCCCGGGCCGGCAGGTCGTCTGCGTGAACGGTGAGCCGGTCGGCTTGGGCTCGCAGCGCTGGCTGGCGGTCTTCAAGCCGCCGGGGTACCTGACGACGCGGAAGGACGACCGGGGGCGCCCCACGGTGTACTCGCTGTTGCCGGCCGGCGGCGAGCTCCTGTTTCATGTGGGCCGACTCGATTGGCTGACGGAAGGTCTGCTGCTGTTCACCAACGACGGTGAGGCGGCGCACCGGCTCTTGCATCCGAGCTACAGAATCCCGCGCCGCTACCTGGTCGAGGTCGAGGGGAAGGTAGGTCCCCCCGAGGCGCAACGGCTCGAGCACGGTGTCGCCCTTGAGGATGGTGTGGCGCGAGCCGAGAATGTCCGAGTCGCGGCGGCTAGAGGTCGAGGGCGCGTCGTCACCTCGGAAATCCAACTGACCTTGCGTGAGGGGCGCAAGCGCGAGGTCCGTCGTATGATGGAGGCACTCGACCTCCCGGTGAAGAGGCTGGTTCGCCTGTCGTTCGGCCCGGTCGAGCTGGGCGGGCTGCGTCCGGGGAAATGGCGGGCTCTCGACGCTGAAGAGGTGCGGGCCCTCCGGGCGGTCGTTGGACTCAGGGGATCCTAATGGAGATACGTAATACGCGGGTCTTGATACTGGGCGGTTCCGGCCTGGTTGGCATGGCGATCGCCCGCCGCATGCTACGGCATCAACCGGCGCGGCTGACCATAACGGCTCTGACTGAGAGCGAGACGGATCGGGGCTTCGCCGAGCTGAAGGAGTTGGCGGCCGGGGATACCGAGATCGCACGCAACTGGGGCGACCTGATGGTCGCCAGCGAGTTCAAAGACGAGCCGCGGCGCGAGCTGGTAGAGTCTGCGGAGAAGCGCCGCATCCTTCTGGACGATGTCTACGGTCCGTTCGGGCGCGAGCGGGTCGAGCGTTACTTCCTCTACCGGCTCCTGATCGAGGAGCAGCCCGACATCGTTGTCGACTGTGTGAACACGGCGACGGCGATCGCCTATCAAGACGTATTCAGCAGCGTGAAGCAGGTCCGAGCCGCGCTCGACAGCGACTGCGAGGACGTCAGCGATGTCGTCGAGCGGCACCTGGCGATCATCTATATGCCGCAGCTCATCCGACATGTACAGGTCCTCCTGGAAGCGCTGCGCGATGCCGGCACTCAGTTCTATCTGAAAGTCGGGACGTCGGGCACCGGCGGCATGGGCCTCAATATCCCGTTCACTCACTCCGAACAGCGACCGTCCGGTATGCTGCTCGCCAAGTCGAGCGTCGCAGGCGCGCATTCGCTGTTGCTCTTCCTCACGGCCCGCACACCGGGCGCGCCGGCGGTCAAGGAGATCAAGCCGACCGCAGCGATCGGCTGGAAGAACATAGGCGTCGGTCCGCTCAGCTGGCGCGGTAGAGCGCTCGAGCGCTACGACGCGACGGCACCTGTTCCGTTGGCCGCCGCTTTGGACGACGGGAACGTGGCGTGGGAGAAGCTGGATGGGCAGCTGGAGGCGGTCCACATCGATATGGGCGAAAACGGCCTGTTCAGCCGTGACGAGTTCGAGGCGATCTCGGCCCTCGGGCTCATGGAACTGGTGACCACCGAAGAGATCGCGCAGGCCGTTCTGCGGGAGATCCGTGGCAAGCCCACCGGGCTCGACATCGTCTCCGCCCTCGATAGCGCATCGATGGGGCCCACCTACCGCGGCGGTGTGCTGCGCGAGGCGGCGCTCAGACGCATCGAGCAGCTCGAGCAGGAGGCCGGTAGCCGCAGCGTCGCCTTCGAGATGCTGGGACCCCCGCGACTCAGCAAGCTGCTGTTCGAGGCCCACATCCTCGAGCTGCTGTACGAGACGCTCTCCGTTGCCGCCCAGCTCGACCCCGAGCAGACGGCCGAGGACGCCGCGAAGCTGCTGGCCGGCAACGAGGGGCTGCGTGTCGGCATCGTGTCCATCGGCCTGCCGATCATTAGTGCCGAGGGCGACAAGGTCTTCCGCGGGCCGGAGCTTAAGGTCAGACCGGATGAGGGAGTTGCCGTGGATGAGAAGCTGATCGCCCGCGGCTGGGTCGACCTGCGGCCGTTGAACTGGCGGCTCTGGCGCGACCGAATTCAGAGTTACGTGAAGGAAGTCGTGGAGGCGCCCGGCCCCGATGCGGGTTCCATCGCCGACGTCGATCAGGCGAGCCGCGGTGACAAGATACGCCCCGGCGCTTTAGTCGCCTGGATCTTCAAGCGTGAGGACGGCGGCCAGCGCGCCAAGCGCTGAGCCGGGACAACAAAACTCGCGAACAGACGAGCCAGCGATGACCGACGAAGTCGAGCTGCAGGAGAAAGAGTCGAAGAAGGGTGCTGCCAAGGAGGCGACCTCCGACAGCGTGGTCAGCACGGCCGGCCGGGAGCTCGCCGACGCGATACTCAACCAGGTCTCCAAACGCATCGTCGGGCAGGAGCACATGGTCGAGCGCGCCCTGATCGGACTGCTGACTGGCGGCCACCTGCTGCTGGAGGGCGTGCCGGGACTCGCCAAGACGATGGCCGTCCGTACGATCGCCGAGACCATCGCCACCAGCTTCCAGCGGATCCAGTTCACACCCGACCTGCTGCCGGCCGACGTGGTCGGTACGATGATCTACAATCAGAAGTCGGGCGACTTCGAGCCGCGCCACGGCCCCGTCTTCGCCAACATCATACTGGCCGACGAGGTCAATCGCGCGCCGGCAAAAGTCCAGTCGGCGTTGCTCGAGGCGATGCAGGAGAAGCAGGTCACGTTCGGCGGCCGGACGTTCGCCCTCGATGAGCCGTTCCTCGTCATGGCGACCCAGAACCCGATCGAACAGGAGGGCACGTACCCGCTGCCCGAGGCACAGGTCGACCGCTTCATGCTCAAGGTGAAGATCGGCTACCCCTCGCGCGAGGAGGAAAAGGAGATCATGCGCCGCTTCGCCGGTGGCGAAGAGATCCCCGTCGACGCGGTCACCGATCCGAACGCCATCCTGCGGGCGCGCAGCGATATCGCGCGACTGTACATGGACGATAAGATCAGCGACTATATCGTCGACCTGGTCCACGCGAGCCGGCAGCCGGCCGACTACGGTATCCCCGAGCTCGTCCCACTCATCGAATACGGCGCTTCGCCGCGCGCCTCGATTTACCTGGCCCAGACAGGTCGCGCACATGCCTACCTGCGCGGCCGCGCTTACGTCATACCAGATGACGTGAAGGCGGTCGCGCCCGACGTATTCCGGCACCGCATCATCACGACCTACGAGGCGGAGGCCGAGGAGGTCACGTCGGACGAGATCGTGCGGCGGATTCTCGAGGCGGTAGAGGTGCCTTAGGGAGTTCGAAGTATGAAGTATGAAGTTCGAAGTTCGTCTGAATGATGACCACGAAAACCGTCCCCAGAGAGGTCCTGCGGCAGGTCAAGCTGATCGAGCTGCGGACGCGCGGGCTCGTCGATACGCTGTTCAGTGGCGAGTACCAGTCTGTCTTCAAAGGTCAGGGGATGGAGTTCGCCGAGGTGCGCGAGTACGCGGCGGGCGACGACTTCCGTACGATCGATTGGAACGTGTCCGCCCGCATGGGGCACCCCTACGTCAAGCAGCACACGGAAGAGCGCGAGCTGACCGTACTGTTCGCCGTCGATCTGTCGGGATCCGCGCAGTTCGGGACGCGGGGCCGGTTCAAGGCCGAGGTGGCGGCGGAGATCGCGGCGGTGATCGCCATGGCGGCGATCAAGAATAACGACCGGGTCGGCCTGCTGCTCTTCACGGACCGTATCGAGCAGTTCGTGCCGCCGAAGAAAGGGCGGCGGCATGCACTTCGCCTGATCCGTGACCTGCTGGCCTTCGAGGCGTCCGGGCGAGGGACCGATCTCTCGGTGGCGCTCGACTACGTCGGCCGGATCCTGCGGCAGCGGGCGATCGTCTTCTTGATTTCCGACTTCCTCGATTCGGGTTTCGAGAAGTCGCTCAAGGTGATCAGCCGCAGACATGACGTCGTCGCCGTCACGGTGTCGGATCCGCGTGAGCGAGAGCTACCGGATGTCGGGTTCCTGGAGCTCTTCGACGCTGAGAGCGACCAACATGTCGTGCTCGATTCGGGGAACCGTTTCGTGAGGGAACAGTTCGAGTATCTGGCCGGCGAAGAGGAAGCGCGCTTGAGCCGATTGCTGAGGCGCCTCTCCGTCGATCAGATCGATATCCGGACCGACCGGTCCTACGTTCCGCCGCTCATCGCTTTCTTCCGGGCGCGGGAGCGCAAGCTCGTACGATGATTGTCCTACTCGCCGCCATCTGCTTGATCGTGCAGGCGACCGCCGGAGATCCGGCTGCGATCCAGGTGCAGGCGGCGGTGTCGCACGACTCGGTCCGGATCGGCGAGCCGATCACGCTCACCATTACGGTAAGCGGACCCATCGGTGAAGCGGACGTCGCGTTCCCGGCGCTTCCCGACAGCGGAGCGATCACGGCACTGGGTCCGCCGTCGCTCGCTGCGGAGCGCGGCAGGCACACGGCGCGCTACGAGCTGGCGGCCTGGCGGGTCGGCGACCTGATGTTGCCGGCGGCGGACGTCCGTGTGGTGACCGAAGCGGCCGAGCTCCGTATTCCGCTACCCGGCGTGGCCGTGCATGTGAACTCGGTGCTACCGGCCGAGGCGGAGCTGGACACGCTCGCCTGGAAGCCGCCATCCGATGTCTTGGGGCCCAACTGGAGCACCGCTGAGAAGCTGGCGGCGTTGGGCTTGGCGCTGCTACTCGCCGTCGCGACGTTCCTTTTCTTGAGGCGGCGTGGGGAGGTGCAGCCCGTCCCGCTGCCGGCGGCGAAGTCGGCTCGGGCCCTCGCGCTGGAGGCGCTGGACCGGCTGGAGGCGAGTGGGATGATCGAAGCCGGAGAGCTGAAGGGCCTGTTCTCCGGTCTCTCCCACATCCTCAGAGAGTTTCTGGCGCACACCGATGAGGCCTGGAGCCGGGACCTCACGACGGGGGAGTTGATGGCCTTGGTGTGGATGGACGGCGTCGGGGAAGCGCAGGTGCGCTCGCTCGGTGGGCTACTCGACCGCGCCGATTGGGTGAAGTTTGCCGGCCAGCGGCCCTCCCGGGCACAGGCGGGCCGGGCGCTCGACGCGGCTCGGCACTGGCTCACCGGCTTCGAGCGAGTGCGACCCGAGCCGGAGCGGGAGCCCGAGGAGCTGGAGGCAGCGGGTGGAGAGGAGACGCCCGATCTCGAGGCGCTGACGGATCTGGATAGGATGTTCGCGGAGCAGGCAACGCCCGAGGAGCCTGAGGACCGGGAGGCGGAGGCGCGGTGACGTTCGAGACCCCGTGGGCGTTCGCCCTGTTGCTGGTCTTCCCGCTCTGGTGGCTCTGGCGACGGGAGCGCGGGGGATTCCGCTACTCGCGCGGCACGATCGCGGCGCGCGCCGGACGCGGCATCAGCCGCTGGACGGCACGCGTGCCGCCGCTGCTCCGCGCCTTGGCGGTGCTCTCGCTGGTCATCGCGTTGGCTCGCCCGCAGACCGGTGTGACGACCGAGGAGATCGAGGCGGAAGGGATCGCGATCGCCCTGGTGATGGATATCTCCAGCTCGATGCTGGCGCTCGATATGCAGCCGCTGGATCGATTGGAGGTGGCGAAGCGAACCGTCCTCGAGTTCGTCAAGAACCGCCAGTACGACCGGATCGCGCTAATCGTCTTCGCCGGTGAAGCGCTGACCCAGGTGCCGGTGACGATCGACTATCAGATCCTCGAGCGGGCGATTCAGGAACTGCGCGTCGACCTGTTGGAGGACGGAACGGCGATCGGAACCGCCCTGGCCACCGCCGCCAACCGGTTACGCCGCACGCCGGGCGGTGCCAGGGTGGTGATCCTGCTGACCGACGGTGAGAACAACCGCGGCGAGGTCGACCCGATTACCGCGGCCCGGGCTGCAGCGGCCTACGGTATCCGAACCTACACGGTCGGTGTCGGCAGCGAGGGTGTAGCGCCGGTTCCGATCGGGCCGGGACCGCTGGGCACCGAATACGCGAACATGCGCGTGCACCTCGATGAGGATCTGCTGCGCCGGATCGCGGCGATCACCGGCGGCCAGTACTTCCGCGCCACGAATGCCAGGGCCCTGGAGGAGATCTACCGGCAGATCGACGAGCTGGAGAAGACACCGGTCTACATTCGCCGCTATGTGGAATTCAGCGAGCACTTCCGTCCGTTCATCCTGCTGGCCGTGATCTTCGTGATCGCCGAATGGACGTTCCGGGTGCGACGACACCCACTCTACGTATGATGCGCACTGCACGTTCTCTGGGAGCCGATCGGTGAGGCTCGAGTACAGCGCCTGGGTCTGGATCGGCCTATTGGCCGCCGCCGCCAGCGTGGCTCTCGTCTATCGCTGGTACCGCCGGCGTCGCGCCGCCCTCGATGCCCTGGGTAGCTCCGGTATGCTCGAGCGGCTGACGCGCGTCGACCTGACCGGGTCGCCGTACCGGCGTGCCGCGCTGATCGGCGCCGCGCTGGCGCTGATGGGTCTCGCTCTGGCCGGGCCGCAGTGGGGTGCGCAGGAGGTGGAGGAACAGACGCGAGCCTTGAGTGTCGTGCTCGTCCTGGATATCTCCGAGTCGATGTGGGCTGAGGATGTGCGCCCCAACCGGCTGGAGCGTGAGCGCCTGGAGGCCCGCCGCCTGGTGACCGAGCTGGCGGGTCATCGCATCGGGTTGGTCGCGTTCGCCGGGTCGGCCTACCTCCTGTCACCGCTGACGATAGACCACGGAGCCCTTCATCTCTACCTCGACGCGCTCGATCCGACTCTGGCGGGAACGCTGGGCTCGTCACCAGCGGATGCCATACGCCGGGCCGTGTCGCTACTGCAGGCGGACGGCTCGGAAGGCGGCGATCGCGCGATCGTCATACTCAGCGACGGCGAATCACACGACGAGGAGCGGGATGTGCTGGACGCCGCCCGTCTGGCGGCGAACGAGCGGATCCGTTTGTACGCGCTGGGCGTGGGCAGCGGACAGGCCGAGCCGATCCCGCGTCACGACCGGATGGGCGAGCGGGTCCCCGGCTTCAAGCTCGATGCGAACGACGAGATCGTGCTCAGCCGCATGAACTCCGAGCCGCTGGCCGGCGCGGCGCGAGCGACCGGCGGTTTCTGGGCGCGAGTCGATGAGGGCGGCGTCGGCCGGGTATTCGCCGCGCTGTCCGAGCTTCGCGAAGGTCGGGGCAGAGTGACGCGCGGCGTGCGCTGGACGCCCAGGTTCCAGTGGTTCGTGGCGGGGGCCTTGCTGTTCCTCATGATCGACTGGGCTTGGGCGTGGAGGCGGCAGCGATGAACGCTCTGCTGCCCGGACGCCTTGCGCTGCCGATCGTGCTCACCGCCGCGCTCTTGGGGTTCAGCTTCTGGGGCCAGGAGCCCGGGGGCAATCGCGCCTATCGGGGCGGCGACTACGCCAAGGCCGTCGAGCGGTACCGGGCCGCGCTGGCTCGCGGCGCCGCAGCGCCGCGCCTCGAGTACAACCTCGGCACCGCCCTCTTCCGGGTCGGCCAGGCCGAGGAGGCGCGGCTCCTGCTGGAGAGCGCACTGCGTGCCCAGTCACCCGAGCTGCGCGCCCGCGCTTTCTACAACCTCGGGGTCGTCTTAACCCAGGGCGATCCGCCGCGTGCCGAGGACCTACGGGCCGCCATCGCGGCCTATCGGAGATCGTTGCTCCTCGACCCGAGCAACGAGGACGCCAGGTGGAACATCGAACTCGCTATGCTCCGGCTGCAGGAGCTGGAACGGACCCGTCAGCCGCTGGCCGGCTCCGGCCAGCAGGGCGAGGCGCCACCGCAGCCGCCCGGCGCCGGCGACGAGCAGCGCCCGCGTGAAGGCGCCGGCCCGACGCCGTTACCGCAGCCCGGGGAGAGCGAGCGACCGAGCGGCGCGGCGGGCGATCTGGCCGCGCCACCCTTCCCGCTGGAGCTCGCGGAGCAGATACTGCGGGCCGTCGAGGAGCGAGAGCGGAGCTTGCAACGCGAGAAACTGAGACGCCAGCGGACGCAGACGGCGGGCCCGGAATGGTGATGAGTCGGCTGCTGTTTGTCCTGCTGCTAACGCCGCTGACACAGCAGGAGGGTCTCGTGCAGGTGGCCGCCTCCCTCAACCGCTCGACCGCGATGGTGGGGGAGACGGTGGTGCTGACCGTGACGCTACGCGCCCCGGGTCTGCGCAGTCCCGAGATCGAGGACCCGCGCCTGGTCGGCCTCGAGGTCGAGTCGAGCACCGACCGCTCGACCTTCCGCTATTCCACCTCGACAGGTGGGGCGATCCGCGAGTTCTCACGCGAATACACGCTGCGGGCGATCGAGGTGGGCGAGCTCACGATCCCGCCGGTCCGCGTCGCGGTGGGAAACGATCTGTTCGAGACCGAGGCGCTCAGCCTGCGGGTCGAGAGTCAGGACACGACGCTCGAGCTGCCCGGCCAGCTGAGGCCGAGACCCGAAGAGGAGGTCGCCGTGCGGCTGTGGGTCGAGCCCGAGACCGCCTACGTCGGCCAGCAAGTGACGCTCACGGTGGGTGCCTTCTTCGATCCGCAAGTCCGCGATCGTTTGCAGCGCCAGCCGGAGTACCGGCCACCGGAGGTCCAGGGCTTCTGGACCGCTGATCTTCCGGGCTCGGACCGACCGGAACGGCGCGTGGTCAATCGGCGCGAGTACTTCGTGCAGATGTACCGCCGAGCCCTGTTCCCCCTGAGCCCCGGCACGCTGCGCATACCGCCCGCCGCGGTCATCTACGAGGTGAGGCGCGGGCTGATCTACGCGCCGGAGACGTTTCAGGTCGAGAGTGCACCGGCGACGGTGACGGTTCGCCCGCTGCCGCCCGTCGGCGTGCCCGCCGACTTCGCCGGTGCCGTGGGACGGTACGAGACCGACATCTGGTTCGATCGATCGGACCTGCGCGCCGGCGAGGCAGTCAACCTGGTTCTCGAGGTGCGGGGCACGGGCAACCTGAGCTCGATCAGCAGGCCCGAGCTGCCCGAAGTCCCTGGGATCAGGGTCTATGAGGGTGGAGAGGACGCCGAAGTCCAACTGCGCGGCACCGAGTTCGCCGGCCACAAGCGCTTCTCGTGGGTCCTCGTTCCAGAACAGTCGGGCCAGTTCGTGGTCCCCTCGATGCAGCTGCCCTATTTCGACCCGCTGGAGGCGACCTACACGATCGCGCGTACCGAGCCCGTCACGCTGATCGTCGAGCCGGGCCCCGCCGCGGCGCTCGGCGCAGCGGCGCCCGGGGGAACCGCGGTGCGGTTCGTGAAGGCCCAGCCCGGACGTCAGCCGCTGAACCTGCACCGCGCACCGCTCTTCTGGTTGGCCCAGGCCATCCCGGTCCTGATCCTCGCGAGCTTCGTCGCTCTCGGTAGGTACCGCAGTCGCGTCCCCACGCTCGCCCGAAGCCGGCCACAGCGTCGAGCCCGCGCCCTCCGCGAGCTGAGACCGCTGGCGGAATCCGGGGACTCCACCTTCTTCGGCGCGCTGCGCGCCGCGGCCCTCGACTGGCTGGGCTGGCGGCTCCATCTCCCCGATTTGCCGACGCAGGGCGTCGTCAAGGTCCAGCATGCGCTCGAGGACGCCGGTGTTCCGCCGCCCGTCGCCCTCGAGGTCATCGACCTGCTGGAAGATTGCGGACGCCTTCGCTATGCACCCGAGCCGCCCGGCGCCGAGCGGGGGCGCGAGATGTTGGCGAGGGCCGAGCGACTCCTCGCTCTGGTCGATAAGGAGGCCGTGTCCGAAAGACGTCTGCGGACGGCACCGCCGAACGGCTCGGCGCTGCTGCTCGGACTCCTGCTGCTGCTTCCCGACGCCGCGGCGGCACAGCCGCCCCAGTCAGAGCGGGCGGCGGCGCGCTGGTTCCAGGAGGGCGTCGGCGCCTACGGTCGCGGTGACCACGTCCTCGCGGCGGGGCTCTTCGAGCGCACGCTGGAGTTCAGACCCCGAGATCCCAACCTGCTCTACAACCTGGGCAACGTCTATTACGAGCTCGATGCTCGCGGTAAAGCCGTCGCCTACTGGGTCCGGGCCCTGCGGATCCGGCCGCGCGACGGCGACGCGCGGTTCAACCTGCGTCTGGTCGTTGATGACGATCCAGTGGTGGGGAGCGCGCTGCCGCCGATCCCCTTGTCGAGCGACGAGCTGGCGGCCCTCTTCACGCTCTTCTGGCTCGGTGGTTGCGCCGCACTGATAGCCAGGCAGCGCTGGCGCAAGGCGTCACTCACCTTCGCCGGCGGTGCGGCGCTCACCGTGGCGCTGTTCCTCGCAGCCCTCATGCTGTATCCCCGCGCCAGCTACGCGATAGTCGCTGCACCCGATGCCGCCCTGCGCGCGGGTCCGGTACGGCAGAGCGAGGTGCTCGCGACCCCGGCGCCCGGTGTCGGCTACCTCGTGCAGGAGGAGCGCGGCCATTGGCTCAGGGTGTCCCGCGGCAGCGAGAGCGAAGGGTGGATCGATGCTGGGCAGGTGGAGGTGATCGAGTAGTGTCTTCTAACTTCGAATGCTCGACTGCTCGATTGGTCAATTGCTCTGACTTCCCTACCTCACACTAGCTCTCATCCTCGATTAGCGGCACGAACCGGCACCGCGTGATGAAGTTCCTCTCGTACTCGTTCCCTTTGCGCTTGATCTGGTACAGGTCCTGGTCGGGCGGACCGCCCACCGGGACGACCAGGGACGCGCCTTCGGCCAGCTGATCCAGGAGCGGCTGCGGTAGCGTCGCCGCCGCCGCCGTGACCATGATCCCATCGAATGGCGCTTCCTCCGGCCAGCCTTTGGCTCCGTCGCCGATCCTGTACTCGACGGTGTCGTAGCCGAGCCGGTCGAGGATCTCGCGGGCCGATTCCGACAGTTCGGGAATCCGCTCGATCGTGTAGACCACCGCCGCGAGCTCGGCGAGCACGGCCGTCTGGTACCCGCTGCCGGTGCCCACCTCCAACACGCGAGCGTCGGCGGGCAGCTCGAGAGCCTCGGTCATCGCGGCGACCATGTAGGGTTGGGAGATCGACTGCCCGGAACCTAACGGGAGGGCCGAGTCGTCGTAGGCGAGCCGGCGGTGATCGTCGGGAACGAAATGGTGCCGCTCGACACGCTCCATCGCCTCCAGCACACGGGGATCCGCGATCCCACGGCGCCGGATCTGCCGTTCCACCATGTCTAGCCGCGCGGCGGCGAACGGGTCACTCTCCAACGGGCCTCCGTTCCCGGTGACGACGGTTGACTGATACTGCCGGCCTGCGCCCGGTTTGGCAAGCGTGCTTGACCGGAGCCGAGGCCGGTCGGTACGTTCGACCGACGATGAACACGCCGAGCTCAGAGCGCGTGCGCCTTACTCAGTACAGTAGCGGCGCTGGTTGAGCCTGCAAGCTGGGTCCGGCGGACCTGGCCAGTGTGCTCGAAGCTTTCGGTGGCCGTGGTGCCGATGAAGTGCTCGTCGGCCTCGATGCTCCCGACGACGCCGCGGTCTACGCCTGGGACGCGGAGCATGCCTTGGTGTCGACAGTCGATTTCTTTACCCCCATAGTCGACGATGCCTACACGTTCGGAGGAATCACAGCGGCGAACGCGCTGAGCGACATATACGCGATGGGCGGCCGGCCCCTCTTCGCGCTCAACATCGTCGCCTTCCCGGCCGGAATGGACCCGTCGATCCTCGTCGATATCCTGCGCGGCGGCAGGGACAAGGCCGCCGAGGCGGGCGTCAGCGTGGTCGGCGGCCACAGCATCGACGACAAGGAGCCCAAGTATGGGATGGCGGTCGTCGGGACGGTACGCCCCGATCATATCTACCGTAAGAGCGGTGGCCGGGCCGCTGACCGACTCGTGCTCAGCAAGGCGATCGGGACGGGAGTCATCGCCACGGCGATCAAGCGCGGAGCGGCGTCCCAGGATGCGGTCGACGCTGCTGTAGACTCGATGCTCAGGCTCAACGCGCGAGCCCTCGAGCTGGCCCGTATGCATGACGTCGGCGCGGTCACCGACATCACCGGTTTCGGCCTGCTCGGTCATCTATCCGAGCTCGCCGCGGCCAGCGGGCTCGCCGCTACGCTCCATGCCGCCGACGTGCCGACGCTCGCCGATGCCCGACAGCTTGCCGAGACAGGACACGTACCGGGCGGCACGCGTCGTAACCTCGAGTACGTTACCCCCAGGACGCGTTGGCGCGAGACGCTGGCCGAGCCGGATCGGCTGCTGCTCTGCGATGCGCAGACCTCGGGCGGCCTCCTGATCTCCGTCGTCGCCGGCGCCGCCGAGGCGCTGGCTGATGCACTGCGCGCCGACGGTCACGCGGCCGCCGTGATCGGGGAGCTGCGCGCGGGCGCGGCGGGAGAGATCGAGGTTCGATGAATCAGACGAAGCGGCCGCTCAGCATACGCGATATCTCGAGGCGCACGGGCGTTCCCGAATCCACGCTCCGCTACTACCGGAGCCTGTTTCCCGAGCACATCCCGACGCTCGGCAGCGGCCGCAAGCGGCGCCATCCCGAGGCGGCGGTGACCGTGTTCCAGCGTATCGCGAGCCTCTTCGCCGCCGGCGAATCCCGTGGGACCGTTCGCCGCGAGCTGCAGGGCGGACCGTCGACCGCGGAGTCGGACGGCCGCTCCGAACCCGGCGGATCGCCGGTCCACCTGACCCGCGGCTACCCGGTCCAGGTCGCGGAGCCGCCGGGTCGCCTGGGACCCCAGGAACTGGAACAGCTGCTGACCGCTATGATGGTGCGCGACCGCGAGCTGGTCGCCATGCATCGCGACCTGCTGGAGCTGCTCGAGAAGCTGATCCGCACGCTCGGCTCGCTGGCCGGCGCCCCGGCGTGGCGACGCGGCGACCGCCTGGAGCCGGCGATCGCGCCGCCTCGAGACGAGCCGGCCCCGGTAATTCGGTCGCGACCGGATGGTGAGGAGCGGGAGGCGCCTGCCGATTCGCTGGAGCTCGAGCGACTCCGCAATAGCCTGCAGCGCGAGCGCGAGACGGTGGAGCGCCTGCGCCGCGCCCGCATGGAACTGGAGCAGCGACTCACGCGCCTCGAGCGGGAAGGGGGGAGTAAGGAACGAAGAAAGCGTCGATAGTGTCGGGAATTCTCGAACGATTTCGCAATTGCCCAGTTGAGCTTGCGGGGATCCCTCGATCATCAGCCGCGGCCCGATGCTCGCGACGGCCGGCCGCTGCGCAGCCGCGAACCTCAGGATTCACGGTCTGCGTCCGGGTGGCGTACCGGATGCACGACGTGAGAGGGGGCGCGAGAGCTCAGCGGCCGCCCGTTCAGCGTCGCCGTTCGCCCAGGATCGTCGCTACCGCCTCGTCTCGTCCCGCGACGATCGCGATATCCGACTCCTTCAGTGGCTTGTCGGGATCGGGAACCACCTGCATGGTGCTCGTAAGCACGTCAAAGGTCGCCACCACCTGAATACCATGGCTCTGCGGCAGACCGAGCTCTCGCAGCGTCTTGCCGAGCCAGGCATCGGGGATCGCGATCTCCTGGATGGAGTAGCCGTGAGAGAGCGGCACGTAATCGAGCACGGAGTGCGAGGCGATCCGATGCGCAAGCCTGTAGGCGGCCTCTCGCGCCGGAAAGATCGTCTCGCGCACGCCCAGCGCCTCGACCGCGCGTACCGCTTCCGGCCGCGTCACCTTTACGTAGAGGTCCTTGAGCCCCAGATCCTTGAGCGCCAGCGTGACGAGGACGGTTGCTGCCAGGTCGTCACCCGCACTAATGATCGCCGCATCGACGGTCTCGGCGCCGATTTCCTTCAGCAGTCTGTGATCGGTCGCATCGCCGACCACACCCCGGGTGACCGTCTCGGCGTGCCGGTCCACCAGGTCCTCCCGCTTCTCCACGGCTATCACCTCGTGGCCCTGCGAATAGAGCGAGCGCACGGCCCAGGATCCGAAGTGACCCAACCCGATGACTAGGAATCTCTTCATCTTCTATCTAGTCCTCTATCCAATTGCCACATCCTCTTGCGGGAATCGATACTTGGGGCGCGTTCTTGCCCCAGCCAGCGCCATGGCCGAAGCGATCGACAGCGGCCCGATCCGGCCGACGAACATGAGGCACGTTGTGATGATTCGCCCTCCTGTTGACAACTCCGGTGTCACTCCCATCGACAGCCCCACTGTCCCGAAGGCACTGTGTGCCTCGAAAAGCACCCGCACGAAATCGGCACGGTTGCTCTCCGGAGCCCAGGGTAGCTCAGTCATCGAGAGGAGCAGAACCACCACCGCCAGCACCGCCAGTCCGGCGATCGCCAGCCCGGCCGCTCGCTGGATCGTCTCCTCCGGGATCGTTCGCTCCCAGATGTTGACGGACGCCGTCCCCTTCAGCCGTGCCCGCAGCGCCAAGACGAGAAGTGCCAGTGTGGTGACCTTGATCCCGCCCGCCGTCGAACCAGGCGCGCCACCGACAACCATTAGCACGACCGTGAGGAAGAGTGATGAGTTGGTCGTCGCGCTGTAGTCGACGGTATTGAAACCTGCGGTGCGGGCGGTGACCGACATGAACGCGGCGTTGACCGTGCGGTCGAGCCCGCCCAGGTGAGCCAGTTGGTTCGCCGATTCGAAGACCAGGAAGAGCAGCGTGCCTCCGATCAGGAGTATCCCGGTGGTCGTCACCACGATGCGCGTGTGCGTTGCCAGCCGTCGCGTCGAACGGGACCAGAACCGGGCCGAAAGGTCGGCCAGCACGATGAACCCGATACCGCCGCTGACGATCAAAAGCCCGATCGTTGCCAGTGTGACGGGCGAACGCTGGAAACCGACCAGGGAGTTGGAGAATACCGAGAAGCCCGCGTTGCAGAATGCCGAGATTGCGTGGAAGACAGCGGGCCACAGAGCCCCGCCAGCTCCCAGGCTGCCACGCCACAAGAGCCAGAGGATGGCCGCCCCCACCGCTTCTATAGTCAGTGCGAAGATGACCACTACCCTCACCAGAGTGTGACTGTCCAAATGGCGTGCGACGTAGGCGTGGCCTCCGGCCGCTTCCTCCACCCCGAGTGCCGCCCGCCGGCCCACCAGGGCGATGAGCAGAGTCGTGAAGCTGAGAATTCCGAGTCCGCCGAGCTGGATGAGCAGAGCGATCCAGGCCTGGCCCAGCGGTGTGAAGTACGTGGCGGTGTCTACCACAATCAGCCCGGTCACGCAAACGGCGCTGGTCGCCGTGAACAGCGCGTCTACGAATCCCAGTCGCGGACCCGCGTACAGCCCAGGGATGACAAGCAGGCCTAGCGTGCCGGTCGCGATCAGCAGTACGAAGGACAGAAGAAAAAGCCGGGTGGCGGGGATACCTGCGAGAACGTGTCTCGGGTACACCCTGCGACGGATTTCCCAGCCCCTCAGACCTCTCGTAATCAAGCGAGCTTGGCTTTTCCTCGGCGATTCTCCAGCAGCCGGCGACGGCGCCTATTGGCCAGAGCAACTCCGGCGGTGGCTGCCCCGACGGTCACCGGCGCCACAGACCCGGCTGGAAGAGCACCAACACGGTATAGATCTCGAGACGGCCCAACAACATGAGCACAGACAGTACCAATTTGGCCAGACCCGGCAACCAGGTATAGTGCCCCGTCGGGCCGACGCCGCCCAGGCCCGGCCCGATATTCCCGATCGCTGCTGCCGCTGCGCCCGCCGCCGTGACCAGGTCCACCCCCAACGCCGTCAGCAGGAACGCGCCGACGATGAACGACGCCACGAACAGGAGCAAAAAGGCCAAAATGTTGATCATCACGCTTTCCGGCACGGCGACCCCGCCCACGCGGGTCACGATGACCGCGCGCGGGTGGAGGTGCTTGCGCAGCTCCGCCACCCCCTGCTTCAGCGCCGCCCACAGGCGTAGCGTCTTCATGCCGCCGCCCGTCGAGCCCGCCATGCCACCGACGAACATCAGGAACAGCAATACCACCTGGGCGACGACCGGCCAGGTCACGTAGTCCGCCGTGGTGAAGCCTGTCGTCGTCCCGATCGAGACGACCTGAAAGGCCGAAGCCCTGAAGACTTCCTCGAGCGAGTCGTAGGTGCCGGCAACGAGGTGGCTCGTCGCCACAACGGCGAGCGCGCCGACCAGCAGCAGCGTATAGAACCGCCACTCCTCATCCGCGAGTACCGACCGCGGCTTCCCCCTCAGCGCCCGGTAGTGCAAGGCGAAGTTGACCCCGGCGAAGTACATGAAGACGATCGTCACGTACTGGATATACGGCGACGTGAAGTGTCCGATCGAGCCCGTGTGCGGAGAAAAGCCTCCCGTCGGCATCGTACCGAACGCGTGGGTCACCGCATCGAACACGCTCATCCCGCCCAGCAGGTAGAGAACGGCCTGAGCCGCGGTCAGGCCGACATAGACCCGCCACAATACCGTCGCCGTCTGGCGAATCCGTGGTCTTAGCCGCTCGGGCGTCGGACCCGGGACCTCAGCCCGGAACAGCTGCATGCCGCCCACGCCCAGGAATGGCAGCACGGCGACCACCAGGACGATAATCCCCATCCCGCCCAGCCACTGGCTCATATCGCGCCAGAACAGGATCCCGCGCGGCAGCGACTCCGGATCGGGGAAGATCGAGGCCCCCGTCGTCGTGAAACCGGAGATCGACTCGAAGAAGGCGTCGAGTGGCGCGGCGACCCCGGCGAGCCAGTAGGGGAGCGCCCCGAACACGGCGGCGCTCAGCCACGCCAGGCTGACCGTGATGTAGCTCTCCCGGATCGAGATGTCGTCGGGCCTCGACGTGAACCGGTTCATCGCGACGCCCACCAGGATGGCGATCCCCGCCGACGCCATGAGCGGCAGGGAATCGGAGCCCCCGTATGACAGCGCCACTATCCCCGAGAAACCCATCGCCGCGCCGACCGCGGCGATGATGGGGCCGGTTATGTGGAAGACGTCGTTCGTCGAGCTCGTCTGCGGGCGCGTCACTGGAACAGTTTCTCGACCGCGTTCACGGCATCCGGCAGCGCCAGCACGGCGACCCTGTCACCGTGCGCCAGAGCGAGCTGTCCGGTCGGCACGATCACCTCGTCGCCCCTGATCACGGCGCCTACCAGGCTGTTCTTCGGAAAATCGATCTCGGCCAGCGCACGCCCCGCGATGCGGCTCCCCGGCTCGACGCTGAACTCGATGACCTCAGCCTCGATCCCACGCAGCGCGGCGACCGAGACGACAATTCCGCGACGCACGTACTTCAGGATCGTATTGACTGCGGAGATCCGCGGCGATACGGCGGCGTCGATCCCGACCTTCCTGACCAGCGTGAGGTAATCGATCTTGTTGATCAGCGCGACGACCTTGCGCACGCCCAGATCCTTGGCCAGCAGGCTGCTCAGCATGTTCGTGTCGTCGCTGCCGGTGAACACGACGAAGCCGTCCAGACCCTCGACGCCCTCCATCTCGAGCAACTCCATGTCCGTCGCATCGCCGTGCAGAATGAGCGTCTTCTTCAGCTCCTCGGCCAGCTGCATGCAGCGCGCGCGATCCGCCTCGATGATCGTGCACTCGATGTCGTGGTCCTCCAATATTTTCGCCAGGTAGACCGACATCCGACCGCCGCCGGCGATCATCACGCGTCGCAGCTTGAAGTCGTGGTAACCGGCCAGCTCGAGAACCCGCGGCATCTGTGTCGATTGGCCGATGATGTAGACCTGGTCCTCAGCTTGGAAACGGTTGTCGCCCCGCGGCACGATGGTCTCGTCGCCACGCTTGATCGCCACCGTCAGGTAGCGACGGTCCCTGTCCGCCGCCGCGACCTGCGCCAACGTTTGGCCTACGACCGGCGCACCGTCATGCACCGTGAGACCGAGCAGCTGGACGCGGCCGCCGGCGAAGAAGGCCAGCTCGCTGGCCGCCTCCGACTGCAACAGCTGGAAGGTCTCCCAAGCACACTCCAGTTCCGGGTTGATCATCCGGTCGACGCCCCGCTGCGCGCCGCGCTGTCGCGACGTGTCATCGAAATAGTCGGGATTCGAGACCCGGGCGACCTTCGTCCCTATGTTGTACGCTCCGGCAGACATGCAGGCGACGAGGTTGACCTCGTCCACGTTCGTGACTGCGGCCAGCAGATCGATGTCGGCGATGCCCGCCTGCTCGAGGACCGCGAGGCTGGCGCCGTTGCCGACGATCGTCATGATGTCCAGCAGCTCCTGGGCGCTGGCGGCGCGCTCCTTGTCCTGGTCGATGAGCACGATGTCGTGCCCCTCTTCCGACAAGTGCTCTGCGAGATGGAAACCGACGGCGCCGGCGCCGACGATCAAGATCTTCATTGGGTATCCTCTCCCGTTGGCCCGAGCGTGGGCCGGCGGCTGGACCGACGTAGCCCCGGTAACTTCGCGCCGGCGCACCGGGTGTCAAGCCGATCGGGCCAGCCGATACGGGCCGGCCGCCTCGGCTGACGTCGCCAGGCCGTGGAAGAGTGCCGGATTCGCCGAGGGCCGGTGGTGCTGCGGGAGCTAATCGTCCGGCCGCAGGCTGTGCGGTCTCGGCGGCGGCCGCAGTCGCGGTTCACAGGTGCCGAGTCCGCCCTTCACGACCCTGTTGCACAACAGGGGAGGGCAACATTGGCGATGGTCTGTGCACGTGCTGCCCCTCGCGCCGCAGCCCTCCCCGGAATGCAGAGGGACGCAACCGGGTACCGTCGACGGTATCGCGACCACGGCCAGGAGCAGAACTGGCAATGTCAGGCGCTTGCGGAGCTTGCTCACGATATCCTCCAGTACGAGACTCCCACCGTACGGTGCGCGGCATCGGTCAAGCCGGGGTCAAGAGCGTTCGACACCCTATGCGGACACACGGCGAGCTCGGGTCGCTCGGCAGATCTTCAGATGGCCGGTGGCGCCGCCAGCTTCCCGGTCGTGCGGCGGACCGGGCGAGGTTGACGCTGACTAGGCCTCTCGGGTATAGTCGAGGGTGGTGTGGGCCCGTAGCTCAGTTGGTTAGAGCAGCCGACTCATAATCGGTAGGTCGCAGGTTCGAGTCCTGCCGGGCCCATTTCCGGGTCAAACGGCGAGCCATTCATGTCTGTATCCATTCGACGCACCATCTACGGCCTGCTGAGCGCGCTCGGCTTCGCGATGATGATCCCCTTCTTGCTGACCTCGCGCAGCCTCGAGACGCAGCTCGGTAGCAGCCCCTTCGACGTCGAGGCGGGCTTCGGCCTCAGTGCCACGCCGGGGTTCGAGCGGCAGTCGTTGCTCTTCCTGGCTGGCTTGACCGTGGCTGCCTGTTTCCTCTATGCGGCCCTCTCTGTCGGGTATCCGAGAGGCTGGCGCCCGCGGGAGAACGGCACGCCGCGCTGCAGCCGTTGCGGCGCCGAGATTCCCTTCGGGGTCGCTCGCTGCCCCGCCTGCGAGCAGCGGTTGACCTGGTAGCCTGCGTGTCGCTTCCCGAGCCGTAGCAGGATTGACAACTACCGCCGCTGCGGCCACGTTTCCCGTTTTGGAACCAGCAATTACCAGGTCTTTGGACGTGCTGTGAGCGCCGCCGACATCGCTGGGCGGGCGAGACGCAGCGAGACGGCTTGCCCAGGGCGCTCGCCGGCGCCCGCTGGGCCGTAGCACGAGGAAGGATTGCAGAGAGGATGTTTTCGGGATTACGAGGGCGGCTGTTGGTCATCGGCGGTATCTGTCTGATGTGCCTCTGGGCGTTGCTGGGACCGCTACTGACGGCCGAGGATCCAGAGGAGAGGCGCCCGATCAAATTGGGATTGGACCTTCGGGGTGGCACCCACCTCGTGCTGCAGGTTAGCGACCCTGAGCGTGCCATGACGACCGAGGCACGTACCGACGCAGCGAACCGCGCTCGCGAGATCATCGCCAACCGTATCGACCAGTTCGGGGTGCGTGAACCGACGATCCAGCGGGTCGGCGTCGATCGTATCATCGTCGAGCTGGCCGGCATCCAGGATGTCGATAGGGCGAAGGGGATCATCGAGCAGACGGCGTTCCTCGAGTTCAAGATCGTCGCCGACGGCGCTGAGTTCATCGATCGCCTACCGACAATCGACAGCGTGATCGTCGCCTCACTCGGCGAGGGTGCGATCCCCGAGGAGGCGCGCGCCGAGACGGCGCCCGGACTCGAGGATCTCCTCCAGCAGCGCGATTCCGCCGCAGCGACGCCCCCGTCGAGCGAGGCGGAGCTGCGGCCCCTCACGCGCCTGCTCCTCGATTCGGGACGGCCGGGGGTCGGCATATTCCTTGTCGAGGAGCCTCAGGTAGAGACCGTCGAAGAGTACCTGGAGCTGCCGGGTGTCCGTGCCCGGATCCCCGGCGACATAGCGCTGCACTGGGGTACCGGGGTCCGGGCGATCGCCGGCAAGACCTACACGCCGCTTTACGTCACCGAAGCCGAACCGCTGATCACCGGCGAGTACCTGGTCGACGCACAGGCGATCCGCGATCCACAGTACGGGACGCCCATCGTTCCGTTCCGTCTCACGCGCCAGGGTGGCCGGATCTTCGAGCGCGGCACGTCCAGACACGTTGGCGACCTCTTGGCGATCATCTTGGACGCTAAGGTCCAAGGTGACCCGCCGGTCATCCGCGACGTTCTGGGCGACCGGGCTCAGATCGAGCTCGGCACCGGCTCGACACTCACCGAGGCGCAGGACATCGCTTTGGTGCTGCGCGCCGGTGCCTTGCCAGCGCCGATGGAGATCATCGAAGAGCGGACGGTCGGCCCGTCGCTCGGCCAGGACTCCATCGACCAGGGCGAGATCGCCGGCGCCATCGGCGTCGCCTTGGTCATAGTCGTGATGATCGGCTACTACCGGATCGCCGGCATCCTGTCGGTGGCCGGTCTGTTGATCTACGTGTTGATCATAATGGGCGGCCTCGCCGGCCTGCAGGCGACGCTCACCTTGCCCGGCATCGCCGGCCTGATCCTCTCGATCGGCATGGCTGTCGACGCCAACGTGCTGATCTTCGAACGGATCAGAGAGGAGATCGAGGGCGGCAAAACGCCGAGAACTGCCGTCGATTCCGGGTTCCAGGCGGCGCTCTCCGCCATCATCGACTCGAATCTGACGACCTTGATCACCGCCATCATCCTCTACCAGTTCGGGACCGGGCCGGTCAAAGGATTCGCGGTGACGCTGTCTATCGGTATCGTAGCTTCGTTCTTCAGCGCGGTGTTCGTGGTGCGGACCTTCATGCTGATCTGGCTGGAGTCGCGCTCCCCCAGCGCCGAACTGAGCATATAGGAAGTAAGGGAGCCGATCGATGCGGCTGTTTGCGAAAGCCAACTACAAGTTCCTCGAGAAGCGGCAGGCCGCCTATGTGGTGTCGGCCGTACTTGTCACGCTCGGTATCCTGTCCATCGCCCTGCACGGCGGCCTGAACTACGGTGTCGATTTCACCGGCGGCACATTGTTCCAGGTGCGCTTCGAAGGCGAAGTGACGGCGTCGGATGTGCGCAGCACCCTTGGCGCCGCCGGCGTGACGAACCTCCAGGTCCAGGACTTCGGCCGTGAGGGCGAGTTCCTCATCCGGATGGCCGAGTTCATCGAGGGCGGCGACCGGGAGCTGGCGTTGCAGGTCAGTCAGATTCTCGACCAGCAGTTCGGCGCCGACTCCTATGAGGTCGTGCGAACCGAGGCGGTGGGTCCGCGGGTCGGCGCCGAGTTGAGACAGCGCGCGGTTGGCGCGGTGCTGATCGCTTTCGTGCTCACTCTGCTCTATCTCGGGTTCCGCTTCGAGTGGCGGTTCGGCCTTGCCGCTATCGTTGCAACGTTCCACGACATCATCATCGCATTCGGTGTGATCTCGCTGTTGAACATCGAGATCTCATTGCCGACCGTCGCGGCCATCCTGACGATCATCGGGTACTCGCTCAACGATACGATCGTCATTTTCGATCGCATTCGCGAGAACTTGAAGAAGCATCGGCGACTTGCCTACATCGAGATCCTCAATCTGTCGATCAATGAGACGCTGCCGCGCACCGTGATGACCAGTGGAACGACCTTCGCGGTCCTGCTCGCGCTCGCCGTATTCGGCGGCGCGGTCATCCGCGAGTTCACCATCGTGCTGATGGTCGGGATCGTCATCGGGACCTACTCGTCGATCTTCGTTGCTTCGCCGGCCCTACTCGAGGTCGAACGCCGCTCGGGCGGTATGCGAAGCAAGAGCGACCGCAGAAAAGTGGCGGCGGCGCGCGCCGACGTGTGAGGGTGTTCGACTCCCACGCCCATCTGACCGACGAGAGCTTCGTCGGCGAGCTCGACGCCGCCCTGGTCCGCGCGGCGGAGCGTGGTGTCCGTGCTGTCGTCTCCGTCGCCAGCGACCTCGATGACGCCCGGGCCGCTATCGACCTGGCACTTACGGCTTCGCGGCCACGCATCTGGGCGACGGTCGGCCTGCATCCGCACGAGGCGGCAGGCTGGACGCCCGAGGCGGCTGCCCGGCTCGAGGTTCTGGCGGGCTCGGCGCCCGTCGTGGCGATTGGCGAAACGGGGCTCGATTTCTACTACGAGAACGCGCCGCGCCGCGAGCAGAGCGAGGCTTTCCGAGCACAACTCGAACTGGCGGGGCGTCTCGGCCTCCCCGTCGTCGTGCACAGTCGCGAGGCGGATGAGGACACGGCAACGCTGATCGAAGAGTTCAGCGGGCGCGTCGCCGGTGTTCTCCATTGCTTCAGCGGCGGCGTCGGACTGCTGGAGGCGGGCCTGGCGGCGGGCTGGTACGTGTCGTTCTCCGGGTTGGTGACGTTCAAGAAGTACAGCGACCTGGAGATCGTGCGGGCGGTGCCCGGCGATCGACTGCTGGTCGAGACCGATAGCCCGTACCTGGCGCCGGAGCCGAAGCGGGGACGGCGGAACGAGCCGGCCTTCCTGGAGCACACGGTCCGGCGCCTGGCCGAGATCCGGGGGGAGGAGCCCGGCGAGGTGGCAGAACGCACGTTCGAAAACGCGTGCTGCGTTTACGGTCTGGCCGAGTCTTTGTCGCAGTGAACGGTAAACGAAATTCGAAAGGTGAAATTTGAAGTTCGAAGATCGAACTTCGTTCCGTTCAAAGCTTGATGGCTGCCCCCTCCACAGATAGCTTCGCTCCATGACACGCCGCGTTCATATTCTCCCCGATCACGTCGCCAACCAGATAGCGGCGGGTGAAGTCGTCGAGCGCCCGGCCTCCGCGGTAAAGGAGTTGGTCGAGAACTCACTCGACGCCCAGGCCGGCATGATCGAGATCGACATGCAGGCCGGCGGTAAGGCGCTGCTGCGTGTGGCCGACGACGGTCACGGAATGGTGCGAGATGACGCACTGCTCGCAATCGACCGGCACGCCACATCGAAGATCGAGGATGAGAAGGACCTGCGGAGGATCCGCAGCTTCGGGTTCCGTGGCGAAGCGCTGCCCTCGATCGCCGCCGTGTCACGCTTCGAGCTCGAGACGGCCCCGGCCGAGGGCGGAGAAGGGACGCGCATCAAGATCGAGGGCGGTCGTATCGTGGCGGTGGATGAGATCGCCCGGCGCGGCGGCACGACGGTCACCGTGCGCTCCCTGTTCTTCAATGTGCCGGCTAGGGCGAAGTTTCTCCGCTCGGCCGCTGCCGAGACGAGGGCGGCCTCGGAGGCGACGATCCAGCTCGCCTTGGCCAATTTGAGTGCCGCTTTTCGGCTGCGCTCGAACGAGCGAGAGCTGCTCGATCTGCCGCGCACCGGTGAGCTCGCCGCGCGCGTGGGCGCGATCTGGGGAGACGAGCTGGCGGCAACGCTGATCCCGATCGACCATGTCTCCGACGGTATTCGCGTTGCCGGCCTGATCCAACGTCCTGCCGACACGCGGCCCGGATCACGCAGGGTCTATCTGTTCGTGAACGGCCGGCCCTTCGCCGATCGCTTCATCGTCCGCGCGGCGGAGGAGGGCTACCGTACGACGATGCCGCCGGGCTACAGGCCGGCGCTCTTCCTCTACCTCGAGGTGCCGGTGGAGGATGTGGACGTCAATGTCCACCCGACGAAGGCCGAGGTGCGCTTTCGCAACAAGATCAAAACGGAAGCGATGGTGACGGAGACGGTTCGCTCTGGGCTCGAGGGGCTGGAGAGCGCGCCGAGTCTCGGTCGTTACTCGGGTGTCTCTCAGCTCGTCTCACGCGGGCCGACGGCCGGTGCACTGCCCGGGCAACCGGAGCGCACGGCGGCGACGAGTCAGATTGCGCTGTTCGTGCCGGGCGATGCGCCGTCTCAGCCGCCGGCGGAGGGGGAGCGATCGGAAGCCGGCGCCCCGGCGGCTCGACCGGGCGCGATGTGGCAGTTGCACGATTCCTACATCCTCGCCGAAACGCGCAGTGGGCTGATCATCGTGGACCAGCATTCGGCACACGAGCGCGTACTCTTCGAGCGGATCATGCAGGATTACGACGAGGGCGGTGCAGCGTCACAGCGCCTGCTGTTCCCGATGACGATCCGCCTTTCGCCGACCGAGATGCAGGCGGTAGAGGAGCTGCACGGGATCCTGAGACAGATCGGATTCGAACTGGAGGCGTTCGGCAGTAACACTGTGATAATCCACGCCGTGCCCGATCCGCACCCTCACTTCGATGCCGAGCGCTGTTTCCGCGAGATGGTCAGCGAGCTGGCGCACGGCTCGCCGCTCGTCGACTCCGCCCGCAACCAGCACGAGCGCGTCGCCAAGTCGTTCGCCTGCAAGGCGGCGATCAAGGCCGGGCAACCGCTGTCCGACCTCGAGATGGCCGAGCTGTTCGACCGGCTGTTCGCTGCCGAGCTTCCGGGCCACGACGTCCATGGCCGGCCGACGATTCTCCGCCTTTCACTCGACGAGCTCGAGCGGCGCTTCGGGCGCACGTGAGTGCGAGCCGGGACGGCACGATGAATCCGACTGTGCCGCCTGAAGCGATCGTTATCACCGGTCCGACCGGCACGGGCAAGAGCGCAGTCGCCGTGGAGGTTGCCGAGCGCGTGAACGGCGCTATCGTATCGGCGGACTCACGGCAGATCTACCGCCATATGGACGTCGGGACCGCCAAGCCGCCGCTGGCCCTTCGCCGGCGCGTACCGCACTACGGGCTCGACCGGCTCGACCCCGATGAGAGCTACAGCGCCGGCCGCTTCGCTCGCGACGCCTGGAGCTGGATCGAAGAGATCCACAGCCGCGGACAGGTCGTCATCGTCGTCGGAGGCACCGGATTCTTCATCCGCGCACTACTCGAGCCCTTGGGCCCGGAGCCCGAGTTGACTCCGGAACGCCGAACACGGCTGCGTCGTTATCTAGCGGGCCTGCCGGTCGAGGAGCTTCACCGGTGGTTGGAGCGCCTCGACCCGCTACGCGAAGGGCAGCTGAAGGAAGAGGGCGGTGGCCAGCGTCTTGGCCGCTCACTCGAAGTAGTCCTGCTCTCCGGGCGGCGCCATTCGTGGTGGCTGGACCGTCCGGCGGAGACCAGGCCGCTCGCTGCCAGAGTCTTCTGCCTGGCTATGTCTCGAGAGGCGCTCTACCGCCGGATCGATGAGCGCTTCGACCGGATGATGGAGGCAGGGTTCCTCGATGAGGTCAGGGTACTGTTCGAGCGATTCGGTGCCACGGCGCCGGGGCTGCGCTCGGTGGGCTACGCGGAACTCGCCGCCCACCTGGCAGGCGCCGACTCACTCGACGCCGCTGTGGATGCGGCGAAGCGCAACACGCGTCGCTACGCCCGGCGTCAGTTGACCTGGTTCCGCCATCAGTTGCCGGAGGACACCGTGTGGCTGGCGGCTGACCGACCGGTGGCCGAGTTGGCCGACGAGGTCGTTCGTGGGTGGCGGGATCGCGCGGCCTCACTGGCCGGTTCAGGAGGGGGCGCGTAGCTTGGGCCCTGGTACATTCGGTATCCGATATCTGATCACACGACTTCCTGGCTAGCGCGGCTCGGGTTCTATGAGAATCGGTATTTCTTGTTATCCGACTTACGGAGGAAGCGGGGCGGTCGCCACCGAGCTGGGGATGCGTCTGGCACAGCGCGGTCACGAGATACATTTCGTGTCGTACGCTCACCCATTCCGCCTGCCTCGTTTTCTGAGGAACACATACTTTCACGAGATCGAGGTCTCCCACTATCCGCTGTTCGAGTACCCGCCCTACTCGCTGGCGGCGACGGTGGCGATGCATGAGATCGCGACGCAGCGGCATCTCGATCTGTTTCACGTGCACTACGCGGTTCCGCATGCGACGTCGGCGTGGCTGGCGAAGCAGATGCTGGAGGATCCCGATGAGCTGAAGATCGTCACGACGCTGCACGGCACCGACATCACGCTGGTCGGGCAGGATCCGTCGTATCGGTCGATCGTTAGGTTCTCTATCGAGCGCTCCGACAGATTGACGGCCGTCTCCGAGTTCTTGAAGCGTGAGACGGTCGCGACGTTCGGGTGCGCCAGCTGCGATGTGAATGTGATCCCGAATTTCGTCGATACCGAAGTTTTCGGGCGCGGGGTTGATGGACAGCGCCGCCGCAACCGCAGCGCGCTGGCCAACGCGGACGAGAAGATCATCATGCACATCTCCAACTTCCGGCCGGTCAAGCGTGTGGCTGACGTCGTTCGCGTATCCGCCCGCGTGATGGAGAAGCTGCCGGCGCGTTTGATACTCGTGGGCGACGGGCCCGACCGTCACATGGCAGAGGAGAAGGCTCGCAGTCTCGGTATCGGGGACCGCGTCGTCTTCCTCGGCAAACAGGAATCGGTGGCCGAGCTACTCGCCTGCGCCGACCTGTATCTGCTGCTCAGCGAGTCGGAGTCGTTCGGGCTCTCGGCTTTGGAGGCGATGGCCAGCGAGGTCCCCGTCGTCGGCACGCGTTGCGGCGGTCTCGAGGAGCTGATCGAGGATGGAGAGACCGGTCGGCTGCTGCCGGTGGGCGCGGTAGACGCGCTGGCGGACGCCGCGATCGAGATCCTGGCCGATCCGGAGCGGCAGGCGGCGATGGGCCGTGCCGGGCGTGCCGAGGCGCAGGAGGTGTATTCGGTAGAGCGGATCGTGTCGCTGTACGAGGCGTTCTACGAAGGCGTTGTCGGCCAGTGAGACCTCTGCGGTGATCCGATGAGTCTGTTGGAAGCGATCGTGCTCGGTGTCGTGCAGGGGTTGACCGAGTTCTTTCCCGTGTCGAGCTCGGGACACATCGTTCTGGCGGAGGCGCTACTGGAGGTGAACCCACCGGGTGTCGCCTTCGAAGTGATGGTTCACCTGGCCACGCTGCTCTCGGTTCTCGTTCTCTACCGGCGCCGCATCGTGGAGCTGGTGATCGGTGCCTTCCGATGGCGGACGGCCGAGCTCCGCTACCTGGGTATGCTGGCGGCGGCCTCGTTGCCGGCGGCGCTGCTGGGGACGACGCTGTCGGGTACGATCGCCGGTGTCTTCGACCTGCCGGTCGTGGCTGCCCTGAGCCTGTTGGTGACCGGCGCCGTCGTCTACTCGATACGCTGGCTCGCGGCGGATGGTGACCGGCCCGACCCCGGCTGGGTCGGGTCGTTGCGGGTGGGGATCGCGCAGGCACTCGCTCTGTTGCCCGGGATATCGCGGTCCGGCCTCACGGTGGCGGCGGCCCTGCACGGCGGCACGCGGCGCGAGGCGGCCGCGGAATTCAGCTTTCTACTGTCCGTGCCGGCGATCGTCGGTGCCTCGGCGCTCGAGATACCGGAGTTGGCCGGCGGCGCGGCGGGCAGCGGGTTGGCGCTGCTGGCAGCTGCGGCGGCCGCCTTTCTGACCGGTTTGCTCGCGATCGTTCTCTTCCTCCGCTGGCTGCGCGGCGGCCGCTTCCACCGTTTCGCCTACTACTGTTGGGCGGTGGGCGGAGCGTATATCGTCTACTCACTCATCACCGCCTGAATCGAGGGAGACGATGGAGGCGATGACCGAGGTGCTCAGGCGGCGAATCGCCGAGGCGCTGGCTGAAGATGTGGGCTCGGGTGATTGGACCACGGAGTGGTGCGTCGACGCTGAGACCTTGGGCGAGGCCCAGATCGTCGCCAAGGCGGAGGGCGTGGTCGCCGGGCTGGCCGCCGCCGCGGAGGTCTATCGGCAACTCGGCGGAGCCGAGCTACAGCCGCTCATCAGCGACGGCGACGGGGTGACAGTCGGCACCTCTGTGGCCGAAGTCAGGGGGAGGGCACGCGCGATCCTCACCGGCGAGCGGACCGCGCTCAATCTGCTCGGTCGCCTGTCTGGTGTGGCGACACTGACGCGTCGCTACGTCGTCGCAGTGGAAGGCACTGCGGCGCGGATCACCGACACTCGAAAGACGACGCCGCTGTGGCGCGAGCTGGAACGAGCGGCGACGCGAGCGGGTGGTGCGGTAAACCACCGGCCCGGACTCGACGCCATGGTGCTGATCAAGGAGAACCATCTCGCCTGCAGCGGCGGCATCGGGGATGCCGTTCGCCGGACGCGAGAGTCGAACACGAGAGGTCTGGAGGTCGAGGTCGAGACGACGAACCTGGAGGAGGTGAGTGCGGCGCTGGCCGCCAACGTCGACCGCATAATGTTGGATAACATGCCTGTCGAGCAGATGAGGGAGGCGGTGCGGCTCGCCGCGCGCCGCGAGCCCCGGCCGGCGATCGAGGCGTCCGGCGGCGTGACTCTGGCCAACGTGAGAACGGTCGCCGAGACGGGAGTCGATTACATCTCGGTGGGTGCCCTGACGCATTCGGCGCCCGCCCTCGATCTGTCGCTCCGACTCGGGAAGCTGGAGCCGTGACCCGCAAGACGTCGTGCTGGGAAGGGCAGCAGCTTGCCGTGCTGAGGGAGCGCTGGGATCGGCCGCACGTCCACATCTACTCCAGCGTCGACAGCACGAACAGTCTGGCCGTCAAGCTGGCCGATGAGGGGGCAGCGGCCGGGACGATCGTTCTGGCGGACGAACAGACAAGCGGGCGCGGCGTATCGACGCGGCGCTGGCACTCTGCAAAAGGTGTCGGGCTCTATCTGTCTCTGCTGCTGCGGCCGAAGCAGCTGCCGAATCCGCTTCTGCTCCCCTTGCTGGCGGGTCTGGCGGCCGCCCGGTCGGCCCAGGCGCTGGTTAGCGGCGCCGCGGTAGGGCTCAAGTGGCCAAACGATCTGATCGTCGCGGACCGGAAGGCTGGCGGTGTGATAGCCGACGCAGCGTGGTCCGGCGGTCGGCCCAAGTATGTCGTGCTGGGTATCGGAGTGAACGTGCGCCAGAAGGCGCGGGATTTTCCGGCCGCGCTGCAGGGTGTAGCGATATCCCTCGATATGGCCGCCGGCCGGCCGGTATCACGACTCGAGCTCGCCGACCGGATCATCGATGAGGTCGAGACCTACTGCCTCAACCCGCCGGAGATGCTCGATCGCGAGCTACTGCGTCGGTTGGATGACTACGACTGGCTGAGGGACCGGCGCTGCTCCATCGACTCGGATGACCGCACGCCGCTGGCGGGGACCGCGGTGGGAATCGCGCCCGATGGCGCGCTCCTCTTCCGACCGGAAGGGGGGGCGCTCCGGCGTCTGACGGCCGGGCACGTGCGGGTTGACGAGCTTCCTACGCCGGACTTCTGACATGAGCGAGCTGCTGCTGCTGACCATTGACGTGGGTAATACGGAGACCGTGTTGGGGCTCTTCCGCGGACAGGACCTGGTCCAGCACTGGCGTATCTCCACCGACGTCCGCAAGACACCCGACGAGCTGGCACACCTGCTCAAGCACTTGCTAGCGGAACGGGAGATAACGGCCAGTCCGCGCGGCGTCATCGGCTCGGTGGTGCCTGCACTCGACCCCATCATAACCAGGGCCTTCCGGCGAGCCTTCAACAGCGAGCCACGGCTGATAAACGACCCTGCCAGGCTGGCGGGCAGCGAGGGGCCGTTGCCAATACGCCTCGATGTGGACGAACCGCACACGGTCGGGGCCGATCGCATGCTGAACACCCTGGCCGCTAGCCAGCTCTACGGCGTCGATACCATCGCCGTCGACCTCGGCACCGCCACCACCTTCGACTGCATCACCGGGGACGGCGTCTTCAAAGGAGGCGTCATCGCTCCCGGACCTCGGGCCGGCATCGAGGGTCTCGCGCACAGCGCTAGCAAGCTGCCGTTCATCGACCTCGTGCCTCCCGAGATCGTCGTCGGGCGCCGGACCGACGACTGCCTGCGTTCCGGCTGCTTCTACGCTATCGTCGATGCCATCGATGGGATGGTAAGGAGGATCAAAGAAGAATGGGGGCGACCCGGCGCCATGGTGCTCGCCACAGGCGGCCTGGCCGCCCTGATCGCTCCCCACTGTCAAACGGTTGATGCCGTTGAGCCCTACCTGACGCTCTACGGCCTCGCCATCGCCGACCGTATCCTCGGCGACGCGGTTATCGGCTGACAGGCCGGCGCCCTCCAGGTCAAGCGACCCGCCGCACCTTCGATCTGATCTTCTCCAGCGCCCGGTCCGCGGTTTCCGGACTGATCAGCTTCACGATGAAGTAGATCACGGCCAGGAAGAACGCCAGCTTGATGATGGTTACTAGGAGCGCCATCAGCAGGCTGAGGATCGGCACCAGTAGTGCTGAAGCCACCGCCAGGGCCACCAGCCCCCCAGCCAGCAAAGCTCCCAGCCTGAACATCCCTCTTAGCATTCTTCTCTCCCCTCCTATCAACGAATCGGCGAACCGCGGCGCCTCCCCCAGAATTGGGGTGGCCTCGCCTCTCCAACCTAACGTACGGGCGGGACCGGGAAAAGGTTTCAGCCTAGGCAATTCCGGCGCCGGGCCCCGAGTCCGGCCACAACTGCAGGCTCCGGCCCGCTTTTCTGCCAGCTTGACAGGCCGGCCCCTCTTTACATATGGCACGTTTAATGCCATCCTCCCAGGCTAGCTAGCGGAGCAAGCCCGGTGAAACGCCTACAGCCGCACGTCGGCCCAGCAGGAGGGGCCGGGTGTCTCCGGTATATTGCGATTCAATGCCATACCAGGGTTCGAGAGAGGAGGAAACTACTCATGCAGATCAAGCCCCTCGCCGATCGAGTCGTCGTCAAACCGCTCGAGGAGACGGAGCAGATGAAGGGTGGCCTATACATCCCGGACACCGCCAAAGAGAAGCCCCAGCAGGGCGAGGTGGTGGCGGTCGGGCCCGGCCGAGTCAGTGACGAGGGCACGCGGATCGAGATCGAGTTGAAGGCGGGCGACCGCGTGATCTACGGGAAGTACAGCGGCACGGAGGTGACCGTTGACGAGGAGGAGTATCTGATCCTGCGCGAGTCGGACGTCCTAGCCATCGTTTCGAACGGCAAGAAGTGAGTCGCGCTGGAAGGCTTGCAGCCGCGCGGCGATAAGCGCGCGTGGCGCAGCCCCCTTTTGCAGGTGCTGGAATGACGCACGATAAGAGTCCGAGAGCGGGAGCGCCCTAGGAGCTGGTATCCGGGTGCTGCTAGACTGGTAACTGGCTAAGCAGGAGGTTCAACAAGATGGCGAAGTTGCTTGAATTCGACGCCCAGGCGAGGAGTAAGCTCAAGGTCGGAATCGACCAGTTGGCCAGAGCGGTCAAAGTCACGCTCGGCCCCAAGGGGCGCAACGTAGTGCTCGAGAAGAAGTTCGGCAGCCCGACGATCACCAAGGACGGTGTCACCGTCGCCAAGGAGATCGAGCTCGAGGAGCCCGTTGAGAACATGGGCGCCCAGATGGTCCGTGAGGTTGCCAGCAAGACGAGCGACGTGGCGGGTGACGGCACGACCACTGCGACCGTGATCGCGCAGGCGATCTTCAACCAGGGCCTCAAGGCGGTGACCGGTGGCGTCAATCCGATGGCTCTGAAGCGCGGTATCGACAAGGCCGTCGAGACCGTCGTCCAGCAGCTGAAGGAGATCTCCGTCCAGACGAAGGGCAAGAAGGAGATCGCCCAGGTCGGCGCGATATCGGCCAACAACGATCAGGAGATCGGCGACATCATCGCCGAGGCGATGGAGAAGGTGGGCAAGGACGGTGTTATCACCGTCGAGGAGGCCCGCGGTATGGAGACGGAGCTGGAGACGGTCGAGGGGATGCAGTTCGACCGCGGCTATCTGTCGCCGTACTTCGTCAGCGACCCCGAGAAGATGGAGGCCGTTCTCGAGGATACCTACATCCTGATCCACGACAAGAAGATCTCCACGATGAAGGACCTGCTGCCGGTCTTGGAGAAGGTCGCGCAGACCGGCAGGTCGCTGCTGATCATCGCGGAGGACATCGAGGGCGAAGCGCTGGCGACGCTGGTCGTCAACAAGCTACGCGGCACGCTCAAGGTGTGCGCCGTGAAGGCGCCCGGCTTCGGCGATCGCCGGAAGCAGATGCTGCAGGACATCTCGATCGTGACTGCCGGCCAGGTGATCAGCGAGGAGGTCGGCTTCAAGCTCGAGAACGCGGTTCTCGGCGACCTCGGGCAGGCGAAGCGTATCGTGGTCGACAAGGACGCTACGACGATCATCGACGGTGCCGGCACCGAGGAGCAGATCCAGGGCCGCATCTCGGAGATCAAGACGGCGATCGACAAGTCGACGTCCGACTACGATCGCGAGAAGCTGCAGGAGCGGCTGGCCAAGTTGGCCGGCGGTGTGGCCGTCATCAACGTGGGCGCGCCCACCGAGACCGAGATGAAGGAGAAGAAGGCACGCGTCGAGGACGCGCTCCACGCGACCCGCGCTGCCGTCGAAGAGGGCATCGTTCCGGGCGGCGGTGTCGCGTTGCTCTGGAGCCAAAAGGCACTCGACGCGATGAAGGTGAAGGATCACGATGAGCAGATCGGCGTCGATATCGTCCGACGCGCGATCGAGGAGCCGACCCGGCAGATAGCGGACAATGCCGGTCAGGAGGGCTCGCTCGTCGTGGAGCGCATCCGCGAGAAGGCCGAGCTGAACTTCGGCTATAATGCTTGGACCGACAAATACGAGGACCTGGTGAAGTCCGGTGTCATCGACCCGACCAAGGTCACGCGGTCGGCCCTGCAGAACGCCGCGTCCATCGCCGGCCTGTTGCTCACCACCGAGGCGGTGGTCGTGGAGAAGAAGGAGAAGGAAGAGAAGCTACCTACGCCCGGTCCTGACATGGGCGGCATGTACTAACCCGCCGTTCGTTGCGGCGTTTAGGGGCCCGGCCGGTTGCCGGGCCCTTTGCTTTACCGAGACATTCCGCATGGTTTGCTGGCTCTGCGTGCCCCGGCTAGATTTGGGCTATGTGCTTGGGATTGGCTTCTGCGAACCTATCCGGGGGGAGTTGAGAGTTTGCCCGTCTGCTCCCACTGTGCCACGCCTCTTCCTGACGGCAGTCAGTTCTGCTCCCAGTGTGGTACGCCCGTGCCGGGCCGCAAGTCCGAGGACCCGACCTTCACACCGCAGGGCCGCGAGATCTACCAGCGCCTGAAAGAGGCGACCGAGGGCAAGTATGAGATCGTCCGGGAGCTGGGCCGCGGTGGGATGGCCGTGGTTTTCCTCGGCTACCAGAAGTCGCTGGACCGGGAAGTCGCGATCAAGGTGCTGCTCCCGCTGCTGGGCTACGATCCCGAGATCGTCGAGCGCTTCACGCGAGAGGCACGTACGCAGGGCAGGCTCGATCACCCGAACATCATCCAGGTCTACGAGATCTATAACGAGGGTGGTCTGACCTTCTTCACCGTCCCCTTCATAAGCGGGGACAGTATGCGCGTGTTTCTGCGGGACAACCCGCAGCCGCCGCTCGAGAAGGTCTTCCGTTACCTGACCCAGGCGGCGGACGCGCTCGCCTACGCGCACCGTCGCGGTGTCGTCCATCGCGACGTCAAGCCGGACAACATCCTCGTCGACAAGGAACGCGACCGGGTCATCCTCACCGACTTCGGCATCGCCAAAGCGCTGAGCGCCGAGCAGACGCTCACCACGCCCGGCGATCTGCTGGGCACGCCCCAGTACATGTCGCCGGAGCAGGGGGAGGGCAGGCAGGACCTGGACGGGCGGGCCGATCAGTATTCGCTCGGTCTGATCGGCTACGAGATGCTGGCCGGCCACCGGCCGTTTCGGGCGGAGAACCTGGCGGAGCTGATGTACATGCACCGCTTCGAGGAGCCACCCGGCCTGGAGGGTATCCGGCCCGACGCGCCGCGCCATCTGCGCGAGGCGATCCACCGCGCCATCAGCAAGGACCGCGACGAGCGGTTCCCCACTATGGACGCCTTCCTGACGGCGCTGGAGGGGCCGTGGGAGGTCGAGATCGCGGACGAGGACGAGGAGGGCCGGACGGAGCCGATGCCGCCCCCGGGCAGCGAGGCCACCACCGTGCGGGTGCCGACCCCGCCCGGTACCCCGCGGCCGGGCCCCGTCGACGATACGGCGCCCGAGACGGCCGAGGCCGAGCCCGAGCTCGAGCCGACGCTGAAGACGCCGGAGCCCTGGGAGGCCGCCGGCGAGCCGACGCTGAAGACGCCCGAGCCGTCGGCGGTCCCCGTCGGCGAGCCATCTGCCGACAGGAGGGAGCCGGAGGTGCCCGAGTCGCCCTCGGCCGCCCCGCCGTGGGAGACTCCGGCGGAGTCTGCGGCCGAGGCGATGGCGGAACCGGAGCCGCCGCTGGCCCGGCTCATGGGCGAGGCCCGACCGCCTGCCGTCCCGCGTGCCCTGATGTACGGCGGCGCCGCCGCGGTGGTGGTGGTCATCGCGGCCCTCCTCATCTTCGGGCCGCTCAGGCCCGCAGGCGGGCCCGAGCCCGCTGAGCTGCCTCCGTCGCAGGAGCCGGGCGCCGCGGTCGCGGAAGGGGCGGCTACGAGCGAGCAGAGGACGGAGCCCGCGACGGCCGAGCCGCGCCCCGGCCGGGAAGACGCTCCGGCCGCTGCGGCCGGTGCCGGCGATGAATCGCTGGCGACGGCGACCCCGGCGCCGGGCGGCGAAACGGGTGGTGCCGAGCCGGGCGTCGAAGCCGCGCCCGCTACCGAGCCCAGCGAGCTGCCGCCGGTCATCGGCGACACGCCGCCTGCCGTGCCGGCGGACGCCAATCCTCGTGCGGTAAGAGCGATGGAAGGCGCCTACCGCTGGCGCAACGCCGCACGTGCGGCCGGTGTGGCGGCGACGGCGCTTCTCGAGCTGGATCGTAGGTTTGACGATGCCAACGAACTGATGGAGGCCGGCGAGTACAGCGAAGCCCGGTCCATCTACTCGGCCCTCGTTCCGGACTACATGGCCTTTGCTGAGGCCGCGGTCCCTGTCCAGGCGGCCGAGCAGGAGCAGCCCCAGCCTACCGAGGAGCAGCGGCCCGAGCCTACTCAGGAAGGGCAAACCCAGCCGGCGGTCGACGAGGCGCTGCGGGCCGCGGCCGATGACGCTCGGACGCAGGCGAGCTCGGCGCGTGAGTCGGCGGTTCGGGCCGGCGCCGAGGGCGTGCTGGCTTCCGAGCTGCGACGGCTCGATGGCCGCCGGGGCGAGGCGGAGCGGGCCTTCAACGAGGGGCGATTCGAGGAGGCACGCGACGGCTTCCAGGAATTGAGCAGTGACTACGCGGCGCTGGCCACTCGGACTGCCGACGAATGGCTTTCGCGAATGCGTGGGGCCAACACCGAGATGCTGACGATCAGGGACACGGTACTCGCCCTGGGCGCCGAGCAGCGCCAGCCCGATCGCCTGGCCAACGTCGAGGCGACACGCGCCGAGGCGGTGTCTCTGGCGCGGGAAGAGCGATACGCGGAGGCGGTGCCCCTCTTCCGGCAGGCACGTGATGCCTACGCGCAGTTGGCGGCGGACCTCGAGGATGCGCTGCAAGCCGAGGCCGAGGCGGAGGCGGCGGCAGCCGCGGCAGCGGCTCAGGAGCCGCAGCTGGAAGCGACGCCGCCGGCGGCGGCGGAGCCGGCGGCGCTACCGGCGGAAGAGGTGATCAGGGGCCTGATCGAGACCTTCCGGCAGGCCTTCGAGCGGGAGGACCTGGAGCGCATGGCCGGAGAGGTCTACGGGGCCTCGCAGGTTCCCGGCAGGGACGCGGGCTTCTTCCGCAGCGCTTTCTTCGACCGTGCGGATGATATCCACGCCCAGGTGGAGATACGGAGCCTAGAGATATCGGAGGACGGGAGTACAGCGACCGCCGACGTCGAGCTCAAGACCACGTTCATTCAGGCCCGGATGCGAACCTCCGGGAGCCAGGACGTGACGTTGCGTATGCGCTTCGTGCTCGACGCCGGCGGTTGGCGGCTAGAGCGAGCTGAGCGCCGCTAGCCTCCGAAGCTGTACTCGAGTCCGACGCTCACCAGCAGGTCGTTCTGCCACTTCGATTCGAGATCGCCTTCCTGGAAAACCGAGACGTAATCGCGCACATCACCACGCAGCCACACGCCTCGGGCCACCCCGTACTTGAGGCCGAATCCCCAAGTGCCCGCGATGTCGGTCTTGTCCTCGAAGATATCCGTCCCGTCTTCCAGCTCTGCACCACGGCTCACGAACCCGATCCCCGCGGAGACGAACACGACGAGCGGCTCGAGCGGCGGTCGGATGAGCGCGAACACCGCGTTCACGCTACCCATAAGGACGTTCGCATCGAAGTCATCCTCCCCCTCGGCCAAGCCAAGCGGTGGCCCCGCGTCCGGGATCAACAAGTCCACGTGCATATCGCTCAGCGCGTATACAGCTTCGGCCTCGATGCCGAATCGCGGGGTTGGCCAGACAGTCAGTCGCCCACCGACCTGAAAGGCGGTCTTCTGTCGGAAGGTGGCGGCGGCTTCGGTTCCAAGCTCCTCGAGAGGGAAAATACCGCTCAACAAGTCGGATGCGGGCAGGAACACCCCGCCGAAGCCGCTGACCGCGAACTGCGTCTGCGCCGGCATCGACGACGGCAACAGAGCGAGCGCGAGAGCGAGTCCTAACGCACGGTAAAGACGCATCGGGAAAACCTCCGTCCTGTGGTTTGACAGACGTGTTGGCTGGGGTCCCAAGATAGCACTCCCTGGCGCAGCTGGGAAAGTAGGGCCGCAAGCCGTTGCGGGCCAGGAAATTGACCGCCACGGCGCAGCTGCTTATCTTGCCGAAGTTACGAGTCCCTCCCCGCACGCCCCCCGTAATCCGTTTGTCCCGACCCGTGAGAGGTGATTGCCGTGCACAGGAATGCGCCGTGGGCGATCGTCGCCGTGACCCTCGCCGCCATCGCCGCCAGCTGTAGCAGCGAGAACGTCACCGGGCCGGTGCAGGACAGGAACAGCGGCGGCACCGGCAATCAGATGCTTCTCGTCGAGGCCGACGTGGATCTCGAGCCCCGTATCGGCGGCTACCACGCCACCTTCGTCGTCGAGGTCCGCGACGGCGCCAACGACCCGGTGTCGGGTGCCGAGGTGACCATCGAGTACAACTACTCCCGAATCACCCTGCCGGAGAGTGGAAGTCCGGGCGTGTACGCGGCAGAGCGCAGTGGGGCGGGTTCCGGAGACTTGAGGCTGGAGGTCGTCAAGGACGACATGTACGTTCGCGGGGTGACGCTCGGTAACATTGGGATCCACGCCATCCTCGAGCCTCAGCCCAACGACACGGTCCCCGCGAATCAGCCGCTCAGCGTGCGCTGGGCCTCCGATCGGCAAGCCCCGTTCGCCCAGCTCAGCTCGCGCGACTACGACTACGAGGTGGCCGACATCGGAGAGTACGTGGTGCCCGGCGAGGCCAACGAACCGCGCTCGAGCCAGTGGATCGAGATCGAGCGCGCAAACGAGGTGCTGATCACCGGCGGCCTGAGCGGCTCCTACTTCAGGATGGAGGTCGAGAACCGGGTCGAGGATGTGACGGTGAGCGGGGCGCTATGAGGGCTGGTCACAGAGTGATCTCGAGGCCGCCCGTAATCCAGATATCGTTCTGCAATTCCGCGTCGAGATCACCACCCGCCAGACTTTGCTTATACGACGAGATGTAGTCGCGCGCATCCACCCGCACCCCCAAGCGCCGGCTGAAGCCGTAGCGAAATCCGAGCCCCACGATCGCCGCCACACTCGTTCCGCCATCCAGCTCATCGAAGAAGAACCCGCCCTCATCGAAGAACTCGCCGCCTCGGTTCACCAGAGCCAGGCCACCCAACAGATGGATCCCGAACGGCGTGAACGGCGCTCGATAGAACTCCCACAGGACGTTACCCGCCAGCGTGAGGACGCGGCCATTGCCCGTCATCGTCGGCTCGGGCAGCGGCTCCCTTCGCGTGGCCGTGATCTTCACATCGCTGGTCGCGTACTGGATCTCGACCTCCAGCCACACGCTGGCGCTCAACGTTCGGCTGCCCCGCAGACCCCAAACGAGACCACCCTCTTGCGTGATGGTGATCGTCTCCGGGTCGATCGGCCCCGGATTGGGAACCGCCTGACTCTCGACCAGGTCGTTCATCGGGATGTAGAACCCCAGGAGCGGCGTCACGCTGGTTATCGTCTCCTCCTGCGCGGCCGCAGGGCCCGCCCAGGCGAGGGTCAGAAGGAGAGCGACGCTGCCCAGGATGGTACGCATTACGGATCTTCCTCGCTGCTGCGCTGTAAACTGTGGTAGAGGGTGCCCCTCGAACCGGTACGCAGGGGCGCAGGGGACTGACAGGCAGGGGTTCGGTCGCCAAGCTAGGCTGAGACCGGCCTCCGCGCAAGGAAAGGGCGCCAGATCAGGGCCCCGGGTGTGGGGAACATCTGGCGTTGCCGGCACGCCCGGCACGTGGTACATTTCAAATCCCCTGTGTGCCAGCCTACGACCTCCCCGCATAGACCTCCCCCGCCTAGGGCGATATGGCGACAACCTGTCTCCGCTGCTCGGCCAAGCTGCCGTACGACGGCGCTCCGTGTCCTGAATGCGGAACGCTGGCTCCGGCCCCCGAGTTCTACCTGGGTCCGGCGGAGCGGCGCTCCATCCAGGAGGAGTTGCTCGAGCATCTGCGGGCGGTAACCAGCGGCGAGTTCGAGATCCTGGGCGAGATCGGGCACGGTGGGATGGCGCGTGTCTACCTTGCCCACGAGCTGGCCCTCGATCGCCAGGTCGCACTCAAGGTCTTGTCTCCGCTGTTCACCGAGTATCCTGAGATTGTCAAGCGATTCCAGCATGAGGCTCGAACCGCGGGTCAGCTGAACCATCCCCACATCGTCCCGGTCTTCGCCGTCTATCAGGGCGACGGGCTATCGTTCTTTACTATGCCGTTCGTCAAGGGCGCCAGCTTCCGGGAGATCATGCACGAGGCGGGCGCGCTCGAGCTGGATGTCGCAGTCGAGTTCCTGCGCCAGGCCGCCTCCGGCCTCTCCTATGCCCACCAGCACGGGGTGATTCACCGCGACGTTAAGCCAGAGAACATGATGCTGGAGGAGACGACCGGCCGACTCGTGCTCACCGATTTCGGGCTTGCCAAGGCGCTGGGCGCGGAATCGCTGACGGTACCGGGCGACATGATCGGCACGCCCCACTACATGGCGCCTGAGCAGCTGGAGGATGACACGCAGGTAGATGGCCGGTGCGACGAGTACTCCCTGGCGCTGGTCGCCTACGAGATGCTGGCGGGCGAGTACCCGTTCGATGTCGGCGGATTCCGTGAGCTGCTGATGAAGCAGCTGAACGAGCATCCGCCTTTCCTCCTGGAGCGGCGCCCGGAACTGCCGGAGCATGTCTGCGACGCTGTCCATCGGGCGCTTGCCAAGTCGCCTGACGATCGCTTCGCCACGGTCGAGGAGTTCGCGCGCGCGATGCTCGGTGGCAAGCCGGTGGAGCGGACGAACGGCCTGAGTAGTAGGAGCCGCCGCAGGCGAGGCGTGTTCGACGCCAAGACGGTGTGGATGCGCGATCGCCTGCTCAGGTTCCACAAGCGACGCAGGGTGATGAAGTGGACCGCTCGGGCGGCACTCAGTGCGGCGGCCACAATCGCCGTCTATCTGGGGGTCGCGGCGGTCACCGGCAGCGGACCGCCCCTCGGCCGCGCGGCGAACGACGCATCGTCGCTGACTGACTTCACCGAGATCGACCCGCCCGTCGCCGGTGACGCCTACGACCTAGTCGGGCCGCCGCCACCACCCGTCAGCGCGGCCGATGACGGGTCACCGGATTCGCCGGCTCAGGCTGGCGCCGACGAAACAAGACTCGCTGGCACGGGCGCTCGCCGATCGGGAGCGGGCCGCGGGCCCCAGCCGGCCACTCGCCAGAGCACCTCGGCGAACGTCCCAACAGCGGCTCAGCGGAACGTGCAGGCTGCACCGGTCGAGCCCAGGGTCGCGCCCGCAGGAGAGGACGAGGCGGCGTCACAGGGTTCGGGTCAAGGATCGGCTGGCAGCACGGTCCCGGGCGCCGCGGACGCGCAAGCTGCGGTGCCCGGCACCGGTGAGCCTGTAGCGCCCTCGGCGGAGGCCGAGCTGATCACAGCGGACATGGTTCTGGAGAGCTATCGGCGTGCCCTGGAGACGGAGAACCTCGAAGAGCTGGGTCGGCTCTACGGCGGCGAGGTGCCGGCGGAGGACCTGAGTATGCTGACTCGGATCTTCAGTGCCACCGACGATCTTCACGTCGCTATGAGGACCCAGAACACCCGCTCCGAGGGCGACCGCATGATCATCGACGTCGACTTCGAGATGCGCTACGTGCTGGCGCGGACGGGGCGGAGCCGTGACTTCACGCTCAAGCTGCGGATGGCTCTCGAGGAGGGTCCCTCGGGTTGGCAACTCGTCCAGCTGGACCGCCGCTAGCTTCCCGCGCCGGCTCACCCGGTTGTAGAACTGCCCAAGACAAGGTAACTTAGCTTGACTTCTCCCCCGCGACTCGCGCCCGTCGACAGGCCGTCCGCCGCCATCGGTACGCCGTGATGAAGACCTGTCCTTACTGTGACACCGAGCTTCCCGGAGACACCCTCTTCTGCCCGCGCTGTGCGAAGCGGGTGCCGGGCACACAGGAGGACGATCTGCTCGCCTCCTCGGCCTCGGACCCCACGGGTTTGCTGGACAGGCTCCGAGCGGCAACGGCGGACGAGTTCAAGATCATCCGTGAGCTGGGTCGCGGTGGCATGGGCCGTGTGTATCTGGCGCACGAGCTTGCACTCGACAGACGCGTCGCGCTGAAGGTGCTGCCGCCCAACCTGTCCGAGCACGCCGAAGTCGTCGAGCGATTCCAGCGCGAGGCGCGCGTGGCGGGGAAGCTCAACCATCCCAATATAGTCGCGGTCTTTCAGGTCTCGGAGCGTGGCGGACTGCATTTCTTCACGATGCCGTTCGTAGCGGGTCCCAGTCTGCGCCGGATCCTGAAGCAGACCCCGCAGTTGGACGTCGAGCTTTGCCGCCGCTACCTGCGGGAGGCGGCGGATGCACTCGCCTTCGCACACGCGCGCGGCGTCGTACACCGCGACATAAAGCCGGAGAACATGCTGCTCGAAGGCAGCCGCGACGGCCGACTGCTGCTCACCGATTTCGGGATCGCCAAGGCGCTCGGTGCGGCAACGACGCTCACGCGCCCCGGGGACATGATGGGCACACCCTTCTTCATGTCGCCCGAGCAGTGCGAGGGTACGGAGCAGGTAGACGGGCGCTCCGACCAGTACTCGCTCGGTCTCGTCGCTTATGAGATGCTCGCCGGCCGCTTCCCCTTCAGCTCCGACTCGCTGGCGGGGATCGTCTACAAGCACCTGCACGAGTATCCCGAGCCGCTGGGAAGTGTTCGTGCCGACGTGCCGGCCGACCTCCGTGCGGTGATCGAGCGAGCGATACGCAAAGACCCGGACGAGCGCTTCCCCGACATGGAAGCGATGCTCGATGCCCTGGGGCCTTCACCTGCGAAAGCCGCAAACCGGCGCGACGACGCGGGCACGCGGCCCCCGAGGCCGCGACGTCGCCGGCGCGTTCGCTGGTTGGCGGCGGCCGGCGTAGTGGCCGCCGCCGCGGTCATCGGTGCGCTCGGCATCTGGCGGCAATCGGCGGGCGGCGGCGAGCCGCGTCTCGCCGAGCTCAATGTCCCTGCCGATCAAGATACTTCGACCGGCAGCAGGCCGGCGCCCGACTCGCTGGCCGTCGCGCCGCTCGACGCCGAGCCCGGTGACGGCCGGCGCGAACGGGTCGGCGGCGAGTCGCAGCCCTCGGTCTCGCCGCAAGAGCGAACGGTCCCGGCTGTCGGCGTTCCGGCTGGACGCCCCGACGAGTTGGCCGGCGAGCGCACGCAGGCGGAGCGGGCGCGTTCCGATGCAGAGCAGGCGCGCGACGCCGCACGACGTGCGGGGGCGGACACGATCTTCCCGGGGCGCTTCGCCGAGGTGGAGACGCTGTTCGGCGGCGCCCTAAGCGACCTGCTCGCCGGTCGCATTGTGACCGCTGCGGTGGCGTTCGCGACTGCCAGGAGGGACTTCGAGGAGCTCGAGGGTCAGGCGCAGCTGAGACTGGAGCAGCTGGCCGCGGCCCGGGAGCAGGGTGCAGGGGACCCGGGCCAGGATGATCCGCCCGAGTTGGACGAGGAGGGGGGCGGCGGGCCGGCGATTACCGTGCCGCCCAGCGAGGCCATAGCCGCGCTGATCGAGAGCTATCGCCAGGCGCTGGAGGCGAGCGACATGGCGCGCCTCGAGCGGGAGATCTACCAGGCGCCGATTCCGGCCGTGGAACGGACCGACCTCTACGAAGTCTGGTTCCAGCGCGCCACGAACCTCTCGGTGAACATCGAGGTGGCCGATATCGACATCGGCTCTGCCGAAGCCGCGGTGAGGACCAGGCAGACGATGAGTTACCGCCTAACCCGCACCGGCGAAGAGCGCGACTACACCCTGCAGTTGAGAATGATCTTTGTCCCGACCGATGATGGCTGGCGCCTCGCGCGGATCGAGCGCTGAGTACTGTCACTCCACCGGCCTGAGCACGAACTCCAGGCCGATCGTCGCGATCAGGTCGTTCTGCAGCTTCGAGTCGAACTCCTCGTCGCCGCGTGTCGGCGCGAAGGACGAGATATAGTCACGCACGTCGAAGCGTAACTGCGTGGCACGGCCCAGGCCGAAGCGGAGGCCGAATCCCAACGTCCCCGCAACGTCCGTCGTACCCTCGAAGATGTCGAAGAAATCGCCGCTACGGCTCACCAGGCCACCGCCACCCGACACGTAGATACTCAGCGGGCTGAACGGTGCTTGAAAGATCACGTACAGCACGTTTAGCGACCCGACGAACAGCGAAGCGCCGTTGTCCAGACCCGCCTCCACGATCGACGACGGTATGTCGACGTTCGAGAACGCGTACCCCGCCTCGGCCTCGACCGCGAACCGCGACTTCCACACGGTGACACGGCCCCCGACAGCCAGACCCGGCTCCTGGCTGACGTTGGCCACGATCTGCCCCGCCAGGCGCAACTCGTCGAACAGCTCGCCCACCGGCAGCATGCCGCCGGCGGAACCGGAGAGCCCGACCTGTACCTGGCCGTCGAGCGGTGCGGCGACCGAGCCGAGCAGAGCGGCGGCGAGCGTCAACCTGCGGAACATGGTATCCCTCCACGCAGTCGCAGCAGCGGGCATAACTTGAGGTGTCCCAACACCTTGGGCAGCGGGGGGAAGGGGGTCTCCAAGTTTCGGTGAGGCAGGGGACCTCCATTCTACCCCCTCTCCCCCGAATCCGCAATCCTCGGAACGTTCGGACCCTACCCGCGGCACCGAGCCATCAGGCAGCTAACGCGTTCCGTAGAGGTCGCTGCGCAGGTCCCGCAGGAACGGAACGTGTCGCCGCGTCTCTTCTATCGCGTTGAGATCGATCTCGGTGACGAGTAGCTCCTCCTCGTCGGTCGCCGCCCTGTTCATGATCATGCCGTTCGGGCCGCTGACGAAGCTCGCGCCGAAGAACTGCAACTCGCCGTCGCGGCCCGCCCGGTTCGCCACCGCGATGAAGATCTGGTTTGCCACGGCGGCCGCCTGGACCTCGATCTCCCAGACGTTCCGGAACGCCTGTTCCGCGATCGATGTCGCGGTGGGCACGACGACGATCTCCGCGCCGTCCAGCGCCAGGGCCCGGAAGTGCTCCGGGTAGTGGCGGTCGTAACAGATCGCGACGCCCAGACGACCGGCCTTGGTCTCGAACACCGGCCAGCCGCCATCGCCGGGCCAGTAGTAGAACTTCTCGTTGTAGCCCGGTTCCTCGGCGATATGGAGCATGCGGCTCACGCCGAGCAGCGTTCCGTCAGCGTCGATGACCGGCGAAGCGTCGTAGTAGCGTCCCGGCGCCGCACGCTCGAATACGTTGATCACGGTGACTATGCCATGCTTCGCGGCCGCCGCTTGGAAACGCTCGGTCGTCGGCCCCGGGATCGGCTCACCCAGGTCGAAGTAGCTGGCATCGGCGCGGACCTGTGGGAAGAAGAAATCGAATGCGAGCTCGGGGAAGACGATCAGCTCCGCCCCGGCTTCCGCCGCCCGCGCCACCCACTCCAGCCCCTTGTCCAGGCTCCTCTCACGATCGCCCTCATGACGGAACTGCGCGCACGCCACCTTCATGTCGTTCCTCCGTTCGCGTTCCCAATGCCGGGGGAAGAATGGGTCTTGGCGATCCGCCGAACAAGGTGGCAGTTCGGGACTCGAGGAATGAGGGAGTGTGGGAGTAGGCGATCCTCGAACCGGGAGTCCGTGGAGTCCGTGGCATCCGAGGAACCTGGGAGGCAGGGGATGTGCGGACCTCGCCTCGCCAGTCCCCAACTTCCCCCTCCCACGGATACCACGGATTCTCGGTTCCCGACTCCACCGTTCCCCTAATCCGGGTATCCCCCAATCCCAACGACTTCCGCCTTGACACTTGAGTCTTCCCTAGCAGAATACCAGTATGGAACGGTGCGGGCGCCCCGGGTCGTATCTGTGGCGCCCGAGTTTTTACTCCAGACCCGGTGAATCAAAGTGAGCGCGGAAAAGTTGAAGTTGGTGCTCCAGGACGGCTCCGAGGTAGAGGTCGAGCGTGGTATCTCGGCCCGTGAGCTGGCGGAGCAGGTCGACGGTGGCCTGGCGGAGAAGGCGATCGCGGCGAAACTGGACGACGAGATCATAGACCTCGCCCGGCCGATCACGCGGCCCGCTAGGGTGAAGTTCCTGTTCGAGGACGACGGCGATGAGGATTCGCTTTACGTCCTCCGCCACTCGACGGCACATGTCCTGGCCACGGCGGTTCGCAGCCTGTGGCCGAACGCGGGCATCGGGTTCGGTCCGCCCATCGCCGAAGGCTTCTACTACGACTTCGACGTCGAGCAGCCCTTCACCCCGGAGGACCTCGAGAGGATCGAGGCGCGCATGGCGGAGGTTGTCGCCGCCGACGACGCCTTCGAGCGCCGTGAGGTCGAGCGTGCCGAGGCGCGCGAGCTGTTCTCCGACGACCCCTACAAGCTCGAGCGCTTGGCGGAGATCGAGGAGGGCGATGTCATCTCGGTCTACCGCGACGGCGAGTTCCTCGACCTTTGCCGTGGCCCGCATCTGCCGTCCACCGGACGGGTGAAGAACTACAAGATTTTGCACGCGGCGGGCGCCTACTGGCGCGGCGACGAGCGGCGTCCGATGCTGCAGCGGATCTACGGGACTAGCTTCTTCGAGGCCGCACACCTCGAAGAGCATCTGCGGCGGCTCGAGGAAGCCCGCCGCCGCGACCACCGGCTGCTCGGCAAGGAGCTCGACCTGTTCAGCATACAGGACGATGTGGGGCCCGGCCTCATCCATTGGCACCCGAAGGGCGCGATGATCCAGTACGTGCTGCGGCGCTTCCTCGAGGACGAGCTGCTGCGCCGCGGGTACGATTTTGTCTACACTCCTCATATCTCGAGGGAGACGCTGTTCCGACGGTCGGGACATCTCCAGGCCTACTCGGAGGTGATGTTCCCGTCGATGGAGATGGAAGGGGAAAAGGAGAACTATCGGGTCAAGCCGATGAACTGCCCCGGCCACATGGAGATATACGCGGCGCGGCAACGCAGTTACCGCGATCTCCCGCTGCGCTACGCGGAGATTGCCAGCGACTACCGCAACGAGAAGTCGGGCACGCTGCACGGCATGCTCCGCGTCCGCGGGCTGACCATGGACGATGCGCACATCTTCTGCCGGCCCGATCAGGTCGAGGACGAGATCTTCGCGATGCTCGACCTGGTCGACTACGTCTACGGGACCTTCGGACTTCGCTTCCGCCTCGACTTCTCCACGCGCCCGACGAAGCGGATCGGCTCGGACCAGGTCTGGGACGAGGCGGAGAGCGCGCTGCGCAACGCCATCGAGCGGCGCGAACTGACCTACGCCGTCGATGCAGGCGGTGGCGCGTTCTACGGGCCGAAGATCGATGTGAAGTTCCTCGACGCTATCGGCCGCGAGTGGCAAGGCTCGACGATCCAGCTCGACTTCGTCTTGCCCGAGCAGTTCGACCTTACCTACGTCGGGGCCGACAATCAGAAGCACCGGCCGGCGATGATCCACCGGGCGATATACGGTACGCTCGAGCGCTTCGTGGGTGGCTTGATCGAGCACTTCGCCGGCGCCTTCCCCGTGTGGCTCGCACCGGTGCAGGTTCGGGTCATTCCCGTGTCGGAGGAGCTGGCCGAGGCGGCCGCCTCGGTGAAGCAGGCGCTCCTCGACGTCGGGCTGCGCGCCGAGCTCGACAACCGCTCTGAGACCCTCTCCTACCGGGTCCGCGACGGCGAACTGCAAAAGGTCCCCTACCTCGCGGTCGTCGGCAAGCGGGAGGCCGACGCCGGAACGGTCGCCGTGCGCAGGCGTGGCGCCGAGGAGAAACAGGTGGTCATGCCTGTGGCCGAGTTTGTCGATCAGGTCGCCGGGGAAGATCGCACCCGTTCGCTGTCCTAGGGCAACCGGGGTAGCCGGGCAGAGAGGAGGAGGAGGCGGAGGACCACCTCGCGGTAGTCGCGAGCTCACCACCGAAGTCGAGACCGCCCTCGGACGGTGGCGCGAGCCTGGAGTGAGTGGCCCTCCGCCTCCGACCCCCGGCTGGCGAGCTTCGGTTGACAATCGGCGCCGTTTCGCCAAGTTTCCCCGCACAATGAGTGAAGCGGCGGTTTGATGGACACCGCCCACCTTTCGGCCCGCACCCCGCGTGTGGTGCCGCCGGGTCCGAGCGGAGAACGCCTGACGGTAATCGGTTGCACCGGTCGCCGGTGAGCGGGCGCCAGCTCGGTCCATCGTTTTTCGTTGTGTGGGCCCGGGAACACCTACGAAGGGAGAACGATTATCGATAGAAACGAGCCCCGCGTGAACGACCAGATCCGGATCAGTCCGGTCAGGCTGGTCGACGCTGAAGGCGAGCAGGTAGGGATCGTCTCGATTGAAGATGCGCGCTCCGCGGCTGCGGAGCGGGGCCTCGACTTGGTGGAGGTAGCACCGATGGCCCGGCCGCCGGTGGTCCGGATCATGGACTACGGCAAGTACAAGTACGAGCAGGCGCGCAAGGCGCGGGAATCTCGGAAGAAGCAGCACCAGGTCAAGGTGAAGGAGATCAAGCTGAGGCCGAAGATCGAGGATCACGATCTCAACTTCAAAGCGGGGCACGCTCGCCGCTTTCTGAGTGAAGGGAACAAGGTCAAGCTGACGATGCGGTTTCGGGGCCGTGAGATGACACACCCGGAGCTTGGCGCGGAGGTGCTCGAGGAGTTCGCCGAGGGCCTTTCGGACGTGGGCCAGGTAGAGGAAGAAGCGAAGATGGAAGGCCGGAACATGACGATGGTTCTGGCGCCCAGACGAGGTTGACCCGAGAGACCTCGACGGCAAAGGAAAAAACACACGGAGTCGAGATGCCCAAGATGAAGACGCACCGGGGCGCGGCGAAGCGTTTCCGGACGACCGGTAGCGGCAAGATCAAGCGCCGCAAGGCCTACAAGAGCCACATTCTGGCGAAGAAGACGCGCAAGCGTAAGCGCCGCCTGCGTAAGCCGACGCTCGTCGCGCTGGCCGACGAGAAGCGCGTGAAGCGGATGCTCGGCCGGTGAGCGGCGCGACGCCCCAGCGGGCGCCGCCTAGCTCACGGCCTCAGAAAGGAGTCACATAGATGCCTCGGGTCACGAATCAGGTCGCACGACACAAGAAGAAGAAGAAGATACGCCGGCTGGCGAAGGGCTACCGCGGCGGCCGTTCCAAGCTTTACCGCACAGCCAAGAACGCGGTCGAGCGCTCGTGGAGCTACAGCTACCGCGACCGGCGCAATCGCAAGCGGGACTTTCGCCGGCTGTGGATCACACGGATAAACGCGGCTGCGCGCCAGCACGACATTACTTACTCGCACTTCATCAACGGCCTGCGCACCGCCGGCGTCGAGCTCAACCGTAAGACGCTGGCCGACATCGCCGTCCGCGATCCGAACGTTTTCGGAGGCCTGGTGGCGGTCGCTAAGGAAGCACTCGCCGAATAGCGTAGCATGGCGGTGATGCAAGACTTCCTGTCCAGCCTGCGCGAGCTCGAGCAGAGTGGATCGGCGGCGATTCGTGCCGCAGCCGCTCCCGACGAGCTGGAGCAGGTGCGTGTCGAGTTCCTCGGCCGCAAGGCACGCCTGACCCAATTGCTGCGTGGCGTTGGGGATCTGCCCGCGGAGCAGCGGCCGCAGGCGGGCGCGGAAGCGAACCGGGTCAAGCGCCGCCTCGTGGAGCTCTACGATCAACGGGCCGCCGAGCTGGCGCAGGGTCCGGTGGAGCGGGCGCCCGCAGTCGATCTGACGCTGCCGGGGCGCGAGTGCTGGCGCGGCGCGCGTCACCCCTGCACGCTGGTTACCGACGAGATCTGCGAGATCTTCAAGGAGCTGAGCTTCGTGCGCGCCCGTGGGCCCGAGGCGGAGACCACGTGGTACAACTTCACGGCGCTCAATACGCCGCTCGACCATCCGGCTGCCGACGAACATGATACCTTCTATATCGCCGACGATGTCGTGCTGCGCACCCACACGTCGCCGGTACAGGCGCGCGTGATGCAGGAGTGGCAGCCGCCGGTGAGGATCGTGGTTCCCGGGTTCGTCTATCGCCGCGACCCGTACGACGCATCGCACGCGCCGGCGTTCGAGCAGATCGAGGGGCTCGCTGTGGATGAGGGCATCAGCTTCGTCGACTTCAAGGCGAGCATCCGCTACTTCGTCCACAGGTTCTTCGGCGAGGACACCGCCACGAGGTTCCGGCCCTCCTTCTTCCCGTTCACCGAGCCGTCGGCGGAGGTCGATGTCTCTTGCCTCTTGTGTCATGGCGAAGGCTGCTCGGTGTGTAAGGGGACGGGCTGGATCGAGATCATGGGTGCCGGCATGGTTCATCCCGCCGTCTTCGACAACGTCGGCTATGACTCCGAACGCTATACGGGGTTCGCCTTCGGGATGGGAGTCGGCCGGATCGCCATGCTGCGTTACCGGATTCCGGATATCCGACTGCTGTACGAGAGCGACGTACGCTTCCTCCAGCAGTTCGAGCGCGCCTGAGTCGAAGGCGCCGCACTGACGGCCCGCTGAGCGATGAACGTTTCCTACAACTGGTTGAAACGGCTGGCACCGACGATCAAAGACTCGCCCGCCGAGCTGGCTGAACGGCTGACCTACACCGCCGTTCCGGTGGATGACATCGTTTGGCTCGGTGAGGGATTGAGCGAGCTGGTCGTCGGCAGGGTCCTGAGTATCGGCGAACACCCGAACGCCGACAAGCTGGTGATCTGCCAGGTCGATGTCGGCCGTGGCGAGCAGGCCCAGGTCGTCACCGGCGCGCCGGTAGTCGTGGAGGGCGGTTTCTACCCCTACGTCGGTGCCGGACAGACGTTGCCGGGCGGCATCCTGATCAAGAAGAGGAAGATGCGCGGCCAAGCGAGCGAAGGGATGCTCTGCTCCGAGCGTGAGCTGGGTGTCGGCCGCGACGCCGCCGGTATCATGCAGCTGCACGGCGAGTTCGAGGCCGGCCAGCCGCTGCTGGAGGCGCTGGAGCTGGACGACTATCGCCTCGACGTCGACGTGACGCCGAACCGTCCCGACCTGCTCGGCCACTGGGGCGTCGCCCGCGAGTTGGCACCCGGCGGCCAGGCCGATCTGCAGCTCCCCGACTTCCCCGGCCACGTGCGTTGCCCGAGCTCGGTTGCCCGGGCGGAGAGCGAGGGCGTCACCGCCGGGGTCACGGTGCGGATCGAGGACCCGGAAGGGTGCCCGCGATACATGGGTGCGGTTATCCGGGGCGCGACGGTCGGCCCGTCGCCCGAGTGGCTCGGTAACCGGTTGCGCGCGATTGGCCAGCAGCCGATCAACAACGTCGTCGATGCCACGAACTACGTGTTACACGAGTTGAACCAGCCGTTGCACGCCTTCGATCTGGCTACTCTCGCGGGCCCGGCGGTCGTGATCCGCAGGGCACGTAAGGGTGAGCGGCTTCGCACGTTGGACGGCAAGGATCGGGTGCTGGATCCGGAGATGCTGGTGATCGCGGATGCCGATGTCCCCACCGCGATGGCGGGTGTGATGGGTGGCGAGGCCACGGAGGTCACCAAGAGCACCCGGGACCTGTTCCTCGAGTGCGCTTACTTCGATCCCAAGCGAGTCAGACGCGCCGCCAAGGGGCTGGCTCTCGACACCGATGCCTCGTATCGCTTCCAGCGCGGCATTGACCCGGACGGGCTCCCACGCGCCATGCAGCGCCTGGTCGAGCTCATCCTCACCCTGGCCGGCGGCTCGCTCGACGACGAGATCATCGATGTGAACCCGAGGCCGCCGGCGCCTGGTACCGTCAAGCTGAGACCGGCGGGCGTCGGTCATCTGCTCGGCGTCGAGCTCGGCTCGGACACGATAAGAGAGTCGCTCGAGCCGATCGGCTTTCGGGTCCGTGAAGGTGACGGGGCAGACCTCGAGGTCGAGATCCCTACCTGGCGGCCCGACGTCGAGCGCGAGGTCGACCTGATCGAGGAGGTGGCCCGGCGCTACGGCTACGACAGGTTCCCCGCCGAGATCCGAGGGTTCAGGCCCACTACGGTTCGAGAGGACGGCTACGTCGAATCGTTCCGGCGTCTGCGCGAGACGATGATCGGCCTCGGTTTCCTGGAAGCGAGGACAACTCCTCTCGCTCCTGAAGGTGAAGGCGCGGTGCGGCTGCTCAACCCGCTCTCGGAACGCGAGGATCACTTACGAGCCGATCTGCTCACCGGTCTCATCCATCGCGTCGAGCACAACTTCGCGCGCGGCATCAGGAACGTCCGGCTCTTCGAGTTGGGCACCGCCTTCGGCCTCGCCGATCGGCCTGTGCCGGCTGAGAGCATCAGGATCGCCGCCGCCTGGACGGGCCAGCGAGCGCCTTCCCATTGGTCGACTGAGGATGTCGACTGGGACGTCTGGGATCTCAAGTCGATACTTTCTACAGTCGCCGCCCTCGCGACGCCCGGCGCCGAAGTCCGGCCCGCCGAGCCCGCAGCCCGTGCGGCACAGCTTGAGCAGCCGCTCGCCGTCGTCACGCCCGAGGGTCGAACGCTGGGCTGGGCCGGCCGGCTGCCGGCGGCACGCGTCGACGCACCACGCTGGGCCGGCACCGTCTGGGGATTCGAGCTCGAGGTCCTGCCCCTTCCAACGGTCAGCGTCACGTACCAGCCGCTCCCGCTGCACCCAGCTGTAGAGCGTGACCTGGCTCTGGTCGTCGAGTCGACTATCCCGACCGCCGAGGTCGGTGCCGTAATTCGCGAGAGCGGGCCGGCGACCCTCGAGAGCCTGTCGATATTCGATGTGTACGACGGAGAGAACCTGCCTGAGGGCACACGCTCGGTAGCGTGGCGCTTGAGATTCCGGGCGCCGGATCGTACCCTAACTGACGAAGAGGTCGACAAGGCTGTCAGTAAGATCACCTCCGCGCTGGGGGAGAAGCTCAATGTCGCAGTCCGAGGAGCGTAAGCAGACTATCGAGTTCCCGCAGTTCGACGCACTCGAAGGGACGGTGCGGCGCGTCTTGCGTCAGCTCGAGGTATGGCGTGAACGCGCGACCGCTTCGGAGGCTGAGCGCCGCCGCCTTCAGGAGGTCCTCGACAACCTAGGCAAAGTGGGGGAGCTCGACCCGTCGGACGCCGCCGGCGAGCTGGGACGTCTGCGGGCGGAGAACGAGAAGCTCCGCAAGCAGCTGGCAGACGGCCTTCGACAGGCGGAGAAGCTGGCCCGTGAAGTCGAATTCCTGGAGGACGCCCGATGACGAATCAGGGGAGCCAGAGTAAGGGGATGGTCGATGTCCAGATCCTCGGCGAGACCTACACCATAAAGTCGGAGACCAGCCCCGAATATACCCAGCGCGTAGCCCAACACGTGGACCGCACGGCCAAAGAGATCCGCGAGGAGAGCGGAATCGTAGACCAGAAGAAGCTCGCCATCCTCTGCGCGCTGGCCGTTACCGATCAGCTCTTCCGCATGCGGGAAGGTGTCGAGGTCGTCAAGGGGCTGGCGGAGAAGCGTGCCCAGCGCCTCGAGGCGGAGGTGCTTGCCGTCGTCAGCCAGGCTTCGGGCGGCTGAGCTTGCCAAACCCTCGCACGGCGGTCTATTATGGAAATTGGCCCTGTAGCAGCCTGGGAATTGGCTATTTCGCTCAGAAAGAAGCTTTGCATACTAGTTGGATCTGCTCGACGCCCTATCTCATCTCTTTGCCGGGTCTTGGACCTGGAGTGAGGATGGTTAGAGCCGTCGCGGTGTAGTGCGACCTCTTCGATGCCGGCATCGACCGCCGGCGGCAAAGCTGCTTCTCGGGCACGTAATCTGTAGCGGATGCTTCCAGCGGCAGGATCCAGGGCCTGCCGCTTTTTATGTCCGGCGGGTGCGTTCCCCGGACGCGATAGAGGAGAGACGTCGTGAATTGGATCGTAGCCCTAATCGCCACGGCGGCCGGAGGACTCATAGGCTGGGCCGTCACGCTGATCCTCGTGCGGCGATTCGAGCTCGGGCGGATCAGGCAGCAGAGTCAAGAGGCACAAGCGGAGGCGGAGAAGGTCATCCAGGAGGCGAACGCCGCCGCTGAGAACACGAGACGAAGCGCGGAGCTGGCGGGCAAGGAAGAGGTGCTCCGGGCCAAGGAGGCTTGGGACAGAGAGCTCGTCAAGCGACGTGGTGAGATCGAGCGGCTGGAACGTCGCCTGGAGGACCGCGAGAGCATGCTCGATCGCAAGTTGTCACTGCTGGATCAGAAGCATGAGCAGCTCGACAAGCGCGCCAGCGAGCTCGACGAGCGGGAACAACTTGTCGCAGAATCGAACGCCCGCTACGACGAGCTGGTGGCGGAGCAGCATACGCGGCTGGAGCGCATAGCCGGGATGTCGAGAGAGGACGCCAGGCGCGAGCTCATGCGGATGATCGAGGAGGAGGCCCGGGCGGAGGCGGCGAAGTCCGTTCGCCGGATCAAGGAAGAGGCGACGCGTAGCGCCGAGCGCGAGGCTCGCAACATCGTCTCGATGGCGGTCGAGAAGATCGCTGCCGACCACGCCGCCGAGGCGACCGTCTCGGTGGTTCCGCTCCCCAACGACGAGATGAAGGGCAGGATCATCGGGCGCGAAGGCCGGAATATCCGAGCCTTCGAGAGTCTGACCGGCGTCGACGTCATCGTCGATGACACGCCGGAAGCCGTGATCCTCTCCGCCTTCGACCCCGTCCGCCGCGAGATCGCACGGATCGCTATGGACAAGCTCGTGGCCGACGGCCGCATTCATCCGGGCCGCATCGAGGAGGTCGTCGATAAGGCTACCAAGGAGGTCGAGCAAAGCATGCAAGAGGCGGCGGAAGAGGCATGCTACGAGCTCGGCATCCACGGCCTCCACCACCAGATCATGGAAACACTCGGTCGTATGAAGTATCGGACCTCGTACGGCCAGAATCAGCTGCAGCACTCGAAGGAAGTCGCTCGCCTCGCCGGCAACATGGCGGCGGAACTCGGCCTCGACGCCCAGATGGCCAAGCGAATGGGCTTGCTGCACGACATCGGCAAGGGCATGACACACGAGCATGAAGGCACCCACGTCGAGCTGGGATACGAACTCTGCAAACGTTGTGGCGAGCCGGATCAGGTGCTCAACGCCATTCGCGCCCATCACGGCGAAGAGCCGGCCCGCTACCCCGAGACCTTCCTGCTCACGGCCGCGGACGCGATATCGGGCGCGCGCCCGGGTGCACGCCGCGAGTCGTTCGAAGCCTACGTGAAGCGTCTCGAGAAGCTGGAGGAGATCGCCGCCTCGTACGACGGTGTGGCGAAGTGCTTCGCCATCCAGGCTGGCCGCGAAGTCCGAATCATGGTCACGCCGGAGGCCGTGTCCGATGATGAGATGGCGGTGCTCAGCGAGAAGACCGCCAGACGCATCGAGCAGGAGCTGCAGTATCCTGGACAAATCAAGGTCGTCGTCGTTCGCGAGACACGCGCCGTCGACTTCGCCCGCTAGGGCGACTGGCATAATCGGTCGGCCGTAGGTCGAGCCTGCCGCCGCACGATCCGGCCCTTGCATATGAGAGTCCTATTCGTCGCCGATTTGGTGGGTAAACCGGGGCGCCGGGTCGCCCGAGCGCTGCTTCCACAGCTGCGCGAGGA
>Ga0180437_10000803_pt1 | contig 57032 bp, 76 predicted proteins | sample SS_ome_4_FD_132410 | JGI IMG/M metagenome (GOLD analysis project Ga0180437, IMG submission 132410) | Hypersaline lake sediment archaeal communities from the Salton Sea, California, USA - SS_3_D_1 metaG | ecosystem: Environmental > Aquatic > Non-marine Saline and Alkaline > Hypersaline >...
AACTCACTTTGACAAACAAGTCAAGACTATTGCTCTGTGTGTTAATCAACTCACTTTGACAAACAAGTCAAGACTATTAACGCACAGCATAATCAACTCACTTTGACAGACAAGTCAAGACTATTGCTCTGTGTGTTAATCAACTCACTTTGACAAACAAGTCAAGACTATTAACGCACAGCATAATCAACTCACTTTGACAGACAAGTCAATCCTACTCCGCCGGGGTACTACCGTTAGTTAACAGCGGTACCTCTTGCCGTTCCATGAGTGTGAAATGCCCCTTGCGCTGGGACTCCATCACGGCAACAGTCTTATAGGGTCCGTACAGCTTGTTTTTGTAGGGCGAGTAAAAGCACCGGGCCAGTACCTCGGGCGGCGCGTCTAGCACACCGGGGCTGCCCTCCTGTAACTGGTTTACGAGCTCTTTGTAGCGCCGTAGCTCGGCCCGCAGCTTTTTGACGACGTCGGTTTCATGCTGGGCGCTGCCCCGGTTAGCGATAGCGTATAGGGTGGCGAACAGGGGTAGAGCTATCGGCATGAGCACGATCCGGGCGTTAACCCATCCGTTTAGCCGGGACTCCCATTCCCCTGTGACACCGGCTGCATACATGAACTGGCTGGCGTGGTGCAGCGCATACAGCACTTGGGTGTACGCGCTAGCCACGGCGGCGATGGCGAACGCGATGGCCATCGATGTCGACCAGCCATGGGATAAACGCCGGGCAGTGACCATCATGCCCACGTCGATCGCTATGGCCCCCAGCACGCCCTGCAAACCCCACCACAACTGACCGATCGTATCGTCCGGCATGACGCCCTGCAGCGTGATGGCCATCGACCAGGTAGTGTGGGTAAACGTCGCGAAAGCCACGGCGAGATACACCCAGGTTAACGCGGTGAGCGACATCGCTCGTCGTATGATCATGTTGGCCTCCATTCTGTGTTTAGCGCGGTTGAGCTCGGAATAGCGTCCTAGCCTATTCGTTAGAACAAACGTTCTCAATTCCAAAATAGAACAGTCGTTCTGTAAACCGCAATTCCAAAATAGAACAGTCGTTCTGTAAACCGCAATTCCAAAATAGAACAGTCGTTCGTCAGAATAGCGTACGGCGCTATTCTGCGGGAAACGGCAGTTCGTCCAGAATAGCGTCTACCACCGCGCGCTTATCCCGCAGGGCGCGGTGGATCTTGGTGTCGACCGTGCCCTTAGTCAACAGGTGGAGATACGTCACGGCGTGCTGCTGACCAGGGCGCATGATGCGGGCGCGGCTCTGTAGGTATGCGCCCAGATCAAAGGTCAAATCGTAGTATAGCACGTACCGGGCCCGGGTCATGCTGATGCCCTCGCTGCCCGCCTTGATCTGCACCACCAGGGCGTTATACATTCCGCTCTGCCATTCGGCCAGTTGGTGGTGTGTTCCTGATAGCTCGGCGGCGCTGCGGCCAGCCCGGGCTAGCTCTTCTAGCACGAGCTGGATGCTGTGCCGGAACAGGCAAAACACCACCAGCGGCTCTCCGGGCGGCAAGTCGCGCAGCGTATCACGCAGCAGCATACGCTTAGCCCGAGAGATGACCTCGTGCGTTCCGTCATCATACTGTAGTAGCCCAGCGCTGGCGATCTGGTGCAGGCGCAGCAGCTTGGTCAGGGCGTTAGAGACAGTAACGATCCCGGCTGCGGTCCCGGCGATAAACTCTTTGTGCAGATCGCGGTATACCCGCTTGGCTTTGGGTTCTAGTACGGCGTAGCGCTCCTGGTCCACCTCGGGCGGTAGATCCAGCACATCCCGGGTACGTACCTGGACCGACAGGCTAGCGATCTTCTCGCTTAGCTCTCCCTGGTTGACCCACCGTATGACCTCGCGGTTTTCGAAGCCGCCCATGATCGCGTACCGAGCCCGGAAGTCCTCAAAGCGGGTCCCGAACACCCACGGGGCCAGAAAACGGAACTGAGCGTACACGTCGAGCGGTGAGTTGGGCATCGGGGTGCCGGTCAAAGCCAGTCGGCGAGGCATACGGCGGCCCAGGTGCCCGAAGAACTTGGAAGCTTTGCCCCCGGGGCTCTTGATACGGTGGCTTTCGTCCAACACGCACAAATCCCACTCGATAGAGCGCAGAGTAGCCGCCAGTACCGGACGCCAGGCGCTTTCATAGTTGAGTATGGCCCACAGTGGGCGGCGTTGCTGGAAAGCCTGTGTGGCATGGTTGGCCAACGCGGCGGCTTTGCCTTTAGAGTCACGCTGGTCGGGCGCTACCACGTACCACGGACGGCGCGACCAACGAACCACCTCTTCGGGCCAGACCGACAGCACGCCCTTAGGGCAGATTAGCAACACCCGGTTACAGTCCCAGCGGTCGGCCAGGTCGACAGCTATCCGGCTCTTACCGGCTCCCATGTCCAAGAACAGGCCAAACGCCTCGTACTGAGCGGCGGTATCCAGGGCGGCTTGCTGGTGTGGCCAGCGGGGCGGTGTCATGGCCTACTCCGGTATAACTGCTGTTCGGTGGTGACGACCCGGTGCAATCGTTGCTCACAGAGCAGCACTACCTCAAACGGGTCGCGTGGGTTGAGCTCGTCCAGTACTCGTAGGGCACTGCCACAATGTGGGCAAGGATAGGGCAGTACATCTCCACATATCCGCAGCGCTTCCTCGGGGCTGGTGGCCACCCCGGCTCGAGCTCCCACCGACCGCCAACGTTTAAGCTGTGCGGCCTGGAGGGGCGTTAGCCGCCCCTCCTTGGTCTTGACCTCGATCGCCACAAACCGACCATGAAAGCAGGCAAACAGATCAGGGCGTCCACGTTCGGTATACACTCCGGTGTTTTTGGTAGCGTCGGCCCCCTGATCCTGGATGGCCCGTATGATGGCCCGCACGACCGAGCTTTCAGAAGGGCAAGTCATCGTCCATCCTGGACAAGAACTCGGCTTCTAGCGCAGCCAGGTCTTGGTCGGTCAGCCTGCAGTGCAGGATATAGTTGACCGCAGCCCGGAGATCGGGCACCTGCACCACGTCGTGCGCCTCTAGGCTAACTAATGATCCGATCACTATCACCGACTTACCCAGTGCGCGGGCGTATTCAATCTCACGGATAGTACCGAAGCCCCGGCCCGGGCCCTTTAGGTTGGCTAGCACCAAAGTGCAGTGCTGGATGGCAGCCCGGTTGATGCTGCTAACCGCCTGGGCCATGGCCTGGTGTACGTCTTTCAAGTCGGGCAGCTCATAGGCGGTTAGTGGGTTAAAGCAGGCCACCCCTCGCTGGGTTAGTAGCTGCTCAGCCTGATCACGCCAGCAGGCCCCATCTACTACGTCGATGTCGTCGATCGGCCCAGCCAGGTACACCATGACCGTGTCGCTGGGCCACTCATCCCGGGCCACCAACAGGGCGATGACGGCATAGCCTGCGATGTCTTTGATGGTGTCTTCCAGGCTCTCGTTGTCCGGCTGTTGGCCGTTTTGAGCCAGGTTACGCAGGCGCACGATCTTGTCGGTTAGGCGCATAGCCACCCCGGGTAGCCCGAGGTGGTATATGTTGTCGCGCGAGTAGTCGCGGCCTTTACCGCCTAGCATCGTGTCTAGCTCGTCTAGTATGGCCTTAATCTCGGGCGCTGACATGCGGCACCTCAACGATCGACCACTCTGGCCCCCCGGTCCCAACGAACAGAACCGGTAGATCGAACTCCTGCTCTATCTGGCGCACGACTACCCGCCCTTTTTCACTCAGGTCGTCCCAGCGGGTTTTGCCCTCGTCCTCTGGGCTGACGTAGTCCAGGAAGTTGAGCGCCAACCAATGCGGGCCGTTGACCCGGATGGCGTGTTCCACCAGGCGCGGATTAAACTCGGCCACGCGTCGAACTTTCTTGGTGACGGTGGTGTGCTCCAGCACCGGTCGGCCTACCCGGGCGCTTAGCTCTTCCCAGCTGATTTCGTCGGCAATCGGCCCGCTGTTGCCACCGACCCGGATCGGGTAGGTACGGATCACCAGGCCCACCTCGGTTACGGCATGCGGGGGCAGGCCGACGTCGGCGGCGAACTGGGCCGCGTTGGTGTCGTTACTGGTGACGTAGGGCCAGTGGCCATGGATCAAGGACAGCCCAAAGCCTTGCGCGCCCTCTAACAGGATGCGGCTGTTGGCCTGCCGGGCCTGGTGCAGCCATTGGGCGGTGTCAAGTAGGATACTCTGCAGCGCCCAACCGTTACCAAGCGTGTGATCGAACGCGACGTCGCGCATGCGCTTAAAATGGTCCGGGTTGCGCCGGATACGATCCAAACGCGCAGCGCCTACGCCTTCACCGGTGGACCCGATGCGGGCGTGCAGTTCGCCTTGCGTGCCACCCTCTTCGGCGTGGTGTTGGTGCCCGATGATGCCCGCCCCCAGATCGACCCGCACGCGTTCGTAAATGGTGGGGTCGACCTCGGCGATAGCGTCTAGCTCTTGCACTAAGAGCTTGGGGTCGACTAGTGCTCCGGCCCCGATGATGAGCGTAGCCTTGGGGTTAATCCACCCACACGGCACGCTCTGCATGGCCCATGTGCGCCCTTGGTGTTTGAAGGAGTGGCCCGCGTTGGGTCCCCCTACCCGGACGTGTACGTCGTACTGTTGGGCTAGGTACTTAACGATGTTGCCTTTGCCCTCGCTGCCGTACTGGCCACCTATGATAGCTAGGACGGCGGGGTGTTGCTGTTGCATGATGGTTTGTGCTCCTCTGGTAAGTCGGTAGGTGCTAGGTCTAGTATCTGGTGGACGCTAGACAGGCGGCGCTGGACACCAGCGGCGATGCGCTGGGCACCAGCCTGGGCGAGTGCCAGGTTTTCACACGCTAAACCGTGCTTATGCTGGTCATCGGCGGTATCGATCAGTAGCTGTAGGTAGTCCAGGTGATCGAGGGCGCTAGCTAGGCCTTCGAGCATCTCGGGTAACCGTACCAAGTACGGCTGTAGTTGAACATAGCGGTTATCAGTCATCAAGCATCTCCCCTAGACGCGTGCCGATCTTAACGTCCACCGCCATCGGGGCGCTGATCCAGCTGGGTACGTCCAGCATGATCTCCTCAACCGCGGCGGCTACCTCGTGTATGCCGTCCAGCGGCGTCTCTATCAGAAAGTCATCGTGGACCTGCAGCAGTAGATGGGTGTGGTCATCGCATAGCTCCTGGTCGATGCGCATCATGTCTTCGCGCATGATCTCGGCTACTGTGCCCTGGATGAGATTACTCATCGCTTTGTGGGCGGGGGCTCGTTTCCGGTCGTTGTAGTGCCGCCGTCGTCCGGTGTACAACTGGATGTAACCCCGAGTCTGGGCTATCCGTTGGGCGCGGTGGTACAGGTCCCGAAAACCGGGATACGCCCCGCGGTGTTGCCCTAGCAGCGCTTGGGCTTCTTTGTATGAGATGTGCAGGTCGTTAGCTAACGGGCCAGCCCCCATGCCGTACACCATGCCGAAGTTGATGCGTTTAGCAAAGTGCCGCGGTAAGCCTAGCTGCTCGGCGGTCGCGCTGTGTGGGTCCAGGCCCTGTTCTAACGCCCGGATCAAACCGGTCTCACGGGCATAGTGGGCCCCCACCCGTACCTCGGCTTGTTGGTAGTCGATCGCGATTAAACCGTAACCCGGGCGGGCGACGATGACGTCCTTGACCTTGTACACCTCGGTGCGCACCGGCAGCGCTTGCAGGTTGGGGCTGTTGCACGACAGGCGGCTGCTGACCGTACCGGTGACGTTGAGGTTGGGATGCAGGATGTGTTGCCCGTCCATCTCCTCCAGAAAACGCCGGTAGTAACTGGTCAAGGCCCGGTGCCAGGCCCGGTAGGTTAGCATCAGCTGCGCGCCGGGGTGATCAGGCATGGTTTCTAATACATCGGCTGCTGAGCTCTGTACACCTAGCCAGGCCTGTACTTGCTTGGCGCTGCGCGGGTTGAGCTCGTAGCCTGCCAGAGCCTGAATACGGGCTTCGGTGACGGTGTGCTGCTCCTCGCACTCGGCCATGTATTGCTCGATCAGCGGTACGTCCAACTGCACGCCGTACAGCATCAAGCGGATAATCAGGTGGTTGTACGCGTTGACCTGCAGCCCTAGGTCGTGGAAATACCGCTTAGCCAGGTATTGGTGCGCCAGCTCGGCCAGGGCCCAAGTCAGATCGACGTCCTGCACAGCGTACGACTCCACCAAGACAGCCGGTAACTGCCACATGTCGCCCTTGTTTAAGCCTCCACGCTTACCTAGCGCAGCCTGTAGCTCTCGCTCTTGGGCCTGGGCGTTGCTGTCGATGTACTTAGCCCCTAACTCTTTGAGCTTAAGACTGGGCTCGTTCTCGTTGAGCAGATGGATCAGGACCATGGTGTCCTCTAGCCGGACGGGGTGCACAGGAAAATCCCAGCCTGCTTGGACCATAAACGCTATATCAAAGGACCAGTTATGGCCCCGCCATACTGGCGCGTGATAGGTGGCTTCTATCAAAGCGGGTAGTTGTTCGAGCGGTAGGTTGTCCCCCTCTTTGTGCCGGAAAGGGAAGTAATAGCCTGTGCGTGGGGTACGCACCGCCACCCCGCAGATGCGATCACGGTGTGGCCCCCAGCGCTGTAACCCGGTGGTTTCCAGGTCGATAGCTAACATCTCGCTGTTGGCGATGTCCTGCAGGGCGGCCTGAAAATCGGCCTGAGTGACTAGCATTAGTCCTCCTCAGGGGCAGGCGTGCACCAGCCCGCCTGCAGGGCTGTCCACCGGTGGCTGTTGTTCAGTAGTTGCTGCACCTCCTGCTTGTTACTGTGGACGTGCAGCCGCTCCTGGTGCCAGTGCGCAAACAGCACCGAGTGATTGCCCGGACCCGCCTCGGATAGGAAAGCGATCATGCGCGGGCCGTGTTCGTACGCTTGGCTATCCTTATACACGGTAAACAGTACGTTATCAGGGTTTATCTCTGGCCAGGTAGCGTGGATAAGCTCGGCCAGACATCTTGCGGCGGCGTCTCGATCGGTAGCGACGCTGCGCATGGTGAACAGGGTCACGAGTTGTAACTGCATGGTGCTCTCCTAAAAAAACTCGCGGTGGTCGAGGCACGCGACGGCGTCAGCGATGTCTTGTTTAGTAATCCACCGGCCCTGAAAGGTACCGGTCTCGGACGGGCGCTGCAGGTCCCACACGAACCAAGCGTACGTGTCCGGGTTGAAATCCTGCCCCATCTGCGCCGGGTGAAGATCGCGCAGGTGCACCCGGGTTAAACCAGTGCTTTCGAAATCAGCGCGGTGAAACTGTAGGTATCGGGGCGGCATGAGTAACGCGATCTTATGTGTAGCGCAGTGCACCATCTTGTTAACCCAGAGTAAGCGATCAAAAGACGGCGGCTGGCCAATGATATTAGGCACTGGGGCCCCCTCGCAGTGTAGCAGAGAGCGAGACGCGGTGCAGACCGGCAGACCCCAGGCCCGTAAGACCTGGGGAAAGCCGGTGATGTCCCGCGTGGGGTCCCACACCAGCCCCTCGAAACGCTCCATGGATAGTAGCCCGAGGAGCGCGTCTCGGTGAGATGGTCGGGGCCCCATGATTAGAACTCTTCGCCGGTGTCGGGCCCGGGGGCCTGGTCTTCGATGCGGCTGCCAGCGGCGGGTGTAGGCTCAAAGTCGGGCACTTCGCCCGCTCCGAGCTTGGTGCCAGCCCCTTCAACGGGGGCCATAACGCGCGTGATCTCGTTGCGCATCTGCTCGTTGAACATGCTTTTACCCACCACTAAGCGTACCATGGTGTTGACGTATTCCGAGTATACTAGGCGCATCTTGGTGCCCAGCTTGCCCAGGCCAGTGGCCTGCAGCATCTCGCGGATCTTCCAGGCCGAGCTCTCGCTCTTGACCGTCCAGGTGCGCAGTTCGACCCCTGCGTGCGGCGGGTCGATCAGCACGAACTCCCAGACCAACATGTCGTTGTTGTTGCGGCTGACGGCTTCGGTGACCAGCATCAGCACCGCGCGATAGGTGCCCTCTGGTATGGTATTGTCGTCGGACCAGCCGGTGGTGTCCAGCTCGATCCCCACTTCGCCGGTTTGGTTGTTGCCACCGGGCAGATCATCAGTCATGTCGAACTCCTTGTTATCTTAGGGTCGGATAGTGCTGCGGCTTACTGACGGCAGCTAAGCAGCAGGTCGTACAGCGTAGCGAGAGTATGCCCCTCTTCCACCTCGCCGGTCTCGGTGTTGGTCCCGGCTACGCGAAAGGTGGGGCCTATCTGCTGGGCGAACGCATGGCCGCGAGTCTTGGCCATGTAACCGCGGCGCTCGGTGGTTAAGACCATGCGCCGTCCATCCTTAACATACACGTACCATACGAAATCGGCGAAGCCCGCCAGGCTGGTGCCCAGCTTACTGGTAAACAGTGGCACAACTTCGATAGGGTCGACGCCGGTCGTGTCTTCGATGTTGGGCGGGTATATCTCTTTGGGTAGCGCTGTCATGATGACGTTGACGCGTAAGTCCCGGAACATCCGGCCCAGGCGGCGCAGCGCGGCGGTGTTGACCCCGTAGTCCTCCAGGTATATGTCGTTCGGCCCGCGGCGGGCGTCGGTGCGGGCTTTTTCCTCAGCGGTCTGGGCTAGCATGACGTTCTGCAGCTCTGTCCCGCTGTCGATCACTACGGTCTTGATCTGGCTATAGGGCTCCTCCTCGGCCTGGGCCAGCTTCCAAAAGATCTCCTCGACCGCGGCAGCGGTGGGAGTATCGGCGATCAGGATGTCGTCGCGGTGAGTCAACGATAGCATGCCCCCCTCGACGTTTAGGAACAGGACCTGGCGCATCGCCTCGTGGTCCCCTGCGGTGGCGGCCAAGCTGGTCTTACCGGCTCCGGCCTTGCCATACAGCAGCAGGTTAAACTGCCACGGTATGTTCGTACTACTATAGATCGTCATGCATTAGCCTCTTCTCCGGGCCCAAAACCCGGCTTGTACTGGTACTCGGTCTGGAGCAGCCAGTCGGTGTCTTCGCCCCGGAGTTCAGCCAGGCAGAACTCGCGCACCAGGCAGCCCCGGCACTCCAGGCCGGTCATGTTGCGCCACGGGTGCATCTTGACCCGACCGATGGCCCAGGCGGCCCGCTGTACGATCTGCTTCCAGAAGGAAGCGACGAGCTCGGGACTGCGATAGGCGAACAGCGGATCGAAGAACTTGTTATCGGCCAGTTTATCGGCCATGTCGACATAGTCAGCGGGGTCTAGGCCCGCAGCCAGTAGGGCCTCGCGATAGGTGGCCCAGTCGGTAATACAGGCGGCCCGGCTCATGCTGCCGTCTTTGTTACGCTTCGGCCAGCGCGGCGTCTCGGACCGTATTTGAAACAGGCAGGTGCCGGTCGTTTCCACGCCGTTGCGCGTTAGCAGGTGCTGGTAGGCGGCCAGCTGCAGGTTGGTGTCTTCTGTCTCGGGACCCTGCAGCGCTTTGCGGGTTTTCCAGTCGACCAGCCACACTAGGCCGCTAGCTGGGTCGCGGGCCACCCAGTCGACTACACCCACGAAGCCCGCAAAGGGCGACAGCGGGGCGCACAGCTTTTGCTCGACCAGGGGCAGCCGAACGCCGTCCGGGTCGGTAAACCATACCGTTTGCCAGCCGAGCTTGTTGATCTCGTCGATTGTGCGGTATACAATACCGATACTGAGCTCTAGTGCCTCATACCCTTCGGCCCGAGCGTCTACTGACAGCTGGCGGTCGTTAGCGTCTTGCTCCCAGCGGTGCCGCAGCGTGTCCTCAACCGGGCGATCTAGCAGGTGGGCGGCGATGCCCTGGTGTACGAAGCTGCCTAGGCGCATCGGCCCTGACACGGTGCGCCGTTGGATACCGCGCTTGTAGGCTAGCGCCCAGCGGTATGGGCAGGTAAAGCTTACGATCTGTGAATAACTAAGGTGGTGCTTTTGGGCCCACCAAGTGTTGTTTCGGGTCATGCGTTCGTCCTCCTTAAAACACGGGTTTGTCCCCGGCTAAGCTATACCGGAACTGGCTATCCTGGGTAACGGTGCCCTCTTGGCGTAAGGAGCGTAGGGCGCGGCTGATAGTAGTGCGGTGCACCTTGGTCTTGTTGGCTAAGTCGGCGGCCCGTAGTGGCTGCTCGGCCTGCAGCAGGCGGGTGATTTCAGCCTCTAGGCCCTGGTCGGGGCCGGTCTCGTCTTCGTCTTCCTCGATGTAGACGTTATAACGGGTGATGTCGGCGTCCTCCTTGCGGATGTCAAAAACCATCTGCACGGGTGGTGGCTGGCCTGCGCCCTTGAAGTAGCGCGCTAGCCGGACCTTGCCGGTCTCCTCGTCCGGGTACAGCTGCCATTGTGTCTCGCTGGCGGCATTTAGGAACTGGCTGCCCCAGCCGCGTTCGCGACCCTCGGTATCGCCTTTCTTGCTATGGTGCACGATTACAAAGCCAACCTGGTACACCTCGCGCAATCGTTTGAGCTTGCTAAGCTCTTGGGCGGTGTCGGCCAGGTATCCGTCTAGCTCTCCCCCGGCTACGTATAGTGGATCAATCACCACCAGCACCGGCTTGATGCGCCGGATTTGCTCCTCTAAGGCCCCTAGCGACCCGTCATGGTTAAGCTGCAGCTCGTTGGCGGGGTGCACGTACAACGGAACGTGCTCGGGTAGATTAAACTGCCAGGCGTTTGGTGCGCCTTGTTCATCGCGCTCTAGCACTTCAATCATCGGCTGGTCGCCGTGGACCTTAGGGTGTTGGACGATGACCAGGCGCTCGGCGGTGGTCTGCCGGGCGTCTTCTTGTTGGTACAGTAGCACCGGGCCTTGCCGATTGACCCTCTCTCCGAGGTAGGTGTAGCCCCCGGCCACCGCCATAGCCAGGTCCAGCCCCATCCAGGTTTTGTGGCTGCCGGGCGGCCCGACGATGAAATGTAGCGAGTTGTCTGGCAGCCAGCCGTCGACCAGCCAAGTAACGCCGGTCCCGGCATACTGTAGGGCATATGACCCGTACAGCTGCATCTCCATCGATCGTTGGGCTGGGTCGTCAAAAGCGGCAATCACCCCGGTAGCTTGCTCGGTGATATCGACCTCGTAGCGTTCGAGAAACTCGCTTTCGCCCTCCACCGCGCGGGGCGCGGCAGGCGGCGGTTGACGACGGGCGGCGGTGCGGTATACCGAGGACACGGTACGATCGACATCCTCACGGGTCATAGGCGGGCGGTTGTGCAAGTTCCAGTTTTGCAGCAGGCCCTGGGCGATGTCTTCGGCTATCCGGTGCCCATAGAAGAACCCGGCTAGGCCCGCACAGGTCGAGTTGCGCTCTCCGCGCGCCACGCCGTGCTGGAGCTTATGGGCGATCCAGTGCTGGCCCTTGTTAGCTGCGATAGTGGGCTGGTCCAGCACCCAGGCCGGACAGGTCCCCCGGGTGCCGCTCTGGTGGTAGCTGTACAGCGTGCCGCTCTCGTGTACGCTAGGTGGCATGACGGCGACGCCACCATCGGCGCGTATGTCAATGCCGTCATCGCCCACACGGTTTGGCACCAACTCTTGGTCGGGCGGGTATTCGTAGTGCAGATGGTAGCCTCGCCCGGTTTTTACAATACGGGACGTCGGACCGCGTTCTAGCGCTTGGTCTAGTCCCTCGGCATGATCAACGTCCACCACCACGACCCCAGAGATCCGGCCTGTCACGATGCCCAGATTGGCCTCAGGCCACTTGGTCCACCAGGCGCGGATCTGGTCCGGCCCGGCCCGCTGTTGTTGCTGGGGGAGCCAGTTGATCATAGGCTCTTTGCCCCGGGGTTCGAGCGGGACAACAGAACAGCCCTGCTCGTGCAGCCGCAGCGCGGCGGCTAGAAGCGGGGCAGTTTGTTCTCCGGTCGTGGGAGCGGGTTGATTAGACTCGGCGATCATTCCTCTAGCGAGAAGATCGTGGTAAGCGGCACGTTGTATAGTGCGGCGTAGCGCAGGGCGGTAGCCAGGCTGACCCCGATCTTGTTGTTCTCGTGCTTCGAAATCTGACTGACAGCCAGCCCGGTGAGCTCGGCTACTTGTCGTTGACTATACCCAGCCTGGCGGCGGGCCTCAGCTAGTCCGGTAACAGTGACCTTTTCCACGTGGTACTCCTTGTTAGCTGCAAGCGGTCGGTGCTTTTCCATTAAAACACGGGGCAGGCCCGCTGTCAACAGTACCTCGGTAAAGTTGACGGCAGGCCCTAGATGGTGGCTACTCCAGCCGGTCGGAGGCGGCCCCCGGTGTGATACCAGAGCGGAAATCGGCGTTATCCCCGGCTTCTCGCCCTTTGCGGGCGGCTTGTAGGCTGTAGCCGCCCTTGGTCGACCCGTTGATGGGTCGGCTGCGAACCTTGGTGTTGAAGGCCTCGGCCACGCGATCGTGCGCGTCCTGCTGGGGAATGACCACCAGCGCGGTCTCCTGCGCGTGTCGGCCTGCGATCCGGTCGGCCCGTTCGCGCAGGCGGCGGGCGGCGGCCACCAAGAAGGTCTTTTTCCAGGCCATGCCGTCTACGCCCTTGTTGGGGGTCTCGGCGGCGGCCAGCTGGTAAGCGGCCTGCAGCTGTTCCAGCAAGCTGGTCATCATCACACAGGCGGCCTGCACGCTGACCTCTTCGCCCACGAATAGCGAGTGGGTGTTGCCCATGGTGTAGCCGTGCGTCAGAGTGACGCTGGCCACCGCCTGGGTAAGGTGTGCGCGCCAGGCGCTCTGTTCCCAGTATCGGCCCGTCAGGACCATGTCGTGCGTGATGATCACAGCCTGCACGCCCTCGCTGCGTCGGACCTCGGCCAGCGTCAAGCTGTAGCGGGCCAACAGCATGTGCACCCGGTCCCAGGCCAACTCACGTTCGGGGTCGCCGGTGTTGGGATGTTCGGCCAACGCTACCAGCTTCTCGATGCGGGCCAAGATGTGTTCGGGCGTGACGACCTTTTCGTCGGGCGTATCGTTGACTTCGGGCGCGGGGGCGGCTGACTGGGCCCCGGAGCGGTACAGAACCCGGATGTAGGACCGAGTGCGCTCCAAGACTTCATAGTGGCAGGGCTGCCCGGCGATGGCCAGGGCCCGGTCCACCTCGGCCAACAGGTTATCCAGGTGCGCGTTGCTGATGCCGACGCGGCCAAAGATCACCACGGCACCCTGAGAGTGGCTCTCGAGCGCGGTGCTCTTGAACCGGTCTTCGAAGTCCCGCAGGACCTCCTGCAGTCGTGTTTCGAGCGGCGTGCTGTTCATGGGGTCCCTCCTGGGACTAAGTCGTGCTAGGCTTAAGGTGTTGGATACGGCGGCGGTGGCTGCGCGGTATGTTGGTGCGCCAGGTCTGCCGATGGCGACGGATCTTTTTGGACACGTCCCGCAGCGGCGGCGGGTCGGGCGTCACGAGGACGTCCTCTACTGTGCGGGCAAAGGCGCGCGGGTTGTGCGCCTTGCGCCACCATTCCCCCTCTTGACGGCGCACAGCCTGGCGCTCGGCGATGCGCATTTCGCGGGTGTACCACCACTTGCCGGTGTTACGCTTCTTGAAGGTCTTGTCGTAGTAGTGTGCCATCGTGCGCCCTCCTGGGCTGTGAGAGGGCCCCGCAGGGCCCCGGGCGGTTGGGCGCGTTAGCTAGGCAGCTGCGCCCGGTACTTCACGAGAATGTTGCTGGGCGTCCAGGCGAGATCACCTACCTGGACCAGGCGCTGGTCGGCGTTCAGCTGCTCCATGATCGCTTCGTCATACACGTAGAACGCGATCACATCGCCCTCGACGGTCATAAAATCGAGCTCGGGGGCCAGGCTGGTCAAGTGCTCCAGCGATTGGCGGCGGGCCTTGGCGATGCTGTCGGGGCTGGTGCTGCCACCTGTCAAGCGTAGCGCGTACTCCCACGCGATCTGATCGGCATATGTTTCGGCGGGAGTGAAGGGGCGCACCAACGAGGCAGCGGCTTTGGTGTGGTACTTCATCTTAGGGCTGTTGCCCAGGATGATGCTGTCTTCGTGCGTGGTAATGAACCAGGCTGTTTGTGGCGGGCGTCCACGGCGGGTGAACTTGACCTGGGTGCCGGGTTCGAGCTTGCGGGCTTCGTTGATATCCATTGGGGGCCCTCCTGGGCTAGTGTTTGATCGTACTTCTATTATACCACACTTTGAGCCTCGTGTCAATAGTACTCTGGTACTATATTGAGTCGGGGGCCCGGGCGGGCCCCCATGGGCTTACTCGTGAAGCCAGTTGTCAACCACGGGATACAGGATCAGCAGATCGCCGTCCTGGGTCTGGGCCAAGATCGGCCAGGTGATCGGGTAGAAGGAGTCACGGAACGGCTCACCCCACTCGACCGCGGCGCGGTCCAGATAGTGTTGGTAGCTGGCTTGGGTCATATAGGCGACCTTGTGATGACCGTCGTAACCACCGCAGCCCGTCAGCTGGAACTCGTCCAGCAGATAGCTATCGTAAACGTGGTCATCCCACCAGGGCACCACAGGGGCCGCGGTGGCTGGCACTGGGCCCGCCTGGGCGGCGGTCTGGGCGGCTTGGACTGTGGCGCAGCCCGGGCACAGGTCATCGCCCGGGTCGGGCACACCACAACGTGCGCAAACGGGGGAATACGGCTTGATCATGATGGACCTCCTGGGTCACATGTGTACGGATCGATGCTCCTATTAAATCACGTCCCGGGCAGCCTGTCAATGGTACCGCGGTACCATGCGCTTACGCCATCAGGCTAACGACGCCGGACAGGATGAAGAGCGCAGCGCTGAGCAGACCAGGGTTGGGCATCAGATCGATGCTCTTGCGGGCGGCGGCACGCGCAGCGCGGGCGGTGGGGTTGATGCCCAGCATTCGCACGGCGGCGTCGGCGGCTTGAGTCCAGTCGGCGGCGGGGATGGCCAGGCGCTGGCCGGTGCTCTCGCAGATCACGACCAGATAGCGGCGGCTGCGGGACAGGCCGACGATGACCTCATCCTGATCGCCAACCAGGACCATGCCGTCCTGTACGCGGGCGCTGGTGTGCTTGCTGACTGCTTGGGCGAACTCTTGCGGGCTGCTCATCGGGTGCCCTCCTGGGCTATTGATGCGGGCGGCGGTGCCCTCATCTCTACTTCTATTATACCACATCTTGAGCCTCGTGTCAATAGTACTCTGGTACTATATGGCCCAAGACCCCTAAAGCTTAGGGGTCTTGGGGGCAGCCCTCCGGAGCCCTCCGAAGGGCCACGGAGAGGCGGGCCCGCTGCGGGGCCTCGGGCCCGTGCCATGCGGCTCTGGGCCCGAGGCGGGCTTCCGGTGAGCTCCGGGACCTATTCCAGCCGGAGCGCTAAGCGTAGGACCTTAACCCGGACGGAGTAGCAGCGGGCGGCTGCCGAGAACACCTGTTCCACCGTGAGCTCGTTGTTGGCGAAGAGCTCACCGCCCTCGGCCTTGACCTTGGCCCGGGCCCACTCCAGCAACCGGTTTTCGGCCCGTACCAGGGCGCAGAACGCGCTATCGGTGATGCCCTCTTCCAGCTCGTCGATCATGCTGGAGCCCTCGCTGTAGCTGATGGCTTCCTGGCCTACGGCTTCGTACACCGGCTTGGCCAACCAGTCGGCGATGTCCTTAGTGCGTTTGTACAGCGCGGCGGCTTGGCGGTACGCGGCTTTGACGTCGGTGACTGCGGCAGCCTGGGTGGCTGGCCCCAGGTCGACGATGGTGATCGGGCCGAATGGTCCGGGCAGCCCAGCGGCGTTAAGCAGGTCGAAGATTTCGTAATCGTCGAGCTCGTCGCTGCCATAAGCTTCGCGGATAGTCCACTCGATGTTGTCGGCCAGCACGGTGACCTGCCCGTTGCCGGTGTCGACCATGGCCCGCATCAGGTCGCCTGCTGTCTCGCTGTTGTCCAGGTCCAGCACGCGGTTGTCGCTAACGAATAGGGCGGTGGGGTCGACGGGTTCGCCCCCAAGCGTCCACAGGATCAGCGCGGCGTGTCGGCGTTCGATCTGTCGTTCAAAGGCGTTGACGTCCATAGTATTGCCCTCCTGGGGCTGTGGGGCCCGATGTGGGCCCCGGCTATTGATGGTGGCTTACCCGGCGGCTGCGATCCTCCAGAACCACTCCAGCAGCTCGTCCATGCCCTCGTCGTCCAGGATCATCTGGGCTGCCTGGTACAGGGCGCTGGACTTGTCCAGCTCGGAGAGGAAGAACTCGGCCATACGACGGGCCTTGGCGGGGGAGCTCATGTGGGCGATCCGTTGGATCATAAGCTTCTGTCCGTTGGTGATCTTGATCTCGTTCATCTGTTGTGCCCTCCTGGGCTGGCGACGAGAGCGGTGTTGCCCTCATCTCTACTTCTATTATACCACATCTTGAGCCTCGTGTCAATCCCCAATCTTTAGGGGGTCGGCGCAAGACCCCTAAGCTTTAGGGGGTTGACCTCCTAAAGCCTGGGGGGTTGACCTCCTAAGCCTTAGGGGGCTAGCAGGTCGTCCAGGTCGGGCATGCCTCGCGGGACCCAGTACAGCAGCATAGTGCAGTCAGTCTCGCCACGCAGCTCGGCGGGCAAGCTGTCCAGGATCGATAGGTAGGTCTGGGTGTTGGGGTGGTAGGCTTCGGTGCCGCCAGCGGCGGTCAAGCCAGCCGCTAGGGCTTCCAGGCTTACAATGGCGGTGGGCAGCTGGTAGCCCTCGTTGAACACGCCATCGGGCGTGCCGCGGGCGATGTAGACTTCGCTCTCGGGGTCCATGGCTTGCAGTGCGGTGATCAGCTCTTTAACCTTCATGGTGTGCCCTCCTGGGCTCGGGGCTTGCGCCCTCGATGTGATAGGGGTGCCCGGGGCTTGCGCCCCGGGCGGCTGCCCTAGGGCAGCCATTCGTGCTTGTACGGCGAGAAGACTTTGGTCATGCTGGTCATGCCGGACACCAGGTAGCGGAAAAAGCCAGGGCCGGTGCTGTCAGTGTCAGTCACCACGACCAACGTCCAGGACTTGGTGCCCTTTTCGCGGACCAGGATCACCTGGCCAACTCGGGGGGTGCGCTTGCGGGTGTTGCTCATCGTGTGCCCTCCTGGGCTGCTAGTGCGCTCAACTATACTTCTATTATACCACACCTTGGGCTTCGTGTCAATAGTACTCTGGTACTATGTCACTCGTTCGACATGAAAACCGGCCCGTGGCGTAGGTCCTTCCACTCCATCAGGCCGGGCACGAACGTGCGCTCCTCGGGCTGGGCTCCTAGCACCCGGTACCGGAACCAGCCGTCCGGGTCCACGTGCACGACCAGGACCAGGTCCCACAGGATGCGGCCCTGATCGCGCACGAAGATCACCTGGTACTGCTGCAGCGTGTCCATGGCGGCCTCACTCCCGGGCCGATCGGGTGGCGACAGGCAGCCCGCGGTACAACACCTGGGCAGGGTCGAAGGGCCGAGGCTCGGGCAGGACCCGGTACACCATGCGGTAGGTGCGGGCTTTGTAGCCACGGATGTGGCGTAGCTTTTGTAGCCGCGGGTCCTGCCGGATGATGTGAAAGGCGGTGCCGTGCCGGTGTGGGCCCTCGACCACTACTACCACTATGTCCTTGCGGGTGAAAGCCTGGACTACGCCCTCGAACCCGCAGGTAGCATACGCGTGCGCAATCCGCTGCGCGCGGCCCTCGACGGTGTCCCGGTAGGGCTGGCAGTCGAGGTTGGGCAACCTATAGCCGATCTCGACCCAAGTGTTGTCGACGTCAACGATGTCAGTCTCGATGTCCAGCGCTTTGCGCAGCGCGTGGCATACGGACGAGTAGAAATCCTGTCCGATGTCGGGGCTGCCGTCCGGGGTGTTCCAGCGATCGAAGCTCAGAACGATGTGATCAGCTTCGACGTGCTCGGGCCATACCTCAAAGCGCCCCCAGTCGCCCTCGGCTGCGCCCTGTTCCTGGACCTGGACACAAATCTCGAAGAGCATGGCTTCCAGCTCGTGCAGAGTCGTATCTTTAAGCATAGTGTTGTCCTCCTGGGACTGTGGGGCCTTAGCCCCAGCGGATGATAGTGGCTTGCTCGGTCCGGAGGTCAACCCCGCCCCCGCGCTGGATCACGCCGTCCCAGAAGCCGGTGATCACGTAGCCGTTGCTACGCTCTACCGTCAGCTGGCGCTGGTTGTGTTCCACCAGCAGGATCGTGCCGATGGGCAGCTTGCCTCGGCACCAGCCGGGCTGCCCCTCTTCCAAGAACGCTTGCGCGTCCTGGGGGAGTTCGGGGCTGGTCGTGCGCTGGGTTGTCATCGGGTCCCTCCTCGGGAGCCTGGTGGACGATGCGGGGTGCCCGTCCTCATTTTCTATTATACCACATCTTGGGCCTCGTGTCAATAGTACTCTGGTACTATATCGGGGTCGGGTGGCATGATCTGGCACTGGTGCAGATAAGTGCGGCGTGCGCGTACTGCGGCGGGATAGTCTTCGAAGGGACCAGCTACCCGATGCCACCCGGCCAGCGGCGCGGTGGATAGGATGCAGTTATGCCGTCCGACATGTTCCTCTTCACTACCGGCCCGTCGCAACACCAGCCAGCCCTCGCTTAACAGGCTGGCGGCCACGTATAACCGCTCAGTGCCGTGTGGGTGGGTGCGGGCCTCTTCCTGGTTGAAGTCGTCCGCTAAGCGCAGCGCCTCCTCTTCGGACGAGCACACCGCGCTAACAACGGGGGTTACCCGGTGGCCAAGCGGGTTAGCGTAGCGTCCGATGCGGGCTACGATCCAGCAAATCATAGGGTCCTCCTAACAGACCCGGGCCACTAGGGCCCGGGTGGGTGTCACTACGTGCGCCATTCAGGCGAACGCTCAAAGGTGGGCGCGGGGATCGGCGGTACATCGCCGCGGGCCATCCGGTGCGCGTGATCCAGGCAGTAGTGGCCTGGGATAGGGGTGGGATTGGAGCAGCCGGGCCACTGGCACGGGTTCCAATCTTTGCGGGGCTGCTGGTCGGGCAGCTGGCTATAGTTCGGGTTAACCACCTTACGGGACATACAAAATCCTCCTCTCACCTAACCGGACGGTAAAAAGGGCGGCGGGGCCGCCCTGTAATGCGTGGTGGACGTGCCCGGAGTTGAACCGGGGTCTTGATCACGGGTGGTGGGCTGCGGGGTGTTGTGTGTCAGCGGCTGCAGCCCGCCCATGCCAATCGATGGCCTGTCACGCCCTACGAAAGCGCTTGGATCAGCTCGTCGATGTTGCATTCCTGGCTGCCCAGGTAGTGGTGGTTCTGGCTGGCGCACATCTCGAGCGTGGGCAGGATGTAGGCCCGGGCGCGGCCTTGCTCCTCGGTGCCTTGGGTAGCCTGCTGGATCAGCCCGATGGCTGACAGTAGGTGATCGCGCGCTTCTTCCAGCTGCAGCACGCGCTCGTCCCGCTCATGCTGGGCTACGGCTTCGGCATGCAGCTCAATCTCGGCAGCGACGAGGTCCACACCATAGACCCATATCATCCAGTGACTGAGGGGGCTTTCTCGGTTCTCCAACCAGACCAGCCGGACATCGCCGTCCAATGTCTGGGTCAGCTGGCGGTAGTCCTCACGTGTGCCGTCCGTCTTGATGTAGAAGTAGATAAACGGGCCACACTGGGTCATGCGCTGCACGACGGCGTACTCGCGGGTGTTATATTCCTCAACAATGTCTTGCGCGTGAGTGTCGATGTCGATGGTCATGCGATGCCTCCTGGGCTAGTGTTTAATCGTACTTCCATTATACCACGCCTTGCGTCTCGTGTCAATAGTACTCTGGTACTATATCGAGTTGGCATACTTGCGCGACCAGGGGCTGCGCGCGGCAACACGCCACCGACGCAGGTCGCCGGTGATGCGGCGCATCTCCCGCGCGAGTTCTACCAGGTCGTAGTAGCGGCTGGCGGAGGGGTGCCACAGGGCACTGTCGGGCGCGCGTTGGTGTAGCACCAGACGATAGGCCCGGTCCTCTGGCCCTAACCAGACCGGGTGCACATAGGCCCAGGTGTTGGTGTCTTCGTACTCCAGGGCATACGCGCCCTGGGGGTGGTCTAGATACTTGCCGATGCGAGTGGTGGGCGGCATGCTGTTACTCCTTGGTGACGGCGATTAGCCGCAGCACGTATAGCTCTTGGACTCGGTCGATGGCAATCGTAGTTAACGTAAACTGGCCGATGGTTAGCCTCTCACTCGTGCACAGCAGGTCACTGCTGCCGCGCAGGTAGTGTACGACGTCAAACGACGCCAGGGTGTACGGCGACACGCCTATCCAATGGTACTCGTACTGGTCAAGGTCGGGATAGTAGGTCACCCGGATGGTGGAGTACCGCATGCCGTCACCCTTCCGGCCAGGGGCCATAGTGTAGGATGCAGGACGAGGGGCGCAGCACCGGCTTCCAGAGGTCCAGGTCTGGGACCAGGTCGCGCATCGCACGCGTGACCTCCTGCAGCGTGCGGTGCCGGGTGTCTTGCACTGGGTCCCAGATGTTGGTGCCAGGCACGCGACGGTTGTGCACTAAGCGGTACAACCGTTCTCCCGAGTGCGGCAGGACGGGGTGCGCGTAGGCCCACAGGTCCGGGTCCTTGTACTGTAGGCCGTACCGGCTGGAGGGGTTGTCTAGCCAGGTGCGAAAGCGAACCGGGTAGTCATCCATGGCGCGGGCTCTGGTAGTATGCTAACCGCTCGTAGAGGCGCTGGCGCTCGGAGCGCGTGAAGCCGCCCCGAGCTAGAAAGTCCTCGTTGTAGCCGCGCAGCAGATCAACAAAGGCCTGGGCCAGCTCCCATTCGTGCTGGTCCCACAGGTAGCGCAAGATGCGACCCGTGCGCCAGGATACCGCGGGCAGCAGGGTGTCCAGCCGTTGCATGACCTCGGGGTCTCGTTGACGTAAACGCTGCTCGATGGTCGGGCAGATCACGCTAGTCTGGGGGTGCAGCATCGGAGACCTCCAAGAGCGCAGCCAACACCATGTGCCCCGCCTCGGTCAGCTGGTAGCGGTTGCCCGGCAAACGCTCAACCAGCCTACGCCGCAGCAGTGTCGACCACAACTGGGTAATGGCGCTGGGCGGGGGTGGCAAATACGGACCGGGCACCGACTCTTCGCCCTGGAACGAGCGCACAATGTGCCGCTCGTCGGGGGACATATCACGCAGCGCCCAGAACGCGACTAGCTCGTCCTTGTTCATCTTGCGCGGTAGCTTAGTCATGCGCCATGACCTCCTGCATCACCACGGTCAGCACCTCGCGGCCCAACGGGGTAATGCGGTACCGGGCGGTCAGCCAGTCTTCGTTCCAGGCCTTGGTGATGACGCCAGCCCGCAGCATGGCTTCCAGCGCGGGTCGGGTGGGCTGGGGGGTGTGGGTCGGGCTGTTGACGTCGATACCGCTTAGGCTGGTCTGGTTGAGGTAGAAACCTTGCAACAGCAGGTTGTGGGCCAGCGGCGGCAAGGCCTCGTAGGCAGCCACCGGGCCCAACTCACCCGCGGGCGGGTCGTTGCGGCTAGCGAACTCGGGGTCCAGGCGACGCTCTAAGACATCCACCCGGGCCATCACGCGGCGCTGTAGCTCACGCCGGTACTCGGGGGACAGGACGGTGTCGTGCAGCTCCTTGCGCATGGCGGCGATCGGAAAGTAACGCGGCCCGGTACTGTCCGGGTGGTTACGCCAAGAGAAGATGCGCCATAACGCTATCGAGCGGGCGTGACGGCAGACAAAACGATTAGCAGGGGTCATGATCTTGCTCTCCTTGGTGGTGGTCGGTGTTTTCATTAAACCACGGCTTAGCGCTCGGTGCAATAGTACCCTGGTACTAGGCCATCGCTAGGCTGCCAAGGCTCGAGGCCCAGGTACTCCACCTGCCAGGTTATGCCCGTCGTGACCCGGTCCCAGGCTAACACAGGCCGACCGGGCCGGTGCCACCAGGCGCGCGGGCGACGCCAGCGGTACTGGTAGATGGTAGCCCGCGCGATTTCGCCATCCACTAGGATACGCACGCGGGCGTATGGGCGGCGGTGGGCCTCGATCGGGCCCAGCAGCAGGTCAAGTAGTCGGCTTAGCATGACTCAACCTATCCAGCACGGCACCAGCCAACGCGGCTTCGGTTTCGATCCAAGGGCGCATGTTGGTGTACGCAATCAGGGCCCCGTTGGGCGCGGTGCGGGTGATGCGCTCGATGCCGTCAAACCCTTCTTTAGCGATCTGCAGTATAGCGTCGATGTACTCGGCATCGGCGGCCACCGGGCGCACCGTATAGATACGCACAGCCGGGTACCAGCCAACTAGATCAAAGTCGTCGATGTCGACGTTAAGCTCGATGACCTTGCAGCCCAGCCAGTACAGCCGGAACCAGGTCTTGTGACCTAGCCAGCGCAACAGGCGGGGGATCAGGCCGGGGCGGTGCCCGTATATGATGTTACTTTTCATCGGTTGTTTGCTCCTCGGTCGGCTCTTGCGGACCAGAATACAGGTCAAGACTACGGTAAATGGGCGGTATGGGGCGACGCTCGGCGGTTCGCAGCAATAGGGTGTCCCGCGCGGGGCAATAACCCACTCGCAGCAGCAGATACACGCCCTGGGCGGGGTCCTGGGCAATTAGCTGCTCCAGCTTTACGACGTCCTCAACGATGGATGGAGACAGCTCGGGGTAAAAGACCAGCTCGGGCAGTAAGCGCAAGCGGCGTAACCAGCGGGTCTTGCGGCCAGGCTTGAACGAATACGGCGGCACGTACCCGGCCCGACAGCTAGCAGGACGGAAGATGACCTCGGTTGGCCGGTATACGCAACGGATGGTAGTAGTATGGTTGATCTGCGGCCATTTATCCAGCAGGGCCCCATAGGCGATCTGGACCACGCGTTCGTGCCAGTCGCCCAACAGTGCGGCGAGTTCCTCGTTACGTCGATGCATCGTCTTCCTCTTCGACATGGGCGTCCACTCCGGCCAGATACTCGGCATAGGTAGCGTACGCTTCACCGGTGAGCTCTGACACAAAAGGCTTAGGTCGTGTTGGCCAGGGGCCGGTGCCGTGACTGTAAGGGCCGGACGTGCCGTAGCTGTAAGGCATGCCCTGCATGTACCCACTGTAGGCTGGGGGGTTATCCTCCCACCAGTCGCGTTTTTCGGCGTGTGTGGCGGTGTACCCTAGCAGGACGTCCTCGGGTTTGGGCCAGCCAAGGCTGGGCTCGTCCGGTACGGGGATAGGCGGCGGCTTTTTGCGTAAAAACAAAAAGTCAAGAAGCAAGCCGCCTGGTACCACTATGCCGGTAAAAAGCAAGAAGCCACGGGACGCCCAACCTGCGAAGATCCCCCACAGGGCAATGGCCACCAACCGGGTTAACCAGCCCCATGGGTTACGGCGCAGCCAGGCGGGCATCGACCGGGGGCGGCGTTTGCGCTTGCGGCGGTACAGGGGCATGTCGGGCAGGTCAACCTCGGCTTTAGCGCTGGAGTGATAGTACACCGGGCAGCGCAGCTTGCCGGTGGCGTGTGTGCTCAGAGGCTGCCCGGTGCGGGAGTCGTACCTGGTGGCGTTGTACGATACGTCCAACAGCAAACGTCGCCCACAGGCCGGGCAGTGGCTATGCTCAAACTCGCCCGGTTTTACGCGCCGGGTGTATTTACCCACGCGACGATGGGTAACGAGCCAGCGGCTAAGCAGCTTGCCGGGGGTAGGGATCAGCACGTGTAGCGCATCGTCCAGCATGAGGATGGTCACCTCGGCCAACAGCCAGAAGGGCCAGAAAAGGAGCAGAACGAATAGCAGATCACCATCGGTCATGGTGTTCCTCCCGGAAGAGATCCTCGATCCGGATGTCCAGCTGCCAGTCCTCCCAAGGCTTGGGGCGGCGCGTGTAGGCGGCTATCTCGACTAGGACGCCAAAAAAGACGACCCAGAACGCAAACAGCCAGGGGCGCAGGGTGATGTCCAGCAGCTGGGTGCAGACCAGGTATACCACCACAGCGGTACAGCCTCGCCCGATCCAGCTTCGGGGACGGCTAAAGGCGGCGCGAATAAAACGCAAGATTGGGTGTCGATCAGTCATCGGTAGGGGGCTCCTGTCGGTTATTGGGCGAGTCGAGCACGATCTGCTTGGCCTTGGTGATGGCTTCATACCGGAACCAGCGGGCCCCGAGATCGGTTAGTCTAAAGATGCTTACGGGCGGGGCGTGAACGACAAAATCAGCCAGACCCAGCTGCTCCATCTGCACCGCCTGCTGGAGGGTGCACGGGGTGCTTTCCCATTCCGAAGCACAAAACAGCATGTGCCCCAACGGTAGACAGGTAGGGCGCAGGGCGTTGATCTGGGCCACGATGCGGCGCATAGACGCGGTAGGCTTGCCAGGCGGGTCTTTCCGCAGCGCGGCGTAGCGTACGGCGGTCACCTTGTCCTGCCAGCGGCGCAGCCGAGACAAGCGCTTCACGATCGAGTTGCGGTTCCTAGTAGGCATAGTCGTCTCCCATCTCGGGGAACTGTTCGCAAGCGACGGCACCCGGCACTTTGTCGCCGTAGTCGCGCACCGCCTCGAACGGGACAGGGTCGCCGTACAGCTCGGCATACTCGGCAGGCATACGCTTTAACAACAGGTAGGCACACCAACCATCGACCCGTTTGGAGACCACGACCCGCACCGGGATCATGCCCCAAGCGTAGGTCTCGATGAAAGAATACTGGCCGGGCTCTAGCGGCGGGTACGGGACCGGCTGGCCGGGTATAAAGGACATGGTCATGCTATTCCTCCTGGGGTGTATGATCGGGCGGCATAGGCCCGCAGCGGTTGGGGTGACGGGCGGCTAGAGTCCGTAGGGGCCCGATCTCCTCGCGCAGCTGGCGCAGCTCCTGGTGCCAGCGCGGGCCGACATCTCGCCAGTCGCGAAGCTCCAGCAGGGCGCTGCGTACCAAGTCGGGACTAAGGACAGGCGCGGGCTGGGTGCTGGCCACGCGCAGCAAGAGGTCGAGATTGTCCCGGCTGATGGGGTCGTAGCGGTTAGTGGCGCCGGGTAGCTCCCAAGGTCGAATGCGACGGGGTGACATGTTACTCCTCCTGCTCAATCGCGCGCCGTTCGGCTAACTCCCACAGGGCGCGGCGCAGTACTAGCTGATCGCGAACACAAAAGCCGTCGATATACAATGTGCTGGCTTGCCTTAACGCGTGCTCTATCTCGTCCGCAGTAACTGGGCTATACTCACCGCCCACGTGCGGGTCTGGGTGGTTATACCGTAGTTCACGACGACGCTGCATAAAGGTTAGTGCCTTGACCTGGGCCCACAGGGTCTGGCGCTCCTCGACCAGGCTGGCCCCGATGGCCCGCCACTCCTGCAGCTCCCACAGAGCCCGCTGTACAAGGGGGCGTTGGGGTTCAGGAAAATAGTCGTCGAGGGTTTTTAGCAGCATGTCGACAGAGGTCGGGTAGAGGGGTAAGTAGGTCTCGTCCAGGCCAGCGTCAGGCCGTAGGTAGCGGGGTGCAATCAGTGGCGGGGGGTCGAAGCCCTGTAGCAAGGCCGACTGGTGCGCGGCTTTTTCTTCCAGGCGCTCGTTGTCAGCCAGCAGGTCGTCGCGCTCGGCCTCTAACGCTTCTAACGTGGCCAGCAGCTCGTCATGCTGCCGGTGCAGGTCGTAGATCCGGTTTTCCATCCCGGTGATGGTGGAGCGGTGTGTTTCCTCCGCTACCTGGTACTTGGTCAAGCTACTCTGCAGATCGGCGATCGTGATAAGTAGCCTCTCTCTGACCGGCTGCGAGTCGGCAGTCTCCTGCTGGGCGATACGCAGCGCTTGCAGCTCCCACAGCGCACGCTGCACGATGGACCGGCGATCGGGGCGCTCGATGCACCACCACAACACCTGGTCGATCTCGTTTTCGCCCACGCGCAGGTACTCGCCGGGCGGCGGTACGTCCCACGGCACGCGGCGCTCGGGCGGGGGCAGGTGTTCGGTGCCAGGCTGTGGGTCGTCCGACAGGGTGGTGTACGCACCTAGCTGCCGGGCCCGCTGTTCCAGGTGGGCCTCGTCCCAGGCGCTATCGTAGGGCAGCTGATCCGCTTCACGCTGGCGTTGGTGCCATCCACGCCGTAGCCCATCGGGCCACTCAGGCAAGCGGTCGTCCCACGATTTAAGGGGCGGCAGCCTGCGCTCGGTGTCAGCGGACAGGTTGGCTACCTGGTCGAGCACCTCCTCTTCGGTTTCGGCGGGCACCGCGGGGCGCGGCAGGCCAAGGCTCTCGGCCATTTCGGCCAGGGCCACACTCAAACGGTAATAGGTCATGCGTCACTCTCCGGGTCTAGGCTGTTCCATAGGGGCGGGCGGTGGGCGTTAAGCTCGGCCTCGGCGTGCAGGCGGCGGTTATACCGTCGCAGGCTGTCGGCTTTGTTTTGCAGGCGGTCGACCTGCTGTTTCAAGTCGCGGACTTGTTTCTCTAGGGCGCTGGCCTGGTAGCGGGCGTCTTGCAGGGCAGCTACCAATACGAGCGTGGTCTCAGGCGGCATCGTACCGCCTGCTTCCAAGAACGCGCGCCAATACGCCAGGTCGTGCTCATTCTGTATCAATGCCGTGCCTCCAGGGGACGTACCGCAGGTTATAGGCGGCCAGGTTGAAGCGATCGCCGTCTCGATGTCGGACCACCACCATCTCGCCCAGCGGCGGCGGCGGTAGAAAGGCTTGCGCCACTAGCCAGCGGGCCCGCAGCAGCACCGGCTGGCCGGTCTCGTCGGGCAGCTGTACCGCCACTTCGTCGCGCGTGATGCACGGGATGATGGCCAGGGGCGGGCGGCCCGGGACTAAACGCCGGATCTCGCCGGTGTCGCTTACTTCGTGCCGCGGGAAACCGCGGATCGGTCGCCAAACGGGCATGGTCTCACCTCCTGGTCCCATTAAATCACAGGCCGGGCCGCCTGTCCATGGTACCTTAGTACTGTTGACGTCAGGCGCTCGTCACCCGCCGTTTTGGTTAGAATCCTCTAACCGAAGCAAACCGGTTTCAAACGAGCTAAAGGTGAGGTAAGATGATCACTTTTGGTGCTCATGCTCAACGGGGTTGAGCTCATACTCAACAAAGACGAGGGGAACGAGGGCGGTTGGGTATGAGCTCAACTGTCTCGGATTGAGCTCATACCCAACAGCGTCGGAGAGGACGGTTGGGTATGAGCTCAACTATGCTCAGATTGAGCTCATACCCAACGGGGTTGAGCTCATACCCAACGCTCGTTCCCCTCAGAGAGCGGGGTTGGGTATGAGCTCAAGGGGGTCAGATTGAGCTCATACCCAACCCGAGGGACCTACAAGCGAGGGGTGAGCACGGGCCCCGCGGACCCTTTAGGGGTCCGGGGCTCGTGGCTCACTCTCGACTAGGCGATATTAACGAAGGCGTTATCTTGACAGATTAGCTAAGCCGTGATTTAATGGAGGTGGCATGGGTGACTGATCAGCGGCGGCCTGTGCGCAAGACCTCCTGGATGGTGGGCGGCTTTGGTTATTTCCAGCCGCCCACTACACTAGACGGGGAGTAGGGGATGCCAGGACTTCTGGCGGGCGTACAACAAGAGGGCGAGACGAGTAACGCAGTACTAGCATGTAACGACTGGCTACGCATGGGACCGGGCCGGTCTTTTGCTGTGTTAAACCAGCGCTACAACGACATGCCTCGGTCACAATCCCCCACCCAATCGCTAGATACTCTACATCGTTGGTCGTCCAATAACGACTGGGCGCGGCGGGCCCAGCTGTTTGACCAGCGGTGGGACGACATTAAGACCGAAGCGTACCAACAAGAGATGGAGACCGGGCTGGCGCTGGCCAACGAGCGCGTGCGAAAGCTAAAACGGCTGGCACACGTCCTAGAAGGGCAGATGTACGAGCGCGGGCCGGTCGACGAGACCGGAGAGCGACCGTTCGTTAACCTGTGGCTGACCGAGCACAAGATGACAGGACCGGGCCGCGACGCCCAGCTGGTGGTGTCTAAACGGCGGTTTAACGCCGCCCTGGTGGCGCAATATCTGGCCACCCTCAACGATTTGGCGCGCGAGACCGGGGGCAGGACGACAACGCATGACCATAGCATCTCAGGCCGACTCGACAGCGCTCCTCTCGTCACTCCCGAGGGATACACTGACAGCCTGGCTAAGCTCGTTGAAACCCTCGGAGCTGTGCTACCTTCAGGCGGTAATGGACGGGACGGCGCTATGGGTGCCTCGTAGCGTCCCCCAGTGGGCGGCGGTACTGTCGCCTGCTGATGAGTTGTTTTATGGTGGGGCGGCTGGTGGTGGCAAAACCGATCTATCGTTGGCGCTCGGGCTGTTCGCCCATCGCCGGGCCATCATCTTTCGACGTGAGTACACCCAGTTTCGAGATGTGATCGACCGGGGCAACGAGCTCCTCTCACATCTCGGCATTAGCTTTAACGCGCTGCGGGCGCGATGGGAGCTACCCAACGGGGCGTGGTTAGAACTCGGGGCGGTGGACCATCCCAAGGACCTTAACAAGTATAAAGGGCGGCCCCACGATCTGATCGCGATAGATGAGGCGGCGGATATGCCCGAGTGGTGGGTCCGGTTTCTGAGCGCGTGGAAGCGCACCACGGACCCCAACCAGCGCACCCGTACTCTACTATGCGGCAACCCACCCACAGACAGCCAGGGCGAGTGGATCATCCAGTATTTTGCTCCGTGGTTGGACGAGGACCACCCCAACCCAGCCAAGCCAGGTGAACTACGCTGGTTCGTGGCGATGGATGGCAAAGACCACGAGGTCGAGGGACCAGAACCCGTGGCGCACAAGGGCGAGAGCCTGCAGCCGATCTCTCGTTCCTTTATACCGGCCCTGTTGAAGGATAACCCGTTCTTACGCAACACCGGCTACGAGGGCGTGCTACAGGCTTTGCCCGAACCGTTGCGCAGCAAGCTACTGTTCGGTGATTTCGGCGCGGCGGCCATACCGAACCCGTGGCAGGTCATCCCCACCGAGTGGGTCAAGCTGGCCCAGGCCCGGTATAAGCGGGGCAAACGACCGGATTTAGCGCTGCGGGCGGTCGGGCTGGACGTGTCGCGCGGGGGCAAGGATCACACCGTAGCAGCGCGGCTATACCATGAGTGGTTCGAGACCGACGCTTGGCCGGGGGTCGAGATCAAGGACGGGCCCGCGGCAGCTGACCGGACGATCGCGCTACTGATGAACGACGGGCCCGCACCAATCGGGGTGGATGTGATTGGGTGGGGATCAAGCGCGTTCGACTTCCTGGTGTTTCACGGCATGGATGCCTACCCGGTCAACGTCAGCGACGGCACCACCGAGACGGACTCGACTGGGAAGTTTCGGTTTGCCAACATACGGGCGTTGATGCATTGGCGGATGAGAGAGGCGCTGGACCCCAACGGGCCACACGCCATCGCCCTGCCTCCAGGTCGGCGGATACGCACCGACCTATGCGCGGCCCGGTACACCGTGATCAAGTCGGGCATTAAGATCGAGAGTAAAGAGGCGATCGTGGACCGGCTGAAATACTCGCCTGACTGGGGCGACGCGATCATGCTAGCGTGGTACATCGCCCACCACAGCGCACCCGGGATTAGCTTTAGCTAGGTGACTATGCAGCTCTTACGGCGGTTTAGACGGCAGACTCTTCCTTCTCAGGCGCACCTGTACGCGGTGGGCCCCAGCGGCATACAGCCTTTTCGCAACGACCGAGGCAACCCGTTAACCGACGCGTTTCATGGTATCCTTAGCGAGAACGGCGACAACGAGTTCACTCGCAACGACCGAGGATATGCCCGGGCGTATAAAGCTTCGGGCTGGGCCTTCCGGTGTGTGATGACGCGGGCCCGGACGCTGGCCTCGATACCGATCATAGTGCAGGACGAGAACGGTAACGAGCTGCCCACCCACCCCATGCACCGCCTGTTAAAGTACAGCAGGCGACTGATGGACACGACCGAGCGCGACCTGCTGGTGTTTGGCCGGGCGTACTGGTCGATGGGCCTACGGAACGGGGTTAGCTCGGCCCGTCGTCTTAACCCGCAAACGATGTACAACCGGGCGGGGGTTAAGGGGCTGGAGGGTTTCTACCAGGAGATCGACGGCGTGTGTACGGGTAACTGGGCCCCGCATGAGATGAGCTATTTCTGGGATTACGACCCGGACGACGATTTTAACGGCGTAGCCCCGCTGTCGTACACGCTGTCGGCGGTAGGCGTGACGCTCAACGTCTCGGCCTTTGCCGAGTACTATTTTAAGAACGGGGCGTTCCCCTCCGGTATCTTGGTTTCGGAGACCAGGCTGAGCGACCCCGACCGCGAACGGGTGCTGGCCGAGTGGCGGGCTAAGTTCCAGGGGTTGGACAACTCACACGGCACCGCCCTGTTGGAAAAGGGCCGGATCACCTATCAACCGTTGACGCCACCGTTGAACGAGCTGGCCATGGTGGAGCTCTCAGAGGAAAAGCGGCGCGACATCGCCGGGCCGCTGGGCGTGCCACCGGTGATAGCCGGTATTACGGACGCGGCTAACTTTGCGACGGCACAAGAGCAGCGGCTAAGCTTCTACACCGAAACACTGCTGCCCGAGCTGGACTTCATACTCGACACGCTAAACACCCAGGTTATGCCGTTGCACGGGGTGGGCCGGTTGATGTACGATGTCAGTATGCTGGACGTAATGCAAGAAGACAAGACCGAGCTTACCACGCGCAACCAGGCCGCGGTGGGGGCGGGCTACATGAGCGTCAATGAGGCCCGGCAGCGCGAGGGGCTCGATCCGCTGCAGAGTGATTTCTTCTTGATCGGCGGCCAACCGATAGACCGGGTTTCGGTAGAGGCGGGGGATTTCTCCTCTCTGGAGCAGTTGGCCCCGAGCGGCTTTCCTTTCTCCTTGACGGGGTTAACTGGGAGCGATCCCCCGCGCGTTTTGGAGCTACCTGCCCCGGCAGCACCAGCAGACCGCCAGCGCGTGATAGTAAGCGACACGTTGGCGCTCGACCTGCGGCGCTGGCAACGCAAGATCGAACGCTTGGGGGCCGACACACCGTTCTATCCGGACTATCTGCCGTCTACCATTACCGGCTGGCTGCGCATGGACCTGGCCGCGTGGGATGGTGAAACCGACCGGGACGAGTGGGTGCGGGCGGCGTTTCAGTGGGCCGGGGCGCTGGTACGGGCTGAAGAGCCAGACACCACGCCGGAGGAGTTCGAACGCTTCTGGCGCGACATCGAAGCCCACTATGAGCAGCTGATTGCCGAGTGGGACGATCTGTGGGACGTCAACACGCAGATGATCGCCGGGCTGCTGCAGCAAGGCGCGGACATGACGACCATTAGCGCAGCGCTGGACCGGTCCGAAGAGCCCATGGTCGATCTGCTGGTTGGCACCGAAGAGCAACCCGGGCCGATAGCCAAAATCTTTATCGCGGGCACCATCCGCGGGCAAGAGCTGCTAGACGGCGAAGAGGCCAGCGCCGAGGTGCTGCGTAGCAGCCTGGGCATCGATTGGGACCTCGTCGCGCAGCTTAGCACGCAGTGGGGCCGGAGGCGGGTGGGCAGCCAGATACGTGGGATCAACAAGACCACTATCCGGCTGTTAGAGGAAAAGATCGTCGACTGGGTTGAGCGTGGCGGGACACTAGAGCAGTTTGCCGACTGGATACTGGGCAAGCTACCGTTATTAGACATCCCCGAGGGTTGGAGCGCGGGCAAGGCTGAGTGGGCGCTAAGCCGAGCCCGTGCCCGCCTGATTGCTCAGACCGAGACGACGGCGGCATTTTTTGAGGGCAACGTAGCCCGGTGGCAGCAGGTAGGGGTCACGCGGGGGACGTGGCGCACACAGCGCGAGAAGCGGGTCTGCAAGGACATCTGCCGTCCGCTGCACAACCAGGTCGGCGAGTTAGTGACGGGCTGGACTCACCCAGATAACGGTAAGCTGTACCGGCCTCCAGCCCACCCGGGGTGCCGCTGTTTCGCGGCCCCTAAGCGTGATGGCTAAAGCGTCGCTCGACCTGCGGCCCCATCGCCGGGTACAGCAGGCTATCAAGCAGCTGACCATTGGCCAGGCGGCTACCGAGGTGCTGCGGTACGCGGGTAACGACGTCGGGGTGGCTTTCGACGAGTTCGTGCGAAAGCAGCTACCGCCTAATGTGGTGCCCGGACGGCAGGCGCACCTATGGACTAAGAAGCAAATGGCTTGGTGGTGGGCTACGATGCACGCTAAGGCCCAGGGGCTGTCGGACGCATTACCAGGTTGGACGGCTGAGTACAGGCGGATCGACGGGGTCAAGACGCTGGTTATTAGCGGGTCGTATAAGCGCACGGGCTTAATGGTGCGATCGTTACACCACGCGGTAACAGCTGGGCCCCGGGGCGTAGATGTACAGTATGGGACGGCGGTTAAGTACGCGCGCCGGGTGATAAGCAAGGAGCACCAGGCTGAGTACCACCGGGGCAACTGGCCCGTGTTAGAGGACCTGCTGTTCCAGTACGCGCCCGAGGCCCGCCGTGTCTTCGAGAACACGTTAACTGCCGAGATACAGCGGCGGCTAAACTAGCCTATTCTGGGCGCTGGCTCGGCTGGCCCCAGAATGGGCCAGGACGACATTTGGACGAACGGTTGTTCTATCACAGAATGTAGAACGGTTGTTCTAACGAATGGACTAGGACGACATTCTGGGCTTGGTTCAAAATAGGCCAGGGCGACATTTAGAAGAACGGCTGTTCTAACGGAAAATGGAGAGGGCGGCTTTGACCAAGAACGCTCGTTCTACGAAAAACCGAGGGGTTCTGAACCATAGAACATCTGTTCTATGCTCGACAAATCGCAGAACACCTGTTCTTGGTGGTTGGGCCGGGCTTGATTTTGGCCTTGGCTGTGTTTGGTTTTAAGCGAGGCCGGGCGTTATTCTTAAAGAACGCCTGTTCTACAACAAAGTGCAGAACTAGCGTTCTATGCGAGGGACAGTATGACGGTACCGACGATCTATAACGAGACGCTGGCGGTGGCAGACCAGGAGTACGACGTCACGCTGCCTGCCAACACGCTGCGGTATGACATCCAGTGCCGGGACGCGCAGGTGGTGCGGTTTGCTTTTGAGACTGGCAAAGTAGCCACCCCAACGGAGCCCTACGCCACACTAAAGGCGGGGAGCAGTTTCGCTTCGGACCATCTGCCGCAGCGTATCGCGGTGGTGGATGCGGGTATTGTTTTGTATTTCGCCTCATCGACAGCGGGCGCGGTGGTCGAGGTCATCGCTCACCCCAGAACGTAAAGGAGCGCAACTATGCCGTGGAGCGGCGGGGGTAGTGGTGGTGCGGACGGCGCGGTTAGCGTTGAGCGTAAGACCACCTCGGTTACAATGACGATCGCCAGCGGGGCGTCGCTTAGCGACGCCATCGATATGAGCGCGTACGCCAGCGGGGAAATCATCATGCCTGCTGCCTGGACGGCAGCGGACATTGGGGCGCACACCAGCGACGCCCAAGCGGGGACATACCAGCCGAAGTACGACCGGTATAACGAGCTGTCTGCTGATGTTAGCATCGACGGACCAGCAGCCGCGCGCAACTATATCATCCCACAGGACTGGTTCAGCGCGCAGTGGCTAAAGTTATGGTCGCACGACGGGACCGGCAGCAACACCAACCAAGGCGGGGACCGGTCGATTACCCTGCTCCTTAAATCGTAGGAGGGCACTATGCCGTACGCTATCGTTCCACAGGGGACCGAGTGGTGTGTCTTTGCAGAAGAGGGCGGCCAGCTGGCGGGCGAGGCTCTGGGCAATCACTCCACCCTAGAAGAGGCCCAGGAACAGATCACGGCACTGCGCGCTAGCGAACGCAGCGCGATGCCCGATGGGAGCGGCTTCACTCTTAGCCCATCGGCTGGTGCCACTACCGTGACTGTTGCGCTAACCGACGATGGCCTGGTAGTTAAGCCGACAGGGGGTAGTCCTCAACCGGACAACACTATCCGGAGGATAGGCGAGGACCGGGTTGGTGGTTATGGCGTGACGTGGGGCAGCCCAGATGAACGGGACATGTACGGTACGTATTGGACCCGTCAAACATACCTGGGCGAGGCGATCGACCTATCCGGGGAACCAACCGAGATACGCATCACGTGGTATTATGACCATGGGCTAAGCGAACTGCCGCCCTCGATCGTAGAGCATGAGGACATCCGCGACTACGTGATGGGTGAGGTGGTGCTGGCCCGGGTGGACGACGTAGGCGTGTGGATTGAGGCGCAACGGCAGCGGCACGATGAATGGTCGGAAGCCGTAATGCAGCTTATTGAGGACGGAGAGCTAGGCTGGTCTTTGGGGACAGCCCCGCATCTGGCCTTTATCGAAGAGGACGGTTGGGTTAAGGCTTGGCCGGTGGTGGAGTGGAGCAGCACCCCATCGCCAGCCGTCAACAACACAGCTATTAAAACACTGCGACACTTGGTGGACCGCGGCCAGACAGCGCTAGAGCGAAGCGATGGGCCAGGGGGAACCGGTGATGGCACGGTATCGAACGGAACGACAATCGAGCAAGGAGGGCGCATCATGCCCGAGATTAACGAGGCCACGCGTGCGGAATGGTACCGCGCTTACGTGGCGACTAACTGGGAACAGATCGAAGAGGCAATCGGGGACGTCGTACGGCAAGAGGGCGGCGCTAACCTGGTAGCCGAGGCCTTGCAGCCTTTAGCGGACGAGCTGGCCGGTATTGCCGGTGGCACAGCCGAAGAGGCGCTGGCTCTCTTGACCATGTACGTAGTCGAGATGGCGCAGGGCGGGCCGACTGAGGAAGAGATCACCGAGGAGCCCGTCATGACCGACGACGCGGTGTATACGGTGAGCGAAGAACAGCTGCAGACCCTGATCCAAACGGCGGTAGATGCCCGTTTGCCCGAGGCCCCGACCGGGGACGCTTTGACCGAGCGGGCGCGTAGCATCAACGTGCTGGGACGGGCGCAGCCTCCGATGACCCTCGCGCGGCACATTCGCGCGGTGCGGGATAAAGACCACGCGTTTATGGCGCAACAACGACCGGCTGTGCTGCGCGGTTATCGAGCGTTGGGCATCAGCCCGGACACGGCGGGCGGCTACTTGGTTCCCGTCGAGCAATCTAACCAGATCATCGAGCTCTTGCGGGCTAGCGCGGTGGTGTTACCGCTGTGTCGCCAGGTCCCGATGAACAGCTGGACGATGACCATCCCCTCGCAGACCGATGGCGCGACGGCGTACTGGGGCGACGAAAACGCCCAGTTGACCGCCAGTGAGCAGACCTTCAGTCAGATCCTCCTGGTGGCCAAGAAGCTGTCGGTACTGGTCAAGCTCAGTAATGAGCTGTTGGATGACTCAGACCCCGCGGTCGACGCTTTGATCCGAAGCGATATTGCCCGTGTGGCGGCGCTGAAAGTGGACGAGGCGATCTTGCGTGGTTCAGGCGTAGGCAGTGTACCGCTCGGTGTGCTGCACTCCGGAGCCACCACCACCGTGCTTAACGCGGCCTTGACGTACGCGGCCCTTAGCGGTTGTGTTAGCCGGGTTGAAGTCGAGAACGTAGACGAGGCCCCGCCCTGGGCGTGGGTCTTCCACCCCGCAGTGAAAGATACGCTCCGCCAAGTCGAAGACACGGCGGGCAATCTGATCTGGTCAGCCAGTGGGGACTATCAGACCAGCATGGCGACCGGTTCGCCTTCTTCGCTGCTCGGTTATCCGATGCACACCACGAGTAACATCACCCGCACCGGATCACCCGCGGAGTCTCGGGGGTATTTCGGCCAGTGGAACGATGTGGTTGTGGGCCAACGCAAGACACTCGAGATCGTGGCGTCCGGCGAAGCTGGGACCAGCTTTGAATATGACCAAACGTGGATCCGCGCGATCCTGCGTTTGGACGTGGCGCTCCGTCACAACGAGGCCATGGAAGTCCTGACGGACATTCGCTAAGACGGGCTTTAAGTACGAACTAGCGTAGGCTAGGATGAGGTAAAACGGAAGGGATCAGTTATGGACCACGATTTCAACCACAACTTCGCCGTTCGTAACATGGGGACCCCGGCCCAGTGGGCCGACGCAACCCTGTACGCGGTTAGCACGTGGATCAGCATGGCCGGGTATGACCGCGCTATCTTCCTGCCGCACTGCGGCGAGTTGGACGGCGACATGGTGGTGTCGGTGTACGAAGCGACCGACAGCGCTGGGACTGGAGCCCAAGCGGTTAGCGGGCTGACGGGTACGTTCACCAACGGCGAGGACGAAGGACTGCCGGGTATCATCGAGTTGCGCGCTGCGCAGCTGACTGATGGTTACCAGTACATCAACCTGCAGGTCAATCCTGGGGCAGCCGACGGCTTCTCGGGTATCTTGCTGTTGACCGATGCCAAATCAGCGCCGGTGACAAACACGCTGAATTCGCATGTGGCATTCAAGACCGGCGAACAATAAGCCGGTCAGCCGGGGCGTTAGCCCTGTAGCTTGCAGTGGGGGCACTATGAGCACACGGATGAGGGGCGAGTGATGCGAGTACTACTGGTATCTGACTCGCCCTTTTCCACCAGCGCGTACGGGGCGCTAGGCCTGGAGCTTAGCACGCGTATGCGCGACGAGGGACACGAGGTTACCATCCTGGGCAGCAACTATTACGGTCATCCGCAGTCTATAGACGGGCTGCAGGTGGTGGGCGGGGTAGGGCCCCAGGACTTATACGGGCAGACTATCATGGACGCGTGCGCCCAGCAGGTAGGCGCTGACGTCATCATGACGCTAAAGGACCCGTACGTCTTCGATGCGAACCGGTTACAGCGGCTGGGCACCCCGTGGGTGCCGGTGGTGTGCATCGACACCGAGCCCCTAAACCTGGCTGTGCGTGAGCAGTTACGGCACGCGGCCCAGGTGTTCACACCAACCCAGGTCGGGCAGCAGATGCTAGCCGACGAGCTGGTTACATCGCACTATACGCCGTTTGGGGTGGACACCTCATTCTGGACGCCGGGCGACAAGGCCACAGCTCGGGTAGCGCTGGGACTAGATACCGAGTCGTTTGTGGCGGCGTTTGTTGGATCGAACCAAACCCGACCCAGCCGCAAGGGCTTAGAGCAGCTCGTCCTTAGTTGGTGGCTGTTCTTACAGCGGGCCGAGGAGTACCGGGACTCGATACTGTACCTGCACACCTCAATGGACGGCTGGCGGGGCGGGGTTAACCTGGACGTCATGCTGCACAGCGTAGGCGTGCCAGCGGTCAACTACCGACACCCCGACCGGATCGAGTACGAGACCGGCAGCCTGCCCCGAGAGCGGCTACGTGACCTATATCGGGCCGCGGATGTGCTGATCGGGCCCAGTACGGGCGAAGGCTTCTGGATGCCTGGGCTAGAGGCGATGGCGTGCGGCTGCCCGACTATCGGCTGCGACTTTGCTGGCCAGCGCGAGACAGCGCGCGTGGGGTGGCGTATTCCGGTTAATGACGATACCGGCCAGACACTGTGGAGCCCACTAGGGGCGTTTCGTTTTCTGCCTAAGCGGCAAGCCATCCTGGCCGCCCTGGTGCAGGCCTACCAAAACCGCGACGATGCCGAGCTTCAGGCTAACGCCCGAATGGCGGCAGTAAGATACGAATGGGGTACGGTGTTTGACACGCACTGGGCACCCGCGTTACAAGCAACTGAGGGGTTAATAAAGGAGGCTTGTCTTGTCTGATCACACACAGTTAGAGCACCGCATGGAGAAGGACTGGGACGAGCGGGCCAAGCGCGGGCCGTTCCACCACGTGTTAAACCGGTACCCGATCGGCGAGTGGGACCTGGACGAGTTCTACGGTTCGGGCGGCCTGGACATGCAGCGCTGGTTGGACCCGTTTTGTGACAGAAACGGCATCAACACCCGGACCCGGGTACTGCTCGAAATCGGCTGCGGGGTTGGACGGCAGACCATGCACCTGGCTCAGCGCTTCAAGCGCGTAATAGCGCTAGATATCTCCCAGGAGATGTTAGAAGTCGCGGCGCGCATGGTTGAGGCTGACAACGTGACGTGGGTTAAGGGCGACGGCGTATCGTTACGTGGCTTAAAAGCCAGCTCGGTGTCGTTTGCGTACAGCATGATCGTGCTGATGCACATCCCGGACCCCGAGATCCAGTACGCTTACCTGGCCGAGATGGGGCGCGTGCTGCGTCCGGGCGGCTGGTTCTTCATACAGCTGTACAACGATGTGGAGGGGTACGCCACCAAGCTACCCAAATGGCAGGACCGCGCAGCTACGCAAGAGCTTAAAGGTTGGAGCGAGGCGGCTCGGTGGGAGCTTGAAAACAACCGGTTCTACACCGGCATCCAGACCGCGGTTGACGCCGAGCGCACACTAGCAGTCTTGGCCGAGGCTGGGCTGGTGGTGTTGGAGAACGAAGGGCAGGGCACGCCGTTATGGGTCCTAGGGGGGCGCAAGGAATGACCCTCTTTGAAGCAGACGACGTACGGACCCTACCGGGGGAGTGCGGCAGTCATACCTTCATGTACCGCGGCGCGGGCCTGGCAGGCTTGCGCCGGGCGTTTAACCGGGACAACATCGCGGCCAAGATCCATCACCGGGCTCTGCGCTGGGACGAGGGACCAGAACAATACGTATGGGGTTATCACTACCTGCCCCCAGCCGAGCAGACCCCGTTGATAGAGGCGTTGACTATCCAGAACGTGTACGCAGCGCTGGGTCTGGCCCCGCGAGTGTATGGCCTGGCGACGTGGCAGGATGAGTTCGGGCAACGGCACCCGGTGCAAGTGACCGAGGATCTCGGGTGCTGCGATTGGGGCCAGCCGCCCCAGCTGGCGTACGATCTGTTCGACCGCATCGTGCAGCTGGCGGGTGAGTACGGTTTTATCGCGCCGGGGCGGGACAGCGGCGTGCATAACTACGTAGCTGGTAAGTGGGTCGACTTTAACGGCTTTCGGTTCGGGCCGGACTACTACCAGCAGCTAATGGACCGGTTTTGGCGAGGCACGCAGTGGGGCGACCGGCCCTACCAACAGGTACTGCAGGGTAGCCTGCGTAACACCTGCCGAGACATGCAGGTACGCATCACGGATCTCGGGCTTGACCGGCTGGATTTCAGCCCGCGGCATGTGCTGGACGTGGGCTGCAGCGGCGGCCAGTTCTTGAACTATTTGAACCGGCAGTACGGGGCCCGCGGCACCGGATACGACACGCCGCGCGCTGTGCTATCTGCAGCCGAGTTTAGCGCTACAGCTGGGGCGTGGAACGTAGATTACTACAGCGCCGACTTGCGCGAACAGGACGCCGTCGAGGGGCAGTACGACCTGGTCTTGTTTTTGAGCGTGTCGCGGCATATCGGCCTACCGGAGTACGTCAAGCAGTGCGCCAGCAAGCGGCTAATCATCGAGGCACACGACGAGCACCGGGAGGCGATCGAGCCATGGCTAGGGGACGAGTTCGAGATTGTACACCAGCAGGTCAGCGTCGACTACGGGCGGCGGGTGTACCACGCGGAGAGGCGAACGAATGGGCGAGAGGTTAACGTGGGCCGGGCCGTTTGAGGGCAGCGGCGCGTACCCGACCATGAACCGGCAGCTATGCCGAGCGCTTGCGCGCTTGGGGCATGCTCCGCTGCGTAACGAACACAACGACGGCGCGGAGCTAACGCCGGTCCAGATCCGCAACACCTACCCGCTCGGTAGCCCGACGATTAGGCACCCGATTAACGTGGGGCTGGCCATCTGGGAGTTTACCGGCCAGCAGGGCGTACCGCTTAGCTTTAGGCGGGCCTTTGAGGAGTACGATCTGATTTGCGCTCCCGGAAAGTGGGTTTGCGACCAGTTCAAGGCGGTAACCGATACGCCGGTGGTCCAGGTACCGCTCGGAGTAGACCCTAGCGAGTTCTACCCGGACGGTCCGGCTATGCGCTGGGAAGAATGGCTGGGCTGTGAGGCCGTGCTGCTGTGGGTAGGCGGTACCGATCGACGGCACGGTTTCGACGTGGCCCTGGAGGTCATGCGGCGGCTGCCGGACCGCTACCACTTGGTGGCCAAACAGTCGGTGCACTACCCAGAGGCCGAGGTTGAGGACCCGCGGGTGCACGTGATACGCGAGGATCTCCCTACCCTGGCCCCGTTGTACCGGGCGGCCCATTTGTTGCTACATACCGCTCGGGGCGTGGGCGACAGCCTGCCGGTGCGCGAGGCGCTGGCCTGTGGCTGCCCGGTGGTGTCTAGCGATCTGCCCCCGGTGCGCGAGTACGCGCCCGAGGGCCAGGTCCGGTTTGGGCGCGGAGAGTGGCAGCCCATGGGCATACACCATGTACACCGCGATTGTCTGCCGGTGTGGTTCGAGCCCGACCCTGCGCATTTGGCCCAGCTAGTGCTAGCGGGCGGCTTTGCGCCGTGGGCACCGCGTGCGTGGGCGCATGAGCATGCATGGGACGTAGCGGCTGGACGGCTGCTACAGGCATTACGTGAGCACCTAGGGCTGACGTTAGCCTGAAAGGCGAGATGCCCCCATCGCTGGTGCTCACGTGTGGGGGTTTAGTAGGAGGGGCAACGATGACAACGAGCACGAAGATCTATCTATGGCGTAATACGCGCCGGGGCGTGTTGGCGGTGGCAGCTACCAGTCTGGAAAAAGCGCTTGGGATAATCGAGACCGAGCACCCTAACTGGCACAACTACGCCCGGGGACATAAACCCGAGGAGATGTCGGCCAAAGCCGGGTCGACGCTATACACGAGGTTTCGAGGGTGATTAGCCTGCTGATCCTCACACGGGGGCGTTTTGGGGTGACGGCGCGGTGTATGCGTTCGCTGGCCCCTATTTTAGCCCGTGAGGACGTCGAATGGGTGGTGCTGCACAACGGGGGTGAAGAGCCTCTGGGGCTGTGGTGGCTTAAGGTAGCGCAGCAGTACCCACAAGTACGAGTCGTATTGCAGGACAACAACCTGGGCGTAGCGGGCGGCAGGCAAAAGCTGCTAGGCCTGGCCCGGGGCGAGTATTTGGTGATCCTAGACAATGACGTCGAAGCGGTGCGGGCTGGGTGGTTGGACAGGCTGTTATGGCCCTTGGACCACGTCGAGGGGGTTGGGCTGTGCGGGCCAGGTGGGAATTGGATCACGCCGGGCTGGGAGTGGTACGATCCGGTATACCCGGGTTACGTGGGCTATGTGGACACGGTAGCTGGGTATTGCCAGGCTTTTAAGCGGGACGTGCTATGGCAGGGCGTAGCCCTGGACCAGGCGTTTAACCCGTATTGGCACGAAGACACCGACATGGCTATGCAGATCGCGGCGCTGGGCCAAACAGTGTGGTGTACCGGGGACATCGGGATACGACACATCTTTGCGGGCACCGGGGATGACGGACGGGGCCAGGACAAACAGCGGTATTTAGCGAGTAAATGGGCCGGGCGAGGCCTGGCCCGGTTCGAGAGGGCGGCGGTATGACGGACTATTGCACCTCAACGCAGCTAAAACGATACATCGGCACCGCCCAGGCGGGGGACGACGCGCTGCTGGCTGAACTGGTCACGCGGGCCAGTCGGCGAGTGGATGAGTACTGCGGGCGCACCTTTGTACAGCGCACTGAAACGCGCAAATACGACGCGGTGCGGGACGTGGACGGTCGGGTGCTGCTGGTGGACGACGACTTGTTAGCGATTACGACGCTAACCAACGGTGACGGCGAAGTCATCGCTGCGACGGAGTACGTGCTGTTGCCCACTAACGACACACCCAAGCACGCCATCCGGATCAGGGCCTCGGCCAGCAACACCTGGACGTATACTACGGACCCTGAAGAGGCGATCGAGATAGCCGGTACGTGGGGCTTTGCCTTGGGGACGACCGCACCGGATGACATTCAACACCTGACTATCCGACTGGCGGCGTGGTACTACGCCCAGCGCAAAGCGCCCTTTGAAGCCACGCGTTTGCCAGGTCTGGGGCAGACTATTATCCCGGCCAGCATACCACCGGACATCGCCCGGGGCCTAGACCTGTACGTCCGGGTCAGAGTAGGGGGTTAACATGCCACCCGATACGGTTAAACCCCGGCTGGCGTCTATCGCAGAGGATTACATCACGGGCGTTGTGACCGGGCACAGCCGCATACCACGCGATTTATCCACCGCCGACATGCCCGCCCTGGTGGTGATGACCGGGGCCGCGCAGCAGGTCCAGCTCGGTGGGGGCGTGATCCAAGAGCTACGCACCTATTCGTTGGCGCTGCTAGCGCTGCCGTGGGTGATGGGGGTTGAGACCGAAGCCGAAGAGATACTAGAGCCTTTCTTTAGGCGGGTAGCTCTGTGCTTTTGGGGTCGCCCGGGTTTACACCTGGAGGATAACACGGACGCCCTAGCGGGTGTGCAGGACGTCCAGGTACTGGGCGATAGCGGCGTGATAGAGATCGCTCTGGCGGCGGTGTCGTATGCTGGGACTATGATCGAGCTCCAAGTAGAGGAGCTGTTTCTGGTAGAGCGAGGTGCTTGATGGCTCACGGCAAGGTAGCGATCGTTAGGGTAGCTACGAGCAGCGGGGACGAGGTGCTAGCGGTAGAGATTAGCCTGGGAGATAAAGAGCTTACTATCTCGGACCAGGACCACACGCTAACGCCTAAGCTTCGGGAGATGGCACTGGCTTTGATCGAACAGGTAGAACAGGAAAGCAACAAGGAGTAACACCATGGCAAACGGACCAGAGATCACCGCAGCCTGTGGCTTGCGGCGTATCCAAATCTTCTTGGTGAACAGCGACGGGTACCCGGACGGAGACCAATCAGGAGCGGACGGCTACGACGGCACCGAGGTAGAAGCCTGCCGCAGCCTGAACCTTAGCATCCCGGGCGTACGGCGCATCGCACACGTGGGTTCGGACCGGCTGAAAGCGCAGGACTTCCTGCCGCCGACTGATGGCGCGGGGGCCGAGATCACCACCGCGTACACCAACCTGACGTTGGACAACGTGCTGACCGGCATCAACTCGGTGCAGGTTGGTGAGACGACCATGACCGGGCTCCTGACGGACGCCCAGGGCAATGAAAAAGATATCTGCTTGATCGGCTACCGGCAGGCGTTGAAAGCAGGCCGGGGCAACACCCAGACTCGGGTGTGGCAGATGCACGTCTTCCCCATTGGCCGGATGGTCCCCAAGGCGGGCAACCCGACCGAGGGCGGGGCCGATGAGAACAGTTACGATTTCGCGGCTTCGGTGGCGCAAGCTCCTCCGTGGGGTCACGCTTTCGCCGAGGGGGCCGGTCAAGAGGGCTACTTGGAAGCGCAGTACTTACGTTTCTCAAGTGAATACCCGGCTATGGTTGACGCATGGGTGGGAGACGGTACCCTTACCGAGTTCAACTTAGCTTGGACGCCGATTTCGGTCGATAAGACAGCGGTCTTTTCGAACGGGGTTGAGGCGACTGTCTCGTCGGTGAACACCACCACCAAAACGGTGACGGTGTCGTCTCCACCAGCATACTTGGAGCGAGTCGTAGCCTGGTACGAGACCAGCGACGACATCTAATAGGAGGCGGGGGCCATGCGTTGGGACGTAACGTTTTATAACGAACAAGAGGGTCGTTTGTACCGAGTAGCGGCCAAGCGGCTAACGGTGGGAGAGGGCATCACGGTGGACCAACAGCAGGATGAGTTGGCGCTCCGTGAAGGCTTAGAGGGGCGTTTGTTGTTGATGATGCTCAACTACCCTCTCCTGCTACACGCCACCGAGCGGATTGAGTGGGCCTCGCGGGCCGAAGAGCCCGAGCGTGAAGGCGACCTGCACCAGATGGACGAGGTGTGGCAGTGGGTGCCCCTAGAGCTAACCGAGGACCGCTTTTTGAAGCTGGATGAGTTCGCGATGTGGGGCTGGCTGACGGCGGTGTACCATTACAACCCACACCGTGACCGGTCGTACGAGTCTATAAAAAAAGCGTTGGCTCTGGCACGGCAGAGCCAACCCAACGACGAAGATACGACCGAGAGCGAACTCAGCGAGAAGAGCTCCGAGGACAAGTCGTAGACGTACTATACGACTATATCCAGGACCGGCGGCTAGTTGAGAAGGGTAAACGCATCGGGGACGACAGCATCTTAGACCGTGATTGGACGCTGCGTTACCCGCGGGCCTCGGTGCTGCTGTATAAGACGCTGGACACTCGGGGTTGGCCACACCTGCCGGGCACGGGGGGCTGGTTGGACCAGGACGAGGCGTTGATGGAAGACCTGGCGACGCTGTCCCAGCTAGCTTACGTCTTGGAGGCTCATATCGAGGTAGACGAGAAACTAGGCGACGATGGCTGACATAGTCGAAGTACGATACCGTTTCGCACATGACCGCAACGCTACCAACCGCTTCTTGCGCGATCAGAAGCGGGTGGATGATGCGTTAGAAGGGCAGGCTGACGCAGCGCACGAGGTAGGCCAGGCCCACCTGCAGATGGAGCAGATCGTCGAGCGGTCAGCGGAAGCTATGCGCCGGTCGCACGAGGCCCAGATCGACGCGGCCCGTAAAACAGCCGAGGTATACGGCGATGTTGCCAGCCGCACAGCGTCTTTTGCGGCGCTAACCTCGGGGCTGGGCGGCCAGGCGCTAGGCGGGCGTATGATGATTGTGTCCGACATCTTGGATGCAACCGAGGCGGCCAAGCTGCTGTCGGCTGAGATACCTAAGATGGTCGATCAGATGGCGGGCGCGGTAGGCGGTACCCGGAACCTAACCTTGGGCTTGGGGGCGCTAGGTGTTGCGATGGCGGCGGGCGTGATTGGGTTCAAGCTGTTGACAGATGCCCAGAAGGAAGCTACCCGCACGGCAGAAGCATGGATCGACGCCACACACCGGTTCCATGAAATGGACCCGTACGGGTTGACGTCCGCACAGATTGACGAGCAAATCGCGGCCCTAGGAAAGATAACCCACGCACGTAACTTTGAGATTAGCGCCGTGGAAGAGCAGATCGCAGCCCTTGGCGCTGAGGCCAACATGCTGGAGCAAGCGGGGGACATGCTGGGCGTTTGGGGTGAGGACCTGGAGAGGTACCGCAGCCAGCGCGCTGAACTGATGGCCCAAAACGACGCCGATGCTATGTTAATGGCGCAGTTGGTTGGACAAAGAGAGTCCAGTATTGTAGCCGTCAATGACATGATCGCTGCCGAGAAAGAGCTGGCCGAGGTGCGGTATACAGCTGGACAGCGCTTAGTGGGGATAGTCGTCGAACGGGCCCAGCTAGAAGAGACGATGCTTAAGCGCGCAGCCAGCTGGACGGTGGACCAGTCCAACCAGCGACTAAAGCAGATCGAGATTGAGATACGCACCCAGGCTGTTATCCAGGACGGGCTCGACGCCCGACTGGCGGCGGGGGACCTCGAACAAAAAGCATATGATGAGGCCATGAACGCTAGCAAAGACCGGGTGCTAGCCTTGCAGCATGAGCAGATCGAGATCGAGCGCGGGATACTGCCCGCTGCCGAGGCACGGGCGCGGGAGGCCGAGGCAGCGAAAGAGCTGGTCGAGGTTGAGAAAAGCCGGACCGAGGGGCTGTCGACCATGGCGCAGCTATCACTAAGCCTGACCGAGGCCGAAGGGCAGTATTTAGCTCAGCGGCAGGAGATCCTGGACTCAATCGGCGACCAGATGCAGGCGGCGCGCAGTAAGTTTCAGGAGCAAGACCGCAAAAACCGGGCAGCCATGCTAACCGAGTTGCAGGCCAGCGAGGAGGCGCATCAGGCTTCGCTTACGGAGCTAGACGAGGAGCACAAGGACGAAGAGCTAGAGCGGGTCCGAGACTTTGCCCGAGAACGAGCCCGGGCCGAGGAGGATAGCCGGGACCGTATCGCCGACTCGGCGGCGCGGCTGGACGCTATCGCGGTAATGGACGAGTTGCGCAGCGCGGAGAAGGACCGCAAACGGGCCCAGGAGGATTTCGACCAAGAGACGGACGACCGCAAGGCCCAACACCGGCAACGCAAGGAGCAAGAAGAGCAAGCTTTTGACGAGCGGCAGCGGGCGCGACGACAGCAGTACCAGACCCAGCGCACCGAGCTGCGAACCGCTCTTCGAAATGAACTAACCGAGCTGCGGGCCTCCAAGCGGCAGCAACTAACTGATTTACGTACGAGCTACGACCAGGAGACAGCCCTGCTGCGCAACAATGCCGTGAACCGGGTGGCTACGCTGACGGGCTTCTATAGCCAGGAAGAGCTGCTGCTACAGCAGCACATCAGCCGTCTGACCGCCATCTGGCAGGCGGGCAGCATGGGCAGCAAGGTCTCGTCGGTTATGGGCTCGGTCTCGTCGGTGGTCTCGTCGGCTTACGGTTCGGTGCGGGATTTCCTAGGCAGCTTCCAGGGCGGCGGCTACCTGCCTCGTGATGGGGTATTTGAAGGCCACCAGGGCGAGTGGGTGGCTGACCGCCACACCGCGCAGGCACTGGCGGGTATGGTGGGTGGGCGCTTAACTCAGCACAACGTGCGCAACCTAGACCGCAGCCAATCGGTTAGCATTGGCCAACTGGTGCTAGGCGACGTGGGCGGGTACTCGCCCGGGCAGATCGAGCAGCTGGTTGAGCGGGGCCTTATTCGGGCGCTAGAGAGGACGGTTTAATGGCAGTCCAGACAGCTACCGGCTGGGATAACGCCGGGGCATTGGCTGATCTTAGCGTTCAGCCGCGCGTATACCTACCCGAACCTGGGCGACGACGTCGGGCGGGGGACGGCTTGACCTACATCGACGGGGCGCTGGTTCAGCGTATGACGTACGGCTACCTGACCAAGGCTAACTACACCACTACGCTAACCGAGATGGGGGTGGCTAGCGCTGAAAGCGCTAAGATGACGGTGCGTACGCTGGGGCGAGACGGGACCGAGGCTAACTGGAACGCGATCATTACCCGTCCACCGGCCCCCGAGCTGTTCCAGAAAGTCCTCGGTATCGAGTTCGAAGTGTTACTGGTGGAGGCGCTGTAATGCCAGCCATCCCCAGCCCGGCCACCTGGCGCACACACCCCCAGATCGCGCGCGGTCTGTTATGGGTACACGTCCCAGAGGAGGTCATCAGTCGGCGGGTCAACCAGGCTAGCTTTACCTACCCTATTACCTCGTTGACATTTGACAATCCGGACGCCGACGCAGGCAGCACTGCCGACGTAGAGGCAGGCATGACGCTGCGCGTTACCACCTCGGCAGGGGTGTTGAAAGGCTACGCTCGGGTGCGTACCATCACCGGCACGGACACCGGTACGCTTGGCATCGGGGCAGTCGGCCAGGGGGACCTGGATTTCGCCGATAATGATATCCTGGTGGTGCTGGATGAGTACCGGATTTGGAACCTATCGCCCTCTATTAGCAGCGCGGGCGTGCTGTTCAAGGATTATGACGTCGCGTATAGCGATCAGACCGAAGAGCCGCCACCGGTGGCCAACGTTCTGATCGAGTGCGACGACTGGATGGTCGACCCTAGCACCAGCAAGATAACGGTCGAGTTCGATGGGACAAGCAGCTTGGTAGTAGCGCCGGGCGCTGCCGAGCACGGAACCACGCCGTACGTGTGGGACGTAGGCGACGGCACGATCACGGTCGGTACCGTCAACACGTCCACGATCACGGCGACCTTTCCAGCTGGGGTGCGGTACGTAACGCTAACCTTCCAGGACGACAACGACAAGACGCACACCCAACGCGTACTGATCCCGGCTCTAACAGAAGCCAGCACGGGCCTATATCCGGTGCTGGTCTCGCGCCTAGGCGACACGCTAGAGTTGGGCTGGGAGGCGAGTTTTAGCCTGCTGGCCGATGACGTCTCCGATTTCGAAGAGGGCGCGCGGGTGCTGTACTTCGAGCAGGAATGGTACGACGGCACCGCGGGGCCCCTGGACGGGCTGTGCACGAAGTTCGACGGGTGGATTGTCCAAGAGACGCAGAGCTTAACCCCTCTCGCTAGCGACGATGTGGTGATTAATTGCAAGGGGCCGATGGGCATACTGATGGAGCGCCCAGCCTTTCCACAAACGGTCAGTGAGGACGACACCCCGGACAACTGGGCTGAGATGAAAACGCTGGACGTGGTGCGGCTGTTGCACTATTTGTTGCAGTGGCATAGCACTATACTCGATCTGTACCCGTTGACCTGGCAGCCCAGCCTGGGCTACTGGACACGGCCCCGCATGGACACCGACGTCGACACGCTTAAGGCTCAGATCGATTTCTGGGCTAACGCGATAGCGGCTAAGTTCACCTGCGACAAGCACGGGCATCTGTACCTGCGGCTGTGGCCGGTGCTACAGGCTAGCGGCTTTCGGGACACGGTGGCCGTAACCGAGACCTTAACCGAGGTTGACTGGGACGAAGACGGACTGCAGATCGAGGTACGTGACGCCGACGATGTGGCATGGGTCCGAGGGTCAGCCTTGGTAGCGTCCCCTACCCTATCCACCCCGTATCGCAGTGCAGCCCCGGGCGCGGTGGCCGGGCAAGGCGCGATCGTGGAGGGGCTGGAGCGGCAAATCGTGTCCGGCCAGACCGAGCTCAACAACCGCACCGGTTGGTGGTACGCTTGGCGCAACAGTAGACAAGACGGCAGGCGCGTTATTCGTCGCGTGACAGTGCCGTTGCTGCACCGCGGGCTGTTGTTCGACACCGCCTGGTGCGAGTGGACTAAGCTCACCTTTACGGCGGCCAGCAACAAACGCGGGCTGGCCCGTACCGCGGCGCGGTTTGTATTAATGGGGGTCGAGAGCACATACGACCACGAGCGCATGGTGTCTAAAGAGACCTTGACCCTGGTTGAGGAAACAGATGGCGCAGCAGGGATCACGGTCGAGGTACCAACCGATGGCATCGAGGACGCGCCGATCCCGTCTTACCCACCGATCGTGATCGAGGACCCGGTGCCGGACGGGGCCACCCCGACCGACCTGGACCTGGTATACGCGGCCACCCAGTCGGTTATTAAGCGTACCTGGGAGTTCACAGCGGGTACGCCGGTGTGGGAGACGGTGTACACCCCACCGGCTGGGTACGACATCCGGGACTTTCGGCTGGACCAGCACGACCCGAAGAATAAGGCGGTTGTGGTGTTGGTATACGGCAGCGGGTCGTGGGCCGACAAAAAGGTAGTCGGCTTGACCAACCTGAACGACGCCAGCCCGACCGCCACCGATCTGTATACGGGGTCATGGTGCGCGGGCGCGCACCAGTTACTGCTCACGCACACTATCCAGTACCCGGACATGTGGTTCATCGGGATCGTGGACTACGGGCGCTTTCAGGTGCTGCATACGCACGACTACTGGCAGACTGTCACGAAAGTTCAGCCCAACACCGCTGACTTGAATTCGGTCGCCACCGCGTTTTCGATCTCATACAACCCAACCGCCGAAGACGCGGGCGGGGTGTGGTGTGGCGATGCACCAGGTAAGCTACGGGTCGGGGCTGACTATGGCGGCACGTTTCCGACCAGTATCACGATTACCGGGTCGGGTTACCAGCCGCATTGGATGATGGTGCCCTGGTGGGATAACGCTAGCGACCTAAACATCTGGACAGCGGGTGGCTCGGGAGCCAGCCATGACGGCTGGATGCGGTATTCGGATGATGGGGGTGGCTCGTGGGCCAATCGATCGCCGAGCTACGGAGGCTACACCTGGGGCGGTGGGTACCGTCACCAGGACATACGGCGGCCTTTGTTATCCTTTGTGACCGACCCGTCTCGGCTGGTGGTGGCGGCCTATCAGAGCCAGGACAAACGCGGTACGACCGACCCGCGTTGTTTCGTCTCAGAAGACACCGGCCAGACCTGGACGCACCGCAAGCAGTTTGCTAGCAAGGTCTTTGAGCTAGGCGGTTGGCCATACGACCAGGACGTGATTATCAGCACTGCCGAGGACAACATCGAGTACAGCGATGACTTCGGGGTGACGTGGTCGTATAAGAGTTGGGTCGGTTATTCGGATGGTTTATGCACCATCCCGGTATGGCTAGCATGAGGCTAAAACGAGCGTTAGACCAGGCAATCGAGGCCTCGGCTCGACGCACCACTTATTACGCGGTGCTGGGCAAGGGGGATGAGGACCAAACCCTGACGGTTACGGGCCGGACCTCTTTTGTGTGGGCGCGTATCCGGATGCCGGAGGGCGAGGCGGTGCGCCAAGTGCGGTGCCGCAAAAGCCGCCCGGTATATGGGGCTCCGGTGTTGGTGCGGGTGCACGCCATTGACCAGGAGATGGAAGTAGTCGAGGAAGACCCGATCGACGGGCCGGAATACTATGGCGACAGCTACGGCACCGGCAACGTGGGGGTGCACGCTACCACCCATGGGTTGTACGGGGGCGACACGCTGTATATCGAAGGGCGACAGATGCTACCCTTCTTGACGCACCCCACCGATCCACCGTCGTTATCGGTGACTATCCGACCGTACACCTACCCGTACGGCACGGTTAAGCATTTCGCCGGGGACGACGTCGATCTAACCGCCTGGACACCCACTACCATCAACTTCCAACGGCTGGTGGTGACAGGCATCAACGGGCGCACCAACCAGGCAACGTACCTAGCCGGTGATCAGACCTTTATTTACTCAGCCGACCCGACCGGGGTCCCTTTTGTAGGGGTCGACGTAGCGGCGCTAATCAACGGGGCGGGGTCACCAGACTTTATACCCTCGGCGGCGGTGCGGCTGCGGTACGCCATGACCAGTATTGAGCAGTATGACGTATGGTTTGATTGCCGGGGGTGGGCCGGGCGCGGAACGGTCGAGGGACGAGCCAAGGTCTCCTCTAACGACGACACGTTCGGCTATTTGGGCGCTAAGCTGGTGGCGGGCGCTAATGTCACGCTAACCGAGAACAACGACGGCGGTAACGAAACGCTAACTATCGCGGCCTCGGAAGAAAGCGTGCCGATGATCCGTGTGCCGATGGACGACGGCGCAGGATCGGGGTCAGGATCGTCACCCAGCCTCGGTACCATTACGATCACGAACTGGTATATCCAAACCTGGGCGTTCGATCAGTCGAACCAAGAATACGTGGACTGGTTTCTTGCGTTGGCGGGAGCGCAGTCAGGGCTAACCACCACCGTGCGGGTGTACTGGACCGCCCAGGGCGGCACGGTAGGGCATAACGTCCTATGGCGGGCGGTGTGGCGCGTGGTGGCCGACGACGAGGCGTTAGGTACGGCGGGTACAACCGACGCTTTCACCGAGGACGCCCTATTAGCGGTTAACGACGAGCACACGATCTCTAATGAGATCGCGCTGACCGGCTGGGACGCGGGCGACTTGTTGCAGCTTCGTATAGAGCGACTGCCCTCGGGTGAAAGCACCAGCCTGGCCGCGGACGCCCATCTGTTGGGCGTTAGCCTAAGCTTTGCGTAGGAGAGGCATGATGTCGAAGAGCTTAGTAGGACGAGCGGGCCCGGTACGCCGAGTGGCGGCGGTATTGTTGTTCTTGTTGGGGTATCAGGTCTCGATTGAAGGGTCGATGGTGGCGCGATGGATAGCTGAGAGGGGCTTCCCAGCCGCGCTGTTCGGCGGCGCGATGATGGGCGTCGCGATGCTGTTGCTGGTTTTTGTGCAGGAGGACGTTGTGTTTGTGATCGCTACAGCGCCCTATGCGGTTTACGTTAGTATCGCAGTATGGTTGGTTATCAGCCGAGGGTCAGGCTACGCCACGGGCATCATCTACTCATTGACGCTAGTGCTGCTAGTTGACTTGTACCTAGCCGATAGGAGGAGATACGACAGTGGACGTTGAAACCTTGGGCTCGGTCGTTTTTGCCGTATTAACCGGTGTGTCGGCCTATTGGGGGTCGGTTCAGCGGATGCGCAAGTCGGCCAGCGAAGCAGCTGGACGGGTAACGGAGCTAGAAACGAAGTACACCCGGTTAAAAGCCGACCATGGCACCCTAGAAGGCCGGTACACCACGTTAAAGGAGGAGGCGGGCGAGTTGCGCGCTACGTCGGACTCACAAGAGAAGCAGCTAGAAAGCGCGCAGGAGGAACTAACCGATTTGCGGCAGGTCAAAGCGATGCATGAGTTGTTAGAGCGCAATCATGAGCTCTTGACCGAAAACCACGAACGCCTGGTCGCGGAGTTTGCGACCGTAACCGCACGACTGGACGAGCAAGAGGCCCAGATTGAGCAGCTGTCTAAAGACCTCAAACGACGCGGCGACGAGGTGGTGTCACTTCGAGAGCGTAACGAAGCGCTGGTCGAGGAGCTGGCGGCGCGGGATGAGGCTGTGCGTGAGCTGGAGACTCGGGTCGAGGCCTTGCGAGAGGCGTTGATGTTGGTGCGCCCGGACGCGGCCCAGTCGATAGAAGGAGAAGAGAATGAGCCACACACTGAACGTAGCTGACACGATCCGTATTCTGGATGAGCCCCCGCTGCGTTACCTGGTACGGGATTTCTTCTCAGAGGCCGAGGCTGCGCCGTTGGCGTCGCCCCGCACAGCGGACCACGAGGGGTACTGGGACGTGGAGCAGGACGCCGACGATGATTTTAAGATCGTAGCGGGCCATCTCCAAAAGGACCAGCACACTGCGTTTGCCGATAGCTGGCTGGCCGTGTCCGACAGCGGCGGCACGCCGATCCCATTGACACCGCGGGCGGGGATGGCTTGTTTTCTGGGCGAAGCCGCCGACACCCTGACCAAGATGATGGCGGGTTTTGCGGCAAACGTGGCCAGCGCGAATGGCATGTGGTCGGGTTCGGGTGGCGTAGCGCTGTATGCGCGGGGCCTGTATTCGGCGGGTATGCCTGGTTCGTCGTGGGATGACGGAGATGACCTAGCTATTGTGCTGCGCAACTATGGGGCGTACTTGCTCAGAGCGAACGGCGAGCTATTGTGGGTCATGGCGACCACCTGGGGCGTCGATCCCATGTACGGCATGGTGAGCGGCACAGTAGCGGCTGACCAGGACTTGGTCAGCCAGGTGGCCTACGCTCGGCTGCCCGGCTCACCGACCGACGCCATCCAGGGCAACCATTACGATATGTGGGGTCACCGTGATTTGGACATCTCCGAGATTTTCACCTTTGTGGCGAATGGCCCGTTTGATCACACAATGGACTGCTACGTATCAGCCGTACTGACCACGATGCCTACGGTTTCGAATACGGCGATCTGGTTGAGTGCTTCTGATTACGGGGCCGGTGCTCCGAATGACGGGTTGTACTTGCGCCCGGCACCCGGTAGCAACAACCTGCAAGTGTACAAGCGGATCGGGGGCGCGGCTGTTGAGGCTCTCGGTCAGATTAATGCGGTACTTTCTGATGGGTGTACTATTCAGGCTGTGCTGACTGCCGACAAGTTCATTGTAGGTGTGGACAACACAATACACGCCACCTACACCGACATTCTTGATGTCGTGCGGGTAGCGGAGGGGTACGTAGTCGATGACGACGTGGTTGGCGCATGGGGCGACATCATTAGCTACACCCTGGACGGCACGGGCAATCACCAGTTCCCGGTTGAAGAACTGCTGACCGATGGCGACATGGAAGCTGCCGATACGAGCGCATACTCCGCCCTGAACGGGGCAACGCTCACCAAAGAGAGCACCGACCCCTATGAAGGGACGCAGTGCTTACGAGTGGCCTATAACGGGTTTAACAGCCCTATCGCGGCTCAGTCTGTGTTGCGGGCGGGGGAGTGGTTTTTGGTCACAGGTCGGGCGCGCAGTGACGGCAACGTCGCGCCGGAAATCCGGGGCGATAGCGCGGCTCAAGACGATCTGTGGGTGGGCACTACAAGCACCGACTGGCAAGAAATCTTTGTAGCGTTTGAGAGTACCACCAGTACAGCGGTGTGGCTTTTGGCGCGGTGCGTTGGCGCGGGTCAGTATTGTGAGTTCGATGATATGTGCGTAACCCGGATCAACCCCTACGCCGTGACTCCGGTCGATGGCTCGGAGCTACTCGCAGATGGCGATATGGAAGCGGTGGGAGTTGGGGATTGGTCGGCTGGTTTGAGTGCCACACTGACTAAAGAAACTACTGATCCGTATGAGGGGGCACAGTGTTTACGGGTGGCCTACAATGGCACAGCTAATCCGTATGCGTATCAGTCAATTCTCACGGCTGGAGAAAGATACAGAATTACAGGTGCGGCGCGGGGTGACGGTGTAGTGGCTCCAAGAATAATATCGGGGTCAAATCTGGACGAAACGCTACTGGCTTCAACAGACTGGCAATTGTTCAGCTTCACGTGGGTAGCCGATAATGCCGTGTTGGGTCTGCGTATTGTAGCGGCGGCTGCGGGGTATGCTGAATTCGATGACGTGAGCGTGGTTCAAATCCCCGCTGACACCAACTGTCCCGGCTACGGTATAGCGACCGCTGTGCTGCCTGGGCCGCGTACTTTGACTCAATACTGCACGCATGAAGCGGGGCAAGACGGAGTAAACATCGAGTTTGTGGTGGACGCTTTGCCCAGCGCGGGCTCAATCGTCACTTTTTTTGGGTATCAAGACGATCTGAACGGGTGGTATATTGATGTCACGAGCGGTGGTTACCTTTTTGTGCGGGAGTATATCGCGGGCGTGGCAACTATCCGGATTAACGCCGGGGCTGTGATCTCCGGGGGTGAGCGACTTATTCTTAAGTGGAAGGGCGATACAATGGCCCTTTACTACGAACTAGCAGGGACACTCAATCTAGCAGGGACATATAGCTCTGCGGCCACGTACCTGGACAAGACTACGGTCAAGATCCACACGTTGGGCACAGCCGGGGAAATGTCCAATTTGATCACGCGACCGTCTTTCCTGTACGATACCGCCTTGACGCCCAGCGCACCGCGGGCGGGGCGGGCAATCACCCTTCTAGGGCAATAGGAGCAACCGAATGGCGTTTGACTTCGAACGGATTATCGCGTTCGCACAGCGGTTTCAGCAACAACCCTTAGGTACCGAACTGGGGTTCGTGCTGTCCGAGTGGACGTCGGGCGAACCGCTTGGCTTAGAAACGGCGTACCCGGCTGTGCGCGAAGACTTGCCACCAACCGAGGACGCGCCAGCTAGCCGGGCGCGGCAAATGTGGGCCCGGCTCAACGGCGGGCCCTGGCAGCAGGTGATTAGCGTGGGGTCGGTGACCAATGTTGGCCTGGGCCGCGTGGGCGTGTTGACTGGCGGCGTAGGCAACAGTATGGAGATCATACCCTGGCCCGCAAAAAACGTCGCGGTAGCCTGGGTCATCGCCCCTACCGCCACCATGAGCCAGATCAACGCAGACCGCGCCGAGGGCGTGGTCTTAATCCGTGTTATGGTCAACGAGGGCGACGGCGACAATCCTCTCGCACCAGAGGAGCCATTCACCCAGGCACAAGTGGCTGTATTGGGCACCTGGCTCAATGATCACAGCATCACCGATGCCGAGTTCGCCGACCTGTTTGATATCTCGGCTTCCGAATTGGCGGCCTGGCTCAAAGGGCACCCGCGCTGGCGGTTCGCCCAACAAATTCATAACCGGTTTGGATAGAGGAGCAATACAGTGGAGTTACACGAGAACGCAATAACCGTTTTAGAGGCGGCGCTTAGCCTGGGCGTTCCGGCCCTGGTTGTGTTGGTGTTTGGCATTTTGGGGGCGTTGGGGCTGGAGCACGTCGTAGTGCGCGCTAAGGCTGTGGCCCGATCGCTTAAGAGCGCAGTGGACGAGCCCACTGACCCGCTAGTGGTGTTAGCGGAGCATTTGGCCGAGGCCATTCTGCAACGCGACGTAGACCCCGAACTGGTGCAGCGTGTGCTGGAAGCCTTACAGCAAGCGGCGGCCCAGCCACCGGTGGAAGTCAGCCTCGAAGAGACCCTTAAGCTGTGACTCGTCGGGTAGGCTGGTTTATACTGGGGGCGGTGTGTTATGCGGTGGTGTCTTTCGCGGTTCAGGCATGGGCCGGGGGAGAGGGCGACCCTTTCCTGTGTTTGTACCAAGATGGTAGCTGGCAGTACACCTCGGCTTCGTTACCAACGCCGACACCGAGCGCGACGCCAGCGCCGGTGGCATCAGCGACGGTAGCGTGGCCTACGCCGACTGTCGAGGTAGGGCCACTACCTACCTCGACACCCGGGCCTACGCTGCCACCGCCCGACCGGCTATGTCCGGGCCGAGCACTGGTTAACCTTAACCTGCGGGTGGCCCCTGGAGTGGACGAGGCGTGGCTGGGTACTGTGCCGCGCGGGGCAGGGGTGTGGGTACTGTCTGAGCCCGTCGAGCACGATGGTGATGTGTGGGCTTACGTGCGCGCCAGTAACGAGCTCGAAGGTTGGGGCGCGGTGGTGTATGGCGGTACGGTGTTTTTGTCGTACTCGTGCGATACCGCGTGGGGTGTGCATGTCGACCCCGGGGCTAACCGGGACGAGTTGCTACGCTTCGGGAGACAGCTACAAGAGGCCGGACGGCTGCCAACCGCCACCGTGTATGGCGCACCACAGACCGCCAACCTACTGTATGACGCGGGCTGGCTAGTGCTGGCCCGCCCTTTTATCGGGGACTGCCCATTCTTTAATATGGGCCCTGAACGCAGCGCCAGTGAGTGGGTCGATCGTGCGGTGGTCGACCTAGAACTCGTGCGCTATGACTGGCTAGTGCTAAGCAACGAGTGCCTCTTTCCAGATGCCGAGTACGCGGCGGCCTGGGTCGCGGCGGCGGTGCGCCGGGCTGAACGGCGGGGCATAGACGCTTTGGTCCCCACCGTGTTCGGTACCGGGGGACCCGAGCTAAAAGACGTCCCAGCCTTAGCAGCCGCCCACCACAGCGACACGATGTTGGTGGGCTGGGGCCTGAACAGCTACCCGTTTTACGACGGGGTGGCGCTCGACCAGTGGGACAACCAAACCGCTTGGACCACTTTTAGGCTGTTCTTGTACCAGGCGCAGCTGGGCGGCCTGCCGGTGTTGGTTACCGAAGTGGCCCGCTCTTGGGGCGAAGACGCGCCGGTGTGGGACGAATACCCGGGCTGGATACGGGTGTTTGACGGCATGGTGCAGGCAGTCTGCTTTTGGTATACCGCGGGGGTCGACCTGCCCGCCTGGCGTGAGGCTAACCTGGCGGGCAAACTGGACGCTTTGGCCCAGGTGTTACTGAACTACACCTCGTAAGACAAGTCAAGACTATTGCTCTGTGTGTTAATCAACTCACTTTGACAAACAAGTCAAGACTATTAACACACAGCATAATCAACTCACTTTGACAAACAAGTCAAGACTATTAACACACAGCATAATCAACTCACTTTG
>Ga0180437_10000805_pt1 | contig 56985 bp, 62 predicted proteins | sample SS_ome_4_FD_132410 | JGI IMG/M metagenome (GOLD analysis project Ga0180437, IMG submission 132410) | Hypersaline lake sediment archaeal communities from the Salton Sea, California, USA - SS_3_D_1 metaG | ecosystem: Environmental > Aquatic > Non-marine Saline and Alkaline > Hypersaline >...
CAGCCGGTGGATAAGCTCGCTCTGCCGCCCTCTTTGACCCACTTGTGGTTTGGTCATTATTTCAACCACCCCGTGGACCAACTTGTTTTGCCGCCCTCTTTAACTCACTTGACCTTTGGTGCTCGATTCAACCAGCCGGTGGACCAGCTCGCTTTACCGCCCTCTTTGACTCACTTGACCTTTGGTAATTGGTTCAATCAGCCAGCGGACCAACTCGCTTTGCCGCCCTCTTTGACCCACTTGACCTTTGGTGTTGAGTTCAACCAGCCGGTGGACCAACTTGCTTTGCCGCCCTCTTTAACCCACTTGACCTTTGGGAATCGTTTCAACCAGCCTGTGGACCAGCTCGCTTTGCGGCCCTCTTTGACCATACTATTCAAATGAAATTTTATTCGTCGCAAAACCAGTGCAACTCGCGTTTGGCCCGGGTGATGGCCACGTATTTTAGGTGGTCTTCCTGTTCCAATTCCCATCCGCTCTTGGAGGCGGGGTGTGGCAACAACGAAGGCTTGATCACGTAAATCACATCCTCTTCCTGGCCCTTGCACTGGTGAATTGTGGACAATCGCACTACATCACCCGGATGTCCGGCGGTAACGGCGGAAGATGGTGAAAAAAGGGCCTCAATCTTTTCTCTCACGCCGAGCACGGTGGGATTCCGCATCGACTTGATCAGCGTCTGCAGCGAATCGAGCTGATCGTTTTTCTCAATGAGCTGCTCGCCCAACTCTTCCAGATGGGCTTTCTTCCAAGTGCGGTAGCGGTCCATGCGTTCTTTTAACGCTCGCACCTTGATCCAGTGGGCGTTGGTGATTTGCTCGAGTAATTTCAACATGGCGTCGCGCAAGGCATCGGCGCTCACATAACACTCCACCTGCTCGACGACAAGTTCCACGGCCAACTGAATGAGCGGTGCGTTAGTTCGACACAACACCAAGTGTGAATGTTGTCGTGATCGTTGACGCATCTTTTTGAAGATGGCATTTTCGTAGGCGTATTTCTCGGTGATACCCGCGACCGCGCCTGGTCTTGCACGAATGTGCGGCACAATGTCTTGCGCGGCTGCAATCACCTTTTTCGGGCACCTCCAACACGTGTGCAGCGGGAATTGTCGAGCTTGAAAGTGTCGCGTCACCGTCTCAATGGCATGGGTGTCAGCTCCGCGAAATCCGTAAATGGCCTGATTTTTGTCACCCACGAAAATCACACGACCGCCTTCGGGCTCAACGGAACGCGCAATCAATTCGATTTGCACGGCATTCAAATCTTGGGACTCGTCAATTAACACCACGTCGTATTGGATCAGCGGGAGCCCCAATCGCACCGGTAAATACACCATGTCGGTGAAATCAAAGTTCGAGCGTCGCTCACAACAGATGCGATACGCCTGATACAATACCCGCATGTAGTCATCGAACGTCTCTTCTTCCCGCTTGGCCGCTCGACCATAGCTGGAGCCATTCACCTGTGGCATCGGGATGCCGTAGCGCTCGCCAGCGGCCACAACAAAATCTTCCGACCACGCGGTAGACGGTGTGCAGTCGACGGCCAGGTTCATGAGCAGTTTGAGCATGGCTTGCATGTGCCACTTCCACTTTTTCAAATTGGCTTCCACGCCGCGGCTGGTGTCCTGGCTGATGGCCGTCGTGATGGCCTGATATTTGTTGTCAGCGACTGTGTTTTGCGTTCCAAACGCGCGGCGCAAAGCAGTCAGGCCATGCGAGTGACAGGTGAACGTTGAACACGCGGGCATTTCTCGTCCGAGACCAGTGGCCATTTGCATGGACGCGCGACGCACTTCACGGTCGAGGGTAGTTTGCACGGTTTTGTTGAACGACAAAAGCAACACTTTGGCAGAAGGTGCGATAAACCACAAACACATCAGCAACGTCGACGTTTTACCGCTGCCCGCGACGCTGTCGATCAACACGTTTTCGCGGTGCTCATGCACGAAACGACAAATATCACGCTGCTCAGGACTCAACGGGAAATTGCGCTTTTTCTCAATGGCGTGCACGATGGAATCAAACGTTTCCGCTTCCTGCTCGCCCAACCTGCTAGGTTCAACGGCCCCGGCCTCTGCCGGAGGACCAGACCAGACGAACGGAGTTTGCATGGTTGAAAGATGGAGCACGCACGCGGGACTGAGTTGGTGATCTGATCGAGTGTTACATTTATTTTTCAGCAGGCAGAAACACATCTAGCAAAAGTCCGACGGCGGCACCCGTGCTGGCCGAAGAAATCACCACGTATCCGGCGAACGGCACCCAAATTCTGCCGAAAGCAGTGGTTCCACCGTCTTTCCACCGCTTTTCCAGCGCACACACCACCCCGACGGCGGTGCCGACTGAAGCACCCGCGAGCGTGTAATAAAGCATTTTTGAGTTAGAGAAAACACATTTATTGTCCAATCTTCACAATCACCAGCAAATCAGCGGATTCCGCGGAATCCGCGGCATTTTCAATCACCAGAAACGGGCGATCCCACGCGCAACAACACGTTTGCTGCTTGGTCGCCTCGGAAACTGGAAATTCACCCGCCGGTGTGCGATTGGTGTGACCCAAGGTTTGAATGATGGGCGGTAACAAGTTTGTGGCTTCTAAATCAGCAGGGGCGGCCAGGCCTTGGCCTTCCACGGGTGATCCCCCGATGGGTGAATAGTTGAAAAAGGTCCACCGATAGGGGGCGGCACTTTGGACGGCGCCCACTTGAACCACCAGCGGCACAGTTTGATAGTGTTCCCACGCGTCCACAAATACTTTCACGCTTGCCCGCGGTTTCAGGCACATAGTGCGTTTCACATTGTGTGATTCCTCGCACAGAAACGTCGTGGCCTGATCCTTCACCTCCAACACAATCGAATTATTATGTGCCGTAGGCACCGTAGGTGACATCGACCATGGCATGGGACCGGCGGCACCACCCAGAAAACTTTGTTCAACGTAATCGGTGAAATACACAATATTGTCGTCGCCTTCGCGCTCAAAGATGTGATCATTTCTCCAGTGCTTGGCCAAAGTGCCACCGCTCGGATTGCAACGCGGCGCACCTGCATCAGGGCCCGGTCCAACAGTGTAAGCAAATTGGCGTTTCATGTGCGTTACTATCATTCAGTGCAGAAAAAAGTTTTCCAGAAATTCTTCATTTTTTTTCAATTTGGAAAAAATCTCAACTTGGTCTCCACGAAAAAATCTTCCAACTCCAAATTTTTTTTTGGGTGACCAAAATTTTTTTTGTCTCAGAATTTGGGGTTCGGAAATTTTTTTTTTCAAAATGGGCAATTTCTGGAAAAAATTTTCAGGCCTGATAGGGTCGGTATGACACGGTGTCGAAACTGCGGCGGGGACACATGGGTGGTAGATCAGGCGCGGGGCGACACAATCTGTCAGGAGTGTGGCATGGTGAACGACGACGAACGCGTGGTTGACCAAGGTTGTGAGCGACGCCTTTTTTCAGATGCAAGTGTGAACCACCAGCGCGCCGAGCGGGTCGACAATCGCCAAGGCAAGTTGCGTAATACGGTCATTGGAAACCCGCGGAAACGCCAAAAATCCGTGGTGCAGGCTGCTCAACGTGAGTTGACCAAGGGTGACAAAAATGACGATGCGCTCGCGGGCTATTTCTCCAAAATTCGTGAGGTGTGCAACGTGCTCAACCTCGAAGGTCGCGTGAACGATGTCGCGCGTGACTTGATTTTCCGATATGAAAAAGTGCGTGATCCTCACCGCCGGAGTCTACCGGTGCTCGAATCCACGCTCGCCGTCATTCACCTGGCGTGCACCCAAATGTGTTTGGGTCGCACCATGGGCGACTTGTTGTGTGATCTGCAATTGGCCGAAGTGGAGGTGCCAGACGATCGAGACGTGTGGGAGGTGCGCAAGAAATTTGTCCAGGCGTTGCCGGGCATCGACGCCCAAGCTCGCGCCGAGGACGTGATTTACAGTCTCTGCACCACGCTGAACGCGAGTCGAGCAGTGCGCCAAGTAGCCGCGCGAATAGAGCACAACATGCACGCGCTCGTCGAGGGCAAGACAGTGAGCACCATTGCCGCCGGCGTCATTCTTATAGCCGCGCAGGCTCTGGAAGATTTCAGTGTCACCCGCGACGACGTGGCCGGGGTGGCCGGGGTTTCCACCACCACCTTGGCGAGTTTCTGTAAAATCGGCCAGCGACATTGGGCCAACGTCGTGCCACCTCCGGCGGAATTGGCCAAAATCAAGGGGTGCTGAAAAGTGTCTTGCTTCAAATACAAATGATTCCCCAAACTTTTTCTGTGGCCAACAACGGGAAACCTTGGCATCGCGAAACGTTTTTGGGCAAAGGTGCCTTCTCAAAAGTTTACTGCTGCACGCAAAGGTAATGCTTGTTTTCGCACAACTAATCACACACCTGATTTTCTAGTAGTGTAGCCGACGGGAGTGGAGAATGTAGGACGGCCGCGGTGAAGTTTCTCAAGGTCAACGCCAACGTGGTGAATCACTTGGGCATGATTCGATCTGAAATTGACATTTTGAAAAATATCACCCCGCATCCCAACATTGTTCGATTTTTGGGCACGCATGATTACGGTGAATTTATTTTGTTGTTCACCGAGCTTTGTCAAGCCATCACGCTGGAAGATCAACTTGAACTCACGGGTCGAATTCCTGAGCGCATGTTGGTGAATCACCTGGTGGAAATCAGTCGCGGGCTGGCCCATTTACACACTAGCCTGATCATCCATCGCGACGTGAAACCTAGCAACATCTTTTTCAACGCCGACGGAAATGCCGTCATTGGCGACTTTGGTATGGCCACGCGCCTTAGTTTTCGTGATCAGCGGCGAACCAAGTGCTGTGGCACGCCCGCTTACATTGCGCCGGAAATGGTGGCGAGCAAGAGTTACTCGTTCCCGGTGGACATTTGGGCTTTGGGCGTGATGACATATTATCTGCTCGTCGGTGACATTCCCTTTTTCTCGGACACGGTGAGCGACACTTATGCGTGCATCGAAAACGGAGAATATCAACGACTCAGTCACGAGTATTCTGCCGACATTCGCCGCGTGGTGCACACCCAACTTTTGGTGGTCGACGAACAATCACGCGCCACCGCCGAAGATCTGGCCGACACATTTGAAAAAATGAAGTGCTAAATCAAACTTTTTATTTGCGCCATCTGGTGTCGTCAAGCGTTGTGGTTCATCAGGCGCTTGGCCAGACGCAAGTCCTCGGGCTGGACCGTCACGCGCGACGCATGCAGCGCCAAGAGGTTGCCGTCCTCGTAGAGGTTGACCAAGAAGTTCTCGGACGCCTCTTGGATGGCCTCGATGGCCGTGGCTTGAAAGCGTAGGTCCTCCTTGTATTCGGCGGCCACCTCGCGGATCAGGCGCTGAAAGGGCAGCTTGCGCAGCAACAAGTCGGTCGACTTTTGATACTTGCGAATCTGTCGCAACGCCACGGTGCCCGGTCGGAAGCGGTGAGGCTTGCGAGTCTTGGGTGCATCACGGCCAACGGCCGCGGTAGCGGCGGCCTCGGTGAGAGGTGCCTTCTCGGTCTTCGAGCGCTTCTGGTTCAGCTTCTTACGCGGGGCCTTTCCGGTGGTCTTCTTGGGGTTTGTCTGCTTAATACGAGCCATTTCTACAATAAAAATGTTGATAAATCAGGCTCTACACTTGATAACTTAAAATACAAAGTAAAAATCATTTTTCTGATGATCAACCTCTGAAAATTAGTTGTGAGATGATAATTGCATTTCAATGCTTTATACAAACAAGAGAATCCAAGTGTATTTTATTTTCTACTCTTAAAATTGGGTGTTTTCCATCGCACGGTGTGGTGATAGAGTGGGGCCGGCGTGAAATTTTGTTGGGTGGTGCCTGCGTATTGAATTTCTCCGCCGGATGCCGAGATTGGTTTCTTGGATCGCTCCCATTGCGCGTGAGCGTCCATCGAGTCACCCCCGTTTGGAGTGGGGGTCCAAGAAGAATACTGCATGCTGTTGTTTTTCACACGTGAAATTTATTGAGTTCAGAAAAACCACGCGGCGTGATCTTCTCGAAACATAAAACGGACCCGCATCCCCTTGTAAGTGGGCAGCGACGTGGAAATGTGTTTCACCTCATTTTTCACGCGGTATTCGTCGGGAATGTCGAACTCATAGATCCACTGCGGTGACCGGCCGTGATTGTAGTCGGTTTCTTCCAGGCTGTTTTTGAAGTAAGAGACGATGGCGCCGGTGGTCATGCCTCCGACCGTCTCAATTTCTTCCGAGCGCAAAAGTTCAAACGCCTGTTCAAAGACGTTCAGGTATTGGTGGTGCAGGCCGACGTGAAAGTTAAAGTTGACAAACATGGACTTGTGATATGCCAGCGAGGCCACTTTGAAAAGCATGTCGCGCCAACACTCCTTTTCAAACATGGGGTGCACCGTGGATAAATCGGCGTATCGGACCCACGTTGCCCGCGAGTGCGTGTCATACACGCCGCCACGATCGGTGTTGTTGTAAATCGAGAAAAGACACTCGGCCAAGTCGGTAGATCGGCGCATGTTGGGCGACACCACCAGATAGAGTGTGTGATGTTGACGATCTTGGTAGGCTGTCGGCACCTGTTCGAGCCGTGTGAGCAACGGCTCCGACGCTTGATGCACGCGTTGCGATACCCGGCGCAAACACTGAACCATGTGATGCCGTGAGGGCAGTTCGACGCGCGTCACGTTTCTTTTGACATCGGCGATTAGGAGGCGCGTGATATCCCAAAAATGCGATTGAGTCACGCGCGCCTTCCGAACGTTGGTGCCCACTTGGGTGGCAATCAATGCGTCTCCGCCCAGAGCATGGTCGTGCGACGAGTCAGGCGCGGCAGTGTGTTTGGTGCTCTTTGTGAGGACTGGCGACGGGTCGAGGTCTTCAATGTTCACGCCCTCCACTTCTTGGAGATCGATGCCTTCGTCTGCCATCTTGTCAGCGATGGCTTGGTTTTTGCGACTTTCCCCATCCATGAACTCGGTAAAGTTGGAATACACTTGGATGGCGCCCGAGTCGAGCACGAGCTTGTTGGACCAATCCAACTTTTTCAGGTTAAACAAGCTGGACGGGTTCGAACATACGTGTGACCAATATCGAATCACATCACACAGCGCATCGCCCTGATTTCCTCCCACCGCCACTCCAGCCGACACCTTTTCCACGGTGGTCGGTGGCACCACCACGGGAAGTGCCCGCGACTTGGTGGTCGGAACTTTGGCCTTTTTCACTCGGACCCTTCGCCCAGTGCTTGCAGTGGAGGAGGTGGAAGTTGATCGCTTTTTCATCTTTGTCTGATTTGAAGCACACCGTTGGGGCGTGTCACTGGACAGTCGACACAAAATAAAATTGTGGTTTCTGATTTCATTCTGAAATTTCCAGCTGACTCGGAATGAAAACTGGGGTGTCGTGCTGCATAATCCAGTAAGCACCCGAGCACATTACCGTGTTGTTGAGCTCCGCCAACATTTTGGCCACTTTTTTCTTTTTGACCGCTGATTTTTCCACCGAAGTCACCGACTTGGGGCGGTTCTCTTTCTTGGCCTTCTTGGTTTTCTTGGCCTTTTTGGCCTTTTTGGCCTTTTTAGGCTTCACGCGCTCGACGTCGCTCGGGTCAAACTCGTCCGGGTGCGTGCGATAGTTGGCCTCCAAAATCAAGCGATCCATATCGACGCGCGAGGAAATGAGCACGTCGTCGCCGTCTTTCACCGCGGCCTGGTTGACCTTTTTCAGGTCCGCGCCCGTGACCAGAGAGTTGACCAGGTGAATGAGTGGCGTGCATGTGGTGTAGTTGAGGCTGTCACCGCGAGAAATATTTTTGGGTGGCAACTCGGCCAGCCGTTGTTCCAGATCGCGGACGCTTTTTTCCATAATGCTCAAGTAGGCCGAGAGCCCGGTGAACAAATTGCTTTCCAACGAGATCAAATCTGAACCCTGCGCCAGAATGGGGCCAAGCATGGTGAGCGTTTGCCGCAAATTGATGTAGTTGGTCATAAACACGTTCAAGTCTTTGCCCTGGCATCCGCCAAACACATGCTCCTGCTGCGAGGTGTCGGGGTTCCACGCGATAATGTTGAATTTTCGCACCAGGTGCAAAATGTGCAAAAAGAAACACCGCGCCAAAATCACCGGGTTGGTGCAGTAGTTGGTCACAACATACGTGAGTAACGTCAACCACATGTCGCCGTCTTCGGCGGGCACACAATTGGGCACACTCATGGCATACCGATATGAAATGGCAAACGCCAAACGCGGCTCTTCGCGAATTACCGGGAAAAATCCAGATGCCAACATGTCGCACACTTCCCGCACCTTGATCCACTCGCCGGCGCGATAATGGCGCTCGAGCAGGCGCATCTCGGCCTCGAGCAGGCGATTCTTGTAATACACCACGGCCAGGGGGGTGGGCGGTCGCACATTTTTGCGATACAACGGGCGCTGGTCCAGGTGTGTGGGACACTTGCACTCGAACCCGTGGCGCGACATCAAGAGGCGGTCGATCCTTGATTGGCTGGTAAGCCCGACGGCTTCGACCAGGTAGGAGTAGCAAATCTCATCACCGCGCTGAATGTTTTCCAGGGCGGTCAAATAATAGCCCCAAGGCATTTTTTTCAAGATGGCATTGGGCACACAATCGTGGTTGAACCACGCGAGCGTCGGACAAAACACCAGGCCGATGGTGGTATCCGACAGGGGAAGTTCAAGCGTGGGTGCGTTGCACGCCACCATGTTGTAGAGTTGCGTGAAATGCTCCCGGTTGGCCCAAAAAATGAGAGCCACCGTCGGCAACGTCTTTTCTTTGAGCCACTTGATCGCCGCCTGATGACGCTCGGCGTTCATCTGACCCAAGCCGGTTCCCACGTGATTCAAAAACGTTTTTTCGCGCACCCATTTCTGGCATTCCGCGTGCCGTTTCAAAATGAGCGTGCACGTCATTTGCAGGTGAGCAGGTGACGTAAAATGGGTGAAATGCTGGGAGACAATGGTGCCTCCGGTGAGCGCGGCACTTTCCTCGGGCTGAAAAGTGAACTCTTGGCCAAATTCAGCGGCTTCTTCTTCGGTGGTGGCCACGAACGAGATGCGCTCCATCCATTTCTCAGTGTGAATGACCGTGCCTCGCGGAATGCTTTGCTGGGCAATCACTGCATTTTCGTTGCGGGATTTCAGTCGCGCGCAGGGTTTCACCGTGAATAATTCTGACCCTGTCGACATTTTCAATTTCTGAAAAATCGTTTGGAAACGTTTCTGAAAATTCCAAGATGAAAAATAAAACCATGAATCCGGACCCTTGCTTCAAGCCGGGTCATGTCGCCATTTTCAGTGACGACAAAATTAGGACATCGTTGATTTTAGAATGTCTCAAGCAAATGATCACGGGAAAAGTCCACGTGGTGCTCGTTTCAGAAAATCGCAAACCGTATCAGACTTGGCTTGATAAACACGCACTTTCCGTTCGACACCATCGCACCGTAGATGAGTTGCAACACGCGTGGCCGCGTTACTTTGAAGAACAAGAGGTCAAATTTCAACACACGAGTTTTGACCAAAAAGAGCAGATTTCGCGCATGATTTTCGTGTTTGACGCATGTTTGGAACCACCATTTACTTTTTCGCGATTGTTTTCGCACCTTTTTCGTAATGGTGCATGTCTCAGAATGTCAGCTATCGTTCATGACACGCTTCCCAAATTCCCTTCAGACATCAGTGCGAACTTACACTATATCCTGTTGGAACCGACCGACGATCGGCGGACTCGACAGAAATTTTTCGTTCACTTTGCCGGAATGTTACCATGTGTCCAGGAATTCAACCGACTCTTCGAAGAAATCACGCGTGACGATGGTATCGTCCTGATTGATCAAACCAAACCAAAAGGTGAAATACGTCGATTTTGAAAAGTAAAGAAAGGTGTGGGGGTCTTTCCCATTACCGCTCGCAACATTCAAGAGCATGTGGCACACGCGGTGGTGAATAAAATCTTGGCTGAAAAGAAATACTCAACCATGTCTCGCAACTATATTTACCCCAAAACCATGACCAACGGCATCTCGTCGATGCTCAACCACGATCACCGTGACGGCGCCGGAGAAGCCATCGATTTCTCTTATAGCCGCACGTTTCTCAACGACGTAGGCGCCAAACTGCCCGAGCGGAAGCCGGTGCCCAACACGCGCCCCACGTGGCTCAAGGATTTCGCCGTCGATTTCGTCGCCGCGGGCAGTAATCTGGACGTTCGTTTCTTGGCCGACGGCGCCGGCTACAGAAATGCCGTGGGTTATTTCGTGTATCCCACCGCCTCGCCGCCTCAAAGCGTGTCCGAGATCGATTTGGTGTTGTGCTTTCCGAACGCCTCGCGCAACCGCAAACGCGACGGTAAGTTGAAGCACGGTGACACGTTCCAGGTGCCTTACACGTTCACCAAGGCCACCGTGGACGGTCGCGAAGTGGTCGACGAAGTGACGTCGTGGATTTTTCCGCAGGGTTACTCGGTGGGCTTTTTCATTGTGGCCAACGGCTGGAACGGCTACGAGGTGTCCACCACCAAGCCTATTTATTTCTCGCTCTCGCACCTGAACCCCGAGGCTGACGCCGAGGACAAGTTCCACACCGTGGCCGTGCTGAGTGACGTGATTCAGAACACGCTGATTGTCGGTTTCGAAGATTTGAACCGCCAATACGGTGGCGACAACGATTTCAACGATTTCGTGTTCACCGTGCAGCCGACGGCCCTCTCGTTCATCGAGCGCGATCGTTACAACGCCACCAACTTTAACAGTTTCGAAGGCACCATCATTGCCAACGACGAGCAGGTGTTTTCTGATCAATTCAACGATTGTGACTACAACGATTTGGTGGTGGCCTACCAAGTGAAAGAAGACTTGTCGGGCGACGACTACGTGATCACCAAAATCACCATGGACTTTGATTTCACACATCGCGGCAGCTGGCACGATCACGAGTTTGGCGTCATCATCCCGAACGTGGGCTTCCAACTGGGCACTGCCACGCGCACCACCTTTGTCGGGGAATCCACCACGCCCCTGGTGGAAGACATCACCGCCGACGTGTTCTCGGAGAGCAACGTGGACGGAAAAGTCACGGTGGCCACTTCGACCAAGACGCTGCTGCCGCCAAACCCGACGCTCGAAAACCAATTTTGCAACACGTGGAACAACTGGGACACACCCGAGGCCCGCGTGCCCCCTTCCAGTGTGCGCGTGGTGCTCACATTCAACAACACGGTGAACCGCGCCACCTTTAACAACACGATGGCGCCCTACATCCCATTCTTGCGTGTCCACACGTCCGGTGATACCAGTGTTCCCGGCACCGTGTATGAGCGCCGCGAGGACGAGTTTCTCACGGCCCCGCCGATTTTCTCCAACGGTGGCATCAACCAGCTGCGCCCGCTCTACATCTTGCGCGGCGAGATGAGTTATCGTCCGCTGATTGAGAAGAACAGCGTGCATCACGGCTACCCTCGCTTCTTCGCCTTTGCCCTCTCGGACGAGACCGATCAGCTCATGTGGTGGGACAACTTTTTTGAGGAAGAGAAACTCACCAACGCCGTGGCGCCGATCGATCGCTCGTGGTAAAAATCTAGCTTGCAATAAATGTCCATTCCTTTTACGTTTCACTTTATCTGGGTAGGTCCAGACCCTTTACCGCCCAATTTCGCTCGCTTTCGGCAAACCTGGCAACACCATCATCCTGACGCCAGCGTTCGCGTGTGGACCAACGCGGATCGCGAGCATTTCGCCGGTGAACTGCCGTTGCTCGAGCGCCTCGACAATCCAGCGCAACAAGCGGATGTGATGCGATACCTGGTTTTGTATGAACACGGCGGCATCTATTGCGACCATGACATGGAGTGTCTACAATCAGTGGAACCGTTCATCAAGGACCAAGATCTGGTCGTATGCAACGAGACTGACGATGTGAGCGTGCCTTACATGAGCAACTCTTGGATCGCCGCGCGTGCCAAACATCCCGTTTTCAAGTCCATCGTGGACCGTTTGCACGATGCCGAATATCAGGAAGTGATTGCGCGTGGAGCCATCAATGAAACCACCGGACCCTACCTGCTGGGATGGGGGCTTTCACAATTGCACGATCACCGCGCGGTGAGACGTCTACCCAAGGATTACATGTATCCGTTTCTGTGGTTTGAGCAGGCGCCGGAACAAGTGCCCGAATGCACGGTGGCCATACATCATTGGGCGGCGTCGTGGAAGAAATAAATCACTGCATTTAAGCAAGCGCCACCAGCTCCCGAATGGTTTTTTATTACCTGATTGGACATCGCGATGCCACTGAAGAAAAGCATCGACAACGCAATTTGCTCAAAGTGCTCGAATGGCTTCGTCTCCTCCAGCAGGAGGTTCAGCAAAAGGCCCAAGAGAGCTCAGATCACACCATCGTGCCCGTGGTGATTGAACAGGCCGCGGAGAAAACGTTGCCCGCGCTGCTACCCACTGGTGTGGAATACGTGTGGGAAAATCAGGCCGGTCCCTATAATCGATCGCGCGGATTCAACGTGGGTGTCCGATACGTGTCGAGCAAGTTTCACTTGCAACCGCGCGACATTTTGCTATTTTCTGACAACGACGTGGTGATGGATGTCGAAACCATGGCGCAAGTGTTAACCACGGCTCGCCGGGATGAGCTGGCGGTTTTCTCACCTTACAGAAGCATTTACGACATGTCCGTCGGCGATTCAGAGCAGTGGCTGCCAGGCGATGCGTTTGACATAGGTCACGCCACCCTCCGAAAAGGCACCACGTTGGCCGGCGGAATTTTAGGGATGACCTACGCGAGTTTCTGCCGCGTTGGTGGGTGGATTGAAGAGTTTTCAGGATGGGGCTACGAAGATGTAGCCATGACCAACGTCATTTCTCGATTTGTCACGGGCGTGCACACTTTTCCCGAGGACGCATTTCACCTCTGGCACCCGCATCACCCCGTGGACGTGTCGCCGACGCTCATTGAGAAAAACAAGCAACTCATCACCCATCTCCAAATGTCCACGGTGGACACCGCCCGATCTCGGGCCATCACCCGGCGAAAGCTGTTTGGTTTGTGAAATTTCTCATTTGGAAATTTTCCCATTTTTGCAATTCTGAAAAAAATCAAATCTCAAAAATTGGAAAAAAAAAATTCGAGCTCAAAAAAATTTTTTTGGATTTTGGATTTTTTTTTCCTGGAAGAGAATTTGAGATTTTTCAGAAAATGATTTTTTTGCAAGTTTTTCAGAAAAAGTTTTCTTGTTTATTTTCACGTCTGAATCGCGTCGGTGGGCTCGGGGTCTTAGACACCAAAGCGGCCTTCGATGTATTTGCCCACCACGTGATGAATGGCCACTTCGATGCGGTTGACGTTGCGCTCGAAATCACGCATCAGCTTCACCACGGTCTGGTAGGAGTTGAGATTTTGGAACATGCGCGCGTTATTGGACGCCTGATGCTCGAGTAGCAATCGTCCCATGGCCTCAATAAACATTTCACCCAACAACATCACAGATTGGGGACTGGTGATGCCAATCACCTCACCCGTCTCCGCGTTCACTTGAATCTCGCTGGCCACCACGGGGTCGCGCAAGTTAATGTTCAGAAAAATGGTTTCGCCGCTCTGGTAAATCTGGTAGCGATACGTCATCGAATCGTTCACCGAGAGATTGATGGACAAGTTAAGCGTCGTTTTCTTGGCTTTCACCTTGAAATCCGTGTCGGAAACCACGCTCTTGTTCAGCGGTTGTTCCCAGCTGCGCGATTCGCTGTGAATGTCGGAAATGTCACCGCGTGATTCGACAATCAGTTTCACGTCCTCGCCCTCGAGCGATGATTTCCGGCGGATGCTTTGGATCTCGTCCACGCCCGTCGACGGCACGTAGTTGGAAAACTCCGAGTGCAACACGGGTGCCACGTTGTTCACCTCCACCTTGACGTAGTTACCGCGCTGCGATTCGATGGCGCGAATCAGGTCGCCGGTGGTATTGTCTTTCCAAATGGATGAAAAGTCTTCGGTGGCGATGATCTCGTTGCCCACCATTTCCAAGTTGCGGAGCAGATCGCTCACGTCGCCCGTGTCAATATTGGGCACACCCTGGACGGTGCTGAGCTCCTTGAGCAGCAATTCGAGGCGCGCAGCGGGGATGGAATACAGCTCCCTGACAAAAGGATGATCGACGTTGATGCCCGCGCGTGACGGATCCAAAATGGGAAATGGGTTCTCATTTGACGACCCATGAGTGTCGAGGTCATACATCAGGTCGGCGATGTAGTTGCAATGCAGTCGGCCGTAAATGTAGGGCATGTTGACATCGTTCCTGAACTTGTCGCGGAGCGTGGAAATCTCGTAAACGGACGAGTCAGACATGACCATGAATCCGAATTCCAGCTGTTTCTCGTCCACCGGTTCGGGAAGTGGATTCTTGCATTTCCAGAGTTCAAAGTGAGCTTCGGCCTCTGGATACTTGGGCACCTCGTAACGAATGTCGAGCAACAAACTCGAGTCCTCCGGGAAATCGTAGTGAATCGGCATTTGCTCGGTCAATGGCGTGCCAGCCCGGTCAAAACTTTGCAGGGTGACGTGCACCAAGTCGTCAGACAAAATGTCGCGCAGTGCACCGTGTGTTCGCACCAGCTCGAACAGCTCCTGCAGGTCGTGGATGTAGTGGAAATTCAACAAATCAATCGCCACCATCAAGCCGTTGCCGACAATTTTCAGGCCGTCGCGGTGGTCATCGGTGGCCGGCTCGTCCGAGTGGATCATCGATCCGTTGGCATCGGCGGAAATGTGACATTGCGAATACAGCCCATCCTTGATGGTCGAGAACGTCACCCCGCCCAAAGCTGAGATGTCTTTGGCACCTCGGCTGAAATAGCCGCGGGCGCCCTTGTAGCTGGTGAACGAGCCCACTTTGAGGAAACATTCCTGCATCTCTGTGCCCGTCAGGCCCAAGGCAAAATCACGGCACACAATTTTACGTCCTTGGTCGAGCACCTCGATCTCGATCGCCTTGTGCGCGGTGTGGTTTTTGTTGTAGGCGTCCACGCTGTTTGTGATCAATTCCACCAGCGCATCCTGGACGTTTCTTACAGCCGTTTGACGGATGTATCGGTAGGCGCGGCTATCGATGAGGATGGGAGTCTCTTCGGTCATCGTTCAGAAAAAACCTTGGTCTTTCCATAGGTCAAGATAAAAAACTCCATGGTGTTTTGAATGAGACCACACCGCCATGACAAAAAAAACGAAGCACTCCGCGAATGGAAGAAAAAGTATGACTACGGTCACCGACCATACACGGGCCGCAAAGTAAAACCGGAAGAACGCGCCGAAAGGCGACGTGACGAAAGGCGCCGCCACGACGGAGGGCACAGAGATCGTCACGTCAGTGACGATAGGCGTCGTGACGATAGGCGTCGTGATCACCACGACCGACATCGTCACGAGGAAAAAAAGCACCATCGCGATGACCGTCATCACCGTCATGGCCGGCGCGACAAGAAATCCGAATGCCGGAAGAAGCGACATCATCACCACAAGAGGAAACATCATTGCCGCAAGAGTCGTTCGTCATCATCCTCATCATCCTCATCATCCTCATCGTCGTCATCATCATCCTCGTCGTCCTCGTCGTCATGCTGTCATGCCGTGGTGGCGGTGCCTCCGAACGATAACAATTGTTGTGTTCCCGCGATGCAGATTCCACCCGTGTCGCATTGTGAGACATTTCAAATCTCCAACGCGGCCAGTGAGTATTTGCATGCCTACATCTCGGAGCTCACACAGTCGCTGCTGCACAAACCTTCACAACCCAGCGAACCGACCACCGCGGATTGTGAATTTGTGATTGTCGAGGATGTGTGCCCGCATGGTCGTCGACAATTCAATTTTGACGCCAAGCACCCGGACAAAAACTATTGTAGTCACTACTGGAAAGTGCCGAACTGTGTGCGCACCATTTACGTCACGCTCACCGGCGGCGGTGGATCAGGCGCGGCGGCCAGCCGGGATATTTATTTGCGTGGCGGCGGTGGCGGCGGTGGTGCAGCCTCGATCATCAAGCGTCCGCTCGACGTGCACGAGGGCGACGTCATCACCATCATGGTCGGCGGCGGTGGCCGCGAGAACAAGAGCAACATGGACGGCGTTGACGGACACCCGAGCAGCATTCACTATGGCGCGGTGAAAATTGTCGCCGAAAATGGTCAGGGCGGCAAGGCGGCCGACCCGAACGCCAACACGGGTGGACGCGGCGGAGCAGGCGGTGAAAACCCCGAATGTCCCAACCAGTCGGGCTGTCCCGGCGAAAGTGGCACCATGTTGCCGCCCTCGTTTGGCATCTCGTGTGGTGGCGACGGTGGTGCCAGCAACTTTGCCATGGGTGGCTTAGGTGGCACCGGTGGAAGCGGCGGTCACAGTTTCTTTTCGCACGGGGGCACCGGTGGCATCTTGCCGTATGGCGGCGGCCAGCCAGGATCGTTGGGCAGTGGAGGCGGTGGATCTTCGCCGGTGACTTTTGATCCCGTCCAAGGTGGAGCAGGCGGTGATGGCTTCGTGCTCATTCAATGGTGAAAAATAAATATTTATTGTGCATTTTCCCAAAATGTTTTCACGTCCCTCATGGACGCTTGATGTCTCTCCGCATACGTCGGCGGATTCGCGTGCGCTGCATTTTTGTAATGTGCAGCGGCGTCGGCACTGGCTGGAATTTTCAGGTGAATCACACACTGATCGGCACCCATGAGCACGTCATCGCCGACGCGGGTGAAAAAGTTGTCTTCCACGCACTTGGCCAATTTCCAGCGCATGAATTCTGCGTGTTGCACGCTGTGATGCTCGAGGGTGAGCTCTTGGGCAATGCCCACGATGAGGCCGGCGTCCAGCGCTTCCAGGCGCATGTTCAAAATAGTGTCCTCGTTATAGTATACGGCCACCGCGGGCAGTGGTCCCACCTCTCGCCAACGCGCCAACGGAATGATGAAACAACCGCCCGCGACTGCCGACACAATCTTGGGCACGCACAGCCGTTGACCACTGGGCAAAATCATGACGGGATCGTCGTCCATCATCGCGTGATTGGTGGCTTCGACATTCTGATTACACGCCACCAAGCCCTGCTTGTGCGGCGGGATCTCGCGCATGATGTCCACCAGTTGGGCGGCGGACGCTTTGGAAATTTTCAGATCCGAGTCGCAAAATGTCAAGTAAGTGCACTCGATTTTCTGATTCAGCAACTTGGACACTGCCAAATTCATCAACATGGCTTTGCCGACATTCTCGGCCTGCTTCATCACAAACAGCGGAGGGTTCGCCGCGGACGCTGTGAAAATTTCCCGCTCGATTTGGCTCCAATACGCAGCCTTGGCACACCACCCGACGTAGATGGTCGGGTAGCCGGCGCATCCGGAAACAATGTCCAAGACACATTTCAGGTGTGCTTCGGTCGGCACAAACACCAGCACAATGAGGACATTGTCGAATTTTCTCGTCATGTGGCAAGCTTTTTTTGTCTTACTGTTTACAAAAACAACATTCTTTTCACGTCGCCGCGTGATGAAGATTCTGTTCGTTTCCTATTATGGGCCCAAAGACTCGCTCATTTACGCCGCCAACGCGCTGGAGAGGGCCGGCTACGAAGTGGCCGATTACCCGTTGTTTCGCTTCGCACACGACCAATACGACAAGAAGCGCAACTATTTGCGCCACTTTCACGAGTCACTGCTGGAAGAGGATCCAGACGTCATCGTGTGGTGGTATATCGGCATTCCGGCGAAAAATATGGGCTTCATCCACAAGCTGCACGAGCATCGTTATCACATTTTCTTCAATTGGGACGATCCCTTTTGCTGGTCCAACCTCGAGTTGCAGCTGGCCGACAAGGTGAAAAATTTCGATTTGGCCGCCGTCACTTGCGAGTCGAGTCGGCAGCGCTACTTGGACCACGGCACCAAAGAGTATCTTTACCTGCTGCCTGGTCACGATCCCAAGGTGCATCAGCCGCCGCCCGAGAAAAACTACGTGTGCGACGTGCTCATGTGCTGCACGAACCTCTACGAGTCGAAAGAAATGTTCCCGGATCAGTGGACTTCGCGCGCCAAATTGGTCGAAGCACTCGACGCCCATCCAGACATTGTGTTGCACCTGTATGGTCCCGAGAGTTTTGCCAAACGCTTTCCCAACTCATACCAAGGATTCCTGGCCTACAAGGACAACAGCGAGAAATTCGGCAACGCCCGCATCAATCTGTGCACGCACGTCACGTGTCAGGGCGATGGATATCTCAACGAACGCACCATCACCATCATGGGATCCGGCGGGCTGCTCTTGGTCGACCCAGTCAAGGGATTGGAACGCAACATTCAAGCAGGCATCGAGTGCTTGGTCATGGAAAGCGCCGACACTGACGCGATTGTCGCGCAAATTGAGGACATTTTGAAAACGCCCGAAGAACAGCTCGACCTGATCCGATTCAAAGGTCACCAACTGGCGCTTGACAAATTCACGTGGGACCACTGGGCACACCACTTGCACTTGTGCATTTCCAAACACTTTTTCTCGCCCACTGATTATCGCCAGCTCCATGGTGAAGACATTCCCGCCTCCGCGACCACCCGTGATGAGTTATGGGAATTTTGGCACACTACCGGACACCAATTGGGCCACGTGTGTGTGAAACAAAATGTGCCCGACAACTTTGACTTTGAGGCCTACGTGAAACTCAACACGGACTTATCGGCCACCGTGTTGAACACGCGCGAGAAAGCGTGGAATCACTGGGAAACCAAGGGGAAAGCCGAAGGCCGTTTCTGCTGTTTCACCGACGACGACGATGCCCGCGTGGTGGTCCACGGCGGCGACGCAAACACGGGTGGGCGTGGCGGCGGCGGCGTGAACAATCTCATGTTTTTGATTTCAGAAAACATTCTCTCCGCCGAGCAGTGGTTCGAGTTGCAGTCCATCTTTGTGAAAATTCGCAATCGCGACACCACCGACCAGGGTCTGGACGCGCTCGACGCGTTTTGCAAGCAACACCCAGATTTGGCCGTGGTGCCCGAGGTCAACAATTTTGTCCGGCTCATCCGACTGTGAAAAATAAATTCCTGAAAAACTCCCCAAAAATTTCAAAATGGAAATTTTGCACCAACCCAAAATTCTGGACAAAAAAAAATTTGGCCAACCCAAAAAAAAAGTTGAAAGATTTTTTTTTTGGAAAATCAAATCTGGGTTTGGAAATAATTTTTTTTTTCAAAATGACGTTTTCTGGAAAACTTTTTCAGGACTTGGTTTATTCGGTCAACGCGCCCACAAAGGCCCGCGCGAACTTCTCTCTACCGTATCGAGCGTGGTAATCGGCCAGTGTGGATTGGGAAAGTGCGGAAAGCTTTGACTTTTCCCGGATAATTCGAACGAATGTTTCTGCCAAATCGGCGGGTTCAAAATGAGCCGATTCCAGAAACGAGTCCGTGTTGTCTTGCATGGGCTGCATGTTACACGGAACGGTCCACCCGTTGACGTCGGGCACGATGATCTCGCCATGTGGCATGGCGTCTAGAGTGATCACGGGTTTGCCGATGGAAATGGACTCGAAAAAGCCAATGCCCAAACCTTCGTGTTTGGAAACTTGCACATTCACGTGGCACTCGTGATACATTTTCTTGAGCTGGCTAAAAGGTAAATGCTCGGTGATAATGGTCATGTCCGGATGTGAGCGATACGCGTCGATCTCCGGCGGGTAATCACCCTGGATGGTGCAGATGAGATGTGCATCTCCACTTGAGATGCTCTTCATGGCCAACGCGAACGCCTGACACACTTTCAGGCACTGCTTGCGCGTAATGGCATTCATGCCGCCCACGTTGAGAAATCGCACTGTTCCCACATCGCTCCCATCACCGCTGCGAGCCCTGAGGGGTGGTATGGTGTCGAGTGCATCACTGCCCTGGCTGTATCCGACGTAGCTGGTGTTGGTGTAGCCGTTGGCTTGAAAGACTGATTCGCAAAAGTAGCTGTTGCACAGAATGCGATGGAAGTGGCGGTGTTTTCCAATCTCGTCGCGGCGCACGATTTCGATGTTGGGCACGGCATACACTTTCACGTTGTGGCTCTTGAGCAGTTTGGCCATCTCAAACACGCGAAACCAACACGTCTCCGGGATGATGACTTTGCCAATGTTGTAGCGCGTGATGAATTCGACGATTTCATCGTCGGTGACTTTTTCACGCACGTTGGGGCTGTAGTAAATGCGCGGGTGGTCCCATTCACTGGGGTCGCGCTGGTGGCGTTCGTCCATCGGGCGGTCTTCGACAAAGTAAGGACGGAACGCGAACACGTGAGTGCGGAAAAGTTTGCCAAAACTCGGGTCATTGTGCAAAATGTCCACGTAGCGTTTGCACTGAATGCCCAACCCCTGATCACACCAGGGCGAGAAAAAGGCCACATTGTAACGCGCCGACTCGCGAGTGGAATTCACGCACACGCGCAGAAACGACAACGACGATTGCATTTCACCACACTCTTGGGCGCGCTGTAGGGCCCGGCGGTGATACTTGAGCCACTCGGCGTCGTCCGTGTAAAGTTTTCGCACTGCCTCCATCCACGGCTGCAAAGGCACCGGACACACCACTTGGTCTCCCGCAGGCCCCTGGTTCCCTGTCGACTTTTCCCCCGCCGAAAACAGTCGGTCAGGGATGACGATTCCGGCGTCGCCCACCAGATATTTAATGTTGCCGGCGCCCGTGGTCACGATGGGGATGCCGTTGATCATGGCCTCCAACGCCACGCGACAAAACGTCTCGTCCACTAGCGACGGAATCAACATTACCCGCGTTCGACAATGCACCTCGCGAATGTCTGACACGCGCGGGATGATCTCGACGCCGGCACCTGATTGAAACTCGGCGGCCATCTTGATTTTTTTGCCGAGACCGTCGGAGAACAACTCGACCTCCACACCCAAAAACGGAATGTCCGGCATGTTTTTGAACAAGTGAAAGAAGAGCTCGCCGCCTTTCAGTTTGTGGATGCTCATCGCGCTCACCACCGCCTGCTGATCATCGAAGCGTCCCATTTTCTGCATGCGCCGACCGATGAAATCGTTCACTCTTTCACCAGGCGCCGGCGAAAGTGGGTGAAGCTGAGAAGACTCGCAACCGGCACTGGCCAAAATGACATTTTCCAAACGCACATCCGTGACTTTTTCAATCACGTCCACCATGAACGGCGAAGCCACATACACTTGGGCACTCTTTTCCAACACGTGTGCAAAGTTCTCGTCCACCTGATGGGCCCCGGCGTTTTCCAGCATGCGGTCATTCTGCTTCGACTCGTCCAATACGATGGCGCCGTGCCAAAAATGGAAACCCGCGATGAAGGGAATGTTTAGGGACACGCAAACATTCAACATTTCCACGCGCAGATGGCCCTGATGATGCACAAAGTCAATCTGTAACAGCTGCAGCCACGTTTTCAGACTTTCATCCGTGTAACCACCGGGCACGTGGATGAGCTTGCCACAGTGCAGACCATCAAACACCACGTCCACGGCGGAAAAAGTCGGATAGTGTTCGTTGCTGGGCTGATAAAACGAGATCCAATAGGGGTCCATGTTTGCCTGTTTCGCCCACAACATGGTGCCATACATGAATTGTTCGCCGCCGCCAAAGGGATATCCCCATTTGGTGACGATGCCGTAGCGAATGTTTCGCATCGTGTTTCTGTGCACTAGAAATCATAATTTTGACCCGGTGACGAACAAATATATGTTGATTTACTTTTAACAATGTCAACGGCGTCGCCACCAGACGTCTGGTTATCGGCCGGAGAATGGTGTCTGGCAGCGCATCAGCTTAAAATCCACGGCCTGCGCAAACACGCCTATCCGTTTGATTGGTCGTTCCACAGCCTCGATCACGTCACATTGGCCCTCAACGATGATCTCCCACTTCAAGCCATTTTCGACGGCGATACCGCCGGACCCCGCGTGGATCACGAGGAGCATTACGTAATGACTTTTCCGCATCGCGAGCTGATGCGAGATTTTCCAGACATCGTCGCGCGGTGGAAAACGCTCTTAGAACAAGCACGCGCGGGCGAGATTAGAGTGAGGTGGTTGTATGTCACCCGCGAAAATGACCCAAATGTGCAAGAAAAACTCAAACGATTCATGGCCGCCGTGCCCTTTCAAAACTATCACGTGCTGCACGTGCACTATCACACATGGAAAGATGACGACGATGCTGAAAAAGTCAATCGCATCGAATGTGAAACACCTCATTTATGTCATGAACATCTCACCGAGGTGAAAGCATACATTTCACACGCTTGGGACGGTGATAATTGGAATGCCCGCGATCACCCGGGTCTCTGGGACCAAATCTTCGACCAGTGTGCCCAATAAACAGGCTTTTACCAACCTGAAATTTTTTTCCTGGAAACCCCAATTTTTTTTCAAATTGAAAAATCTTATCCAGTCTCCCAAAAAAAATCCAACATCCGAAAAAAAAAATCGAAGGCCAAAAAATTTTTTTGTCTCCCCAAGAAACTCTTGGAGGGTCAACTTTTTTTTCAAAATCAGGTTTTCTGGAAATTTTTTTCAGGATGAAAGTGTCGGGCTCCAGCCTGGTTTTCACGCTGACGTGTGAACGAGAGAAGTGGGAAAAGCTCATTCCGGCTGTTTTCATCCACGACAACGTGACAACTTTTGACACCATCATTCAGCGTGTGATTGAAAAGCAGCGCAAAGCAACGCGCTTGAACAAATTGAGTGTTTTCAATCTCGTTTTTGACGCCGACATGGACTACAAGCCGCCTGATATTCCACCCGACCTGAAAATACACATTTTCCATTCTTCACCAGAGGATTGCGAGCTTAGACTTCCGGCGTCCGTGGTAAAAGCATGTCAAAAATTGAAAATGTCATTCGAATAATTTTGATGTGGAGGGGTTACTGATGGAATTGCTTCGAAGAGATGAAGTCATTTATTTGTGTCAGTTCCTTGATCGAGAAACATTTGAAGCCTTGTCTTTGGTTTCTTCGTTCTTTTATCGATGCACGCTTTATCGGAAACAACAACGAAGAGTTTTGTTGATCACTCGTATTCACCCGCTCGAAACGTTCAAACTTAGCTTTCTTAGAAAGATGCGTTGGACTTCTACATCTCTGAAGCATCTGAAGCATCTAAATTTGGGAAAATTTACTCCTCTCCTTACGAATTTGACTTTTGGTGATCACTTCAACCATCCGTTGGACTCTTTGCAGTTTCCCCCAACTTTAACTCACCTGACGTTTGGTTGGTCTTTCAACAAACCTATCGAACAATTGAAGTTTCCACTTGGTTTGACTCATTTGATTTTTGGGCGTTTTTTCAATCAGCGCGTGGATCGGCTTGAATTCGCTCTATCGTTGACTCATCTAACTTTTGGGCTTTCTTTCAATCAACCGGTGGATAAGCTTCCCCCATCGTTGACTCATCTAACTTTTGGTGTGAGTTTCAGTCAAAATTGTTATCGTCTCGCCGAGTTACAAAATTTAACTCACTTGAACGTCGGGAAATTTTTTAACTTGGAAGACCCTACGTTTTTTGAGCGTTTACGATTCCTGACTCACCTCAAATTTGGCCCTTATTTTAATCGTCCGGTTAGTCATCTCCGCTTTCCACCGAATTTAACACACCTCACCTTTGGTGTTTTTTTTAATCATTCGGTGAAAGATGTTCAATTTCCCGCGAGTTTAACACACTTAACTTTTGATTACGCTTTCAATCGACCCTTGGACCAAGTCCCGGCATCCGTGACCCATTTGACGCTGAGTCACAACTACAAACTGCCGCCGCCGACACCACGTCCTGGATTGACAATCACCTTTGAATGAATTTATTTTTACAAGTTGATAGTTCGCGTCTGAGCCGGCGGAGGTGGACCAATCACCAGTGCACCCTCCGGTTTTTTGGCGTCGTCATATGGGGGCCCCATACTTTTCAGTGTTGGCGCTTCGACTTGTGGCGCTGCCCCCGCAGGCTCCGAAGCGCCTTTTTCGATTCCGTCCAGGGTGGTGGTAAGCTTGGCGTCCTCTTGGCCGGGTAATTCGCCGGTGGTGGCATAGAGTTTTCCCAACAGGGGCGCGAGTGCTTCTTCAATTTTCTGTTTCTGTGCATCGCATTGTTCTTTGGTGGCTGCTCCGTCGCCCGTCACCCACTGTAGCTGTTGGTTCACCATGGTCTCGATTTGTTTGCGATCTTCGGCGGACACCTTTTCCACCACCTCGTCACTGATCAGGGTCTGTTTGAGTTGAAAGAGGAAACGCTCAAAACCGTTGCGCGCTTCGATTTGTTCCATTTTCTTCTGGTCACTTTCTTGGTGTCGCGCGGCCTCGGCCACCAACTCCTCGATTCGCTCCTTGGACAAGCGGCCCGTTTCACTCTCGATGCTGATGAAATTCTGTTGGCTCGTCGCCTGATCTTCGGCGGACACGTGCAGCACGCCGTTCACGTCCATTTCGAATGTCACCTGGATTTTGGGCACGCCTGCTTTCACGGGCTGAATGTCGTTCAAGTAAAAGTTGCCCAACAAATTGTTGTCGGCGCACAACGCCCGCTCACCTTCGAAAATGGACACCAACACGCTCTCTTGGTTGTCGCGATACGTGGAGAACATGTTGGTTTTCAGGCACGGGATGGTGGTGTTGCGGGGGATCAGCACGCTCATGGCCCCGCCGGCGGTCTCGACGCCCAAACTCAGTGGAGCCACGTCGACCAACAACACCTTGTCGCCAAAGTTTCCGTGGTGGCCGGCGAGAATGCTGGCTTGAATGGCCGCGCCGTATCCGACACATTCGTCCGGGTTGATGGACACGTTGGGCTGCTTGCCTTGGAAATATGCCGTGACTAACTCTTGAATGCGCGGGATGCGCGAACTACCGCCCACGAACACCACGTCGTGCACTTGCGAGCGATCGACGCCGGCATCGCGCAGCACATCCCGCACCGTCTCCAAGCACGCGTCAAAGAGGTGCGTGTTCAACATTTCGAACTGAGCCCGCGTCACCGACACGCTCAAATCGTCACCGTTGCCGTGGAACGCGTCCACCTCGATGGTCGTCGCCGGTGCCCCAGAGAGGGTGCGTTTGGCCCGCTCGCACGCCGTCAGCAGGCGTCGCATGGCTTTCTCGGAAATCTTGGGCGCGTCCTCCTGCTCCGGTGCGTGATCACCCTGAGTGGCACTGTCGAGGGCGAATTTGAGCAGGTTGTTGTCAAAGTCACATCCGCCCAAGTGGCAGTTGCCGCCAGTGGCTTTGACGGTGAACACGCCCTGAAACAGGTGTAGCAGACTCACGTCCATGGTGCCGCCGCCCAAATCAAACACCAAAATGTTTTTCTCTTCGGTGCCCGTGTTGAGACCATACGCGATGGAAGCGGCCGTGGGCTCGTTGATGATGCGCAACACCTCCAACCCGGCAATCTTGGCGGCGTCAATGGTCGCCTGTCGTTGTGAATCGTTGAAATACGCCGGGCACGTGATCACCGCTCGAGACACGGTTTTTCCCAAGTGACGTTCGGCTGTCTGCTTCAGTTTCTGGAGCACCATGGCCGAGATCTCTTCAGGCGCGTAATCGCGCACCTGTTCGCCGCCGGCGTGCTTGATTCGAATTTGAGGCGTGCCGGTTTTCTCGTCGCCGACCACTTCAAAGGGCCAATGCTTCATGTCGTCCTGCACTTGCTCGTCGGAAAACTTGCGGCCAATCAGGCGTTTGGCGTCGAAAATGGTGCGCGTCGGATTCGATGCCGCTTGCGACTTGGCCGCTTCACCTACCAAACGTTCGCCGGATTCCGTAAAGGCCACACACGAGGGCGTGGTTCGACTGCCGTGCTCGTTGGTGATGATCTCGACGCGACCGTCCTTGAAAACACCCACCACACTGTAGGTGGTGCCCAAGTCGATGCCAATGGCCAAGTCGTCGGCCGCCGGCGAGGTAGTCACAACCGGCGCCTGATGAACGGGCTCGGCGGGAGGCGCCGTGGTGGCCGTCGAGATTTCAGAGTTGGAAAAAACAGGCGCTGCTTGAGGCTGATAGAATTGTGTTTGCGGCTGCAGGCCTTGTTGAAAATTCACCGCGCCACCGCCGGCACCTGTGACTTGGGCGGGCGCGGCCGCTTGGAAAGGCGTTTGTGTAGGCTGTTGGGGTGCTTGGAGCACCTGCGGCTGATGAGCTCGTGGAATCTGTTGAACCTGTAGGTTGGGCTGAAAGTTCACCGCGCCACCGCCGGCACCTGTTACTTGGGTGGGCGCGGTCGCCTGGAAAGGAGTTTGTGCAGGCTGATGGAAGGGCGTTTGAGCTGGCTGCTGCGGTGCTTGAATCACTTGCGGCTGATGAGATTGTGGGATCTGTTGCTGCGTTGGTGCTGACTGAAAGTTCACCGCGCCACCGCCGGCATTCGCCAGGGCCTGAAAAGGCATCTGTGGCGCTTGTTGCTGAACTGGTTGGACCTGTAGGTTAGGCTGAAAGTTCAAACGAGCACCGGGCGTTTGGACGGGTGTTTGCCCATACTGTTTCAACAAAGCATCCATGCCGCCTTGGTGTGTTGAGATCGGACCCCGAACCGTGAACGGCTGGTTCTGCCCGGGGATTTGACGTGGCCCCATTTGCTGTTGCTGCTGTTGTTGTTGCTGCTGTTGGTTCATCACGGCCTGACGCATTGCCGGCGGCATGGCATGAATGGGCACTACTTCCGGCGGAGGTGCAGGCTGCGGCTGTCGGGTTTGGCGTTGCACATATGGAAGGGTCACTCCATTTTGCACCATGGGTGACCCATTTTGTCCATAGACAATCTGGGGTTGTTGTTGGGTGGGTGGTCGAAAAGAATGAGTGTTGGGCCACATTTTTTTATTTGGAAACATGATTTTGATGCGCCAGCAGACGGAACTTGGCACTTTCAAAGAGGGCACTCGCCACCCTGAGCTTTGGACGGGAAGCGTTCACGCGACGAAAATCCACCCATCAAATTGTTCTCGCGGATTTCGTTGGCCAACTTGCGTTTCTCGTATTCACGGTCCAACTCTTGCGCGCGCCTGGCGGCCTCCGCGGCGGCCTTTTCAATCTCGGCGATTTCTTCGGGCGTTTTGGTGTGGTTCCCCTCTTTGAGTTCGAGGGCCGCTCGCATGTAGGGCGGTATAAAGCGAGACTCCAGCTTGTCCAAGTGCATTCCAGCCTCTGCTTCGGGCGCTTCCACGCCGGCCTTCCACGGGCCTTTGCGGGACGCACTCGCCACCGTGGCCTGGTGGTCATCAGACAGCAGCGGAAACTTGGACACATACACCTCGCCGGATGCCTGATAATCGCGGGTGATTTGGGCCATCTCCGCGAGCACCGAACCATCGGCCCTGGTCGTGTCTTCGGCACTTTCACCACTGTTTTTGGCCAACCGGCTGAGTGAATCGGCGATTTTGGTGAGTGCGCCGTCTTCTTTGAGAGTGATGAAGCATCGGCGCAAAATCAAATACACTGTTTGGTCACCGCTGCGTTTGACGTATTCCTCAAACTCCATCGCTGTGATACCCACCAGTTCCGCGAACGCTTCAGACAACGCGAGACTGGTGATGAACTTACTCAGCAGCCGCAGCAGCTGCTCGAGCGTCAGCGGATCTTCTTGCACTTCCACCACTTCTTCGACCAGCGCCCGGCGATGTTGGGTCTCGGGCTTGTGACTGTCAATCAGGCGAAGCGTGTCGATTTTGGCCTGCAACTCGTCCCATACTTCGCGCGGATAACCCCCAGGTGTCGCCGCCTGATCACCCATTTCGACACCCGCCGAAACCAGCGACATCCCTGCTCCCTGTTTGGTGGTGGTTTGCGGTCCTCTCGCGCAAGGCGCAGGAGGCTCGACCACGTAGATGGCCATACCCTCAACTTGAGCCCGGGGCAAATGGAAAACACTGAAATCACAGCACCGCTCCGGGGCCACCAAGGCACACCGCTGGCGACCGAGCACCACGTAGAGCGTGGCAAAGGCCTGCTTGAGGAGTAGTGCGTTCTTTTGAACTTCCTCCATGCAATACATGCACATGTCGCGGTCGGCCGACTGAGCATAGTGCACCACGGTGAACACAAAGTCGTCTTTTTTGGCCTTGACCAACTTTTCAAAGTCACCAATGAAATCGCGGACTGACTTGAACATTGTATCCTTCAACAGGAGCAAAACCACGTGATAGCCCATCTCGGAGAAAAAGGCAACCATATCCCCGTTGGCGGTGTTGTCGGCATCGTGCACCAAAAGCACCTTGGCAATGCTCTCGTCACACTCACTGTTGAATTTCAATTCCAATGAACTCATCGTGTTTTTTTTTCACCCAGTCAGAAACATTTTGGCTCGCTGAAAACGTAAAGATTGAAAATTCAAAATAGGGACTCTGTCGCAGGAAATGGATGCGTTGACTCCGTTTTGGGATCAACTTTTTACCCGATGTGATCTGGAAACTCAAGCTCGTTTGCTTCGAGTCAGTCGCCGGGTTTACGCCGTCGGCATGACCGAACCCAACATGATGCGGCGACTTTTGTTGATGAAACGCAGGATTCAACTCAAGCAGTTCCCCGAACAGGTGCAGGGTCCGGATGTGATTCAGAGATATGTCGAACGTGATTCCTGCAGGTTGAAATTTATTTTGCCCGAGTTGCAAAGTGAAGCATTATGCTTGTTCAGCGTTCACCACTTCGGGTTGAATTTGGCAAATGTGCATCCCAAAAACCGAACTTTGAAAGTTTGCTTAGAAGCTGTGCGTGGTTGGGGTATAGCACTTGAACATGTGCCAGAGTTACACAAAACATTCGAAGCATGTTTTAACGCCGTCACTCATGATGCAAGGGCCATCCAATGGGTGCCTGTGCATCACCAGACTGAGGCCATGTGTTTGAAAGTTGTGGCGCGCGATGGGTCTTTGATCCAACATATCCATCCAGAAAAGCAAACACCAGAAGTGTGCAAGGTGGCCACTTGTCAAGCTCACTGTGCTCTGCAATATATCCACCCCATCAATCACACGCCTGAGCTTTTCCTATCTGCTGTCCAAATACGGGGAAGTGCGCTGAAGTATGTCCCTGATCAACACAAAACTCTCGAGTTGTGCTTAACAGCAGTAAGATCTTTTGGGTTTGCCATAGAACATGTGCCCGCGGAGATGGTCACTCCCGAAATCTGCCGGGAAGCGGTGATTAATCAACCTGCAGTTTTGCATAATTTAAGCGATGATCAGTTGACTGACGAGGTTTATCGAGCTGCAGTCGAAAATCACCCGTCGATTATTCATCGGATTCCCCCCCACAAGCGCAGCCCTGAGCTCTATGAACTGGCCTTGAAAACGGATCCCATGCAGATTAACCATTTTCCGGTGGAATTGCAAACAGTGAAAGCGTGGACTACAGTCGTTCAGCAATTCAAAAATGGATTGCTCTCATTAAATGAGAAATGAAGCGTTTAGAGGGTCTCGAGCTGAGAGCGCTCATATTTGAATTGAAACTCTTGTCAACCTTGGACTTGGATCGGTATGACGATGAATCCTTGGCCGACACACTCCAAGACGCATTGAACGCTGAGTTTGGGGTCCATGCGTCCCACTGTTGTGGACAGGAAACACCACGGGTGTATGCCAAAGTTACCAACATGGATACCGCTCGAAGAGTCGCGAAGCGTTTCATCTTTAACCCGCTTTTTTGGAGCGATACATTGGGTGACACACCGATGGAACGCCAATGGCAGCGGGACCTATCTTACATCCCCCCAAATGCACCGTGGGAGAAATACCACCTCCGTCAATGGCGTAGCATGATCCTGCGTGAGCGACGCAGGGACCCTGGCACCATTATGATGGACGCCCCAGTTTTCATGGATCATCGCGAGGCGTTCGACCACTTCTCCAGAAAACGCTTTGTTCCAGAGTATTACTCTCCTCCAGTTAATCAAGCGGAATAGATGATTTTTATTCGACAAACTCGACCCGCATCATGAACAAGTCAACTTGATCTCCGTTGGGATCACCCACCAGTTCGGTGGTCATGGCTGGTTGATCACCCGTCTTCCACTTGGCAATGAATTCTTGCACTTCGGCGTCATAGTAGTATCCACGGTTGTAATACCATTCCAGCCGGCGGTCAAGTTCTTCTTCAGTCTTGAAAGCATACCACCCCAAACTAGACCAAGTGTCTGGAGAGCCAAAGATCCAATAGGTGCCACGCTGGAGCATCGTGCCCGGTAACACAACGCGGATCTCGTTTCGTCTCGGTTCGTCGTAGGCGTCGATCAACAGGTCCAAATTCAATGAGTTGTCATTATCCAAACTTGGAAAGGCCACATACCATGTCCGCTGCCCACGGTTGATCAGCTTGATCAAATCCAGAGCGGAACCATTCCATGTTCGATACGGCGCGCGCTCGCGGATTTCCCGTCTGGCCAACTGTTCCAAGATGTCATAGTCCCGGCACCATTGGCGAAATTGCGGGTTGCTGGCACACAAACGAGCCGCCTCTGCGGTGGAGAGATTTTCGAAAATCTCCGTCAACATTTCATCAGGCAGTTGAGCAAAATCACCGCGGGTGTCTTCCATGTTGGCGACCGATGTTCCTGTAATTTATGCAATATTTATTTTTTGTAGGTGCAGATCGAGTAGGCAATGGCGATCGCCTGTTTCTGCGGGTAACCCTCGCGCATCAGCACGGGAATTTTACAACTCACACATTCACGCAACGTTTTCGACGGTGATTCACAGCTGCTCCCTCGGGACCGGCTCCTCTTCGATTTTCGAAGCGCAGATGCACCCTTGGAATCATAAACACGCGACGGTGATTTCTGCCCGGGCTTTTTCTTGCGTTGTGCCCGCTCCTTTTTGCGACACATTTGTTTCAACTCGCGCTCAGACATTTCGCCAATCGTTTTGGGCGTGGCATCAGACACCCGGCGACTGGGCCGGCAGTAAGGGTAATCATGGCTGGAACTGCCGGCACTGGATCGACCACACTTCTTGTAGCGCCCGCGGCGATCGGTCTCACACACGTTCCGCCAATCTTCCTTGAACCAACGGTCCAAGTCGCCGCGACTTTTCTGGCTTCGACGACGGGGTTTGCCTGATTCGACATACGGCGATTTGCGCTTGCCGTGCTTCTCCGCGAATCGGCGTTTGTATTCCTTGACCAACCAGCCGCTGGCATACGCGCTGGGCCAAACGTCGAAACGCTTTTTGGCGTCCGCCTTGGTTTTGGCGTAGAGCTTTTCGTCCACAGGCTGATTTTTTCCCATGCTAGTGCACACCCAACATTTATTTTTTCTTGAGTTGCGATCGCGTGGCCTGGGTGGCCAAGGAATCAGCGCGGGCATTTCCGACGGATCGCTCGTCTTGTCCGTTGGTATGAGCCACAGAATGGAAAAAAGTGACGCGCTGTTTTTTGAGCAACGCCAAAATAGGCTCGATCAAATCCCGATTTTTCACCGGTTTTCCATTGGCAGTTTTCCAATCCTTGGCCTTCCACGTGTAACACCAGTTGGTGAGGCTATTGATGCAATACTCGCTGTCCGTGTAAAGATCCACCATGCGGCTGCTCTTCTCAAAGTTTGCGCTGAGAGACTGGAAATATTCGTGGGCCAACGTGATCGCCACCAGAATAGCTGTCAGCTCCGCCCGTTGGTTGGTGACTTTCCCGCGGTGATTCGGCGGACACAACTCTTGGCCACTTCGCGAATCCACCAGTGGAACATAACCACGGTAGGGGAGACTCACATCCGTCACCTGGTGATCAGGAAAATGGATCCCAATGCCACCCACACTGTTTTTCTTGCCATTGTTCACACAACTTCCATCCGTGAAAATACGAAGGGTCTCGATTTTTTCCCGCTTTTTCTCCCGCTTCATCGGCGGTTCCTCATCACCAACCCTCTTGGTGCCGACGGCAACGGGGACGCGGAGATCCAGACCATTGGCTGGGTCAAGTTCCACGCGCCCCGTGCGGATTTCACGACATTCCTTCTCCGAGAAGGTCAAATTCAAGATGTGTTTCCGCATACCACCCTACCCAGATCGGCAGAAAAATTTTTCCAGAAAACTCGACTTTGAAAAAAAAGTTGTTGAAATAATCCACCTTGGAAAAAAATGAAAAAAAAAATCAAGGCCAAAATTTTTTTTGAGGTCAGCTCAAATTTTTTTTTGGAGGCTGGGAGAATTTTTCCAAATTGAAAAAAATGCGGGATTTCCAGAAATTTTTCAGGCGTAAAAAAATATCGCGTTTGAACAGGAGATGACGACTATCGTGACCCAGTGTGACCCGGTGGTGCCGGCGACGTATTCGCGCGACGTGCCACCGACTGCTTATTTCTACGAGCACCGTTGTGGTGAACGCCAAAAACGCTTGGCCGTTCGCGCCGGAACTCGTTTGCCTTGGCCCGGCGTCAACAACGCTGGCCTGAACGATCGAATCACCACCGTGATTGTTCCACCCAACGTGAGTGTTTCACTCTACGCCGACAAGTGCATGGCCGAAGGTGAGTGTCAACACGAACGCTATTTGGCAGGTCCCGGTAAGTTTGATTTGCCCGGTGAACGTTACACGAGTGGCCGCGGCATGAACGACTCGGTTTCTGAAATCCGCGTGGACTCGATCAAGCCCCACGGCGAGTGGTTGCGTGACTGCTGCTTGGGCAAAGTGAGCCCCGTCGAGAGTTGTGCCAACTTTGCCAACCCCGGCGGCGGTGACTGCATCGGCGTGTTGTCTGATTATTGCAGCAACCCCAAAAACTTTTTCACGCCTGATTGCAAGCGGTGGGTGTCGAATCTCAACGATTCACTGCGCGACAACATTGCCCGCGCGGCCTGTCCCAGTGCCACTACGGATGACGAAAAAGATTGGTGCGCGTGTTATTTATTGAAAGACATTCCGCCTGAGCTGGAACAGGACGAGGTGATGCGCGGGCTTTGGGCCTGTCTGGACCCCGTGTGCAACAACTCGAGTCGCTCGCTTCAGCCGTTTGCCAAGAACTGTCCGTCGTCGTTGACGCTCTGCAATCAGCGCGACATTGTCACCAAATTGGGCAGTTCAGAGATTGGCTCGCAGCGTTTGGCCAACGAATGTGGAAACATTATCCTCCCACAAGGACCTACGGCACCTCAGGGACCAACAGCACCGCAGGGACCCACCGCACCTTTAGGCTCCGCAGGAGGCAGGAACTGGGTTTTGATTGGCGGTGCCGCGGGGTTCCTCCTGCTCTTGCTGCTTTTGGTTGGCATCCTGGTTTCGCTTCGACGACGACAATAAATCTTTCACCGTATCCGATAGAAATGATTTCCCTGTTGGTGATTTCCGTTTCCCCACCGCGTGATTTCGCGGAGCACCCGGCGGAAAAGTCGGCACACTCGGCTCAAACGCAGGATTTCTTGAGTCATCGGCGAAAATTCAGCCCGGGCCAAGAAATAGTAATGTTCCATCGCCGGCTCCTGGTAATGCTCGGCGGCCACCTGAGACAACACCTCGGTTATAATCAAACGACACACATCTTTGTTAATGCAATTAATGAAATTTGACATGTCACCTTTTCATTCAAGCCCTGTCGCTTGGTAAGCGGTCAACAAGAAAAAACCAACCATGTCTCATCGTCGTCATCACCACCACCATCGCAAGCATGGTCGCCGAGAAGAACGCAAAAAACTCAAGTGCAAAGCATTACACGAGCTGGCCACCGCCGACACGTTTGAGTATCGCGACAACGAGCCCAACAATGTCGAGCATCCCGAGTGGGGTCAGGCCGGACGTAACCTGATTCGCGCGGTGCCCTCCCAATACGCCGACGGGATCAGCGCGCCGGCCGGTGTAGATCGCCCCAGCGCCCGGGTGATTAGCAACGAGATTTTCGCGCAACACGAGCCACACCCCAACAAAAAGAACGCGAGCGCCATCTTCTGGTTGTGGGGTCAGTTCCTGGATCACGACTTGGGCTTGACCGAGGAAGCCCACCCCGAGGAACACTTTGACATTCCCGTCCCCGCGGGTGATCCCTTTTTTGATCCGGACAACACGGGCACCCAGGTGATTCCGCTCAAGCGGTCCAAGTGGGATCCGGCCACTGGCACCAGCGCCGAGAACCCGCGCGAGCAGGTGAACGACGTGTCCGCCTTCATCGACGCCAGCGGCGTGTATGGCAGCGACTCGAAGCGTTCGTCGTGGATCCGATCGGGCAAAGATGGACTCTTGTGCCACAGCATGGGCGACATGTTGCCCTACAACGATGGCACCATGAACAATGCCATGGGAAAATCGAGTGCCTTTTACGTGGCGGGTGACGTTCGCGCCAACGAGCATTTGGGATTGATTGCCATGCACACCATTTGGGTGCGCGAGCACAACTACTGGGCCAAAAAGTTGAAGCGCCACCACGCCGAACTCGACGACGAAGAGCTGTATCAGCGCGCGCGAATCATGGTGGAGGCCGAGATCCAAGCCATCACCATCAACGAGTTTTTGCCACTGCTGCTCGGCGGCTCCGAAGTGTTTGGCACCTACGAGGGCTACGATCCGACGGCCAACCCGCAAATGCGCAACGAGTTCACCACAGCCGCGTATCGATTGGGTCACACGCTCGTGTCCAAGCCTTATCCGCGCTTGGAAGAAAATGGACATCACATTGCCGAGATGGACCTCATGCTGCGCGGAGCCTTTTTCTCGCCGTGGCGTCTGACCAACGAGGGTGGCGTGGACCCAGTGATCCGCGGGTTGGCCACGGTGGTCGCCGAAGAATTCGACGGCAAGATCATTGACGATTTGCGCAATTTTCTCTTTGCACCGGATGGCGCCGGTCCCCACGGGAGTGGCCTGGATTTGTCGGCGCTCAACATTCAACGCGGCCGCGAACATGGCTTGGCTGATTACAACACCACGCGTCAGGCGTATGGCTTGCCCGCGGTGACGTCCTTTTCCGAGGTGGTGAGCAACGCCGAGACGGTGGCCAAACTCGAGCGGCTTTATGGCACGCCCGACAATGCCGACTTGTATGTGCTGCTCCAAGTTGAAGATCACGTGACTTTGGAGTCGGGCGCCGAGAGCATGTTGGGACCCACCACCATGGCCATTCTCGGTGAACAGGCCGTGCGCATGCGAGCCGGAGATCGCTTCTGGTATCAGACGCGCCTGCCCAAGCACCTGCTGCGATACGTCGAAAGTGTCCGGCTGAGCGAGGTGATTTTGCGCAACACTGACATTGACTGGATCCAAGACGAAGTCATGATTGCCCACCCGCGCAAAGATCGAACGTGTGATTAGAGGCGTCCACGCGTGGACGGGAAAATTCTCGAACCTCAAATAAAATGTCTGAAACGATTTTGTTGACTGGCGGGTTGGGCTACATTGGATCCCACTGTGCGGTGGAACTCCTAAACGCCGGATACCGCGTGATCCTCGTGGACAACTTGTGCAATTCACACGAAGACACCTTGGAAAAGATCAGGGCAACCTGCGCCACACGGCTGATCCCGGACAGCGATGTCTCTGAGAGTGATGTCGTTGCATACATGAATGAGAATTGTGTGTTTTTCAACGTTGATTTGGCCAACGCCGGGGAGTGTCGCGCACGTCTGTGGGCTATTTTCGAAGAGTTTCCCATTGCCGCGGTGATTCATTTGGCGGCTCACAAATCTGTGCCGGAATCCGTGGAAGACCCGATCGTATATTTTAAGAATAACTTGTTCTCGCTCACCCACGTGCTTGACGCGATGGACAAGTTCGAGGTGCACCGCCTGATTTTCTCGTCTTCGGCCACCGTGTATGGTGATTGTCGAGTGGCCTCGCCCAAGCCCAATGGCCAGATTGCCGAAACGGCAGAGAAACAGCCGACCAATCCTTACGGCCAGACCAAGTGGTTTGGCGAACAAATGTGCGAATCCATGGCTCGAGCCTGGGCCGAATCTAATCACGGCGTGCGCGTGATTGCGCTGCGCTATGGGAACCCAGTGAATTCACGGCCTGATTTGCCTGAAAACCCGCGGGGCGCCGCCATGAATTTGTTCAACGTGGCGATGGAAGTGGTGCAAGGCACCCGCGATAAATTGTGCATTTTCGGAGACGACTATCCGACGCCCGACGGCACTGGCGTTCGCGACTTTATCCACGTGGTGGATTTGGCCGAGGCGCATGTGGCCGCGCTGAGATCAAGCCCTGAAAAGGGGGTTTACGACGTGTTCAACGTGGGCATCGGACATGGATACAGTGTGCTGGACATTGTTGGCGGTCTCGAACAGGTGAACCAGACGGAAATTCCACGAGAAATCGTCGCACGTCGACCAGGTGATGTGGCCTCGTTGGTGTTTGATGTATCACGCGCGAAGACCCAGTTGAACTGGCAGGCCCAACGCACCACACTCCTGGACCTGTGCCAGAAATAAACAAGAAAACTTTTGTTTTTTTTTGAAACTAAAAAAGGGGTTGAGTCATGATTCCGAATATTGAGAACTGGTATGAAGAGACTATTGGTGATCGTCGGCGCAAATGGTTGAAAGGTGTTAAACCATGGCAGTTGACACCCGACGTGATTGAGAAATATGGGACCGTCACCGTCGATGAAACTCAAAATAATCACACCAGCAATCCCTTGGTAATGATGAATCGGAAAAATTTTGTGTTGGGAGTCACGTGGCAATTCAAGATTGACGGTGCTATACCGGACAATCCATGGAGCACATTTGATCATGTGACATTTTACATATCGCTCGATGGTCACATATTTGACGAGCTGAAGACTGAAACGTATCCACTTTTGTCGCGACTTACAGGTCAACGGCGTATCGCGCGTAAAATGAGTGACGGGTCAACGATATTCGAATTTCCAATGTTGTTTGATTGTCTGGTCGGTGACAACCTTCTACCCTTGACTCTCGAACAGCGTGTTCAATTTGGTTGGTCTAAGCCACCGCATATACAACGTGTCACCGGTAGGTGTCTTGTGACCTATTTAAACACAGATTCAACGTCATTGATTCCGGAGTTGGAGTTGTGGAACCAATTCAATCGATCGACATTTTACCGACAGCAAAATTTCTTCTCACTCGTCGATGCCAATAACTTGTCCTTCGACTTTAGTCATAATTTGATCCATTCAGTGGTCGGCATTTACTTCGCATTCTTCAAAGATAGGGTCATCGTCAGACAAAACCTGTTGCGGTCAATCAAATTGACGATCAATCAGCACACACTGGTGACTTTGAAGGACCCGAAAATTATTTTTGGAAAATCAAGCCAGTTTTTGCCCATAGAGCAGCCGGCTACCGAGATTGACTGCAACAAAGCGAGACCAGTGCTCTTTCCCGTGGAAGTTTGGAGAGTCATCATCCAACACTTGGAAAACCCCCACTCGTTAATGGTCACGTGCAAATATCTTTGGAAAATCTGCCATTTTCACAATATCCGAGACGTGTTGTATGAGAAATTCAATCCTGCCACCGGTTGGTATTGTATTCCCTTCCACCCGCACCTCCTGCGCGATTATAAGATGGAAAATTGCAGCATCAATTTTTCAAGGGTGGACAATTCACGTCTTTGTCTGGAATTTTTGAAGCCAACTTCTCCAGACACTGTCTTACGCGGTATTGCCGTCAGTCAGAATGGGTTTACCCGCATGAATCACATGATGGGTCTGATCTACGCGTGGTAAATAAACTAGAAAACTTTTTCAGAAATACCCCAATTTTTTTTTCATTTTGAAAAATCTCAAAATCCTGATCCAGAAAAAATAAATCTCGAGGTCAAAAAAATTTTTGGGTCCCAATTTTTTTTTTTCATTTTTTTGGATCGACCAAGCCGGAAAATATTTCCTTTCAAAATCGGGATTTTCTGGAAATTTTTTCAGGTGTGGACGGGGCGCTGCCGGGGATGGAATGCATTGCCCCGTTTTGGGACAGCTTGTTCCGGAGATGTGAAGTTGACACCCAGGTAGCGCTGTTGTCGGTGTGTCGGCGTGTCAACGCGGTGGGCATGACGGATCGCAACGTGATCAGAAGGATCTGGTTGGTCAAACGAGCATATCAGCTGAAAAAATTTCCGAATCAAGAAAGTCACAACTTAGATCGCATTTTGGCAAACGATCCCAAGGATTTTGCTTTTGTGCTCAATGAGAACAAGACACTGGAGCGATGTTTAGCCGTTGTTACTGTGTGGGGTCACGCTATTGTATTTGTTCCAAATGAGAAAAAAACACGTGAAATATGCTTAGCCGCCGTTCGGAACGATGGATACTCTCTCAGGTATATCCCATCAGAGTTTCGGAGCCCGGAAATTATTCAAGCTGCCATTACCAAATCCGGGGCTCCGATTTTAAGATACATTTCCCCGTGTGATCGAGACATAGCCTTTTGTGAACTAGCCATTCAAGTTGGTAATTTGCAGTCGTCAAGTTTTTGTAAAAGTTTTGACTTGGTTCCAAGACAATGTCGAACTTCAGAATTATGTCTTTTACTTGTTAAAAATTCTGGAAGTATGATCCAATTTTTAGGCAAGGATGAACAAACATATGAGGTTTGTCTTGCGGCAGTATCCAACAACCCGGTTAGCCTGCAATATATTGCACCCGAGAATCAGACACCTGACGTGTGTTTGACTGCTATTCGCATTGATCGTAGAAATTTGGAATTTTGTCACCCGGATCTCAAGTAAACCTTTATTTTCTCTCGCCCTTGAAAATCTGATCCAAGCGTTTGGTAATGGAATTGCCTGACGAACCAGAATCGGGCCGCGGTGGAAATTGTTTCAGCAATCGATCAGGGTAAAGAAAGAGTTGTCCGTAAATCTCACGGGCACGCGCCTCAATTTGGGATTCTTTTTCTTCGTCCACATCCGCTGACGAGAAAGACAGCGAGAACGCGCGTTCACCCACTGCTTCGCGTCGAGCAAACGCAGCCACCTGCTCCAACAGCGAATACATTTGCGACTGAAACGCCTTGTCATGGGGTTTGGCCGCCAGAAAATTCATTTTCAACTCGTCGCTGCTCGACGACGACTCCTCTTCTTCATCATCATCATCGTCGTCGTCCTGATCATCGTCGTCGTCTTGGTCGTCGTCAACGTCTTCGACAACCGTAGATGGCTCGTCTTCGCTCATGCTTTGGGTGGACATGAGCATGAAGGATGGTTCCAAAATGCCCTCTTCTTCCAACATTTGCGTGGGCAAGTTCATGAAATCCACGTCGATAAACTCGACATCGTCCAAATCTCCGACATCCTCCATGTCATCGGACGTTCGCCGGCGCCGTTTCACATTGTCTTCTGGCAGTTGCGTCAAAATCAGCGCCTGCGTGTCGGGCTTCTTCCAAGGTGGCAATCGCTCTTCACTGCTCCCAAAGCTAAGAAAAGCACCCCTTCCGTCGTCACTCATCTTTCTGTGCACGATGTGACACTCTGTGTAGTGAGCAAGAGAAAATATTTCAAAAGCCATTTATCGACGTGTCTCAACACTTTGTCTTTGTCCATGCCGTGGTAGAGCCAGAGACTGCGCTGTATGTTGGCTATGCGATGGGTTATGGTCGGTCTCATTTCCGGAGTGTGGATGTATTTCTGAATCAGGGCCCGTATTTCTGAAAACTTTTCTCGTTTCCGGCGCTCGTTGCGATTTTTCACCATGTGGTCGCCGCCGCCCCTTGACTACGTTTTGGTCGAACAGAAAAATGTTGATTGATCAAGTAGAACACACCATGTCTCCTCGTCGCGCTGATTTGATTGAATGGGATGACAGTTCGTCTGAAGAGTATTCCAGCGATGATGACTCGTCGTCGTCGTCCGAAGAAGAAGAGCCCGTCGTGATTCGCCGGCGAAAACCCCGCGCTCGCCCCGGCGCTCAAGTTTCTGCTCGGGCCCAACGGGCCCAACAACCGGGTGCACCGGCGGGATTCCCACCAATCATGGGTGGATCCATGGCGGCCCCGTCGGCACAAACGCCATTTTCCATGGTCCCGGGCCCCCGCAAGGTGTCGAACACGGGCGTGGTCCCTCAAAATCCCAAGGGCTCGTCGTGTCAGCCGGTGCCGTATGATCACAGCGACAAAAACGTGGGCCAAGTGCAGTCTTCGTATGGGTATCGCAATGAGGTGGCTCGCCCCATGGAAAATTTGCCCTATCGTCGCACGCCCGTTTTGCCATTCAATCGCAAAAGTGACACCAGTGCTTACGACGTCGGGCGCACTCCGTTCGAGTTGTTTTCGGCGCAAGGTTTCGACCAGGATTCGTATCGCCCCAAGCGCGAGCAAGGCCTGTTTTTCACGCCGCAGCCTGAGAACATTTACGGCCAGCCTGCTCAAGCCGAAGTGGCACGTGATCGTTACCAACCGTCGAACGAGTTGAAACACCAAAAACCTTTCGAGGCCGAGTGGTCGTTGCGCAGCGGAGGGTTTCACCCAACCAAGCGCATCCTGCCTACCAACGTGCCGGTGTTGCGTCAGCAGTTGCCCCAAAACTACGTGTCCGGCCCGTCGCACGCCACCAGTCATCCGAGTGGCCTATTCGGAGAGGCACGCGGTGAACTCGGACTGACACAACGCAAAGGCTCCGATCTGAGTTACTATTATCGCGTGCCCTTTCCCACCAGCGCAGCCACCAAGGCGGCCACCAATCGCGCCAAGATTGTCGATCGTCCCACGGCGCGCCAGTGTTTGAGTCGCCCGTATGGTGGTCACGCCGATGCCGCCGGCACTGGTGGAGGCGCCACCTATGTGCCCGGCAAATTCATCATGAACGACCAGCGGCTGCCCTCTCAGATGCACGCGCGCATGCAACATGCGGGCGGTGTCAAACTCCAAGGCGGTGGGGCCACGCAAGCCCATTACGCTGATCAGGCGCGGGCCACGCGAGCCGAATTCACTGAACACGCCACGGCGGCCAGTGTGACTCAAGTGCGCGCGCCAGTGTCGGCTGGATTTGCCCCACCCCAGGACGTGGCTCGCACGACCCGCGCGGAATTCACGGAAAATCAGGTGGCGCCTCAACTCTACAACAGCGGTGCCCCGGGCGCGCCGACCGCCCACTTCATGGATCAGGCACGACCGACGGTGGGCGAGTTCACCGAGCTGAAAATCAGGGCGCCCGCCGTGGCCAACGGGCAACATGGTCAAGCGCCCATGACGTATTTGCAAGACACCGCGCGGGCCACCGTCGGCGAGGCCACCGAGAATGCATACTTGGTCACCGCAGCGCAAGCGCCATACTCGGGTCCCTACACTGGAATGATGGACGAGGCACGCCCGACGATCAAGCAGTTCACCAGCGATCACGAGTATGCCGGCGGCCTTGGTCAGAGTGAATTGCAGGCGGCCATGAACACTGACGCCTACTTGAATGTGGTGTTGAACGACAAACTCGAGGAAACCAACACCGCGCATCGCGCTCCGAACCAAGCGCCGATTGGAATGGTGGGCACCAACGCCGACCGCGTGGGCTACGGTGACGCGTGCACAGTCAGGGTGCGCAACGACAACGCCGTCAACAACTACGACGCACCGCCTGATATGCGCGGCCAGGGTATGGATCGCTGGATCCCCGCGACCACGGTGAACGACAATCTGGCGCGCGAAGAGCGATGGGTCAACGATCGAAACAGCCCCTACGTGTTGGGCCAGTTGCAAAACAACCCTTACGCCATTCCGTCGTATGCTCAAACGGGCAACATGAATTTGCCGCTCGAAGTGAGCGCGGCCAACCCTGGAAATTGCAATATCGTTCTGTAATAAAAATATACACTTGGCGCAATTCACATGAGTGCATGTCGACAACGTAATGTCGGACATTCCCAATCGATTACCAGCGCCTGAAAAGCGCAAAGACAAAATCAACAAAAATGACATGCGTTACTTGTATCGCATTCAGAAAGCCAACGAGCGCAGCAAGCGCCGCGAGTCTCTCGACGAAGAAATCGCCAGTGAACGCAAAAAATCCGAGAAACGCCGGCGGCAATCGACCAACACGGAGCACCTGAAACGACTCAAGAAAATCAATGAAGACGCCGCCTACAATGCCGGCAAAAAGAAACTCACGTCCGAGCAGGTGTTGCTGCAGCAATCGAGACAAATCATTTGGAACGGGTGCATCCCGTGTTTGTTTGAAGACGCCGTCGATCCGTCGCCGTGGTGCGATGAGCGTCCGATGAATGCCGAAGAAATCGCCGCGCACGATCCGGACGCCGTGATCTGGTATGCGCTCGACTACGGTCACATCGTGATGCACGAGCATTTGTGGGTGTTTTGCAGCGTGTGTCACTTGGGCATGCGCTCGACCAACATTGGAAAAATCGTGCCGTCCGTCATTAGTGTGCCCAACCATGGCACGAGTTGGCATGTGCCACCCACTATGAAGTGGAAATTTATCCACCACGGAAAATGTATGGAGCAATAAAACCGTAATTTATTCAAGTCGACCATGAATGTGAAACACCAACGGGTCGAGCCGATAATTAGCATTCGAGAAATCCGCCGGCCACGTGTTGCGAATTTCAATCAACAGGGTGAGATCGTCGAACGACACTGCCACGATTTCACCCACGTGTCCGTAACCCGTTCCATTCGGAGCACCCCGCGGGCGCACGGCACACGACCAAGAGCCCACAAAACACCCAAGTTGGCGCGCGAGTAAAGGCGTCGGTGTTTCAATGCGAATCTTGGTGGAGACAAACGTGTTAAGCTCGTCGAAATCGTCGAGACTGTTGGGGAACAGGTCCGGGTTCAACGTGACGCGCCCGGAGAGTTTCACGCAATCACCCGATGTTTCAACCACCAAAGTGTCGGCATTCACGATGGCCACCTGTGAAAGTTCAGCACTCACAGGGGTGACACCGTCGCAATTGCATTCGGCATCTCCGCCTGGTGCCCCTTTGGGGCCTTTGTCCCCTGCGGGACCCTTCATCCCTTCGGGACCGACGGGACCAGTTTCGCCTTGGTCTCCTTGGACACCCTTCTCCCCTTGGGGACCAACCGGACCAGTCTCTCCTGGTGCCCCAACAGGTCCTTTGACACCTGCGGCGCCTTTTTCACCCTTCACCCCTTCAGGGCCTTGGGGACCAACAGGACCGGTGTTACCCATCTCCCCTGCGGGACCCTTCATCCCTTCGCTACCTTTGTCGCCTTTAGGACCTGGACATCCCCGGCGGCCCTTTTTGCAGTGACACGAATCCTTCTTCTGGTGGCATCCACACGCGTAGTGCCCATAGTTGTATCCGTAATATGCCATGGCTGTTTTCTAACGAACCGAGATTTTTTTTCGAAATTCCGTGGTTTTGAAATTTCTGGAAACCAGAAAGTCATAATTTGAAATCCTCAACAGGGTCAAAGCACTTTTTTTACACGCACCAATTTCTAAAAACAAAATGGACGATCAAGTGACACTTCAGAGCCAGGACGGTCAAGATTTCAAGGTTGAGGTCAAAGTGGCCTACATGAGTAACACCATTAAGGATCTGATTGAAGATGCCGGCGTGGACCTTCCCATTCACTTGCCCAACGTCACTGGTGAGGTGCTCCGCAAGGTGGTTGAATACTGCAAGTATCACACGCTCAACCCGGACCTCAACAAGAAAACCGAGGAGGAGGAACACGACTCGACCAAGTTCACCATTTGCGAGTGGGATGTCGAGTTTTGCAAGGTTGAGCAATCAACGCTCTTTGAGCTCATCATGGCGGCCAACTATTTGGACATCAAGGACTTGCTCGATCTCACCTGCAAAACGGTGGCCGGCATGATCAAGGGCAAGACGCCCGAGGAGATCCGCACGATGTTCAACATTGTCAACGATTTCACGCCCGAGGAGGAGGAGCGTATCCGCTTGGAAAACCAGTGGTGTGAAGAAGCTGAATAAAAACATTTTGCAGCACACCACATTTGAAAAATCAGGCGCGACACATTAAGAAAGTGTGTGGTTTTGATAGGAGAGTGTGACGTTTGACAATAATTCATGAAATAGGTCTTTGGCAGAAGGACGGTTTTTATTGTGTCTCGGCCAGCGCAGCCTTTTCCGCCTGGTATCGCTCCTTGTCCTTGGCAGCCATGGCGATATAGGGAGCCTTTTCCTCGTCGCTGACGGAGCCCCACTTGGCGGCGACGGCTCGGGTGAGCTCGACAAACGTCAGCTCCGGCTGCTCTTCCTTGATCACGGGCCGGATGGCGTTGGCAAAATACATGTAGGCCGACATGGAGCGCTTGGGCTTGGACGGATCCTTTTTCTTGCGCGTCTTCTTTCCGACGGTGGGCTTGGGCTTGATAATTTCTTCGACTTTCTCTTCCGACATTCTGATGGATTTAATTTTTTCACTATTTCAGCCCTGGCCTGAACTCGGCGCCTGTCAAATTTCCTTTTTCTGAAAAAATGTTGCGTTTGTTTCAAAGCGAACATGACTGGTTGTAAAAAGACGATTTGTTGCCGCGGACCACGCGGATTCGAAGGCCCCCAAGGCCCCGTTGGTCCCGCAGGTCCCCAAGGGGAGAAAGGCGATCAGGGTCCACAAGGCCCCCAAGGCCCTGAAGGGCAAAAAGGTGCAATGGGTCAGACTGGACAGCAGGGTCCCGCAGGTCCCCAAGGCCCCGTCGGTCCCGAAGGGATGAAAGGTGATCAAGGTCCTCAAGGTGAAAAGGGAGATCAGGGTCCTCAAGGTGAAAAGGGAGATCAGGGTCCTGAAGGTGAAAAAGGTGATCAAGGTCCTCAAGGTGAAAAGGGAGATCAGGGTCCTGAAGGTCCCCAAGGCCCCGTCGGTCCCGAAGGGATGAAAGGTGAGCCAGGTGAAAAGGGTGACGAAGGCGCTCAGGGCCCCGCAGGTCCCCAAGGCGAGAAAGGTGACCAAGGTGAAAAGGGCGATGTTGGTCCTCAAGGCCCCCAAGGCCCTGTAGGGGAGAAGGGTGACGAAGGCCCCGTTGGTCCCCAAGGCCAAAAAGGTGATGAAGGCCCTCAAGGCCCTCATGGTCCCCAAGGGGAGAAGGGTGATGTTGGTCCCCAAGGCCCCGTAGGTCCCGCAGGTCCCGAAGGGATGAAGGGTGATGTCGGTCCTCAAGGTCCGCCGGGATTTCCTGGCCCCTCAGGGGAGAAGGGTGAAAAGGGTGATTCTGGCGTGGCTCCGGTGAGCGACTGTGTTGCGCTGGTGACCACCGGATCAGAGACTGAAGCCGACGCTTTGCCGGCGCGGATCAATGTGGAACTCGAGGACGGCAAATTCAAAATCTGCGGCCGTGTGGACATGCCAAACGGCGACCTTGTTCGACTGCGACAGCTTTGCACTGAACCCATCTTTACAATCGATTTTACACTGGACAATACTGCGCTACCCGTCCCATCGCAGACGCTTGATCGCGATTGCTCAGTGGGAGTCTGGACGTGTTGCGCCCGCCAGACGGAAAGTCAGTTTACCAATTGTGGTCTAAGCAACAGCGGTGAAATCCAAGTGTCAAGAATCAACGCTGGTGAAGACGAAGAATTGTTGATTGGATTGCGTGTCATCAACAACTTTGACGAGCGCTTGTTTGAGTTGGACGAGGGAAACAACGTGCAGTGGAACATTAGTTATCGCTTGGACCAGCTCAACTTTATCATCTGTGGAAAGCTCCAGGAACGTGAAGACTAATAAAAACACACACTAAATATTTGCATACATTTCAGGCATTTCCAGTAGCGGCTGTTCCATGCCTTCCGAGAGTCGGGACGATTCGTGTGCAACCGAGGCCGCCGCGTGAAATCGCATCAACGTCACCAAGAAAATCAGGGCAGAACCGACCACTTCCACCGCCAGCGTGCCGACGCCGTAGTAGATGGCGTAACCCACAAAAAACGTGTCGTGAAACAGACCCGCGCCCAAAAACACCAGCACCGCCCGCACCGTAAACATCAACATCAGCGCCGACGTGAACGCGAGCACCATATACATGCTCCAGCGCTCCTGGTGACTCGGTCGAGACGCGCCGCGCATCAGAAAGACAAAAGTGATGCACACATACGCCAGGAGCGCCGCGCCCACCACCAAGAGCCACGTGGCCAAAATCAAGTCCACCACGTTGAGCGTCTGATAGTTTTCAAGCTCGAGCACCTGATGCGAGCGACCGTAGCTCACGGACAGCGCGATGGAAGTGCCGACCAAGCCTGCGGAGATCAAGACAAAGCCGACGGAAAGCCGGCGGAGATGTGTCGATTTCACGGGGTATATTTCGGCGTGCACGGCCCGAATCCACATGTGCAAAAACAACAACAGCGTCAGAGCAAACGCCACGCTCGCCATTTTGTCCACCACGTAAAAGGCCAGCTCGCTGAAAAACGTTTGAGCCCCAAAGCCGCGCCACCCAATGGTCCAAAAACACACGCGCACCCCCGCGGTCACGGTGATGCCGACGGTCAAGGCCAAGTAGGTCCACTCGCGTGATTGGGCCACGGCCAACGCGAAAATGACAATCGCCGTGCCGGCCAAAAACAAGAGCGCGCTGAGAATCAGGCCGGTGATGGAAGCACCCGCCGGAATCCAACGCGATGTGAGCGGCAACATGCGGTCCACTTGATCCATTTCCGCGCGGACCACCCGCAGACACCCCGGGTTTCCGGCGCACACCGCCTGGATTTTCACCAGGTGTGCACGGAGTGAGACCAGCGCATAGTGGAATACATACCTTTTCAGCACCACGTCAGAGTTTTCAGTGGTGTTGCGAATGGCCTGCATGGCGCGCGTCCAGTTGGCGGCGATCTCGCGCACTTGCTCGCCGGTCCTAGTCAGATCGGTGAAATTCACGCCGTGGGCCTCGTGGTTGCGAGTGAATTCCAACTGGGCCACCAACCGAGCATCGACCGAGCATCCTGACTTTGACCCTTCGGGACACGTGGCGTAATGATGGATCAGGCGGCGGAAATACCTGAGTTGGTAATCGCGGTTGAATCGAGACACCTCAACCAAGTAGGTCATTCGACAGTTGCTCGACTCGGTCGTCATGTCACACTTGGCCAACTGAATCAGGGCCTGCTTCTCCAGTCGGTGCATAAAGGCTTCACACGTATGGTTGCCACAGTAAGCGGCATATTGAAACGCAAACTCATCGACTTGCGCCTGGAAATTCCGCCGGACTTGACTGCACAGGGTGGATGAACACGGCACTTGGTCAAGGGCGCGCTTGGTGTCCAGCATGTTTTCCATGCCGGCCGCGTTGATGTTATTGATCTGGGCCAACTCGCGCTGTGCACATGGGTCGTCGAACGCAAACAATGATTCGGTTTGCGGACACTGATTGATCCGGTGCACTGCCTGCAACACGGCCGCTTGGTGGTCGGCGTCAATGGCGAAAAAAGGTTGAGTCACGGGAATAAGGTGATTTTCACACTCGGTCACGGTAGAGCAATTTTCCAGCGCAACGCCGCCGATAATCAAGAAAAACAAAAGGCGCCACATTTTCAGCCCCTGATTTTGCAAAAAAAAAATTATTTGTTGGTTCGCCCACACTTAACACGAGAAAAATAGTTCATTCACTACTGCTCTCTTCATCGCTGCTCGAGTCATACTTGTGTTCTTCGTAATAGGTCATCAGCGCGCGACCTCTTTCAGATTCAATCCAGGCGGCGTTGTGCTTCGGACATTCCCGCTGCTCCTTCGCTGAACATTGTTTGCACATGGTCACCGTGCAAGGGCCCTTGCAATTACACCATCTTCTACAACACTGGCACATCCACTGCTGACAATACACACACAAACTTTTCTGACACGCCAAAGGGTGATCACATAGCGCGCACTCTTTGTTCGGACGCTGTGCCCGACGGGCCTGCTTCAACACTTTGCGATGGAAGGTAAGAAGCTCATCGTTTTTCTTGCGCGCATCCAACAACGCCTGATTTTGAGCCGCGAGCAGGGTGTTGGAAGTTTTCAGGCGTTTGTTTTCAGCTTCCAACACCTTGAGCTCTTGGCGATAATCAATACACGATTCAATGACGTAATCTTGCACACTGGCCGTCTCTCGACGCATGGCATTACGAACATCCAACCGCCGTTTCCGATCGATTGCACCTGTCACCTGCGCCAGACTCTGCTGCAGCTGCATCAACTGCTCATCATTCCATTCCATGATCCTGAAGGACAGAAAGGACCCCTTCACGACTCTCAATCTTCGTCGGCGTGCTTACCAGACGGGCCTAACAATTTCTGAAAAAGTTTTCAGAAAAAATGATTTTTGGGAATTTTGAAAAATGTTCAACCTGGTCTCCAGAAAAAAAATCGGGCTTGGCAAAAAAAAAATTGAGCTCAGATTTTTTTGTCTGAAAAAATTTGGGGTTGGTGAAATTTTTTTTTTCAAAATGAGGAATTTCCGGAAAAAGTTTTCCCGATTTATTCAGAGGTCTGAAGTTGGGCAAACAGACGGGTGAAGGTATCCTGGTGGGGTGGTCGCCGGTTCTCGTCTGGGCATCGGCGCATCCGGGCCATGTAGATGGTGAGAGCCGCCTGAAGGTGTCCCCAGAAATTTCCTACGGCCATCACCGCCTGATCGTAGGTGTTGGTGTTCGGGTCAAGACCAAAGAATGGCGCAAAAATCACTTCGCTCCAATTGTCAATGTCGCTATCGACAGGATAGGCGGTGGTTCCCTCCAAATCAAACTTGAACTCGGGGCTTTCCACGAGAAGATCCATTCGTCCGACGTATGAGCCGCGCGTGCAGGCACCCGAGATTTTCACGTCCCCTTTCAGCTTGACGTTGAAAAACTCTTTCTCCGTGGGACCACCGTGAAGATTGCTGTTGAGAAACGCGTCCACAGGGTGAATGGTGATGGACTCCAGGCGCTCTGAAAACATGGCGTCTTTGCCTTCAAATGCCCTTTTCACAAACTCCAAGCACATGGCTTCATGTTGGCGCTGTGCCTGTTCCTCGAAAGCTCGGAGCTCTTGGCGTTTCTGCTCCAATTCGCGGCGTTTCTCTTCCACCAGGCTGATTGAACTCATCGTGTAAATTGCGACCCTTTGTTTTTTTTATTTTTCAGCGTTCTGTTCGATTTCAGCCAGGCACTGGGCCCGCTGGGCCCGCCGGGCGATTGGCAATATTTTCGACAATTCGCCGGCGGATGTCCATGGCAAACACCAGCTTGTTGTAGGTGTCGAGCACGTTGTAGGGGAGCGTCCGCTTCTCCACGGGCAACAGGGAGACTAGTCCATACATGGACCATCCAAAGAGAAAGTATCGATAAAAGAGTGTCTTGTCGCGACCCGCCAGCGCTTGATTGAGGCGATACACAATCAACAGGTATGCCGCGGTGCCCACGGTCCAATACAGGTGGTTACCGCTCAACTCATACAGAAAGCCAAAGGCAATCATGAGCACATTGTAAATCACCAGTTCGTTGGTCACGGCCGCCGGAAATTGATAGAATGCGCCGAGCGTTTTCAGCAGCAGCGGCGTGGTCAACAGCCAGTCCGAGTAGCGAATCAGAATCTCGGATTCGACCGACAATTTCGACACGTCCAACACGGAATAATGCACGCCGGCAATGCCCAGCAAGATGGACGAATACCGAATGGTGTCTCGCTCGTTTGACAGCAGGCGTGGATCGGACGCAAAGTTGTGCTCGTCCAGGCCGTAGGCCAGAAACGTCACTGTGTTGAACATGAACGTCGCCCATTTCCAGTTGACCTCTTTGACGGCAGCCAACACCTGCTTCATTTTTTTCTGTTTCAATGCCATGATTATTTATTTTCCATGATTCATTTTTTCATCATTGTCGCTGCACTGTGCGCTGGGTGTGGCGTGATCACCGGTGCTCGAGCGCGGACTGCTGCATTGGGTCCCTTGGGACATCGTCGAGGTTTCCGGGTGCGTCGAGTCGGTTTTGACAGACAACTGAGCGCGCCAGAAACGACGGCCTTTTCCACGGCGGTCAAGTGGTTACCCGGGCCGAAAAAGTCGAGGACGCTGGTAGTGTCGCCGCCAATCCTCTGCGGCGCTTGTGAATCATCGCACGGCATGCGGTAGCACGACACGCGTGAAAAATAAGCTCGCCAGACTGCGGCGGAGACACTCATTTGATTTTCTAAAATTGTGAAACTCTAAAACATTTGGCCGGGGCGCATGATCAAACGCCAAAAACTTGAAGTGCCCGAAGATATGACACCTGTTCTCAAGTTGGTCTTACTCGTCGGGTGCATGGCGGACAATCAGGATTGGGGTGAATCCCTCATTCGATACCGGCGGGTCTCTCGTGCGGTAGACCGTTACATCACACAAGAGCTCCTGCAAAGGGTGTTGATGGTCATTCACGTTACGTATGAAAAAGATGAATTCCTTCCGTTGGCATTACGAAGGAGATGCTTCCTCCCCCGACCCATGACCATGCACTACCATTCGGAAGCCTTTATCGCAAATATCCACAGGTCCCCGAAAACGCCGGTGAACACGGTTTTTTTCACCGTAGTGGCCGATGGCGAATTCCTTATTGACACTGCACTCTGCAAAGATGACAATCTTGTCGCTAATCCGTGTGCCTTAAGCGACTCACACCTTATGGTGCGCGTGGAAGCCACAGATGAAAAAATCAAGATCGTGGGAACTCTGTTTGACATGAACCAGGATGGATGTCGCAAGTGTATGAGACTCAATGAAGGCTGTGAATGCACATAAGTGCACTTGACTGCAACTTGTTTATTATTCAGCCCACGAGATGTGGAGAATTGTAGCTAGCCACCCACCCTTGATTGTAATCGAATTTTTCATTTCTTTTTGAATTCCTGCACCAGCTGGTGCATCCGCCGGATTTCCAACGGTTCCCGCTCTTTCGCGAAAACAGCAGCAGCCAGCCGGCCTTGGTAGTGGAGAGCAGCGATATCTGCAGGCCTTTCAGGCCAAGGGACACCGATGATGCCACCCAAGACCATGAGTTGGTCACGGTTGAATCCCACTAGGGAGGCCACGATGGTGATTCGCATGGCTTCCAACACTTCCGGCGTCTCGCACACTGCCTGATTGGTGCTTGGTGAGGTTTGAGAGGCCACATATGCATCAACCTCCGATTCTGATACCCTCCGTGAGAGGTCCTTCAGGATCGCGCTTATGACAAGCTGTCGAGGTTCGTATCTAATGAATTTCACATCACTCCACGAGCCGTGGTTAGTGAATCTGAGTCTCGGTCCTAGATACAAAGAAGCGTCATACTCTTGGTTCTTGGAACCCCAAGCATCCAATGATGTGGTGACGAGGCAGCACAATCCAGGTGAATTTGGTTCAAGAGAGACCTTGGAGCAAAAAATAGCGTCTTCGCAAGCACGAACATAGTCCCATAAGTAGGGATGAATTTGAAAATCGTAATCTGACATGAGCACACCCCTTTCTTTCCGAGAAAAAACACAAATGAAAGATCAAAAAAAAAGAAATATCTGAAATTGAAACGAATTCAAGGGTCATGGGAATTTTGACGAAAACAGTCATCACAGTGTTTGCGGTTACCGGCGGCGTGGTATGGGCAGGCGTGGCCAGTATTGGTGTGGCTCTTACCAGGGCGTGGCCGAAATTGGAACGAGGCGAAACAGTGTCCTGGGGTGGCATCGACTTAAAATTCGAAGCCGAAGCCGGATCGCAAGTCGCTTCACAGCGGAAGGATTAAATCCTGTTTCTCAAAATAAAAGTGTTTGTCATGCATCCTGAGGATAACATGTTTTGTGCCCGGTGTGGAAAAAAAGTTGGGGGTGATGGTTATGGTTATGATCGATTCGGCTTTAGCTACGAAAATCGAAAATATGTCTGTGGCAAATGTGTCCACCTCGACCCCGGTTTCATGCGCCAGATGAAACGTGAATTTCAGATTCCTGAAAAATGAACGACTTGTTTTTTTTTCGAACAAGTTTTGGATAATCAAAAAGGGTTATGTCTTGGACTCTTTCCACACTTTTGGCGATTCTGACAATCACCGGCGCCCTCGTTTGGATGTGGCTGATTGGATTGGGCGCTGCATTTCTCTGCGCATACCCTGAGCTGAACCGGGGAGAAACAGTTGAATATTCGTTTTTTGGGATCAACCTGAAATTTGAACCATTTCAAAACAACCACCACGTGGAAAAGCTTGACAGTAAACAAGATTGAACTTTATTTCTTGGTCCAGCCTCGAATCAGTGCTTCCAAGCGCCGGAGATTTTCAAGACTGACTTTTTGGGTTGCCAGCCGACGAGACATCTTGAGCACCATGTCTGACAGCGTCTCCTTGTCGCCTCGCTCCAACCCCATCACGCCGGCGCAAATCAGGAGTTCGTAGGATCCAAAATCGTTGAGCGAAGACAACATGAACATCTCAAGCTTGTGGCGTTCATCGTCTTTGGGATCCGTGTCACCCGCCCTGCTAACCCAAACTCTGGGATAAAACCCCAGTGCTTGATGAGTGGCGTTGATGACTTGTTGCAGCACCTCAAGAGGTCCCGTGAAGTGGAGGTGGTGAAGGTCAGGATGTGTCCAGCCATCGTCGTCTTTCTCTCGCGTGGGTTCATTCACGGTGACACGAAACTCGTGCGGTTGCTGGCCGTTCATGATCAGGAATGTGCCATTTTTCTTGACATTGTTCCAGTGATCGGGGTGGATGCTAAACACAGACGCAGACGACTCCGACTCTTCCTTCCAGGATTCGGTGGACGTTTTTGCTTTTTCGGGCTCACTCTGCATCTCCTCGAGAGGGCGAGTCAACCCGAGTTTCGTGTGGGCAGCGTCGATGATCGCTTCCAAGTGGTCGTCTGATCCTAAGAAACTCAAGTCCGAGAAACAGGCCACGCTTCGGTTCTTCAGCTGGGGCTTCAGAAACAGCACGACGTTGGGTGGTCTGGTCATGCACACTTCGTTCACGGTGATGATGACGCGCGAGTTTTTGTAAGCCACCTCAAAGTCACCGCATTGCTCTGCGGTTTGCCAAAAGAGAGGGTGGATGGTGCACACGGGAATGGCGTCATGAAGATGGAACTGACGGGAAACCTGATGGACAACAAAAGGGGAAGACATTAAACCCTTGAAAAAATAAAATATTTCACCCATTTGTGAAACCGAAACCACCACGTGGAAATCTTGAAAGAAACCCAATCAGGAGATTGAAAATGGGAAAACTGGGAAACAATGAGGTTAATGGGACACATGATTTATTTTGTCCAAGACGTGACCAAATAGTGGACGTGTTTCAGATCGGCGAAACTGCGCTTTGGGCTCAACACTCCACGCGTGAGTTTTTGAATGCAGAGAATCAAATCACTACTGGTTGTTGAAAAATCGAGTCCAAGCACTTCCCGCAAGACACACACCTGAGCTGCCCCGAGAGCAGGAATGCCGGCCAAAATTTCCATGCGGAGCTGCTCTGGCCTGGGCCCGGTTTCCGGCTTTTTTTCGGGCTCTTGGATGTCTTCCTTATCTTTCGAAAAAGAGCCGTCCAAAGCGCGTTTCACGAGGGCAAGGATCTCAGAGACTTGGGAGGCCGGAACAAACCTAGTGTGAACGTAGGTTTCACGGTCCACGGGAACCGTGGCGAGATAGATGATAGGTGAAAGAAATCGCGGCGAATTGTAGATGGCTTCGTTGTAGATCTTGGTGTGATGATCCCATACTGCACGGTCGGTGGTCACAATGCACGGAATGCACTCATAGGGAGGCAAGGTAGCCTTTACTTGCCCACCTTCGTTTTCGATAGCTTTGCGCAACCAAGCAGAGATTGGAACTCTAACTGTATTGGATGACATGTTGATAAACCCCTTTTGTTAAAATGTTTTTTTTTCGATTTCGCAAATCAAAACCGACTTTTTGGGAAATGTGAAATTCATTCCATGAATGCCCTGGTCACCTTAAAAACACGGTAAAGGTCGCGGAGACTGCTCGAAGGAGAAGTGTTTGGTGCAAATTTTGATGCATCTTCTTGCAACGCTCGAAGCAACGCGGTGACGATTTCGACTTCGATTTGGGTAACATCCTGATCTAGCGGTGGACAGGAGAAGTTGAGGATGGCTCGGATAATGTGCACCTGCTCCAGGCTCAGCTTTGGCAGAACCGACGCAACAAAGAGGAAAGCGCTTTCGGCGGCCTCGAAATCTTTGAAAAGTGTGCCTGATACAGTAGGCACCTCATCGACCTGATCCTTGAGGTTCGAGGCGCTGGTGTCATCCAGGCCGAGATGGTTAGCGAAGGAATCGAAAATGGCTTCCACGCGCTCCACAGTCAGGAGAGTGCATGGCTTCTTAGGATCGGAAACCTCAAAATCATCAGCACACGCACGTGTTTTTCCATCCATGCTCGGCTTCAGAAACAGAGTCAATGTGATATTTCTCAGGGCATGCCAATGAGACCAAAAAGTGGTCAAATTGACTGGTCCTCGGATTTCTGGCACATAGAAACTGTGACTCTCATGCTTGTTGAGAGCTTTCCAGAGATCCGGATGAACCCGAAATTCTTGAGCCTTGGGTTTTTGCACACAAACAAACATGGAACCCTTAAAATAAAATGAACTTTTCGAAATTTATCAAAAATTTCGGTTCAACATTGAACAAGTCTCGAAATACAGTTGAAACAACGCCGTCGGGTTCGTGGCCTTGGATTCCATCAGGCACACCAACGCCTCCTGGCTAGAGACTTTCCCAATCCTGAGCAAATTTTCCACTTGCCATTCCACCAGATTCGAGAGGTTGCATTTCACTAGGGCCACGATTTTGTCGCGGTGGTCTGCCATCTCTGGCAGGCTGATCAGAGCATGTGCCTGTGCACCGCGGCGACAATCATACTTGTCGGCCATCGTCGAATCCAGCAGCCATTGGACCAACGCGAGCGAATAATCTGCGCTCGGCGTGTATGGTTGGTAGGGTTGCTTTGTCTCACACAAAAAGACACCGGGTTGATTGAGGGGTTTCCGTTTCCACACGTCCAGTTTGGTCGTCATTAAAAACCACTCACGCGTTGTGTCCTTCTGAGCCCCAATGTCCCAGTAAGGAACTTGGACGGTCCCTTGATCAGAGAGCCACGCCCAAAGTGGAGCATGCACGTTGAAAACGTGTTCTTGTGACATTTTTTATTCGCCCCTTTTCCGAGTGTTTTTTCTAATACCAATTGTGAATCGAGGTGATTTTCCCATTGGTGACGCGGACATTGACACGATTCCTTCGATAATCATGGGTGATGATGCAACTGTGACCATCGACTTCGACCACGCGGACAATCACCCCGTGGAGACTGCCGAGAAAATTAGCGGCTCCCACTTCTGCTCCAAGCAACGCCTTTTCAACTTCCGCGTCGCGTGCAGAGTTTTCAGACGTTTCATTGATGGTCAATGGCGCGCGCACGAGGCGACCATACAAATCAAACCGGTATCCAGGCGGTGGTTTTCCAAAACACTGTGGGTCGTCCTGCGGATTGACAAAACTAAATTCGCGACCCGTCTCAATGTTCATGACGTTCGTCTCTGACCTCACCGCGTGATCTTTCGAAGTGCATTGCCAACGCGATGGGCTTTGGCCTGAGCATTTTCAGTTCTTTCCTGATAGAATAAGCTACCACCACGAGACCTCACAAACCCTCATCAACAAATCACACCATGGAAGAAGAATGTGAGCGGGCACATCAGAGGGAGACACAAATTAAGGCTGAACGTCTTCAAAAACATCGACTCTTTATCGATAAACAAATGGATGTTTACATTCAACACATCCCCAACATTGTCGGCCGATATCCTCGTAGGCGTCGCGTGATTTACCTGAGAGTTCTTGACCAACCGTTTCAAGACGAATGGGATGTATGTGATTGTGAAGATTATCCACTTTGGGACTCTTTTCAACACCACAGGAGATGGTTCGTGACACTTTTTCTTGAAAAACTCAAACTCGCGGGGTATGTGGCCAAATACCGCGCTGGATACTTTTGGATCCAGAATCCATTGTGCGACAGGAGAAAAAATAGAAAATAATGACACATGGAATGCAAATGCATCTTAATTGCTTTTCGCCTGCGCCCTCATCTCGTGTCGAGCATGGTTTTGGCTACTCGGTAAATGCGGTGGATGGTGGTGCAATCCAAGGACTTGAGAGCCGTGATCAGTCGGTGATCATGATCGTATCCTTCCTCTTCAGGCAGGGAAGCGAGCGCACAGAGAATCTTCACTTTGGAGCTGTTGAGCGAACCAAGTGCAGCGCAAATAAAGACAATATCATCTTCTTCTTCTCGGGTCACCAAACCAACCGGGCCAGACGACGACGGAGTCGACAGACTTGTCGGGGATGAGGATGCACTTGCTGAGTCGGTGGGGACCTCCAGACATAAAGCTTTGGCGAGATGGTCAAAAGCGGATTGAATGTGGTCATTGCTAATGAACACACCACCGGTGTAACTAAAGTGAGCGTCTTGAGCACGAGAAACATGCGTTCGACCCTTGCAAGCCGCAGCGAGGAACAAAACCGGCCCTGGGACCATTTTCAGACTGCGCAAGTAGAGGTCAGTGGTAATGATAGCCCAGCGTTCTCCTCCATTGGTGTTAAAATGGAACTCAAAGCTTCCGTGGTCATGGACGGCTTGCCAGAGGTTTGGATGAATTCGAAAAGAGACAAACATCAAATCAGACATGAGAGACGAGCCCTGAGAAAATTGAAAAAATGATGCCAAAACTCGGCCGATTTTTTAGAAAATGAGAAACGTGAAAGAAAGTGTATTGATTCACCAGCCACCGACGAGCAAGCGGTAGTCGGAGTGAAGAGAGGGATCCCACCAAGGCGGAGAGTAGCTGATCCATAGATTGGGCAAAATGTATTGCCGAGAGCCCGGGTCCACCTTTGCCTGGTAGATCGCATGCAGAGTGTTAAAAATGAAGGCACCGGCACCAGCGAGCAAGATCCGCACTGCAATATGCATGAGTTTCGACGCAAGCCCTGATGAGAATGAATTTATTTTTCAAAAAGCACTGCATGTTGGATAGAATGAGAGGGTGTATTAGGGGAGGGCAGGGGGGAAGGATTGATGGAAGAGGGCGAGGGTGGAGCGGCGGGCGTCTTCCTGGGCTTGG
>Ga0180437_10000806_pt1 | contig 56884 bp, 60 predicted proteins | sample SS_ome_4_FD_132410 | JGI IMG/M metagenome (GOLD analysis project Ga0180437, IMG submission 132410) | Hypersaline lake sediment archaeal communities from the Salton Sea, California, USA - SS_3_D_1 metaG | ecosystem: Environmental > Aquatic > Non-marine Saline and Alkaline > Hypersaline >...
TATGGTTAATTGCGAGGGCAGCTTTGTTAGTATTTGTATATATATGCCTAGCTTTTGAATTCTTCTTTATTTCTCTAGAGATTTTGACGCTTGGAATACCACTTCTAATAATGAGTCAATTCTCTGATTTTGGGGTTAATTTAGGTCTTAAATTCAGTTTTGAATACGGTCTAGATATACTTGCTGGATACTTGTTATTAGAGAATTCAAACAACGACATTTCGATTCAAAAATTCATTGTTTGGAACTATTGGGATTATTTTGATCTATATATACCTTGGATCGTCAGCAAAACATTACTAGGGGATGCCATTATAAGCGAAGAAAGAGAAGACATTTTTGGGAATACAGAGACCGTAGAAGGAGACCCTTACGATAATCCGATTTCTGAAATTCAAGCTCAACCAATATTATTTAACAATACCTATGTGCAGTTGAGCACAAACGAGTACGCATTTAGAGTAACATACAAGGATGTAAACTTTAACTCTCCAGATCAGAATTATGGCGTTAGATTGCATTTAATCGCGCCTAATGGTACCGCTTTCGAGTATATTGGAATGAATTGCGAGGAATCGTCTCCTGATTACACTTCCGCTTTGGGAGTTAATTTTAGTGTAACAGTTGATATGTCAATACACAATACTGGCTTATGGCATTATTATTTCTCAACCAAAGATGGAAACGACGGTAATATGACTGTATTCCCTAACAATGGATACTTTATCGGTCCAACTACGGTTAATACCACCTATTTCTTATTCCAAGAGAGAGTGACAACAAGTTCATTCTATTTTGAAACTGAAGGGTGGGCTAATGAAGATTTTAACTTCTATGTTAGTTGGTGGGATATGGTGGAATACACAGCACCAGAAAATGTTTATTTGTGTTTAGTTCCTGCAAATAATACTTTGGATACTGGAGTTTCAAAGACCTCTGGTATACAAAGGTTCTTAATGCAGCCTGTTAGCGGTAATCCTAATTATTCAAATCCTGTAGAGTACAAAAAAGTGCTAAATTTTGATGCGTTGGGTTATGAGAGAGCGCAACTTGGATATTTTTCATATTATTTTGAAGCAAAGGTTATCAACGGTAATTTCACTTATGGATTTGATTATAATGAAGAAGGTATAATTCATTTCAATATTTTGGTCAAAACAATCAATAGTCCGAGTCTAAAAGTAGACTTTAAAAAAATAGGTGTATCTTCTAACCTTCCAGATGTTATTACAGATAACAGCTTTTTAGAATTTAAAGCAACTTATATTGATAGTTCCTGTACTGAGCCAGAGAATATAAGTATTTCATTTACTAATCTATACACTCATGAAGTAGTTAAGTATAATATGACAAAATATTATTCTTCATTAGAGGGTGATGAACATAGATATTATATGTATGTCAAGGGTTCAAGTTTAGAGTGTGGTTCTTGGGATGTAGATCTAGAAATCATAGGTATTCAGAGTGATGTAGAAACGTATAGCCAAAGTTTTGCTCTAGGTCAAACTGTTGTTACTGTTTTAGGAGATGTGCTAGCAGGTATGAATATTTTTAGTACAACAATAAATTTTCTAGGATTTTTACCTATGATGGGCCATATAGCTTCATTGTTAATGGTAATAGCTGGTAATTCTCCAGCCTCAGGAATTCATGGGAAGACATTAATTCTTGCAGGGAATGTTCTGGCTATAACAACTACCATTGTTGCTTTAACATTTGCAATAACTCAGTTTATATTAATGGTTCAGAACATCGAAGAGGATTTACCAAGGTTGATCGGTTTTGCTATAGGTTGTATGTTTATATTTGTGTTTTACGGATTAGCCGCTACAGCTTTTAAGAAAGATAAACCTTGCGAATGGATTAGTCCTCAAGTTACTATCGAGAAACTTCTAAACATGAGATTTATATTTACGAAGGGATTGTCTTCTATATTATTATTGGTATCTATTGCTTCAATTTTACTAGGATTATTTTTCCCAAATGTTGCATGGGGTTTAATATCTGGCTTTGCATCAGCTGGCTTTAGCATTGTACGGAACTCATTAGGGTTATTGGCGATGTCATTGATGCTAGGGATTATATTAGGGTTTCTAAGTTGGTTTAATACAGGGAAAAAGGGGACTCCTGGTGCTGCAATGGGGCTGCTAAATCCAGTCAATGTTAAGACAATAAAGTGGTCGATGATTATCTATAGTAGCGCTTTATTCGTTTTAGCCATTGCAGCGTTTACTGCAATTGGGTTTTACGTAGTAAATAATATTTGAGGTGAAAAAAGATGAAAAAAAAAGAAAAAAAAAATTTAACTTTCTTAGTTTGTTTGTTACTTGCCATGTTAATCATTTTTATCCCTTCTAATGGGGAAGCATGGTACAATGGTAACTATGCGTTAACTGCAGAAAAATGGCTGGCAGATTATAACAGTCATACATACAAATATTATGGAACTCATGATACAATTGCTCATAAAGTATGGGACCTAACGATCGCTGATCCTTTAGATGGTTGGCTTACAGTTGATAATCGTCCTTTTGCAACTCAGAGAACCTTTGCTTATTTTATGTTGGGTACAGAGGTGCCAGACTATGGCACCTACGATTTTGAAGTAGTTTCAGATCTAGAGTGTGGTGGTATATATTTAAGTAAGGAATTGTGTGGTTTTGTGTCCTCACATGAGTGTTATATCAGTAGTACTGGTGCTTTACTTTCTAAAGGAGCTGTCCAGGGTACTAGGACTGCTTGTAGTCGTGCATTATTTTACCTAAAAATGGGATTTTGCGAAGCGGCGGCTTATTCAATGGGAGCTATGATGCATTACATTAGTGATGTTGTTTGCTTCCCCCATGTTTTAATCTCTATGTATGGTGATGATCGTCATAAATCTTATGAGGCTCATATTCAAGCGCTAACTAGCAAACCTTATAAACTTAATCCTAACTTCAGATTAAATACGCATGGTTGGATTTCAAGTATGTCCCTATATCCTGAGGAATGTACTATTAATGCAGCTAAGGATACTTATTTCGGATCATTCGCTCCGCAACAAAAGACAGCAAACTGGATGAAAGATTTTTGGTTTGGTCAACTTCCAATTAGCTTTGAAAACGATTTTATGCAAACAGTCGAGATTAATCTAAATACAGGAGTGTATTATGGTGCTAAAGCTATACAGTGGATTAGAAGTCAACTTCCTAATGGAATTGACTGCAGGTGTAAACAAGATGCAGCGAGTGCTGAAGCTTGGCGAAAAACTACGGCTGAAGCATTAGCTGATCTGCTTGAAACTTCAGTACAACAAGTAGAGTGGATGGTTGGATTTTTTCTAGTTGGAAAAATGATGGCAGTTTTTTCACTGGTGATGGTTAGTAAGGAAGAAGTAGCCTCGTCTACTAAACAAATTCCAATAATCATAAAAGTGTTTCGTAGATGATAGAAAAATTATTTAACTTTTTTTTTATTTTTATAGAAAAGATTTTAAAGGTGAAAAAAACGATTAATTTAAAATCGAAGATGTTTTGGTTATCATTATTGTTAGTTTCTATTTTAGTATTATTATTGTTTTTTGTACTATTAGTATACCCAAACTTAGTTTTGAGTATTCCGACTGAGGGAAGTGGTTGCCCTTATTGTAATTATAAATTGGTTTTATTAATATTGAATGAGGTGAAATTATGACTAGTAAAGGCAGAGATAATTTATATACCTTTAGAAAGGGCAATTTCCTCAAATTTATCAGGAAATATAACCTCAGCGGTGATGGTACTGAAGTGAATCCTTATATAATCCCTGTGGAGGTATCATTGCCAGAAAATCTTTATGTAAAAAATGTAAAACTATTTTTGCTATTCGAAGGTTATCACTTTACTAGTCTTACGTTTAGGTGGTGTAGGAATATCACATTTAGAAACTGCTCATTTAATTTTCTTGCAGTGTACCAAACTAATGATCTAAAATTTTACTCCTGTTCCATTACTCATTTAAACCTTTCTGGAGCAGCTTTTAATTTGTTTGAGGATTGTAGGATAGAAAACGTAGCAAATTTAAGCTCCGCTGGAAATATATTTAAAAGCACCACCTTGGATGAGAATACTGTGCAAGGTGCATTAATGGGCAAGCTCGATTTAGGCGTTTTTGTCAAATTGATCAATTACCTTCTTATATTTTTACTTGTTTCATTATTATCGACTCTTGCCATATCCCTGCTCGGCTCACTTGATTGGGGCTATGTCATTGCAGTAGGGATCGGCTTGGTGTTGTTTATTGTGGTACGTCAACTTTTAATGCGGGCCAGTAAGTCCTCTCAAGAGATTGGGCCTAACCAAATTATTCAATGAGGGAGGTTAGCCTAAAAAAAATATAATTTAGTAAATGTAGTGAGTCTGTATATTAAAAAAGCATTTTAAATTAATATTTTTATAAGTAAAAGTCTTAGAAAATTATGAGAGTTAAAGAAAAATGAACTATGTTATGGTTAGGGGAGAAAAATATGTTGTCCGTACACATCAGGGGATTGACTCTAGTCTTTACTTGCCCCATAAGGATATCGAAAGTATTTTGGAAATTGAAAATCTCGATTATTTAACCGAACTTAGCTCGCTATGTCTTCGGAGTAATAAAATCAAAGAAATTTCTGGTTTGGAGGCTTTAGTTAACTTGAGAGAGCTAGATTTGAGTCTTAATCAAATATACGTCATTAAAGGGTTAGAATCTCTTCAAAATTTGGAGATGCTAAATCTAGAAGTAAATCAAATCTCGAAAATTGAGGGTCTTAAAACATTAGAAAATCTTAAATTCTTAAATCTCTCCTGTAATAGTATCTCTGAGTTAATTGGATTGGAATCTCTCTGGAAATTACATTTTCTTGATTTATCTGGCAATAAAATAAAAGACATTACTAATATCGCTCATAATAAATTTATAGAAAGGTTAATACTTGGAAAAAATCGAATAGAAAACATAAAACCTATTGAAGATTGTTTTCTTTTAAGATCTCTTGATTTAAGGTTCAATAAAATTACAAAAATTAACTTAAACTTTGAAGAAGTGAGTGAGCTAGAGCAACTACTTTTGCTTGGAAACCCAATTGAAACTATCCAAAATCCCGAACAATTATATAATATCTTTGATTTGGAACTTGATTATAATTCTCTCCCCGATTCTTTAAAAACTATATTAAAAAATAAGTTTTACCCTGAATGGTAATTGTGTTAAAATGAAAAAAAATATTTCCTCATTGCTTAGTATCGTTGTTTTAATTTCAGGATTATTAGTTCCAATTTTGTTACCTTATAGCTATTCAGGAATTGATAATACCGTGCGTAGTATTAAGTTCCCTAATGATTTCATTGAATATGATATCAACTCAACTGAACCTTGGTTTAAATATTCTTATTTTATCAAAAATTTGAACTTGTTTCCACTTGATTTGCATTTGCAAGCATCTATCGCAATTCAGTATTATCCAGAATACGAAAATAACACTACACAATCTATCATCTTCTCTGACTCGTCGCAGTTTTTTCCTATTAGCGCTGATCAATCTTTTTTCATCTATATCAACGCTACCACTGAGAAATTTAATGTACCTACACTTCAGAATATATTCGATACAATTAATGCTTCTAAACCATTTTCCTACCTCCTTAGCGCTCATTTTCAAGGCAATTATCTTAATAACCTTATAAACTTTCAAGTCAGCTTTTCTTCTCTTAATGTCTCAGATTTAGAATTCCATTTTTAATAATGGAGGCTGTGGGAAAATTGGATATAAATATGTTTAGGACTCAAAGATTTAGATTTTTATTACTTTTTAGTTCAGTTAGCTTCACATGTATCATTTTGCCTTTGATAATTTTTTTCCAGCTCAGCATTTTGTTAGGTAGCTCAATTAATTTCCGAGCCTATATGATTAAAGCTAATTTTATTTTTCTACCCATTATCATCGTCGGAATTGTTATTTTAAGCTTCGTTATCCTTATGACTTTTTATCAACCCTATATGTACTCCCGACTTATGTTATCCCTTCTCTCAGAGTCCGCCTATATTGCTCAGATAATTATAATGTCTCTCTTGTTTGATGTGTATTTTGATTATGGCGCTTTATTCGTGCGTATTGATCTGTCCCGCTTGTATTTATTTCTGATTATTATTCCCGCTCTCGTGATAGTAAGACAGCTCTATAACTTCTTTTATTCTCATAAAGATTATATCAGCAAATATCATGTTCTCCGGATCATCCAAAAGGCGAAGGGGATTTCTAATCAGCGCTCCCTCCGGAAATTCATTTCTAACGATTCTGCGATACCTAATGACCAAAAATCTGCCCTTCTAAAGAATCTTTCTCAAGTTCTAACAGCAATAGAAACAGAGCAGCCTCCATTATTGGAACAGATTCAAGGTAAGTTTAAAATAACTCAACACGGCTTTCAGATGATCAATTATTTCGATAAACGTTATAGTCAAGAAGACATCATTACTCCTAAACCAGGCGTAGAGAAAGTCCCGCTACAATATTGGACCGAAGAGGAGCTTCGTAGGCTCCAAGAGTCCGATGATAATGCCTAATTTAGCTCTGAGCATCCTTAATAACGAAAGCTTGAGTCCACAATTTTACATTACTGGACTGAAGAAGACCTTCAAAAGTTAAAGAATTCTCGCTCAGTGGCATAGGGTATTATTTAATAGTTAAACCCCTGTAATCGGGGTGAAACCATATTTTTAAAAAAAATCAATAATACATTGTTTCCACTTTGGTTTGTTACCCAATTTTATATTTTTTTTTCTAATTAAATGAAATATTAGAGTATAAGCCTGGTATACCTTATGTTTTAATAGACTATTAGTTTAATAGTTCTCCTTTTTATTGAACTTTTGCATAAAATTTCGAATCATAAATGATCGAAAAGTTGAAGAAAGTCGAAATTCGCTATCATATTAGTATAATATTCGTCAATCAAATAATTTTTCTAGTTTTCTTGCTTAAGACCGATCGCTTAATTTGATAATTTTGATCATCAACTTTTTAGGTTTTGACATATGGGATTGGTATCCCAGAGATTTATTTGATCACAATCTAACATAAAATGATCGTATTTAAATAGTCTAGTTTCTTCTAGTAACTTGGTGATGAAAAAAATGACTCAAACAAATTTTACAAACGGCATGGTAGATAAGGCAGAAGAAAATTTCGATAATATCAAGGAAGCCATAAAGGGATTATACGAAGTCTTACACATTACATTAGCTGGCAAGGAAGAAGACATTTACTATGAGGTTGGTAAGGATAATATTAAAGCCTTATACAAAAATTTGATTGAGTTACTTCTTAATGATTATGGGTTAAGAAAAATCATTAAAAAGATTAAGAATTCCGACATTGATTTAGACATCGTGTTAAATGAAATTTTAGTCGAGAAAAATCTTATTTAATAATTTTAGACTTTACTTTTTTTGTTAAAATTATCGTTAAATATCCATTTTTAGTTCAATATACGGAATTATTAATTTTATCAAGATGAGCTTTATCTTAACAGAAGTAATCGCTTATACCTTTTTTTTCATACTGAATATAATTAAAACGGTAAAAATAGTGCTAATTAATTTGTATCATCTTGAATTTCTCTAAAGATCGTATAGATCAATATATAAAATATATAGATCATATTGAAATGCAATTATTCAAACATCTACATAATTGTAGAACATAAAATCGAATATATAGTAACAATATGATTTTGAAAAGGACGTATCTTTTCATATTAATATTCAGTTTAGGGATAGTAGCGGGAATTTTATTCACTTTAATGGATAGCTATATACAATCCTTTATATAAACTTTAATTCAAGAAATACATTTAAGTTATGTCTAAAATTCGTAAAGCCAGGAAGCGGAGTAATGGTATATTTATTATCATTTTTATTATCGGGTTTTTGATCGGTAGTGTCTCAACAAATATAATTATTATAGGGGCTGAAGAGGTTACCCATATCTCTATTATTTATGGTTCTGAAAAAGCGAGTTGGATGACGATCGCATATTCGGACTTTTTAGATTATTGGAATGAAAATCATTCTGGTGAGAAAATCACAATTGATTTACTTCCCTATGGCTCGTCTGATTCAATTATTAGTATTTTAAACGGGGAAATTTTCCCTACCATCTGGAGTCCAGCGAGCTCAATCTGGATGCCGGTTCTAAATACTAAATGGGAAGATTTAACTGGGGATATAATCCCAATAGTAGATATTGATGCTGCTGTTAAAATTATATATTCTCCAATCGTAATTGCCACTTGGGAATCGTTTAATCAGACTTATGATGTTCAGAGTTTAGCGGATGTTCGTGAGTTAAGTATAAATTCGAATGTAAATGTCAGAATGGCCCATACAGACCCTCGCTTATCAAATTCAGGATTTATGGCGACAATAATGGCAATTTCTGCCGCGTCTGGGACCGCTTCTGAAAATTTGTCGATTAGTGATCTTACTAATCCGGATAATCAACAATGGCTAAAACAATTTGAATCGAGTGCAATTTTATATGGAAAGTCCACTGGATTTTTAGCAAGGTATTTACAAACCCAAGGTCCTTCTGAATTAAATATCGCATTTCTTTATGAGAATTTAATAAGAGATATTTCTAATACTGCAGTTGGAGGGAAAATTATCGCAATTTATCCCGAAGAGGGCACATTATATAGTGATCATCCCTTTTGCATTTTGAATGCAGATTGGATCACTCCAGCCCAAAGGGTAGTTGCAAACGAATTTCTGAATTTTCTCCAAAAATATGAAACGGTCGTAAGCGCTATGGAATACGGATTTAGACCAATAAATGCATCTATACCCCTAAATCCTGAGGTATTTAATTATGAAAATAGCGGTATTGCGTTCAATATTACTATCCCCGAGATGAAAACCCCTAAGGATGGTGATGTATTGTTAAAGATTCCAGATTTATGGCTATTATGTAAATCTTCCTAATGAACATGCAAAAACGGTAAATACTATGTTGAGGAAATCGAAAGTAGATCAAGAAGCTAAAACAAATCTTTCATTTGCTCTAAAGTTCGATCGATTTTTTTCTAAACCTGTATATAGAAAAAGTCTCGATACAATTACCATCATCTTCTTTTTGCTAGTGATAATTGGCCCTATTATTAACATTTTTTCAACGATTTTTTTTAATGTTCCTTCAATATATCATGATGTATTTGCCGATGAATTAATAGGTGATTTACAATGGATCAATATCCTAAAATCCTTAGGTGTATCTTTCAGTGTTGCGACAATAGCTGTAATTTTTGACATTATTATTGCATTTCCGGTTTCTATTATATTAACGAGATATCATTTTAGAGGGAAAAATATTCTTGATGCATTAGTCGATCTACCAATGGCTGTTCCAACCAGTGCATTAGGATTTTCTGTACTTCTTTTTTGGGGCATATTTGGTATAAATCCAGGTATGCCCTTGATAATTTTAGGTCACATTATCTTCACATTCCCCTATATTGTTCGTAATATGAAGATTGTATTAGAAAAGAGCGATACGCTTTATGAAGATGCGGCGAGAACTTTAGGCGCATCGGGAATTACGGTGTTTCGTACTATTACATTACCTTTAATGAAAGAAGGCGTTATAGCGGGCTCAATACTTGCATTTACCAGAAGTTTAGGGGAAACTGGAGCAACTATTATTATTTCTGGATTGGTAGAAACTGCACCAATAATGATTGTTGGATTTCGAAGACAGTTACAATTACCAGCTGCTTCTTTACTGGCAGGTATTTTAATTGCGATCTCAATTTTACTTCTTTTTTCAATTAAATTCTTTGCTAGAGGCGGACATTTTCCCATAAAGGGAGTATTACCAAATTTCGAACGATTACTAAGTAACAAGTATTTAAGATATATTAGAGATGGACTTACGGTTATTATACTTGGAGTAGTAATTTTGATTCCATCTCTTTTTATAATTAGTCAGATAACAGAAGGAAATCTGGTTGAAGAATTATTTTTGGGGCGCGACTATAAATGGGCATATCTATATACTAGTTTTATAAGTTCAGTAGAGATTGGTGTTTTAGCAGTATGTATTAACTTGATTTTTGGGATCCCCTTTGCGTTCATAATAACCAAACGAAAGTGGGGTAAATTCATCACATTTCTGGATACTATTTTAGATATTCCCATCGCTATTCCTTCAGCAGCACTTGGATTCGCGATATTCTTATTTTGGGGCCCAGCAGGCATAGGATTATTTCAACCTGGTTTCTTAATGATTTTATTTGTCCATGTGACATTTTCTTTTCCTTACATGGTTCGTCCAATAATTGGTGTTTTGGAGTCTTCAAATGAGGGTGTAGAAGAAGCAGCACGTACCTTAGGGGCTTCTAATTTAACAGTATTTAGAAGAATAACGCTTCCTAATATTAAACAAGGTATCATTGCAGGATGCATTATGGTGTTTACGCGTTCACTTGGGGAAACTGGTGCGACGATTGTCGTAATGGGAAGTATTCGAACAATACCAGTACTAATAGTAGATTGGGTAGAAGCAAATGCGTATCCAAGTGCTATTTTTGCCAGTACTATTGTTATAATATTTAGTGCATTTCTTATTTTTACTTTAAGAGCTGTGACGAAGAAGAGAGGGGTTTAAAAATGCCAGAGATAGAATTAATTAATGTAACTAAAACTTTTAATGAAGGAAAAGTACTCGCAGTCGATAATATATCATTAAAAATTGAAGATGGCGATTATGTTTTTCTATTGGGGCCAACGGGATGTGGAAAAACTACTACCCTTAGAATGATAGCCGGCCTTGAAATGCCTACTAAAGGAAAAGTGTTAATAAATGGGAAAAATGTGGAGGCGATTCCACCAGAAGATAGGGATATGGGCTTTATATTTCAGCATTTCGAAATTTTTAACCATCTTACAGTTTGGGAAAATGTAACATTTGGGTTAGAAATGCGTGGATTTGAAGATGACTATATTATACAACAAGCAGAAAAAGCGTTAAAAACTGTGGGGATATTAGAATATGCTGATGAATATCCGTCTGTATTTGCTAATCCAGGATTGCAAAAATTAGCAATAGCAAGAGCAATCGCAACTGGTGCGAATACATTAATTATGGACGAGCCATTAGGATCATTAGATCCAAAGGTTTCGAAAGTATTTAGACATGAATTAAGGAATTTAGTAAAAGATTTAGGACTTACTGCAGTTCATGTTACTCATAATCAAGAGCAGGCAATGGCCATCGCAGATAAAATAATAATTATGAGAAATGGTAAAATTCTCCAAATGGGGACACCATACGCCCTATATGAGAATCCCAATAGTATTTTTGTAGCAAATTTTTTGGGTGAAACCAATTTTCTCCAAGGATTTGTCTTGAGACTACTTGACCATGATTTAATGGAAATATGGATTCGTCTTGGAGGTCCTAAAATCATTTGTAAAAATCCTGGTTTAAAATTTAATTTAGATAATAATATTGTGATAGCATTCCGTTATGAAGATGTGTATCTATTTCCAATGGATTACGACTTTAAAAATAGTCTATATGATTGGAGTGAGATGGAATTCTTTACCGTAACTTTAGAGTCATCACGATTTATAGGAGAAACAAAACGATTTTATTTGAGGTTAGAAAATGGAGATAAATTCACCTCAGTAAAACCAGGAACTTTTGAGGAGAATTTTTTTAGTGGAAATCAAATTTTAGTAGGAGTTCATCAAAATGATATACATGTATTTAAAGCACCTTCGGATCTTTTATATGAATTATCTTTATCTTAAAGAGGGTTATGAAGAATAATGGTTGAAATTGAGTTAAAAAATATCACAAAAACCTATGGTAAAACCCCTGTTCTAAAAGATATCTCATTCGTGATTAAAGATGAAGAATATTTCATAATTCTTGGCCCTACGGGGGCAGGAAAGACCACATTACTGAAAATAATGGCTGGATTAGAGCACCCTGATTCCGGAAAGGTGTTATTTGATGGAAAAGATGTAACAGCAAAAAGTCCCGGAGAAAGAAATTTAGGGTTTATGTTTGAGAATTACGCATTATTTCCTCATATGAATTTAGTTGAAAACGTTGCTTATAGTAGTCGTGTTCACGCTCGCAATAAGGAAATGACCAATGCTTTAGTTAATCAAGTTTTAATGATGACTCTCTTAACGGGGAGAGATAACGCATTTCCTGAAGAACTAAGTGGAGGGATGAAACAAAGAGTAGCGTTATGTCGTGCTCTTATGAACTTAGAGCAAACTAAATTACTAATTTTAGATGAACCCTTGAAAGCATTAGATGCGGGATTAAGAATGAATTTACGGCAAGAACTACTTCTCATGGCTAAATCAAAGGAGTTGGATCTAACGGTAATCCATGTTACAAATGAAGAACAAGAGGCAATGATGGTAGCTGACCGTATTGCTGTAATGAATCAAGGTGAAATTATACAAATAGGCAGTCCCCATGAGATCTATTATCATCCAAAAGAATTATTTGTAGCAAATTTCTTAAGTGAGATTAATTATTTTGAAGGTATTTGTATTAAAAATGAGACCCCGTTATGGGATATCCATCAAAAATCCGAACAAAAAGATAAATTTTATGCTGAAATTCATGAACATTCATCTCCATTGTTGTTGGATATAGGATTTAACAATCAATTTGCTGCTTATGTAAAGAATGATTTTAATGATCAGATTCATCATGGAGATAAAATTCTATTGGTTGTTAGAGCTAACCACATGAAAATAAGACTGGGAAATCGTTTAAGTCGAAAAAGTAATAGTTTTATTGGTAAAATACTTAGAAGGAAATTTATGGGAGTGTTTTACAGGTTTGAGGTAATTATTAGAGTAAAAAGCAAAGAAAAAAAAATTATTATTACAATTCCTGCAACCACAGAAATTCATAACAGATTTTTAGAAGATTCGGAAGTGACGGTTTACTTTCCAAAAGAACTAGGAATTGTATTCAAATATCCTGGAGAGCAAATAATACAGGATATATTAAAATTAGAATAAAAAATGTAAAGTTAAATAACAAAAGGAGGATATAAAAAAATGAGTTCATTATTCGAATGGTTTAAATCTCGCAACGAAGAAAGTGCTATTAATAAAACTCTGGTCCATATGCAGAAAGTTCTTGAATGCGTTGTGGAATTTGAAAAAGGGTTAACCTTTTTAATCGAACAAAAAAAAGTAGATCTCGCTTTAAAGGTATTTTTTAGAGTTACTGAATTAGAACATCAAGCAGATGGGATACGTCGAAATATATTGAATATGTTATCTAAAGCAGAACTTTCACCCAAAATTAGAGAAAATTTGAGTCTTTTGGTTAAAACAATAGATGATGTTGCTAATGCTGCAAATGCAGCTGCAAGAATTTTAATCTATATGAACCATAATGATTTCCTAAATCTACCTGAAGATGTACATAAAAAAATAATGGAAATGATTAGAATTTCGGTCGAAACAGTGAAGAAATTAAACACTATGGTAAATAAACTTATCACTTCAGATGAACAAGGAATCAACAAACTCGGAGAAGAAATAAATACGTTTGAGCATAATTGTGATGAATTACATTTCGCAATTAATCGTACTTTAGTAAATAATAATCCTAATATCAATCCCTTTAGTGCTATTGAGATTTATAACTGCATATTAGCCTTAGAAAATATAACTGACAATTGCGAAGATGTTGCGGATTATATTATTATGTTAAATATTTCAAAGAGAAAGTAGAGAGTGCAATTTTTAATACGAAAATTTTCAATTATGAACTGTCTCTATTAGGATATAGATCCAAATTCACCCGATATCACCTATAAATCAATAACACTATTACTTAATAATTTTAATAAAGCATATAATTAAGGTGATGTAAATATTTATTTACTCGCTAATATATGCTCATGGAATCTAAACCAATTTTACTCCTTTATCAAATCAAAAAAGTTTATAAGATGATTGATAGCGAAGTACTCGATTTAAGCCGGTTGAAAAGATTATTTATAGGGTATTAGGTCCTTAATTAATAAATTTTTATGATCTTCTCACTATTTAGAGATTAATAATTAAAGCATAAAATTATATTTCAAATCTTAATTATATAGAACTATATTAAGGTATTTTGAAATTTCTTCTCTCATAAACTATTAATATATAGCATTGAAGGATGAAAATGAAGGAAATTGATGACGAAGAGCTTAAAAAGCTTAATATTGACGAGTTAACAAAACTTTTTATGTCAACTATCAATGCACAGAACCTACGATTGATTAAAGGAATTGAATATTTAGTTGAAGAAGATTTTAGTAATTTTGCAAAGAGTTTGAGTTATGTGATTGACACGCATACGGAAGTAAAGATAAAAAAGAAGTTTGAATCGAAAATCTTTAAATCCAAATTAATGTTTTCTAAGGCAGATCGCCTAAAGCTTTTTAATAAAATTAATGATATTAAGAATATCGGGGAATATTTTGCTCACAAGATGTTACTCTATAAAGTAATATTCCCGGATGAGAGTTTTAAATCACACATTACTAGTATTTTAAAATCTCTTACAAAGATTTCCAACTTATTAGCAGCAGCTGTAAAATCTATTGGTACTGATCTTAGCAAATCTCATGATATAAGTGAAGAGATCAAAGATGAAAGGCGAAGAATGAGAAAAGAAGAATGGGATTTACTAAACCGGCTGTATAATTACGAAATGGATTATTTATCCAGGACTTTTATATATTTAAAAGAATTAGTAGAGGATATCATGATGCTTGCAGACCATATTAAAAATTTCGCAGAATATATTCAATTTCTTGCTACTAAATATCTAATTTTTGAATAACGCTAATAAAATTATGAGATATTATGGCAGATGGCTTAAATTCAATACTTATTGTCGTTTTAATTGTATTAGCAATTGGACTTGCATTTTCTATTGGAGCTAATGATGAGACCCTATCCGCATTAGTTGGGGCGAGAGTTGTTAAGTTCCGAATCGCGTTAATTTTAGGTGGGGTTGCGATAGGAAGCGGGATGGTATTTTTTAGTGGTGGGTTTGTTGCCAAAACGGTAGGAGCCGATATTTTAGGAGAAGGAGTACAATATACTACGTTCATGTTACTTACAGTGCTTATTAGTAGTATTATATGGTTAGTAATTGGCAGTTTTGCAGGAATTCCGTTGAGTAGTACGCATTCATTATTGGGAAGCGTGGTGGGCGTTTTAATAGTATATTCTCTATTTCAAGGGGGAATAAATCCTGAAACGGCTCTTAACTGGGAGAAACTTTTTAATGTAGTGATAAGTTGGCTTTTATCTCCCCTTTTTGGACTGTTAATAACATATGTAATATTTAAAATTTTAGCTAAAGTATATTTATCTCGGCTAAAAGGATTAAACCAAATAGAAAACTCTGAGAGAAGATTTAAATGGTTATTATTAACTGCAGTGATATTTGCAGAAATATGGGTTGGTGCGAATTCTGGAGAAGCGTTAGGCATTCTTTATGGATTATTAACTAATGGTTCGTTAAATATCGCAGAGTATTTTTTTTACGCTGTTATTTGTGGTATTATTGCATGTTTTGGAATTTATATTGCAGCTAGATTCGTGATAAAAAATTTAGCTTCTCAGATGATTGAAGCCCGTCCTAGTGAGGGTCTTATTCTGCAAACTAGCTCTGCAATCATTTTAATGATAGCAACCTTATTTGGCTTGCCCATATCTCATAGCCATGTTATTGTATTTTGTATAATTGGGCTAAGTATTGCACAGAAAAAAGAAATTGATAAGAAATCATTAGGAAAAATGGGAGCTTATTGGATTCTCACTTTTCCGATTGCTGCAATTTTCGCAGGTTTGATTTATTTTGGTTTCTATTCATTCGGATTATCTTAATAAATGATAAAAAACATGTAATGTATTAATAAAAAGAAGAGTGGTAAGAATGGGATCTTTAATTGAGTTTTTAAAAAGGGAAACTGCAGTTAATGCGTTGGAAAAATCGATTAAACATGCACAAATAGTACAAAAATGCGTAAAAACTTTGGACGAAGGAATTAAAGTTCTTTTAAAAGAAAAAAAGCCTGAAAAAGCGGATCAAATTTTTGAAAAAGTAGATACTTTGGAAGGTGAGGCTGATGAATTAAGGCGAGAAATTCAAAAAGACATCTCAAAAGGAGAATTAAATCCAAGTGTTCGTCAAAATTTATCACATCTGATTAAACGTATGGATGATGTGGCAAATTGTTGCACTGGGGTAGCCCGCAGGATCACTACCATTGGGGGAGAATTCTGGGAACAAAGCAGTGAGCAAACTATTCTTATTATTTTAGAAATGATGGAAAATACGGTTAAGGCTGTGGATTTATTAGATAAAATGGTGATTGATCTACTTGGTAAAAGAAAGCAGATTAAAGAATTTGCTAGCCAAATTAACCAGCATGAACACGAAGTAGATATTCTTAATATTAAATTACGAAAAAGTCTTCATGAAACTAAATATGATGTAAATTATTTTACTGCTTTCACCGCTGGTAACGTATTTGACATTATTGAAGCGATTTCGGATTCGATTGAAGCTGTTGCGGATTACATAATGGTCTTATTGACAAGTTCTGAGGTTTTATAGTAAAGAAATATACTATTTTAATTAATTTGGCATGTAACATCAAAAACCTTTTAAAATAGGTAAAATAGAGCGACTTTATCAAAATCCTTAATGAAGAATCCTTGATTTACTTTTTAAAAGAAGTATTTTTGTCTCAAAATCAGGACAAATTTTATATTCTGGAAATCCACATATATTTTGAGATTGGGGCAGATTACATGCATGTGAAAAGGGACAAGATAATACCACTCCATTTATATTAAACTTAAACTCACTACTCATAATCGCTACTAACATTTGAAATTATTTATTTTAGAACTAAATTTTCTCTTGTTCATATTAGTAGCTAATAAATTTTAAAAACGGGTGACTATATAAATTTTTTAATTTGTCTTATGAAATAGCTCGGATTACTTTATGACATCAGTTATAAAGCAAGTTTCTACAATCTTAATACCTTGAATTGGAGAAATTTTGTCTTCGATTAACGGATTAAATTGTTCTATTGAAGGGATATCCACTTTCATTAATAATCCACAATCCCCTGAAAGTCTCCAAATTGAAGTGATTTCTTCAATTTTTGATAATTCAGCTAATATCCGCTTGATATCCTTAAAATCAGGTTCAACTTTTATGGTAGCAGAAGTTTTAGGCTTAGTATCAAGCTCATATTCAATAGTAAACCGCTTGATCACATTTTCTTCTATAAGCTTTTTTACACGGCGTCTCACTGTTGCTTCGGTCTTTCCGATTCGTTCGCTGATATCATTAAATGACATCCGACTATCGCTTTTTAATTCTTCTAATATTTTAAGATCAATAACATCCATTTTCTTAAACTCAATTATATAATTATTATAGTTTTTTTAAATATTTTATGATTTTTCAATATCTAATGATCAAAAATGGTTATAGAAATATAAAAGTTTTTGGAAATTAGTAAGTTAAAAGTAATATCATGCCGAAAAACAAAAAATTCCTTGTGAGAATAACCATGAAACCAAAGATGCTTTTTATCTAGCGATGTTTGCAAAATCATTATACCCCCATTACTAAATGTAATTAAAAGTATTATCCCAAAGAGAGAATATCCTTTAAATTATAATCTAAAAATATATTTGTTTTATATTTTTAACTAGAATAATTCAATAAGCCGCATATTTGTTATAATTACATGGAGTATGTAAAAGTAAATACACGAAGAGTTTTCATTGATAATAATAGTATCTATTTAGAGAGCTTTGGGATTAATCGTATAGATGAAATAAAGCGCTTAAAAAAGTACAAGAATTTAAGAGAATTATATCTTGAAAAGAATAAAATAAGCCAAATTACTTCCTTAGATAAGAATGTGGATTTAAGAAAACTTCATCTAGAATTGAACCTAATTACAGAGATTAGTGGTTTAGATTCACTCATTAATTTGGAAGAATTAGAGTTAAAAGGGAATCAAATTTCTGTAATTAAAGGCTTAATAAAATTAAAAAAACTACAAAACCTCGATTTAAGTTTCAATAAGATTAAAAAAATGGAGGGTTTAGATACATTAACAAATTTGGAAAGATTAGAGTTAAGTAATAATCAAATTGAGACTATAGAAGGGTTAGAAAAGTTAAGTACGCTTAAATTTTTAAGTCTAAATAATAATCCGATCTCAGAAATTAAGGGACTAAACCACCTAATAAATCTGCAAGAGTTAAGAATAAGAAATACAAATGTAAAAATAAAACCTGATTTGAATTATCTTCCCCATCTCACTAAATTTGAATTTTAGAACTTAGGGTAATTAAAAAGTATTAAAAAAAAATATTGAAAATTATTACTAAACTTTTGTTGGTTTGTTTTTATCACGATAATTGGTTAGGTTTTCCAAAACTTTTTCCAAATATTCTTCAAAATCATCAATTTCCTGTTCAGTAAAGTCTTTATAGAAAATGTTTTTCATCTGATTTGAGACTTGAAAAAATTTTCGCTTTAAATCTTCATCCATTTTAGTTAGTTTTATGTTTATGATTCTTTTATCGTCGTTTGAGCGAATTCGCTTTATTTGACTCGCTTCTTCAAGCTGATCTAGCATATAAGATAACGTTGCCTTGCTCAATAAAGTTTTTTGTTTAAGATCTTGGAAGGAAATATCGTCTTCAATCCAAAGTGGAAATAGTACTCTACCTTGGGCGGCACTAATATCGTGAATATCATTTTCTTTCAACATTTTAGCCAAAATTCGTTGTGACAATTGCTGGATTTTTGTAATTAAAAAACCTCCTTCCCTTATATTTTCTATGTTCATTCACCTGGCACAAATTGGACCTTTTCTAATCTGTAATAAAAGTGCGCTATTTTTGGTTTTAATCGAAGAAGGGTGTAATCTGGATCCATTAGACCTTTGGGGTAATATTTTGTCCACCAATCTAACCATATTTTCTTCTTTATATTCATATCTCCAATGATGTCTCCTTCTCCTCCAAACATGACTCCTTTGAAATCTTCGGGGGTGCAATAATAAACACAAATTTTAGGATTTCTCATAATATGCTCCGTTTTAGATGAGGAGGTATTTGTCGAGATATATATCTCGAATTCATTGCCCAACCCATTAAAGAACTCTGAGAATTCAGGGAATTGGTCCTGATTCCTTAAATTAAACATTGCTCGTGTTATAGGATATCCTTCAGCGTCAATGGTTGTTAAATAGGCCGCTTTAGAGGTCTGCATTAATTCTACACTTAACTTTTTGACTTCTTCTAACTCCATATTTTTCGTCTCTTCATTTAACGTAATTTTGTTTTCACAAATTTTTTCGAATTTCGTCCAGTCTCTTTTTTGCTGAAGGAGTTTTATCAAAGGTCATCTTTAAGTTATCACAGAAGTAGTCCTCACAATATGCGCAATTTTTAAAACCTTTCTCTCTACAACAGCCTCTTATAGGGCATTCTCTACACCAACGAAAGATACGTTCCTCCTGGTTACAACCATCCCAATAAATCTCTTCTGGTTTAAAGGACATCGATTCATTGGACCACTCCTTTGCAACCTTTTTTAATTCTTCGTAATCATCTTTTTGAGTGGCTAAATAAGCAGGACACTCGGAACAGTTAATTCCGCAATAAGCAATTATATTTACCATATTTAATTCCTCTTTTTATAAATTTTGTTTGTTCGAGATCGAACTGTTCGATATAGAACAAATATCTTTTTTTATATTTAAACCTTTTGATGTGTTTATATTCTTATAGCATCTTCTTTAGCATGTTATATTGCAAAAAATTTGGGGAGAATGCTCCTAAATACTTCTATCCGAAAACTCTACCTTTGAAGGTGAATTTTAAAAATAAGAAGAAAGTAAGATAAGGCAATTATTAAAAAAAAATTTATTGTAAGCCCTAAATTTTATTTCAGATAAAGTTCTAATTATTCTGAGAATCTCTTATATATTTTTTCCAATGTAGTTTTTGGAGGATAAAATGACTGATTAGATAGCAAATGAGTATTGCTAATGGAAATACAATGCCTATTTTTATAATAGGAATAAGACTTAAGAATGCGAATCCAAGGGACAGAGCGATAAGGACGGGGGGATGAACAAGGTACATATGATATGCGCTAGTAGATAAGTTTCGTAGTATAGGCCCTTGTTTGTTGAATTTTGCATAAAAAACCTTAATTAAGATAAAAATGACACCCATGCAAATGACATTATCTACCAAGGCCATTATAAACGCATGCAAATTGGCACCTCCTGTAAAATCGATTAAATCTACATCCGTTGCTATAGCTATGAAAAAATCAATATAAATTACTATAAGTGAAACTATTATTGTAATTAACCAGATTTTGACGTGATTTTTGGTCATTTTTTCGAACCAAAGATACCGAATGCAAATAATCCCAATGCTGAACATCATTAGATACTGAATGAGTTGACCCCATGGTATTTCTAAGGGACGTACATCTATAGGTAAGAATATACGAACCAAAAAAGTAAGACATCCTAATCCAATAGCTAAAAGGAGTAAATAATAATATCTTGGGATGGATAGTTGCTTTGGGATTTTTCGCTGTATTGAGTCTAATTTGGTTATTTGGCGCCAGAAAGTATAAACCGCAGTAAAGATTAGTAAAACCTTGAGAAACCACATAGGTCCCGCAAACGATAGAAAGTCAATGAACTCTTCCCATGACAGAAATCTGCTGAAATAATATTCTAGAAAAGTTCCTTGCAACATTGGGTTGCTATTCCAAGGGGGAATACCTATTTTGGCTAGGGTATATATCATAAGAGGATTAAGAAGTACAGTATATAAAAGAAGAGGGATGCCAAGACGAATAAGCCGTTCTTTCCAGAAGTCCCAAACACCTTTTCGATCATAACTTTTAGGTGTAAAATAACCTCCTAATAAAAAAAATAATCCTAAAAGTGAGGCTTGAAACACTCCTCCAATTGAGGTTATAAGTAGAAAGATTACGTAACTGATAGGATCAACTGGATTAGACTCTTTATAATACCACCAACCTGCTTCCATATAAGTCACCATCACATGCCAGCAAATCACTAGAATAGTAAAGAGGACCTTTATATTATCAAGGAAAAGGTATCGTGTTGTCTTAGATTCTGTATTCATCAGTATCATCGACCATTCATTACTTTTTCAAAAGAATTCCCACAACTCGTTGAGTATAACTACGCTTTATAATTTGGGTTGTAATTCTTTAAAAAAATTAATTTTTTTAATTATTTTTTTTTAATTATTACACATTTAAACCTTTTTGTATATTAAAGTACTAAATAGTAATGAAGGGATTTGTTAATTTATATTTGAAATGAGGTTTTTTACATTTTTGTTAATATTTATATACTCCGATGACTTAGTATTACTAAGAAATCTATTCAGTACCAATTTTCAAGGTGAATAAGTAATGGCAGAAATGTCTAGAGAGTATAAAATTTTATTAATAGTCCATATTATCGTCGCTTTCATCTATGGTATAATGTACCTATTCCTCCCTGAGACGGTCTATTCTGTAAATGAAGCCCCATTTTTCGATCCTCATTTCTGGAGACTTTTTGGGGGAATATTGTTCGCAATAGGAATCGCCGGAATAGTTGGATTGAAAATGGGAGACTGGGAAAAAATAAAATTGTTGATGTTATATGCAATAACATTTTTGATAATTTTAATCCTCGTCAATCTCACATCCAATACCTATATAATACGTACGGCAACAAATCTTGTATTTCATTGGCTTGATACAACTGTTATGATTGTATTATTAATTTTTGACATCTTCTTCTATATAAGAGAAGAAAAAAAATAATTTCAAATTTCTAACCTTTTTTTTATATTTTTATTAATTTCGTTATGAAGAAGAATTGTTATTAATTGGTATGCTTTATTATGGCGTTTCAAATTTATTCATTTCTGCGTTTATATTAAGGTAAATCCACATCATACTTGCTAATACTATTAGCGCTATAATCATGCCTACAATTGCATTACCCACGATCTCAAGTCCGAGAACTTTTATTGATTTATAATTATTGTTATAAAAAACTAGAATTAATAATATTAACATTACCATTGCAGGCAAAAAGAGAGATTGGGCTGTCTTTTTCATATGAAATTTGCCAGGATATTCCATAAATCCACCTTTTCATGATATATTAATCTATTTGTACTTTTCTTATTTATCATAAGTTAATTACCCTTTTGCGAATTTTTATTCGAAATTTTTCTGTCTACAAGAAAATCACCATTTTCATGATTGTAACAACGACAAAAAATGTGCAAGAATCGTCAATATTTTCATTTTTATGCAGATCAGTAACTATTATTGATCATATATTCTTAGTTGATCATAAAATTATGTTTGGATTGTCGGAAAAGAATAATATTTTTCATTCGATTCATCTGACTGATCGAAATAGTCGAAAAAGTCTAGGTATCATTGCGATATGATCGAAATACGACACATTTAAATATGAATTTATCTAACTTAATAATAACTAAAAAAATTATGATAAATAATTCATAATTAAAAAAACTGTAAAAAAAGGTTTTAAAAAATGTGCAACTGTGATTGTGAGAATTATGAGCGATGTTCAATAGTCGGATATTTCCCGGTGGCATTTTGTTGTCCAAAATGCGTCTATCATGAAGCTCGGGAAGTATGTTTTGGATTTGTAAAGGAAGAGAATTTCGGGAAAGAAGAAATTCCAGTGCACATTGCGATTATTAATTAATAGAGGGGGATAAGATATGTGTAATCATTGTGATTGTGGTCAGAGTATGCAAGATCATTGTTCTATTCTAGGTAATATGCCCATTGGCTTTTGTTGTGAAAATTGTATCGGGTATGAGAATAGATTAACCTGCGAAAATTATATTATTTACGCTGCGAAATATGTTAGTGGAAATGTAGATCATTTGAAAATTGTCTCAGAAGCTAACGCTGAACAGCAGGTTAAACAGAAGGCAAAAGTAGTTAATCCTATTATAAATGAAAAAAGGTGAGGGAATATTTGCAATAATTGTAATTGCGATAACTTCGACCAATGTTCTATAGTAGGGTACATGCCGGTTGGTTTTTGTTGTTCGCATTGTAACTTGTATGATGAAGCTCACACCTGCTTAAAAAATAAAACTAAGCGTCCCGAACGTGTCGGGATTAAAGAATCCGCAGAGGAAGGCATGGAACTCCTTAGTACTTCCATCGAGAGCGGATTATTAAAGGTAGAAATCCAGAAAAAGGGAGAAAAAATCCCGATATATATTGATTTAAAGAAGCACTTAGAATAGACCTATTAAAAACAATCATTAATTTCAAATTTAGGGGATAATTGTTAGAAAATGGGAACTATTCTAGTGAATTTTGTTCCTATTCCTTAATAATGACTAAAAAGTATTATTGAATTGTTATAAAATTTAAAATAAAGAAAATATTACCAAATCAAAATATAAGGAAAAAAAAGACGTAGACATGAGTGTCATAAATTTTGAATTTAGAAATGAAGTGTTAAAACATAATGCATCGCTAAGCTATTGCTACCAATGTTCTACCTGTTCTGGGGGGTGTCCTGTCGCGTTAATTACGAATGGGGCTTATAATCCCCGAAAGATAATAGAAGAGGCGATTTTAGGGCTACATGACAAATTGATATCGATCCAAGACCCAAATCCGTGGTTATGTTCTACATGCCAAAAATGCGTAGAATTGTGTCCTCAAAAGGTAGAATTAACAGAAATTTTTACTTTGATTAAAAATAGGTGTTTTGAAGCGAAGAAATGCCCGGAGGCCTTTTATTCGCAAGGGCAAGCAGTTCTGGAAAATGGAGTTGCAATTCCTTATTCAAATGCGATAATTGCTCGCCGTAAAAAACTAGGGTTACCTGAAATTAAGACAGCTTCAGTGGATGAACTTAAAGTAATACTGAAAGAAACCAATTTTGATAAAAATATAAAGAAGGGGTAATAAGGACATATGGTATATGATTTATTTTTAGGGTGTGTTATTCCAGCAAGACTGCCTTATTTGGAGGTGTCTTCTCGGAAAATTTTTGAAAAACTTGGTATTGAACTACACGATGTTGATGGGTTTAGTTGCTGTCCCGATCCTACGGGGATTGAGCAGATAGATCATAAAACATGGTTAGCACTGGGAGCAAGAAATTTAAGCTTATGTAATAAGAATGGGGGCGTAATTTCATTTTGTTCTGGCTGTGTAGAGACACTAAAAGGGGTTAATTATTTTATAAGAAAAAATTCAATGGTTAAAAAAGAAGTAAATAATTATTTACAGAAAATTGGAAAATCATATGAAGGTCAAACTGATGTGAAACACTTTGCACAAGTCCTTTTTGAAAATTTAGAAAAGGTCAAAGAAAGTGTAATAAAACCGCTAGAAGGATTTAAAGTTGCGGTCCATTATGGTTGTCATTATTTACGGCCTTCAGAGATAATAGAATGGGACGATCCTTTCGAGCCTAATACTATTGATGAATTAGTTAAAGTATTAGGTGCTGAATCAGTGGATTATGAGTTAAAGATGGAATGCTGTGGTAATCCTGTGGAAAAATCGGATAAGGATTTATCATTATTAATGATTGAGAATAAATTGAAAGCAATTCAAGCTGCAGGAGCTAATTGTGTGGTGGTGGTATGTCCCGCATGCTATCAGCAATACGAATTTAATCAGAAAGAATTAAGCAAGAAAGAAAATGCTGAATATAATATCCCAATATTTTATCTATCAGAATTAATCGCACTAGCATTTGGGTTTAACCCAGATGAATTAGGTTTTAACTTTCATCGAATAAAACCTAGCGATTTATTTGGAAGTATTGGGTTTACATTTTAAGGTTTTAATAAAATTAATATTACTAGTGGGTAAGTGAAAAGAGTGGAAAAATCCTCAAAGAGTGCTTTAGTTATAGGTGGTGGAATCGCTGGAATCCAAGCAGCGTTAGATTTAGCAGATATGGGTATCCATGTGGATATGGTGGAGAAAAAACCCTGTATTGGAGGGAAGATGGCACAATTAGATAAAACCTTTCCTACGAATGACTGTTCAATATGTATTTTAGCACCGAAATTATCAGAATGTTATAGGCATCCTAATATAAGCTTATACTCTTATTCTGAAGTTCAGAAAGTTGAGGGTGAGGCTGGTAATTTCTCAGTTGATATTTTAAAAAAAGCTCGTTATGTAAAAGAAAGTGAATGTATTAATTGTGGATTATGTGCTGAAAAATGCCCTATGAGAGTCGAAGACGAATTCGATCGGGAATTGAGAAAACGGAGAGCAATATATATGTATTATTTACAGGGTGTTCCCGCAATCATGACAATTGACAAAGAAAAATGTTTATGGTTCACGAAAAATGCGTGCAGAATCTGTGAAAAGACTTGTGAACGAGAAGCAATCGATTTCGAACAACAGGACGAATTAATTAAATTAGATAATATAGGTTCTATCATAGTGGCTACAGGGTATAGTTTAATTGAAGATTTTGAAATTGATGCCTTAAAAAATTATGGGTATGGAAAATTTAGAAATGTGGTATCTGCGTTAGAATTTGAGCGCATGGAATGTGCTTCAGGTCCTCAAGGAGGCCATCTTAAACGATTCTCAGACGGGGAGACTCCAAAAAAGATTGCGTTTCTTCAATGTATTGGGTCTCGTTCGGATCGTGTTGAAAAGTATTGTTCCTCGATATGTTGCATGTATACGACAAAAGAGGCTATGATTGCCTATGAACATGATAATAGCTTAGAATCTTATGTGTTTTATATCGATATGAGAGCTGGAGGGAAAGGCTTTCAAGCATTTCTTAATAGGGGCGCTTCAGAATATAATATTCAATACATCAAAAGTAAAATTGCGGAAATAAGAATTGACTCAAAAGAAAATCCGATCATTGTATATGAAGATTTCGATAATAATATGATGAAGCAAATGGCTGTCGATCTCGTGGTTCTAGCTACTTGTATCGTACCCCCTCAAGGTATTGAAAAATTAGCGGAAGTGTTAGGAATAGAATTAAATGATTATAAATTTATTAAAACTACACCTTATATACCCGTAGAAACGAGTAAGTACGGGATATTTACTTGTGGATGTGTTCATGAACCAATGGATATTCCGCGTTCTGTCGCAGAAGCCAGTGGTGCAGCTGCTCGAGCTGCGGAAGTAATAAGAGGAGGTTGAGAAAATAGTGTCTAAAAATGAAAAAAAGGATGAAGATGTTCGAGTTGGGGTATTCATTTGCCATTGTGGGTCAAATATTGGAGGCTTAATAGATTGTAAAAAGTTGGCAGATTATGCGGGTACCTTACTGAATGTAGCCCATAGTGAAGACAATTTATATACCTGTTCAGAAACTGGACTTACTGCTATTAAAGCAGCAGTTGAAGAACACAATTTAAATAGAGTTATCGTAGCCTCTTGCACTCCCAGAACCCATGAACCATTATTCAGAGAATGTATTTCTGATGCAGGATTGAATCCATATTTATTTAATTTCGTGAATATTAGAGACCAATGTACTTGGGTTCATATGAAGGATGCTGAGGGAGCATATAATAAAGCTATGGATTTAGTACGAATGGGTGTGGCAAAAGCAATTAAATTAGAACCATTAGATATGGTAAAGGTTGACATTAATCCTGCAGCGCTAGTTATTGGTGGGGGTGTTGCTGGAATGAGTGCGGCTTTAAATTTAAGTCGTCAAGGATTTAAAACATATTTAGTGGAAAAAGAAGATAAACTGGGAGGGCGGTTAAATTCACTTTACAAATTATTTCCCCATGATATTAACGCTTCTGAGTTCATAACAAATATCATTTCAAATCTACAAAAATCTCCAAATCTTGAGGTAATGACCTCTTCAAAAGTAAGTAATATTGACGGTTTTGTTGGAAATTACCAAGTTGAGGTGCTACAAGATAATAATGTTCGAAATTTAGAAGTGGGAGCAATTATTGTTGCTGTAGGATCAACTCTTCCCGATTCAACGGGATTATTTAGGTATGATGGGAAAAAAGTAATTACTCAGTATGAATTTGAACCCATTTTAATGAAAAGAGAGCTTGCTGCTAAAGATATTGTGATGATTCAATGTGCAGGTTCTAGAAATGACAAACGACCTTATTGCGCTAGTGTCTGTTGCATGACTGCGTTGAAGAATGCCTTAATTATTAAGGAGCAAAAACCCGAAGCAAATGTAACAATTCTTTTTAGAGATTTATATACTCCAGGCACGCAATATGAAGATTATTATAGGAAAGCTCGAGAAAAAGGCATTCTTTTTGTAAAATATGATGTAGATCGTGTCCCTAATGTAGAGGACAATCTTATTAGAGTATTCAATGAATTTATAGGAGATGAGGTGCTCATTTCTTATGATCTCCTTGTACTTTCCACCCCATTAGTTGCAAATTCCGATAATAAGGAGCTTGCTCAAATGTTAAAAGTTCCAACGGAATCAAATAATTTCTTTTTAGAAGCACATGTGAAATTAAGACCAAGTGATTTCGCTACAGATGGCGTATTTATTGGAGGGTCTGCAAAATGGCCCGTTGATATTGCAGAATCGATTACGCAAGGCTATTCTGCAGCAGCCAGAGCAAGTACGATACTTTCGCATGATACTATTGAGGTTGAAGGTGCTACATCAAGTTTACCAGTATATAATAAAAATTTATGTAGCGGTTGTGAAGTCTGTATAAAGGTTTGTCCTTTTCATGCTATAAAGAAAAATGAAAATGATGAGATTGAAATTATTCAAGCCTTATGTAAGGGTTGTGGAGTATGTGGGGCAACTTGTACTAATCACGCTCTTGTCATAAAGCATTTTACCGATGATCAAATTCTATCCGAAATTTATGCTTACGGAGGAGGGCGCTAAATATGGGATTCGAACCAAAACTATTAGGCTTTTTATGTAATTGGTGCTCCTATGCAGGTGCAGATCTTGCAGGCGTTAGTCGTATTCAATATCCTCCAAATATGAGAGTAATAAGGGTAATGTGTAGTGGTCGAGTAGATCCCGGATTTGTAATCGAAGCCATTGAGTTAGGAATAGATGGAGTCTATGTGATGGGATGTCACATTGGAGATTGCCATTATTTAGAAGGTAATTATGAAGCTGTTAAAAAATTTGATATGACTAAAGAATTTCTGAAGCTTGTAGGATTAGAAGAGAGAATTAGGTTAGATTGGGTGTCGGCTTCTGAAGGAGTAAGATTTGGGGAAGTAGTATCAAAATTTGTTACTGATATTAAGGAGTTAGGTCCATCCCCTCTCAGTGGTGATCATCCAGATAATGAGTTACTTGAAAAAGTACGGGCAATCAAAATGGCAGTAAGTAGTAATAGAATGAGAGCTCTGGTGGGAAGAGAAAGAAAAATCACAGAAGAAGAAAATGTATATGGTGAAAAGTATCCTGTTGAGCGATTTAAAGAACTGATGTTGCAAGCAATAAAAGAAGAGTATGAGCGGCATAGAATCTTACTTTCTCTTGAGGATGAATCAAAATCGATAAAAGATTTGGCTGCTGAATTAGGAATTGATCCTAGTATTGTATTAGAACATATGCTTATTTTAAAAAGTCGAAGTGAAGTTGATTTTCAACAAATTATTAAAAATACACCAATTTTCATGAGGTTGTAGGGGATTTAAATATGGAAAAAATTGGAGCAGTTATGGTTGTAGGGGCCGGAATTGGAGGGTCTCAGGCAGCACTTGATTTAGCTGATTCGGGATATAAAGTATATTTAATTGAGTCAAGCACTAGCATTGGAGGGGTTATGGCACAACTTGATAAAACATTCCCTACAAATGATTGTGCTATGTGTATTGTATCACCGAAATTAGTAGAAACAGGGCGTCATCAAAATATTGATCTTAATATCAATTGCGTTATTGAAAATGTGAGTGGTGAGGCTGGTAATTTTACTATAAAGGTGAGGAAGAAAACGCTATACATCAACCCGGAAAAGTGCACTGGATGTGGAGTTTGTGGCCGTGAATGTCCGGTTGAGGCGATAGACATCTTTAATGAGAAGTTAGCGAAGTATGCAGCAACTTCGGTTAAATATCCTCAAGCAGTTCCTTTACTATATGCAATTAATAGAGAATATTGCATTGGATGTGGCATATGTCAAGGAGTATGTAAAGCCAAAGCTATAGAATATGATCGTAAAGATGAGATCAATGAAATAAAGGTAGGGGCAATTGTGTTAGCTCCGGGTTTCGATGAATATATTCCAGAAGCTGCTAACTTATATGGATATGGAAAATATAAAAACGTAGTAACCAGTATTGAATTTGAACGGATTTTAAGTGCGAGCGGCCCATATGCAGGTAGAGTGTTAAGACCATCAGATGGAGACGTTCCCGAAAAAGTGGCTTTTTTGCAATGTGTTGGGTCCCGAGATTATTCTGGCGTTGGAAAACCTTATTGTTCTTCCGTTTGTTGTATGTATACTGCTAAAGAGGCAGTGATCGCACATGAGCATATGCATCAGATACAACCTACTATTTTTAGCATGGATGTTAGAGCTTATGGAAAAGATTTTGATAAATATATTATTAGGGCTCAGGAAGAATATGGTGTTAGATATATAAGAAGTCGTGTGTCTTCCGTTAAAGAAGTTCCCGAGACCAAGGATTTAAGAATTGAATATGAAACTGAAGAGGGGAAAGTTATCGAGGAGGATTACCACATGGTCGTTCTTGCGGTCGGATTAAATCCTCCTAATGATGCTAAATATCTCGCTGAAAAATTTAATATCGAATTAAATGAATATGATTTCGCCAAAACGAATACGTTTAACCCTGTGCAAACTACGAAGTCAGGTATTTTTGCATGTGGAGCGTTTTCATCACCGAAGGATATTCCCGATACCGTAACTCAAGCAAGTGCCGCTGCAGGTTGTGTCAATCAATTATTATACGATAAAAAAGGGACGTTAATAACAGAAAAAACATTACCACCTGAAATTTTTGTGAATGGGCAACCTCCCAGAATTGGTGTGTTCATATGTCATTGTGGTATCAACATTGGGGGCTTTGTAGATGTGCCAGAAGTAACTCGATATGCGGGTACTCTTCCCAATGTGGTTTTAGCGGATCGAAATCTCTATACTTGTTCTGCTGACACACAAACGATCATTAAAGAAAAAGTGCAAGAATATAATTTGAATCGTGTTATTGTTGCTTCTTGTACTCCAAGAACTCATGAACCCTTATTTCAAGAGACGATACGAGAAGCCGGACTAAATCGATATCTCTTTCAGATGGCCAATATCAGAGATCAATGTTCATGGGTACACATGAATGAACCCGAAGCTGCAACTGAAAAAGCAAAAGATCTGGTTCGAATGGCTGTAAATAAAGCACGAAATATCGAACCTATCGAAAGAATTAAATTAAGCGTAACCCCCAAAACCTTAGTAATCGGGGGAGGTATTAGTGGTATGACCGCAGCTCTTAATTTTGCAAGCCAAGAATATGAAACCTATTTAGTTGAGAAAGAATCCATTTTAGGAGGTTTTGGAAATCACATTTATCAATCTCTCGAAGGAGGAGATGTTCAAGCATTTATAAAAGAGTTAATTGAAAAAATTTATTCAAATAAATATATCCATGTATTTACTGATGCTGAAATAGAAAATATTGATGGATATATCGGAAATTTTAAAACTTCCGTGCTTCACGGAAAAAATAAAGAACGAGTAGAATTTGATCATGGTGTTGTTATAGTTGCAACGGGAGCTAAAGAATATCAACCAAAAGAATACCTTTATGGTCAAAATGATAAGGTTATCCTTCAATCAGAATTTGAAAAGAAATTAAATGAATCGGATGAAATTAAAAATAAAAAATCCATTGTAATGATCCAGTGTGTTGGATCCAGAAATCAAGAACATCCTTATTGTAGTAAAATGTGTTGCGCTGAAGCGATTAAAAACGCTTTATTAGCCAAACAGAAGAATCCTGATGTTGAAATTATTATCCTATTTAGAGATATTCGAACGTATGGTTTTAAGGAGAAATATTATCGTCAGGCAAGAGAGAAAGGAATTATATTCATAGAATATGATGAAGACAATCCTCCAGGGGTGGAATCTATGGGAACACAGCTAAAAATAGAAGTTATTACCCCCAAAAAAGAAAAATTTTACATCAATTCCGATCTATTAGTATTAAGTGCAGGAATTTACGCAAAACGGGAAGATAATGAAGAATTAGCGAAAATGCTTAAAGTACCGCTAAATGATGATAACTTCTTTTTAGAAGCACATGTGAAATTACGTCCTGTCGATTTTGCTACTGAAGGAGTATTCGTTGCAGGATTAGCACACTGTCCGAAACCAATTGAAGATTCTATTTCCCAGGCAAATGCAGCAGTTTCAAGAGCGTGTACGATTCTTTCGAAAGATGAGATTGAAGCTGAAGGAAAAACCGCGAGAGTGAATATTGCGCGCTGTATAGGATGTGGAATGTGTATTGAGAATTGTGCATATAATGCAATTGAACTTGTAGAAGATAGACGCTTTGGAACAGTAGCATCTATAAACCAGGCGCTCTGCAAAGGATGCGGTGCTTGTTCCGGTAATTGCCGATGCGCTGCTATAGACATCTTAGGATTTACAGGTGAACAAATATTTGCCATGATTTCGGGGAGGTGTTAAGAGAATGACGGTACAAAGTCAGCAAGAAAAAAGTTCACAAGAGAAGTGGGAACCCAAAATCATTGCATTCTTATGCAATTGGTGTTCTTATGCAGGAGCAGATTTAGCGGGTGTAAGTAGAATCCAATATCCTCCTAACATACGGATTGTAAGAGTTCCTTGTTCTGGCAGGGTAAATCCTTATTTTATTATCAAAAGTCTGACGGATGGATGGGATGGGGTGGTTGTTTCGGGATGTCACCCCGGAGATTGTCATTACCTTACAGGAAATTTAGTTGCTAGAAGAAGATTTGCTATCTTAAAGGAATTACTAGAGTTTTTTGGCATTGAACCCGGTAGGGTTAATTTTATGTGGGCTTCTGCCGCTGAGGGGGAGCGTTTTGCAATGCTTATACGTAAGGCAACAAAAATCGTAAAAGCTCTAGGACCAAATAAAAAATTTGATAAGAACTGGTGAGATAAATGGGAATAGAGACCGAAAACCAAATAATTGAGAAAGATATGAGAGATTTAGCGTTAAAATTACTTACTAATCATGAAGTGGATGTTATAATTGGATATACAAAGGGGACTATTCCGTTAAGTTCCTCACCAATAATGATTACAAAACCAGAAGAAGTAGATAAATTAGTATGGAATAATCTTTGTTATGTAAATCTGGCAAAATATCTCGTACCAAGGATACCACAATTAGTAGATCCTGAGAAAGGAAACCTAAAAATAGGGATAATCGCAAAGGGGTGCGTCGGGAGAGCCCTAATTCATCTAGCAGTTGAAAATCAAATTGATCTTGAAAATATTAAGATAATTGGGATACCGTGTAACGGAATCATTAATCGTAAGAAGATTGAAAAAGAAGTAGGAGAGAAAGAAATTCTTGAGGTTTATGCCTCTGGAGATAATATTATTGTGAAAGGAAAGAACTTCGAACAAAAATATGCGTTTGATCAATATATTAATGAGTTATGTAAAGTATGTAAGGTAAAAACTCCTCCTTCAATTCCAGATCTTATGAATAGTTGTATGGGAGAATGCCAAGAAATATCATCTGTAGAAGATTCATTTTCAGATTTAGATGAATTTGAAGCAAAATCTTCAAAAGAAAAATGGGATTACATTAAAACAACTTTAGAAACTTGTACCCGTTGCTATGCCTGTAGGGAAGCATGTCCAATGTGTTATTGTAATTTATGTTTTGTAGATCAAAACAAACCAGTTTGGTTTAGTAAAACTACAGATTTGCCAGATATAATAGTCTTTCATTTAATTCGTGCCATGCATCTTGCAGGAAGGTGTGTAGCGTGTGGTGCATGCAGTAGTGTATGCCCTATGGGTATTGATTTAAATCTCATTACCCGCAAATTAGAAAAAATTGTTAAAGAGAGATATAATTTTACTTCTGGACTTAATAAAGAAAAACTACCTCCTATGATGTCCTTTAGTATGAAAGATACGGAAGATTTTATGTTAGAGGAGGATTAATTAGGTGAGTATAATGGACCAAAAAATATTAATGAAAAATGAAATTGGAAAATTTTATATTGAATTGGCAGAAGATTATAATTTTTATGCCCCAGTTAATGAAAAGGGTATTATTACATTTAAAAAAGTATTGAATTCTGGAGGTATTGTCCTTGATTACTTAAATTCAAAGGTTCCTCCAAAAGAAATATTATTTCCAAAGATGGAAGTTCTTTTTGAGTATAAGCTTGATGGTAAAGAGGTTGAAATTGAAGATCGAAAAGATTTAAATGAAAAAAATATCATTTTTGGAATAAGACCTTGTGATGCTCATAGTTTTATATTACTAGAAAACTTTTTCGGGCTAGGTGATACACCAGATGAGATTTTTTTGAAAAAACGGCAAAATACAACGTTAATTGGCATAGGATGTAATACGCCGAGAACTACTTGTTTTTGTACCTCAATAGAAGGACATCCATTTAATAAAGTTGATTTTGATATTTTCCTTGTAGACTTGGGTGAGAAATATCTTTTAGAAGCAGTGAGTGATAAAGGAAGAGAGTTAGTCAAGAAATTTTCATGGCTAAAAGACGCGAAAAAGGATGATCTTAAACAAGCAGAAAGGCTATCTAAAGAAGCTGAAGAAGCAATTGTTACAAAGTTAGATTTATCCCATATCGATAAAGTCTTAGATCCGAACTTTGACCATCCAATTTGGAAAGAAATTAGCGAAATCTGTGTGGGCTGTGGTACTTGTTCCTTTTTATGCCCCACTTGTACCTGTTTTGACGTTATCGATGAAACCAACCAATATAATAATAAAGGACGTCGTGTAAGAATTTGGGATACGTGTCAATTTTGCCTTTATACTCTTCATACCAGTGGTCATAATCCCCGGGATAGTTGTATTGAACGATGCAGGAATCGAATTATGCATAAGTTTAGTTATTATCCAGAAAATTATAATGTATTAGGCTGTGTTGGATGTGGACGTTGCGTTCAACTATGTCCTGTGAATAATGATTTACGCTCCATTATTCAAAAAATAAACCAAATTGAAAATAAAAAAAAGGAGGCGGAGAAAATAAGTGCCTAATCCCTATATTCCCGTTCTTACAACCGTAAAAAGTATAGTTTCTGAAAATAAAGTAAATGATATCAAAACAATAGAGTTGGAATTTAAAAAGGAAGAAGATTATAACAATTTTGCATATATTCCTGGTCAATTTGCAGAGATTAGTTTAATTGGGAAAGGAGAATGTCCTATAGGAATCGCATCCTCTCCTACAGAAGAAGGCTCCATCAAATTCACTATAAAAAAGATGGGTGAAGTCACATCTGGTTTTCATAATTGTGAAATTGGTGATACTGTAGGAGTTAGAGGACCTTGCGGTAATGGTTGGCCAATAGAAGATATGAAAGGGAAAAATATTGTAGTGATTGGTGGTGGTTTTGCCTTTTCTACATTGCGTTCTCTTGTAATTTATTTATTAGATGAGACACATAGACAAGATTATAAAGATATTACAGTAATATATGGCAACCGAGATTCTGGTGAAGTATTATATCGAGATGTTCTGGAGGACTGGAAGAAAAGAAATGATATTAATGTAGTATTAACGATAGATCGTGAAGAGGAGGGTTGGATTGAAAAAGTGGGATTTGTGGCTCCAATTGTTAAGGAGGTAGGACCATCTGCGGATAATGCAGTTGCGGTGGTGTGTGGCCCTCCAATTATGATTAAAACGACTATAGCTGTCTTGGAGGAATTGAAATTTACTCCCGAGCAAATTCTTAACTCCTTAGAAATGAGAATGAAGTGTGGAATTGGAAAGTGTGGGCGGTGTAATATAGGAAATAAGTATGTTTGTGTTGATGGTCCTGTGTTTTCATTAGCAGAACTTAAAAAATTACCAAGTGAATATTAAATTTAAAGTAAAGAATAATTATATAATTAAAAAGGTAAAATAAAATGGTTGAAGATGTTATCCCAAAATCGTTTGAAGATTTAATTAAGGATGTACATGAACCAGGCATATGTGGAGAATGCGGTGGTTGCGTAAGTTTTTGCTCGGCAGGCGATATCAAGGCTATCGAAATGTCTGTTTCTGGACCTCCAAAATATTATAATAAAGATAATTGTCTAAAATGTGGGATTTGTTATTTAGTATGTCCCCAAACTCATGTTCTAGATGATGAATTAAATAAAAAGTTTAATTACAAAACATCTATAGGAAACTGGGCTAAAATAGCCTCGTGTCAAGCAACATCTGATTCAATAAGAAAACAAGCGTCAGATGGAGGGGCGGTAACTGCGATTCTAACTTATTTATTAGATAAGAACTTAATAAATGGGGCGATAGTGTCAAAAAAGGAGGGTCCTTTTAATCGTGTCCCTTTTTTTGCTTCTACAAAGCAGGAATTGATCGAAGCAGCTGGTTCTCATTATGATTTGTCTCAGGGTGTAGTAGGATTAGAAAATTATAATTCCTTCGTACCTACAATTACAAAATTGAAAGTAGTTGTTGGTTCAGATGCGATGCGAATTGCTGTCGTTGGTACCCCTTGCCAGATCATGTCCATAAGAAAAATGCAGGAATTGAGTATTTTACCAGCTCATATTGTGAAGTATACCTTAGGATTGTTTTGCAATTTAAATTTTTCATTTACAGCAAAAGCTCGAGAAACAATGGAAGAAAAATTTGGATTTTCATTTAGTGATGTTGAAAAATTAAATATCAAAGAAAATTTAATTATAACCCTTAAAAATGGTAAATCTTTATATATTGATTTTAAAGATATTCATGATTTTGCTCGTCCCGCTTGTTTTGCTTGTAGAGATTTTTCAAATGTCTATGCTGATATTTCATTTGGGGGTTTAGGATCTCAGGATGGTTATACAACATCCGTCATCAGAACAAAAACAGGAGTAAAAATCTATAATGACGCTCTTAAAGAAGGTTATATCCAAGAACCTTCCAAATTTAATACGTCTGTTAAAAAGTCAGAAATGTTAGCAAAAGTTATCAGTTTTGGTAAAAGAAAATATGATCGCTATAAAAAAGCTAAATATGCTCGAAAATAAGAGCATCTGAATGAAATTTTTTTACTTTTTGCTCCTTTTGTTTATTTTTTGTAATCTAGCTAAATTTCAAATAAATTTCCCATGCTATAAATTGTATCATCTAAATCCAAATTAATTTCCCCTCCGGATGCGATTTTTACACCGTTATTAATTCCTTCTAATACTCGATTCATAAAAAAATCGTACGCTGTAAAACAGTCCTCAGTAAGTGATGTATTTTCTTCTAGAATACATGAAGATATGTCTGGAATTAATTCAGGTAAAAAGTCTTGGCTGATCATGATGTCTTCCGTATCAATCATAGTTTCTTTCGGAATTAAAAAGGGATTTAACACATCAATTTTCGCAAACATAATATTACATACAAATAAAGAAGCTTTAATCTCTCTCATAACAAATTTAATCCGGGCATTATCATCCAAATATTGTTTAAAACTAAGCGCTTGGATAATATCTTCATTGGTAATAATATCATGAGTATCCATCAATTCACTTACCCGTTCTGACATTCGTTTACTGGATAACATTAATTTTAAATTCATCAAGTTCTTCTCCGCATAATTCTTATGAAACGACGAAAGAAAGGTTCTATATCCTTCATCTTGAGAGCCTGTTAATTTATATTGATTCTGTTTAAATTGGTCCATAAAATGTTTGATAATCAAAAATTTTAGTTTCAGGCGGTGGAGTGCAAGATAAAGACAAACACGTGTTTGAGCATATGCCGCCACATTGCCCATACGATACCTATCATGATGATCTCGCTCATACATGACTATTGGTTTTAATCTATTGACTACAACATCAATGAAGTATTGAATTATTCGCTCTAAGGGTTCTATTTTAATCACACTAAATACTTCTATTAATTGCTGGCTTGTGGGTTGACTTTTAGGAAGTTCCTTAATAGATTCATAGTTATGAGTTTCTAAAAATAGTGAGGTTAACGCTTCCATCTCTAATACTGTTCTACAGGGAATAAACACTTTATTTATCTCATTTAACATCACACTGCTTTCGGGCATTTATATTCACGTTTTCCAGAGTATAAAAAAAAGAATGATTATTATGGAATAATAATTCTATAATAATAAAATCGTAAGCCTACCATAAAATAATTTGGTTTATGAAGAATACGATTTGAGACTGATTGATTTGTCAGATCTAATTATAATTATAAACACTGATATCTTCATAAATGTTATTGTAAAAAGTATTATTTTCATAAATGACAACGGAATTACTTAGGTACACACCATAGTAATTGTATTGAAATAAGTTATTCCTTAATTTAATCGAATTAGAATAAAGGATTCTGGCTCCAAACAAATTATAATTGTATTCCCCCTCTGAGATTGTAAGATTATAAGAATGAGAAATATATAATCCAGATTCATAGTTTTCATTGAAAATGCAGGAGGAGCAATTACTATAAGAACAATTATAGAATGAGAGCCCAGTAATACTTTTTGCGATGCTTATGTTGAAAATTATACAATTTGTACAATTTACTAGGATTAATTGCGCGTATTGTTGCGAATTATTGAAAAGTAAATTCGCTTTATTTTTAAAGAAACCTATTTCTAAACCTCGGAGAGTATTATTTTGAAGCGTTATTGTGCTTGATGAAGACGCTGAAAACCATATGCCACCATTTTTACAATCGTTAGCATTTATTGAGATATTAATAGAATTTTCCACATGAATCGAATCAGAGAAACCATATCCGGAATTATCTATTTTAATCATAAGAATATTACTCACAATTGGAAGATTTGTACAATCTCTCACTTCAATATTTCGACCATTATTTACTAAAGTATTATTTTCAACTAAACAGTATGAAGATGCCAACAGTTTGATGCCAACATCTACATTATAGATAGTATTATTCAATATAGAACAATTATACAAATTATATATACGAATTCCGGCTTCAACATTCAATCTATATGCTGACCCATAAATTATATTATCTCTAATAATTACATTTGGAGATGAAACTGAAGCAAGAAAGATTCCACAGTCCCAGTGATTTGAATAAATGATATTATTCCTAATGATAACAGATTTACTTACACCAGAAATATAAATCCCGGAGAGTCCATAGTCAAAATAGGTATAATTTTCTATTATATATGGATTTTCTTCAGTTCCATCACCAGGGAATTCATATTCATTAAAATCTTCATTAGAAGTTATGTAAATAATTCGCCCGTGAATGCCAGTTACCTTTGGATGAGTAAATGGATTAATAAGAAGGCTAATTAAAATCCCAGATACAATTAAAACTACTAATCCAAATGTAATCGTTATAATTTTTTCTGATTTAAGGCGTTGTATAATTTTATTATTCACCATACTAGTTTTAGCACCTACATTATTAATCTTAAAATAGGTAGTAAATAGATGGAAATATAAGCATAAAAAACCAAAAACATTAAAAAAAAGCAAAAAAGATAACTTGCTTTATTTTCTTGTTTTCTTCTTTTAAAGTAAAAGGAAATTATCAAGAATAATATTATAACGATTGATATTAATAAAATCGGTAAGGTAATGAACAAGAATGGATCGATGACTAATTCAGTATTAGTGATTATTAACGAGGTTATAGTGAGTGTTGGGTCTTTGTTTAAAAACACCACAATCCAATAATTATCATAAGGGATACTAAACATACCATTATCATTTATTCTGTTCCCATCCGATAAAGTATAATAATTAACCGTAGTAATATTAATATCGAAATCTCGGAAATTAGCATAGTCCATGGCTAAAACGGTGATCTTTGAACCGTTAACACTTGAAAAACTCCATTGAATGCTATGATAAGTATAAGCTGGGTAGAAATGAGCTGAATAATATTCATTATAATCTAAATAACCCTTTGCTGAGTTGCTATACTTACTTTAGAGGGTCTAATATTATTTTTTAGGAAAAAGACTGAAAAAATACCACTAAATGCCAGTATCATCAAAAAACAAACTATGAAAATTTTTTTCCTTTTGTCAATCATTTTAATTTAGATTATAAACCGATTATTTGAGACTTTATATATTGGAATTCTATCGTAAAATTATGAGGTTATTAAAGAAAAGGTTCCTCTTAAATCTATCTTTTATTGTTATACCAAATGTTTACGAATGACTTAAATTAATTTGATTCATAATAATAGTAAATTTTAAAAAATGAATTAAAGTGAAGAATATTTGAATGTTAGCTTACACCATGCTCATCTTTTTGCATCTAATATAGATAAAAGTATCAAATTTTATAGAGAAATGTTTGGAGCAGAAATTTTATTTGATTTAACCATGGCAGGGGTCCGAAACGTTATGATATCCTTAGGCTCTGCAAAAATAAACTTTTATGATCAGCCGCCTAAAGATAATTTTCGAGGAGCAATCCATCATTTAGGAATAGAAACTAGTAATATTGAACACCTTGTGGAACACATGAAAAGTAAAGGATATAGCTTTAGAAATCAAATAAATAACTTAGGAATTTGGAAATACGTGATGGTAGAAGCCCCAGATCATGTTTTATTAGAGCTTTTTGAAATCGTTAAGGACAAAATTCCTGAGGAGGATTATAAGAAAATCTCGAGTTTGAATTAATAACTTAGTATTTTTAAATATCTCCCCTAATTCCAGCTTCTTTATCATTAATCGATTACAAGTGATAATAAAAACTCGCTAAGGGATTTTCTTTTCACTTTTCTAAAGGAGTAACACTAAAGCATCTCATTGAAATAGAACCATGCTGAAATCCCTCATAGGCAAATTGAATTGAATCAAACTCTTCGCAAAGAGCAAGGATATAGATCATAGGTAGATAATGGTCCCAGGTAGGAATTCCCAAATTAGCAATTTCGCCCATATTTTGAAAATGAATTAAATCATGATAATTTCTACTTTTAATATTTTCTTTAACTTTTTCATCAAGTTCTTTAGCCCATTTCATTATGGGTGCATCAACCTCATAATTAATTCTTCCGAGGTTGTGGACAATATTTCCACTGCCTATGATCAGAACCTCTTCCTCTCTTAGGAAAGCGAGATTCTTTGCCAACTGAAAATGATAGTCAATTGGTTTTAACTCCCAATTATTAAATCCATAATCTAAACTTAATTCTATTACAGGGATGTTAGCTTGGGGATATATATGGGTAAGTATTGCCCAAGACGCATGATCATATCCCCAATTCTCCTCACAAACTACTCCATAAGACGCTAATCTCTGACTAATTTTTTTTGCTAACTCTGGCTCTCCAGGGCTTGGATAATTGAGTGTGTAGAGCTCCCGTGGAAAGCCATAAAAATCATATATAGTCCTTGGATTTTTACTGCTTAACACTTTTGTGCCAGAAGTTAACCAATGAGCAGAAATTACTACAATCGCTTTGGGTGTGGGTAAACGATTTCCTAATTCCCGTAAATTTTGTGTAAAAAGATTATCCGATATTATATTCAAGGGAGATCCATGACCAATAAATAGTGCGGGAAATTTCTGCTTTATTTTTTTATCACTCCTCATATACGATAACATCTTTATACTGAAATCAGTGTGGTATATTATGTCGATTAATACATATAAATATTTTTTCTATACTCCTTTATAATAAGAAAAGATCCTTTAAAGTATTGTAGGTTGCATTTTTGATTTTTTTTATAGATAGAGCTTCCAATTTCCTACTTCAAGTTAATCCCGTCCTAATTTGAGCTAGATTAAATAACAATTAAGTAAAAACTTAAATAATCGAAGTATCTAAATTAATTGGGTTTAGTACCATTTGTAAATACCCATATGAAGTGATGCAAATGAGGCTTAAAGTATGCTTTAAATGTCATGAATTTGTACCTATCCTTGAGAATAATTATCACAATACTCAGGAAATCATGGCGTTTGAAAAATTTCACTCCGGTCATCCGGTACAAGTCGTTAATGAGGAAGAAGTCGCAAATTTAAAGAGATGGTCTGGAAAACCTACTCCTACAGTATAATTTTGGTTCTTAAGTTATCTAAATGCTTTAATCATTCTATATGAATATCTATTAAATAAGGAGAAATTTAAATAAATTCACCCTTCCCCAATCTTTTCAAGAGGGGGAAAGATTTATATTCCTATAGAAGAAATTCTATTCTATACTATTAAGAACTCAACTTTCTTAATATAATGTAAATTAACATATATAGATAAAAATAACAAGAGAGAAATGGAAATGGTAGATATTGAAAAATTTAAAAAATTTTTTGGAATAATTTGGGTAATCATCTTAGTGATTTTATGGGTTACTTACCCCTTTTATCCAGAGATAGGTGCTATAGATATCTTTTTCTGGATGTGGTTAGCGATCATATGGACTATAGGAGGGGGTGTAATGGGGACTATATTTTTCATGAGTGAGAGTAAAAAAAATGAAAAATTAATGGCAATAATTTGGGTTATTATTTTGATCCTTTTATGGTTTTTTTACCCCTTCTTTCCTGGTGAAACTCTCGTGTGGATGTGGGTTGCTATAATCTGGAGTATTATTGGGGGTATATTGGCTTTAGGTGTTTATATAGTCAAAAGAACAAAATAAGAGAATAATTATTTTTCTCTTTACTTTCTTTTTATTTTAGAAATACATCATTTAAAAATAAAGTAGAAATAATCTGATTTAAATTACTGAAAAATGAGGTTCTTTATCAGAGGAAGATAATAACATGATAATAGATAAAAACTGTGAAGTTTAATATTACGTAAATCTTTATAATATGTTAATCTTTCATCTTCGAAGCTTTGGAACCAATGCTCCTGTAGTTTTTTGGTAATTACGATATTTATCGCCAAATCTTTTAATGAGATCTCTTTCTTCATAATATATCATAATGGGGACATAGATCATAATTAATATAAAAGAAATTAAAACTAAAAACCATGAATTAAGAGCAAAACTTATAGCAATAAAAAGAGGAAACTCCCCCAAGGATTGAGGATGGCGTATATATCTATAAATACCCCCGTACATCTCTGTATCTTTTGACGGACTAAGAGTCTCAGATCCAGCGGCTTTTATCCCTAAAAACATTATAATACAGCAAGGAACTGCAATTAGGATTGCGATGGCTATTCCAATCCAGATGTTGGGGTTCACAATCCACAAATCTACATAAGGTAGGGGAAACCATATCCATAGTAGTAAATTAACTACAGAAATTAATTCAAAAAATCCTCCGAAACTTCGGAATTTTTTACAATCCTTCCACGCCTTTTCACCATACTTCTCTACTCTTTGTGCAGGTTGGATACTCAGAATGTATAAGTACCCCATCAATAAACAAGAGATTATAAAGCCACAAAAATTGATGATAGCAACTATCATAGCTATAGTTCATATTAAGAGAGTTATACCTCAAATAGTTTATTACTAATCATCTGGAAAAGTTGCAATACTTTTAATATTCTTCAACAGAGGAAGGAGATTTTAAAAATAATATCGACTAGTCTAAAAAATTTCGAAAAAAAAATAAAATTACTACATCTTTTAAGGAAGTGAAATGGGAGAAAAATGCCTTTAAATCTTAAGATTCTTGAATATCTGAGATAATTCTTTGGGATTTTCATAAAAGTAGATTTCATTAGCAATTCCACTTAGAGTTAGTGATATTTCAGAAGAATATTGAGCTACAACTATGATAGGTTTATTCTTTGCATAAGCATAACCCGCTTCAATTCCTAATCCAGTGCCTTTTTCAGAAAATTCTAGTATTAACAGGTTTGATTCATCTATTAACTTAAAGGTTAATTCCATTAATTCTACGGGTGTAAACTGAATTTTCCCCCATTTTTCATAATCACGAACCATTACTGTAGATTTGAAACCGGCGATTTCTAAAGAATTTGATATTTGTTCTATTAAATCTCTATTTTTGTAATCTTCATGGAACTTTATAGCGAGATAAGCCTTCATACGATTAATAATATTTATATCATAATTAAATTTTATATTGCTATTAATGAATTTCTCTATTTCTTTAGCTTTGGGATTTAATAAATAAAGATCTTCTTTAATATCATGCTATTAAAAAAGAACATTAAAATTGGTTCTTAAAATTGAAAGCTTTAAAGAATTTTCTGTGTTATTTATCCTATACGAATTATAAATCTAAGTTAAATCACAGTGTCGAATAATAAACTAAAAATAGGTGTGATAGGATGCGGAACTGTTGCTAATATTGGCCATTTACCAGTATATCATAAATCTCCCCTAACAGAATTATGGGCAGTCTCTGATCCTCTTGTTTCTCATCTTAAACACGCACAGGAGAAATATAATATTCCAAAAATTTATCAAAATCCAGAAGATTTATTGGATAATCCAGAGATAGATGCTATAAGCATATGTTCTCCTCATTGGGCGCATTCGGAACAAGTAATAAGGGCTGCAGAAAATGGAAAACACATTTTATGTGAAAAACCTATTGGATTGAATTTAGAAGAAGTTAACAAGATGATCAAAGCCGTTGAGAAAAATAAAGTTGTGTTCCAAACAGCCACTCAAAAGAGATTCGATTTAGGATTTCAGTTTATCAAGGAAAATATTATAAGTAAGGAAATAGGCGATATCTTTCATGCATCTGTCCATTGGTATCATTCTATGCCGGATCTTGGGCCGAATCCCAAACGTGATCTAATTCAGGAAGCTGGATTATGGAGACTTACAAATGAAAGGTGTGGAGGGGGAGATCTCTTAGATCATGGTCCTCATTATTTTGATCTTTTTAGATGGTGGTTTGGAGACATAAAAAGTGTAAGCGCACAAATTAGGCGGATACATAAAAGTAGAGTTAATGAAGACCATTGTACAATTTTGTTATCCTTTAAAGAAAGCGACGTTATCGCAGTGTTTGAGCGTTCTGAAGCGTTTATCGGCAGTGTGTATGGTGAAGAATTAGGGAGAGTTCATGGAACTGATGGGACCTATTTTTTTAATGTACCAAATGAGTATTTCTTAAAACCAATGACCATTACAAAACGCATAAGAAAACATAAAACCAGTAAATTGTTGGATGTTGAAACCACTTTTCCTAAAGATCCTTGGAATGGCGCTTATGCACGGGAAATACGTAGCTTTATAAATCAGATTTTGGGATGCTCGAATGAAGACGTTGGATTTCCCGAAGAATGGATCCCGACAATATATGATGGTAAAGCAGGTTTGGAAGTTGTCTTAGCCTCATATGAATCTCAACGTACCCAAACCACTATTTATCTACCGTTAAAGGAATATACACCCCTTAAATGGAATATTGAGCAGTAAATCTAATTATTTAAATCCTCATTTTTCTATAGTAAAAATTAAAAAAAATTAGATAGGGATTATTATTGTATCCTCAATATGGGCTATTATTGTTTCTGTTGCGCTGATCTATTAATTTAATAAGTAAGGTTGAAAATTTTATATTACTTCAAATTAATATTAAACTAATACTTTAATTGATAATTATACATTAATAAAATTTTAATAAGTAGAGAAATTATGTCAGAGGAATTTGTACCACGTAGTTCAAAACTTGCGTTTGGGGGAATTACCTTTATTAGTGGAATATTCTCAAATTTAGTGATTGCAACATCGTTTACCTATTTTTATAACGTGAAATTGGGATTAGATGGGTTTTGGACAGGATTAGCATGGCTCATTTTTATCATTTGGAATACGTTAAATGACCCTCTCCTCGGGTTTATTGAGGATCGTACTAAGTCAAAAAAGTACGGAAGAAGAATTCCTTACATTCGGTTTGGAGGATTAATCTATGCCGTGTTATTCGTGCTCAGTTGGATCCCGTTTTTTACTAGTGATAATCAATTAGGTTTATTCTTCAACATGCTCATCATGTTATTTTTATTTGATACGTTGTTTACAATGGTCGGGTTAATCTCGTATTCATTACCCGCAGAAATGGCCATCACGAGTGCAGCACGTTCGAAGTTGAACATATTCGGATCTGTTGGCAATGCGTTAGCTTTATTATTTTCCTTTGTTATCCCAACTTTATTGTTAACGGGAGATGAGCCAGCTACTAGTGATCCTAATTTTCCAACATTTCTCATTACCATGTTTGTGTTAGGAGTGGTTGGGGCTATTATCATGTATGTGAGTAGTTTTTATATCAAGGAAAATAAGTATACCCAACTTGAGGAGCCACTTGGTATTAAAGCCAGTTTTATTGAATCATTTAAGAATCGCCCATTTTTGGTATTCGAACTATCAAATTTCTTCTTTTTAATCGCCGAGTTCATTTTAACGAATGGGGTATTATATTGGGTTGATTTTGTGCTTGGATTATCCGGTTTTATGGCCATGATCCCTTTACTAGTGTTTTTCGTAGTAGTTTTCTTATTCTTCCCAGTATATAGTAAATTAATTATAAAATATGGACTGAAAAAAGTTTTCATCTTTCTATTAATTTTTACGGGAATTTCCTTTATCATTTCCTTCGCAATAGCGTGGACTCTTTATTTATCTTTTATCGCTATGATATTGATCGGTATTGGAATCTCTGGTTACTTTATCACCAATCAATTAGTGATGGCGGATATAATTGATAATGATGAGATATTAACAGGCAAGCGACGGGAGACGAGTTATGCTGGAATGAACGCGTTATTAACCAAACCCACAAATTCAATAGGACCTTGGATTTTACTTTCAGTCATGACAGTATTTGGATTTAATAATACCCCCGGGGCCGTGCAAACAGAATCTGCAAAATTAGGTATCATGGTTGCTTTTACGATCATACCCGCTATTCTGATTCTACTTAGCGCATTCTTTATGAAGTTTTTCTCTTTAAGTGGTCCAGAATGGAATGATAAGAAAGAACATCTAAGAAAGGTACATGTTGAAAAAGAGAGGGCATATTTAGAGCATGTGAGAGCCCAAGAGATTGAAGAAGTATAAATTCTCCAACTCCTTTTAATATTAATACATAATTACCCATTTTTTTCTTATTTTTAGCGTATACATAATCTTATGAATAGTATTAAATTAGATTTGAATTCATAAAGAAACAAGTTCTATTATATGTAAATTATTATAGTTTCTCTCAACATGCAATCCTTAGTGTAAAAATGTTGAGTAAATCATCAACCCCACAAAAGTTTGCGGTTGAAAGTTATTGAATAAATATTAAAATCAAATTTAAAAAAAAAATACAGCAATTTTTAGCTATTAAAGTTCTTATTTTTTGTTTAATGCATCATTAATTCCCGCTATCCGTTTTATCATTTCTTTTCGGGATTCAATATCATATTGGGTGGTAATTGCTATACTTTCCATTACAGGAGATCCACCACCATGATAACTTCCAAAGAGATGGACTCCGCCCGTAGCAGAACAGTATGCGTCACCAACATATCGCCAAAATTGTGCCGCATTTTCGGGAGAAATGTTTGGATTTCTAGTAATGTATTTATAAAGATGATCCTTAAGCTCGGGATTAACAAAATCTCTTTCATGAGGGAATGTGGCTGGAATACCTCCTGAAAGATCAACTATGATCTCAGCTTCACGAAATACATTTTCCCCCGATAAACATCGTCCTACATTACAATAAATTGAATTTGGAATGTAACTGCCAGGGCCATAAGGAATAAAGCCTACACCAGGCATATATACTTCCGGTTTACCTAAATCTGATGCGGTGTATCCTGCAGCATAGCCAAGTTCTGTGACCATTATCAATTCCGCTAATTTACTCCTCACATGTGACGCTCCATGAATATTGTTATATTCTGCAGCTAAAGCGGCAGTTCCCACTACTAAATCCCCAATAGCAGGTTTACATCCAGAATAACTATGACGATGAAATAGAGCAAATAATAACGCAAGAGTACCAGCATGTTGGTATTCACCACAAAGAAAAACTCGCTCCCATGGGACAAATACATCATCAAAAATGATATAGGAATCTGTTGCCCCAGGCATAAACCCACGTTTAAAATATTCTCTTTCCCGCAAATTATGAATGGTTATTACTTGTTTTACACCTTCATAATCCGCCGGTACCGCAAATGCAACGGCATAATCTTTATCCTCTGGTCTTAATGCTCTTGTAGGGACAACCAGAATCTCATCAGATACTGAGGCTTCTGAAATGTGAAGCTTGCAGCCTCGGACTATAATTCCATCTTTCCTTTTATCCACAACACGAACATACATATCTGGATCTTCCTGGTCTGCAGGACGCTTTATTCGATTACCTTTAACATCCGTTTGAGCACAAGCGGCAACTAAATCTTCCTTCTGAAATCGCTCCAACCATTTTTTAAAATTGTTGTGATAATTGGTTTGCCCATTATTTGATTTATCTGCTTCATAACTTACATTATATACTGCATTCGTTCCATCACATCCCATACAACGTTGAATACATCCTCCCACTTTCTGACAGATCTTACGGGTCATATCTTGTTTTTTATGAAGGTCATCCGTATTTTGATGAATATGCGTAAACCGATTAATTATTTCGCCTGTAAGATGAGACTTAGCAAGAATTAAATCCTTGAAGTCTGGGTCCTCCACTACATCAAAGGTTGTTCCCATGGTATTAAGACAGGGTATTTGACGCTCATCTAACCGATCAATTCTTTCCCCATCAAAGAAAATGTTTTTTTTCATTTTGCTTAAATCTTTCATATATTCTTCTTTTGTTCTCATTTTGTAGTCCTCTATTTAATTTTTATAATAATGGATCTAGTTTATGATATTATCCTTTAAAAATACCAGTTAAAGAGATATCATATTATAAATTATCAATATCTATTTATGGTTCAGAAATATTTAATGTTTTAATTATTTACTGTAACAAATTAACATAATTTTCCATTTGTAATCAATATAATTTTTTATTAACGTTAAATAGGTTCAAGTTGATTTAAAATGAAGAATCCCTTAATTAAAAGATTCCCTTCTATTGCTTGTTGTGGTATTGATTGTGGATTATGCCCTACGTATTATACTAGAGGCCCATCGAAATGCCCAGGCTGTGGTGGACCAGAATTCTCCAGTAAACATCCTTCTTGTTCAATTTTAACCTGCTGTGTTAAAACTAATAGCGTTGAAACCTGTGCTGATTGCACTCAATATCCTTGTGAAAAATTAAAATCATGGGATAAAGCGGATTCTTTTGTTACACATAAAGTTTGTCTTCAAAACCTGTCTATAATCAAACAAGGAGGACTGGAAAGGTTTATAGAACAACAAACTAGGCGAGTGAAAATTCTTGAGCACTTACTGAATTCCTTTAATGAGGGAAGATCAAAGAGCCTTTTCTGTATTGCAGCTACCCTGCTTCCTATTGATGAACTACGTGATATTATTATGAATGCAGAACGAAGAATTGAAGAAGAGAGTATAAGTTCAGACGATATTAAATCGAAATCAAAAATTGTAAAGGAAATGCTTACTCATTATGCAATAAATAAGAACATTGAATTAAGGTTAAGAAAGAATACTCGTTAGTATTTTTATTGTTAAAGATATTGGAGCCCTAAACTCTTTTTTATTCTTTTAAGTTAACATGGCATACTGCTTATTGTCATACCCCTCTAGTCAGGGTCTTGATCTTGCTGGTTATTTTCCTATAAAGTCAGTATTAAATCCATTTATTCCGGCAACGATTCTTGCAGTTGACCCTGCTGGACCTACTCCTATTATCACCAGAAAATGTTAGCTGTTTTTAAGTAGTAAATCCAAGATTCTACTTTTAGCACTTTCTGCCATTGTTTTCATCCGTTGAGTATCATGTCTTGATTCAAGATAGTGAAAATTGAAAAACATTTTTCCTCTCATGGTATAAACTAAAACTGTAATTGCTCCCATCGCAAATGAAATGGCTCCATAAAATGATTCTATCGAGAAATTTTTAGAATCTAATTCAATACCCATACGATCCAGAGAACCCAAATTCGTAATTGCAAAGGCTTCTTGATGACTAGCTATTTCTAAAAACAAAGGCGCTAATTCTTTTAGAATCTTAATTGGAACCCCAGTATGAACCATTTTATGAATCTTATAGACTTTTTTATCCCGTAAGGATAAACGTAATTTTCTTTGATATTTTTTAGCATTCGACCAGAAATCATAATTCTCTTTGTATTTCATCTTTACCACAGCTCCACTAGCGTATAAACCAAAAGCTTCACCAATTGGATAACTTAATCTCCCTCTAAGATTAACAGGGTTATTTATTATAGAAATATCTGGTAAAAAAGCAGTGCAAACTACACTATGAACTGAAACTTCTTTCTGTTTACACAGTTGAATTAGCATGTCAGTTTCATCTCTAGATAAGTTCCATGATAGTAATCTAAGATCATCTTCTTTATAATCAGTATCACGAAGAATATCTTTTTTCTTTTTACCATATTTAAGAAAATAATAAATTCGTAAGAATTGTAATAGTATTTTAGTACGAAAAGCTGAATTTGGGATCTTCTTTCTAATTTTTGGAGGAAAAATATCCTCTTCGCTCATTGGTGAATTCAATGGTGTTACTTCAATATCGGGATTATTTAGAAATTCAACAAGATCTCTAGTTAGAAGAGCCATAGATAAACCATCAGTAATAGTATGTTGAGCACAAAGTATAACATCATTTTGTTCTAAAGAGTGTAGGAGAGTGACACGGAAAAGAGGCTGATTAATATTTACCAAATCGAAAGGTTTTTCCAAATTTTTAAGAAAAAATTTCGTGGTTTTTGAATCATTTTCAAATTCAGTAGATTCAATAGGGATTTCCCCCACATCTTTTGAGGTAAACCAGTATATACCCCTATCGTCAACCTCAATCCTGATTTTCAATAATGGATGCTTTTCTTGAGCTTTAAGTAGAGCTATTTTTAATTCATCCTTTGAGAGGGAGCCCCTAATATGGAGCACTATAACTAAATTATAAGGTTGTCCGAGAGAAAAGTTCAAATATTCTAAATCGTTAAGCTTTCTTTTCATGAAAATCCTATAATTATTATTTCCTTCTTTCTTTAATTAAGTTATTATTTATTAGGTTTAAGTTTTGCTTTCATTCTCTTTTCTTTGATTTCTCCAGCCTCCTTTTCATTTCTAATAATTCTGAAAATATTTGGTTTCTTTTCACTTTCTTTGAAAGCCTTATCTAATTCCTCATCTAAATCCTCATCTGAGTACTCACTTTCATTCATATAAATAACCTAAAAGTAAGTAATTTTTATTATTTTTGCTTATCAATGATTTTACTGTAAAATACCCATCAAGCATTTTTTCATGAAATTTTAATAGAGATTTGACGTTGAATTTTCCTTTTACATAAATTTCGACACTAAGACTTTATATTTTAATCTTTCTTTATCGTAATAGACTCAGATAATACAAAAAGACCTATGTCAACAATTTATTTTACTAAAAATCCCGATAGAAAACGGTTTGTAGCATCATTAATGCCACGATTTAGAGATAAGATCGAGGGAAAAGTGCTTATGAAGGTAAATCTTGTTTCTTATAACCCATATCCCACAACAACTCATCCCGAAATGATTGAAGCAGTATATGATCAAATTAAATCTCGCGCCTCAGAAATTATTTGTGGAGATGGTCATGGATTAGATGTACCTACAAAAAAGTTAGAACATCATCCCATAATAGAAAAATGCAAAGAATTGGATATTCCTTTCGTAAATTTCTATGACCACCCGTTTAAAAAAGTAAAAACCACCAGAGGTTTTACCTTAAAAGTATCAGAAATTCCCTTTAAGCAGGACTTTATAATATCTCTTCCAATTTTAAAGGAGCATTTTATTGTAAAGCTTACTAATGCTCTAAAGGATAAATTTGGATATTTAGCAAAAACCGAACGATTGAAAATACACACAAAGCTCAAAGATATTAACAAAGCAATTGCAGAATTAAACACTGTATTCAAATCTAATTTGATTATTTGCGATGCCTTGAAAGTTATGGTAGAGGCTCAAGAATTTAGACATGGGGGAAAAGAAAAAGATTTTGGGCACCTTTTTGCAGGAATCGATCCTATTGCCTTAGATTATTATGGGTGTGAGTTATTGCACCCAATTTCGATACAATTGAAAAATATCGATAATCCAATTCAAATTAAATATATTAAGCACGCTTTGGATTATGGTGTTGGGTCTAAGGAGTATAATCTGGAAGAAATTTTTTTTGGAGAATCTACAGTAAGGGAGATTAAAGATTGAAATATTAATTCTCCTAAATCTTCTTCTTGTTTGTATCTCTTTTATTTCGGTCTGCCAAGTTTCTAAGTCTCTTATAAAACCCTAAGAAAAAATTTAAATCGTTTAAAGCGTGTTCTTCTTTATGTCTATAGTGGGGATTAATTATGAAAAATGCTCTGTATGCAAAAGATGCATAACTGATTGCACTCGAGGTCTTTTTAAGGAAGATTCGTTAGGGAAAGTAATTCGGATTGCTGATGAGATGAAGAGATGTAATTTTTGTGGAAAATGTGTCGCTATTTGTAAAGAGAATGCTATTTTATGGAAAGGAAATTGGGAAGATGATGTGGAATCGTATCCTGGGGTAGAAAATTATGAAGAAAATGTGTCCTATGAACACTTAATGCAATTATTGAAAGCAAAAAGATCGGTGCGCCAATATAAACCTAAAAAAGTTCCTCAGGAGTTGCTTAAAAAAGTATTTGAAGCCATGCGTTATGCTTCAAGTGCTGATAATCGCAGAGCATGGCAATTTTCAGTGGTGTCAGATTCTTCACTCATTAAAACATTAAGTCAAGAAACAATTAAAATGGTGTATAGCTATCTAGGCTTTCCTTCTGCACAAGCAGCGTTAACTTATTTTGATAAAATTGATAAAGATCCCATTTTTCATAAAGCTCCCGCAGTGATATTTCTTACTACAGGTGTGATGGGGTCGATGCCTCTTACTGATGCGGGAATTGTGCTTACGTATGGACAACTTGCTGCCCATACCCTTGGTTTTGCGACTTGTTGGATAGGAATGGCCCATGGTTTAGGAACCAATAAAGAGATGATGAAAATTATCGGATTAGAAGGTCAAATTCATGGAGTATTGACAATCGGGTATCCTGCAGTTAGATATTTTCGTACGCCCCCTCGAGCGCCATTAAATGTTGTAGGGTTAGATTGAAATGCCCTTTTATTTATTCTTTCTATTTAAATTAGCATCTAAATCGCTTTCACTTTTGATATCTACTATTTCTACTAAACTTTCACTGAAATTAGAATTTAATTCTCCATAAATTAGCCCAAGAGTTCATGATTCAATATATTTGTTATCTTACGGATGCATTTAAAATTAAGAAACTACCATAAAACTATGGGGAATAAAAATAAGTAGAGCCTCTAAGCTCTGGCTTAATACTAGATATTGTTCAATAGAGTACCACAACCCGCAGAGACTCCCACAAAAGTAACCATAATGTAATTCCATTTTTATGAATATAATATCCTCTAGTAAAAGTGTAGAATTTGCACCGTATACATACGGAATTTGTGTGAAATTCAAATACCACGCAACATCATCCCAGCTATACCGTTCGCTTAGGATCAATGAATTATTATCCTGATCTTTAACATTATATATCGTGTTGTTATTGTAAGTTAAATATAATTTAGAATGGTTTTCAGCAAGAACATAATAGCGTAAATTATGTGCATATCCCAACTCCCAATGAAAGCTAGTGTCATTTTCAATGCGACTTTTTAAATAGAGAACAAAATCTTTATCAATATAACTTTTATATTCCCCATAGAGATCAAAATAATTATGCAAATATGTGGTGTAGTTAAAACCTTCTACCTTGTTTATGAGTACTTCTTCATTTGACAACCTTACATCGTAATCAAGAATATAATAGATGCGGGCTTGTATTACGATTACATTATAGAACATAGGAAATAAAGTAATGCCCACTATCAAAAGTCCAAGTAAAATTACTCTGCTTGTCATTAATTCCTTTACTTTATATAATTTAATAGGCGTTCCCTCACTAACTTATAATTTTTGCTGGTTCCTTCCATAAATTTTGGAGATCTTAACCTTAACAGTTATGTAATAGAGGATAATGGGAAAAATCGAGAGAATAAAAACTGGAAAGATCATAGAATATAGATACCAATAAGAATTAGGCATATTTGGTAATCCTAGAGCCATTAGTATAGGCGAAGTAAACAATATAGAAAATAAATATAGAAAATAAATAATCGGAATCATGATAATTGTTCCTAAAGAGATTTGTGAATAATTTTGAAAACACTTATTACAAAAATTTCCTTCAATGGAAAAAAGTTTACTGTGTTTTACACCTTGGTTATTTCTTTTTTCAATAGCACTAGTTAAGCTCTTAATTCCGCAACTATAACATACTTCCTCAAGAATCTTAGCGTCTGTCGCTAATGTTAAAGTCTTTATAGATTTTTTAGATAATTGATAAGATATATAATACCAAATAATTAAATTCAGGAAGAAAAAAGCAAGTAATACAAAGATCATCCATAAAAATTCAAGTATGGCTAGTTCTTGAGGATATATTGCGAAAGAAATAGCAATATGCATACTTTTTAACACATTGTAATAAAATGTTATTAGGAACATCACAATAAAAGAGATCACTATACCAGAAATAGTTGTAGCTAGGAAAGTTTTTAACTTTTTTTTTGTCTTCTTAACATCGGTAAGTAAAGTAAGCATATTACTTCAAAGTTTTAGAAAGTGTAATTTTGAAGCTCTAATACTACTAGGGATAACAATTGTTTTAAACTTTTTTTCTAAGAACTAAAATAATGATAATAATGATCTTTCCTTTCCAACCCAATATCTAAGGAAATTGGGAAAATTACCAAAATTTTGAATCTCAAGTTTTCTACCAATTTGTAAAGTTTAAATATTATATCTTTCTAGTACTACTTATCTCCAAATCCAATTTAAAAAAAATTAAGAGGTGAATCGAATGCCTTATGTAATGACAACATCAACTTTTCCGGCTACTAAATCCCGTGAGGTTGCTAAAGCATATCTTGAAGTTACGAAGAAATATCCCCCTGATAAAACTCTCGAGAAGCAAATATTTCAAGGAGCCATACAATCAAATGATAATGGAATAACTACCGTAGGAATTACCGAACCAAAGCCAGGAAAGATGAGTGAATTTTTAGTACGCTTACAGAATTCCATGGTCATGTACCATGATATTGAAGGATATAAATATAAAATTGAAGTGTGGTATAGCGTAGTAGAAGCTTTGGGAATGCTGGGAATGAAAGCTCCAGAGCTTTAATTGTATCACTATTTTTAAATTGTTTTTTTTTAATTTCCTTAACTTCAGAATATTTCTAATTACTTTCACATTTCCTCACGAGATAAAGTTCCCTAAGAATGATACGTGTTCAAAAAAAATTTCTAAGAAAATAGGAACGAAAATGTATATCTCCACCACCATTTTCTGGAAAATTCCGACCTAACGTCTATATTAATCTTAGAACAAATCCCTATTGATACTCGAAGTTACTTTTTAATCAAAAAAAACGAAAGATCATAAAAATCGCATTTTAGAAAAATTTTGGTCAATCCTCGTGAAGGGTATGCCCCGATTAGACGCATAGGTGAATTATTTGAGGATTGATCTCGCTATGTTTTTTCCTCGAATTTACCGGGTATAAGTTTATCAATTATGGTTAGAATTTATTTAAAAAACTATAAGGGGATATTCAATCAGGAGTAATTTCGGCGTAGTAGTTGAGTTCGTGAGATAAGATCATGAATCCCTTTAGATCCTTTCATCTTTATTATTACAATGATATAAAGAAAGATAAGGATATAGGTTATAGCCATTAAAATCATTTGAGTAAGGCTAAAATTGTTAATAGCGCCCCAATCTTCTGAAAGCCCAAAAAAGGTCAAATGTGTCAGTTCCCATGGGATCAATTTAATAGCAGTTCGAGAGATAGCTTGATATATTCGTAATCGTTTTCCTTCTAATGTAACCACATGAAGTTTCATAATTTTCTTTCCTATCGTACTCCCTGATTTAGAAAAATCGCTTAAGATCGAATAAACCCAAAATGGAATTGAAAAGCATATAATCACTCGGATATAAACTTCGAACGGAGTGACAGGCGCACCGCTAGTAATAATATTAATAAAAATCGCAATCAAAAACCCAATAAGAAAGAAAATTCCCATATCTATAACAAAAGCAACAGCTCGAGGCCAAAAAATCGACTTTCTTTTTTCACTCATGGTATCTTTATATCTTTAAGAGTATTTGATTATTGGTATCAAGTGCTATAAATCTTGTCCTTATTTTTCTTTAGTAGAACCTATAAAAAGGAGCCCTTTTTATCCACAAAAAGTAATATTAAAGAAACTTTAACGTTTTCTTTAAACAGAACTAACGTGTTGCTTACCCTAGAACCGAAAATCTATCAGAAGTTTTATAAAAAAACATAAGTTTTCATTAGTTACAAAAATAGCTGGTTATACGGACAAAGAAGTTCCCCTTATAAGAGGAAAATATGAGCTTATTTAATATTAAACAACTTTTTCGCATTATTGTAAAAAATTGATTCATAAAATTTTCTCGGAAGATCAAATTCTAATAATCCTTTTGTAGAATTTTCATACTCATAAGGAATATTTGGAAAATCTGAGCCAAACAGTATTCTATCTTGATATGACAGTAATTTATCGGTTCCAGGACGCTTGCTACTGCGCTCAGGGAATATATTATTTGGTATATAAATCATTGCCGTATCTAAATATAGATTCTCATATTTGTCTAGTAAATTTAAAAATTTCTGATATTCAAATGCTCCCATATGGGCTATAATGATGTTCATATCTGCATAGATTTTGAGGAACTTCAGAAAATTCTTATACCCAACAAAGTTATTACGATAAGGAGCTGTGCCTATATGAACTGCTAACCATTTCCCTTTATCAATTAATAATTTATATATAGGATTCATTCGTTCATCATTCAGAAAGAAGTTTTGGACTAAAGGTTGTATTTTTAACCCATAAAAGTTGTAATCCTCAAAAGCCTTCCGGATATATTCAACGCGATTATCATCTTCAGGCCAAACGCAACCAAATGGTATGACTTGCCTATTACTTTGAGCAAGATTAAATGTCCATTCATTTATGTACTCTGCTACATTTTTTTTATGCGCATAATTATATGCTGTAAAAAATTCTACATTTTTTTCTCCAAGTATTTGTATTAACTCAATTGTTGATAATCGATAGTGAATTGACCATCCCTGAATTCTATTTTTATTATCACGTCGTTCAAAAAAATCCCAAATGGCCTCAAATATTTGAGGGGGAAAAAAGTGACAATGTAGGTCAATATATTTAAAATCAAAATGTGAAAAGGTCATTACGAAAAGAAATACAAAGGTTAATAAAATTTTAATTGATTAATTAAAAATTCTTGAAAATTCCTTCCACGAAGTCA